>Ga0315289_10011562_pt1 | contig 12508 bp, 6 predicted proteins | sample YL17G11_40_MG_FD_203452 | JGI IMG/M metagenome (GOLD analysis project Ga0315289, IMG submission 203452) | Sediment microbial communities from Yellowstone Lake, YNP, Wyoming, USA - YL17G11_40 | ecosystem: Environmental > Aquatic > Freshwater > Lake > Sediment | place: USA: Wyoming | collected...
CAAGCCCTTCGCGCGAGATTTTCGACACTACATCTCAGCGACGCCGGGGCCCGGATTGGCCGTAGAGGCCCCTCTCCGCCCCGTAGCGCCATCCGGGGTCACCGGCACTGTCGAAGATGCGCTAGCGTGGTTGAATGCGCCAAACGGGTATGGCGTCCACGGCGAGGGAGGCGCTGCCGGACCAGTAGACCCGGGTCTCGTACCCGCCCGCGGGGTGGTCGAAGACGATGGGCCCGTAGCGGTATCGGCCGACGGGCAGATCCTCGCAGCGGATCTCGCGCTTGCCGGTCTGGGGCGTGCCATCGCCGACGCAGGTGTCGAGGACGGCCAGGGGGCCGGTGCGCTCGTCCAGCCGCTTGACCCGGAACATGGCCAGGTACCGGCCGGCGTCGAGGGTCGCGTAGGGGCCGAAGACGATGCAGTCTGGGCGCGTCTTGCTCTTGCGCGCGACCCAGGCCGTGCCCGCGCCAGCGTCGGCCTCGGCCTCGCCGGTGCGGTGGGGAAGGGCCTCGGTCTCCAGATAGGCGGCGGGCACGAGTGCCCCCGCCTGAGCCAGCGGGCCGAGGACATCGGCGACGGCGACGCGGCGCAACTGCACGATGCCCTGACGCGTCCCGAACTCCCCGACCACGTCGATGGTCACCTTGTTGCCGGCGGGGCGACCGGTGAGGACGATGGGCGCTTCCTCCTCGGGCTTGAGGCGCGCGCGGGCGGGCGTGACCTTGCCGCCTTCCATGCCCTGGGTGAGGCGCAGGTCCATGTCCAGCGGCCGCTCGGTCATGTTGCGGACCGAACCGGCAAGCATGAGGGGAACGCCCTCGATGCAGGGGGCGACGGGGACGATCCGCACGTCGATCTGACGGCGACGCATGTCCTCGCGCCAGAGCTGGGCGAGGTGGTCGGGGCGGACGCACACGTAGTCCGGCCCGAGCCTCTGCAGCACCTCGTCCATCATGGGCAGGTCGACGAACCAGTTGGTGGAGAAGGCCTGCATGAAGGCCGGCTTCTGGGCGGGAGTCATGCTGCGAAGGTCGCGGACGAGTTGGGCGATGCGCTGCTCGCGGGTGGCGTCCTCGCGCCAGCCCGTGACCGAGCAGAAGACCGGGACGTTGCGCGAGGTAGCGAAGGTGGCGGCGCTGGCGGTGGCCACGCGGCGGCCGTAGTCCGGGAAGAGGGCCTCGAGGAAGGGCATCTTCTCGGCAGAGCGCGCGTAGATCTCGGGGCGGGTGGCGCCGTTGAGCCAGACGATCTTCTGGTCGGAGCGCTTCATCCAGGTGGCTGACTGGGCGAGGAACTCATCGAAGACCTTCTGGCGGTCGGGATTGGGATAGCGCTTGCCGTAAACGTCGGGATAGGTGTAGCCAATGCCGGAGACGGCTGCCATGAAGAAGTCGTTGGGAGTGGCCGTGCGGTAGTAGTAATCGACGACGTCGGGGAGGAGAATGGCGGCCGACGCCGAGATGGTCCAGCCGACGGGGAACTTGCCTCGGGTCTTGTCGGCCCACAGCTGGGGGAGGTTAAGGAGCGTCAAGACCGGGAGGTTGTCGCCGTCGGACATGAGCCAGGAGAGATAGACCTTGCTGTCGTCCAGCTTCGGCGCGGGCGGGGCCGGGGCCTGGCGGAGGTCGGGGCCCGGATGCCCGAGTGGACGCTGAGGTTGGAGGAATCGATGGAGCCGACCAGGTACTTGGCGAACTCGGCGAAGAGGGTGACGCCGGGAACCTCGCCGATGCCGACGTCCTTGCCGGCGGAGCAGTAGCTCATGATGGGGATGTTGTTGGCCGGCATCTTGGCGAACAGCTCCTCCATGAGCCGGACCTCGGCGTCGGCGTTGGAGTACTTGCGTGCGCCATCGATGGGGCCCGAGAGCCAGAAGATGAAAGCCTTGTTCTCGACCAGGTAGTCTCGCAGGGCGAGATGCTCAGGGCACGAGCAGGCGAGCACATGGTGGTTGAGCTTGGGCCAGAGGTTGTCGAAGGCCCAGCGGCAGGCGTCGGTGGTCATCTTCCAACGGCCGCGGAGGTCTTCGAGGACGGGCAGGTTGAGCTGCCCGGCGAGCCGGGGCGTGGCGACCAGCCCGTCGCGCACCGACGCCAGCATCGTCGCGACGTTCTTTGTGGCCGGCAGGAGCGGGTCGGTGATGATGACGCCCCTGAAGCTGTCGCGGAAGCGGGTGAGGAGGTCGAGCGGCTTGGCGACGACCTCGGTGCCCCCAATCCAGGCGCGTCTCTGCATGTACTCAAGCCAGAAGGGATCGCCGGTCACGGAGAGGCAGTAGAGGCGAGGCTGGGTACGGTTGACGAGGCCCTGGAGCGAGTAGATGAGCATGCGCACATCGGCCCCTTCCCTGGCCAGGTCGCACACGACGAGGGTCTTGGCCGGCGACGCCGAGCGCGGGAAGATGTCGGGGAAGGGGCGAGGCTCGTTGTAGTAGGGGAGACTGTTCGGCTTGCCACTGGGGAGGGGCGGCGCGACGCGTCCGAACTCGGCCAAGTTCGCGCCCTCGACCCGGAAGAGCGAGATGGTATCGAGCCGGAGCGCGGTGTTCCCTGGCCACATGAGGCGGCACTCGAGCTTGCCGCCGGGATAGTGGAAGGCAAGAGGCACCTGGACCCAGTGGCCAGCGGTCAGTTCCGCTCCCTCGAGGTCGCGCGAGGTGAGCATGGTCGCGCCGTAGCCCACGCACGAGTCAAGCTGGGCGGCGAGGTCGTCTTCGGGCGCTTGGAGGGCCGTGATGCGGAAGAAGGCCACGTAGTCGCCGGGGTCAAGCTCGATGTAGGGCCCGTAGACGGCCGTGTCGGCCGCGTCAGTGCCGGGTCTTACCTCCAGGGCCTTGCCGCCCTCGGCCTCGGGATCATCCACCATGCGGCCGGTGTGGGTCTGCCCCGGTTGGCCGACCCTCGACGAGCGGGCGAAGGTGTACTGGCCGGCCGGGACCTGGTCGGGAGCTTTGACCTCTGCCATCACGGTATCGGGCAAGCCCTTCGGTCCCTGGGCGCAGGACATCCCGGCCGCGAGCAGCGCAGGCACGGAAGCACACAGCGCCATGAATCGCCGATGCATACCGAACAGCTCACTTGATGGTGGGGAGTACCGAGCCGGCGGAGCCGTTACCTGCTGGTCTGAGCCCCGGAGCCTGGTCCATCTGGAATGAGACTGTTGGCACCGCTCTTGGCGGCAGGTCAGATACCCTCGGCTTCTTGGGTGGTCTCCAATCACCGCCTACGGTTCGCTAGGCGCTCCGTGATCGCCCCCACCGGGGCGTCCGAATTGGCGCGCATGCCCACAGGACTGAGGTTGCCTACGAGGTACGCGTAGCCGTCGGTCCTGACCGCGAGTTCGCTCTCGCCGGCGGTCGGCTGGCCCAGGAAGGCAGCGGCGAGCTGAAGCCGGCCGCCATCAACGAGCAGCGGACCGTACATGCAGAAGCTGGCCAGGTCGATATCGAGCCCGCCTCCATGGACGACGACGGCGTTGGCGGGCGTGCCCCAAAACGTGGTGTTGAACATCCGGGCGGTTGAGCGGAGCCCCGACCCGCACCGGACGTACGCCTTCTCGCTCGCCGGTGGGACGTTCGCGCAGTCCATCGTCACCAGTTGCGAGTCTATGACATCGAGGCCCTTCGGGCTCAGACCGTCGAACTCCATGGACACCATCGAGCCGTCGGTTCCATGGCCGAGCACAATGCCGGACGCGCCGGTGCCGTTCTCTGCGACGAAGTGGAGCCCGGTGCGCGAGCCGAAGACGGTGTTCTGGTACTGGATCTCATCGCGGCAGTCGCCGAACACGAACGCCTCCAGGTTCCGATACTGGTAAGTCCACACCGGGTTGCGCCCGGCGCCGGCGTCGGCTGGGCCCATGCCGGGGCCATCGGGAAACGGACACCACGCCCAGTAGTGCGGGTTGAACTGGACGTTCAGGACCTCGCCGCCCGCCGACCCGCCGCCCACCGCGATGCCGACCCTCAACGGCGCGCCGGCTGCGTACTCGATGTGGTGTCCATCGCAGCGGTAGGTCCTGAAGTCGAGCAGCTTGTACGGGTTCGCCGCGGTGACGTTGACCACGTAGATGCCCGCGCCGCGGCCCTGCACCAGGAACGGGTAGGGAACGACGGCGTCATACCGCTGCTCCGGGTAGTAGAACGTCAGCCCACGCAGGCCGCTGTTCCTCTCCATCACGATAGTTGGAGCGCCATGCTCGTCGTTCCGCCCGGCATACACGCGCACGACGCTCCCCCAGCCGCGGGTGTGGTGCTCGGCGTCATAGACGCCGCGAAGCTCCACTCCGGAAGGCACCGTAAGGCGGCCGCGCAGGGAATAGACGCCGGCAGGGAGCAGTACAACGCCCCCGCCGGCTTCCGCTGCCCGATCCATGGCTCTTTGTATGATGGATGTGTCGTCTCCGGCCAAGGCCTGCTTGGCGGCCCGCGGCCTGGCGGTGACCACGAACAGGACCGGCCTGGCCGGCGTCAGCCGCTTGTCTGCCGGCTGAGGGACGCTCGGTACGTTGGTGGCGCGGACGTGGTCCGACGTAATGCTCACCTTCCCCGACGTGCAGTTGTTGACGATCCGGGCCGGCCCGCCGAACGTCGTGCCCGCGATGGTGACTGCGTTCACCTGGTCGCCCAAGCGGATGTGATCGCCAGGAGAGTCCACAGAGCATCCCAGCATCACGAGATCCCCGCGCACTCGCTCGACCTCACCGGAGAACGAGCATTGCTGGAACAGGACCGACTGATCGGCGATGCCGTCCAGGAGCGCCGCCCTGGTCCGGCCGCGGATGGCGCAGCTGTGGAAAAGGAGCCGCGAGTTGAACGAGGGCCGCGTGACCACGCCGTACTCGCTATCCTCCATCGCACACTTGGTGAACGAGATTCCCGCGAAGTTCGCGTCAACAATGTCCACCGCAATGCCGCAGTCCGCAATGGCGTACCGGTACATCTGTCCGTTCGTCTCGCCGAACGCCTTCGAGTTCACTATCCTGACGCCCGTGTTGTAGGCCTTCAGGCTGACGAACGCGCTATAGATCCACTCGTAACGGCGGAACAGCATCCCCGTGCCGTTAGCGCGCATCCATGCGGCATGCGGCCCGCTCGCGATCGGCGCGCCCGGCAAACCCGAGGAAGTCCAGAAGTCCGGGCCGAACTGAATGTTGTCGACACGCCCGGTGTCGCTGACGAAGTCGATCTCGATCCCGGTCCACAGCGGGCTGCCGTACACGTTGTGGATGTAGTGGAGGTACGAGCCGTAGTCGGTGCGAATCCCGAGGTAGGGGTTCACCAGAGTGACGTTCGCCACCGCGCCGCTGGCCGAGCCCATCTGCTCGATGCAGAACGGGTATGGCACGATGCTGTGGGCCTCTTGCTCTGGGTACCAGATCGCCAAGCACTTCACGCCGGAGCATTGGCGTAAAGCGATGAACGGCCTCCCCTCCATGGCTCCGCGTCCGGCATAGGCCAGGAGGATCGTGCCCCGGAGCGGCGCCTTTGGACGGGGCTTCTCCCATTCGCCTCGCAGCGTTACGCCGGTGGGGACCCTCAGGTTGCCTCGGATAGCGTACCTCCCTTCGGGGACGAACACCGTTCCGCCCCCTGCGCGGGCCATGCTTCCCATGGCGGACTGGAAGGCCGCCGTGTCGTCCGTCCTCCCATCTCCCCTCGCGCCAGCCTCTTTGACGGTGCACCCGGCGACCACCACATCAGCCGTGGGGAACCGGGTCGAGACGACCCGCCATCTCACGGGGACCGGCGCGCTGCTCAGCGCGGGTCCGCCCGCTCGGTACTCGCTGCCGAGCTCACCCGGGGCAAGGGCACGGTCGGAGATCTCGATCTGGTCCAGGAGGCCGTCGTAGAACCCGTTCCACGTGTGGGCATGGCCGATCTGGAGCGGCGTGTCGTTGCTAGTGTCGCCGATGGCGATCGACTGGTAGCGCTTGTCGAGTCGGCCGTTCTTGTACCAGTTGAGAATCTGTGCGCCCGGATCGTAGGTCACCGCCCAGTGCTGCCAAACGTCCTCGTCCACGTCCGAGGCACTGGTCAGCGTCGCATGGCCGCCCGCCGTACCGGCGATGCGCAGCGTGATCTTCGTTGGCACGTTGCCGTCAGCGTAGATCACGTAGCCGGGAACTGCATCCGAGCGCTTCTTGCTCAGCACGCCGGCCGAGTACTGGTCCGACCAGGCTGCCGGGTTCATCCAGAACGAAATCGTGAACGCCCCTGAGATGTTCGCCTTGCGGGGGTCGCGAGCTTCCAGGTAGTCGCTCTTACCGTCGAGTTCGATCGCCTGACCGGTTATCCCCCTGGCCCACTTCGCACCTCTAATGTCGCAGTCGCACCCGCTGCCCGCGCTGTCTCGTGCGGTGGCGCCCGCTCCCTCGTCGAAGCGCCAGCGGGCGACGAGGCCCTTCTCGATGGGTGGGAAGCTCACCGACTGCAGGCCGCTGGCACGAGCCGCCGGACCGGCCAGGAAGGCGATGGCAACAAACACCAAGGGTGTGCGACGCTTCATATAGCGAACGCCCTTACCAAGGGCGGGCTGCACCGGCGAGGCGATGAGCCTCTTAAGCCGAGATTGGGTGAGCGGCAGACGCAGGGCGTCGCGGGGTGATCGGGTGCCGGCCGAGACCGGCCGGCCACTTGGGCGAGCGGCCGCTGTCTGCCATGGTGGCCCGCCTGGGGACCGCGAGGTGCGCGGCGATGCCGGCCCGCCGACCGTGCCTCACGGCCGAGCGATCCGGTTGTACGACCGGTAGACCTGTCCGTGGTAGACGAGATCGCCCACGCGCTCCAGCGCCGGGTACGCCGGCAGCGCAGCAGCCAGCGGCAGGGCCTGGGAGGGCGTCGTGCCCTTGGCCTCGTGGCACCCCTGGCATGAGGTGACCTCGCCGCCCCGGACGTAGTTGAACTCCGTCTCGTGTAGCCGGACATTGCCCTCGGCATCGAGTAGCTGAAACCGCACCGGCCGGTCGGCCGGCACCTCCACCTTGAACGACCCGTCGGCCTGGAGCGGAATGGTGCCGAGAACGTGCGACTCGAAGGCCGCGTTCGCGTTCGTGGTCTGGGCCATCAGCGTCACGCCCAGGAGGCGCACGTACCGCACGGCCTGGTGATCGTACGGGAGGTCCGAGTTGAAGACCGACAGACACAGGATCGTGCCCGTCGCCTGCCCGCCGCGGTCCGCGACGTTGGGCTCGATGCGCGGGGGAACCGGCCTCGGCACCAGCGCCACCGGGTCGACGTCGCTCACCGTAGGATCGTCGTAGACGAGCGCCAGCTCGCGGGTATCCATATCGAAGAGGTACAGGCCGTAGGCGCTGTAGCTGGAGTCGTACCAGGGCGCGTAGGCCACGAAGAGCCGCCCCTCGTCGGCCGGGTAGGGGCTGGTGCACCGCCCCACAGGGTTCAGCTCGTCATGGCGGTAGATGTAGACGCGCTCCCCGCCCGCCAGGTTGACGACCTCCGGGAAGAACGGCACCTCGCACGCGAGCGGATCGGCCTCCGGTTCGAGCAGCGTCAGGCCCGCCGGGGTCACACACACCAGCCGATGCCCGGAGAGCTCGCGCACCCAACTCACTGCGACCCCGATGTGGTCGCTCCCGCCGCGCACGTAGCTGGCGCCGGAGTCCTGCAGGCTGTCGGGCATCGGCCGGAGCGGCACGTAGAAGCTGCCCCGCTGCGCCCCGTAGATCAGGCCGTCGCCGGTCCCGTCGGGGTTGATGGACCGGAGCTGTGTCTCGATGCGGTTCAGGTCGCTGCCCCGCTGGTAGATGTCACCGCTCCCATCCTGGCCATAGAACCGGTAGCTCGTGTACGCGATCCGCCCATCTGAGAGCACGAGCGGATCGTAGTCCTGGTTCGGGTTGAAGGTCAGCCGCCGGATGTGCGAGTCGTCGCCTTCCATGGCGTAGAGGTTCCGCGACCGCTCCTGGTGGTAGTACTCGTGGTGGCCCGAGCGGTCCGACGAGAATGCGATCCGCCCGTCGGGCAGGTAGCATGGGTCCACGTCGTTGCAGTTCCCGTCCGTCAGCTGCCGGAAGCCCGTTCCGTCGGCGTTGATCTCGCACACATGGAAGCCGGTCCCGAGTCGATCGTCGCAGCGCGAGAAGAGCAGTCTCCGCCCATCGTAGCTGGCCTCGAGCCCCTGGACTCGGCAGTCGGTGAACTGCGTGAGGTTCCGCAGTTGCCCGTCCGGCCGGGGCGGCGCCAGGGCGTAGATGTTCTCGCCCCAATGGTACCAGGGCATGAGCGGGAACGGGTACGAGTCCTCGAAGCCCAGGCTGGACTCCGTCCGCGCTCGTGCCTTGATGAACGCGATGGCCGGCACCGAGAGCGGCGGCCGCACCGGCGGCGCCGGCTCCGTCCCGCCGATCTGCCGCAGCGCCCGGGCCGCGGCGCGCTTTGCGACCAGCGTCGGGTCGCCCTCGGCGAGCCGCCGCAGCCTCGGCAGCGCTTCCGGGGGACAGACCCGCCGGCCGGCCCCGCCCATCGTGCCCAGCCCGCGCGCCGCGCCGTAGCGGATCAACCACTGGTCGCTGGCCGACATCCGCAGCAGGGCCTGTGCGGCGACAGGGCCGCCAATCCGCCCGAGCGCCTCCAGCGCCGCGTACGCGACGCGCAGGTTGGGGACGCCCTCCGGCGGGGGCGGAAGCAGCACCTGCCCCTGCGCATCGTAGCGCCGTTCGAACATCGGCACCCAGCCATCGGCGCCGAGGTACGCCAGCTCCCAGTACGCCTTGGGCTGGTCGCCCGCCGGCAGGAGGGCCGCCAGCGCCGGGGCGCTCTCCGCGGCCCGCAGCTTGCCCAGGGCCAGTGCCGCCCAGTAGCCGGCGCGCTGATCGTTCGAGTGCAAGAGGGCCTCCAACGCCAGGCGGGCGCTGGCGACCGGGTACTGCGCCAGAGCCCACGCCATCAGCGGCGCGGCGTCGGCCTTGGCCGCCAGGGCCTGCTGAACATCGCCGCACGCCGTCTCCCCCGCCTGCGCCAAGGCTAGCGCCGGACCGGGCCCCGGCGTCTTCAGCAGCGCTTGCAGGTCCTCCGCCGGCGTCGCGCCGGACGTCGCCCGGCCCAGCGCTCCGAGCAACGCCACCAGCAGGACGGGCTCCCAGCCGATCGTCCTCGTCATCGCGTGCCCTCTTGCGCGTCCGCCTCGGCCGGCTCCGTCCGGTGGAGGACCCGCTGTGCCTCTGCGCGGATGCTCCAGTCGACGTCCTCCGCCGCCACCCGCTGCAGCACCGGCCGCGAGTCCGGCGACGCGATGAAGCCGAGACCGACGACCGAGCAGTATCGGAGGTCGCGGTACTGGTCGGGGTTCGCGCAGAGCTGCTCCAGTTCGCCGCGCGCTTGGTCGCCCCCCATGCGCCCGAGTGCCAGGCAGAGGAACCCGCGCCAGCGCACGGTCTGGCTGTCCCCGAAATGCTTACCCGAGGTGAGCGCCATAGGGTCCTTGAAGGGGTAGCCCTCCTCGATCAGCTCGTCGATGGCCGGCAGGGCCTCGACCGCCCCCAGGCGGCCCAGCGCCATCGCCGCATAGGCTCGCGCCACGAAGGCCGGGTGGTTCAAGAGGGGGATCAAGCGCGGCGCGAGCCGCCGGTCGCGCACGACCTGCGACATCGCGCACATCGGCTGGGAGGTCGTGACGCCGTCGTTGCGCACAAACCCCGGCTTCAGCTCATCCCGCAAGCCCACCATCGCCGGGCGGAGGTCGGGCGCGATCTCCGCGTCCACGCCCCGGCCCTCCATCTCCCGCAGCACGACGTCCACCAGCTCCGGCCCGCGACCGCTGCGCAGGATCAGATTGGTGGCCGCACGCTGGAGCGGCGTGGGGTCGTAGGTCAGGTTCTCGGGCTGCCCGCGGTACGTGAGGCAGCCGTAGGCGGCGATGAGCAACGTCACGAACTCGCCGCAGCGCGTGCTGTGCAGCCGGTCGAGATTGATCACGTGCTGGGGATCCCAGTACCCGAAGCGCCTCAGCCCCTTGATCAGCGCCTGCTCGGCCGCCGGCCCGCCGGTCCGCCCCAGCGCCCAGGCCGCTGCCGCCTGCTGCTCGGCCACGGAGTCGAGCCACGGCACCGCGGCCGGCGTCCCGATGCGCTCGAGCACGGAGAGGGCGAGGGCCTGCTGGTGGCCGTCGAAGGGCGGGCGGGCCCCGGTGAGCGCCGCCAGGAGCGGCGCCTCCGCCTCCGGGCGCGCCAGGCAGGCGAGAGCCTTCAAGGCGCGCACGCGCCGGCCGAGGTCCGCCTCCGGCAGGTCTCGGAGCAGGCTCTGCTCGTACTCGGCCGATGAGTGGCCCTGCCACCACCCCGGTGTCGGGTCGTCGACCTGGGTGAGCGTCTGGAGCGCCAGGCGCGCGTGCTGCCGTACGCCGGGGTCCTGGTCGCTCAGCATCCGCAGGAGCGCCGGGACAGAGTCGCGCCGTCCTACCCGGCTCAGCGTGAACGCGACCTCTCGCCTCACCTCCGCCGAGGGGTCCTCGACCAGCTTCAGCAGATATGGCTCCGCGGATGCGTCCTTCAGCCAGCAGAACCCCTGCACGCCCTCCAGCCGAAGCTCATCGACACGGCTCTCGGTCAGACGGGCGAAGCGCTCGAAGTCCTGGGTGAACACGTCGGGCGGGTCTTCCGCGCCCGCCACCGTGCCCAGGACGAGGAGCGCCGCCGTCCAGGAGACCAACGCACCCCAAGCGCCAAGGGGTCGCCGAGCGGACCGCCCTTCAGGCCTATGGCGCATCAGCCACTCCTTCCAGACGCGCCGCCATCCACCGCACCAGGTCGCAGGCGACTGTCTCCGAGACGCGGGTGTCGTTCATCACGCCTGACCACACGTAGAGGATCGTGCCCGCGGGATGGCCCGGCCCGGCTAGCTCGAAGAGCGCGCCGCACGGGCCGACGAGCCGGCCCTGCTCATCTCGGACCTCCAGGAGCGGCGTCATCCTGGTCGCCTGGCCCGGCAGAGGGGTGAAGCAGCGCAGGCGCAGGTCCCCCGACGTGGGGTAGGGCCAACTGCCCGGCAAGCCCGGCAACAGAGCCTGGCCCTCCGCCGGCCGGACCAAGAGGTGCGAGCCGGGTGGCGGCTGCTCGAAGGCGGCCGTACACTCGATCCCGAGCCGCCGGAGCAGCGGTTGATTCGGGATGGGGGCCGGGGCATCGGCATCGACGGCGTAGTACGTGGGGAAGGGCCAGCCGATCGCCATGACGATGGCCCCGCCCTCTGCGAGGTACCGCACGACCGCCTCGGCAGCATCGTTCGGGCGGTGGATGGTCCGCAGGTGCTGCTCCAACCCCGCACACAGCGCCAGGGGGAAGCGCTGCGCGCTGAACCGAGCGGGGTCCAGGAGGTCCTCCCCGGTCAGCTTCACGAGCTTCCGGTCGAGGCCAGTGCGCGACAGGACCAGCGAGAGCCCCGCCGACTCGCCGCCGGTCGGGGGCAAGATGGCGATGCGCCCCGTCGGCACGTGCTCCACCGTCCGCCTGAGCCGCCAGAAGGGCGAGACCTCCGCCAAGAACTGCTCCTGCCACCGCCGCTGACCGTCGGCGTAGGCGGACCTGAGCTGCGCGTCGGTGGCGGCGGCCCGGTCGCCCACCAGGACCGCGAAGACGTAGCACCCGCGGGGCACGACCTGGGTGAGCCCCTGCCCCTCCGGCGCCTCGGCCCGGGCGAGGAGCAGCCGCCGCCGCGAGGGCTCTGGCGCCGCCCAGGCCAGCGCCCAGTCCTGGGCGCCGACGGTCGCGATCCCCGTCCCGTACCGGAAGCCGACCGAGGCCAAGTGCAGCTCGACCACCGGGCTGACGACGGCGTACACCACGGCGCTCGACTCGCGCAGCGTCACCGTGGACGCCGTGGCCGGCTCGCCCTCCACGCCGGGCGCCGGCAGCTCGTACCGCACGCCGCACGCCTCCTGCGGCCCCTGCGGCAGCCCGCTCCACGACCACGCCTCGCCCGGGGCCAGGGAGACCGGCACCTCGCGGGCGAACGGCTGCGCGGTCAGTTGCTGCGTCCCGCCGGGGGAGGCCAGACAAGCCAGGAAGAGCACTGCGTGCAGCACGTGACTCTCACTCCCCGGAGCATGGGCTTCGAGGCTGACGCGGACGCGCCGTGTTGTGGTGTCTTCGCCAACGCTCGATGAGCACCCTTGCCCGCGGTCACCCCTCAGACGGTCCACCGAGAGCCCGCCAGAGATCGCCGGCCCCACGGGACTCGTTGCGGTTCCCATCCTCGAAGGGCTGCACCGCGGGTACGTTCGAGTGGCTGCTTGACGACCCACATTCGGCCCGACAGATACGACGGCGCAGTCAGTTCCCGCGAGGCGTTCCTGTGCGCGCCGGCGAACGACGCGGCACAACGGACGGGCCGTCCGGTCTCGACATCCACCCAGATCAGCGTGGACGCACTAGCGCAAGTTTGAGAGTTTGGGCCAACGGATCCCCAGGAATGGGGGTTGGGATGGGCCGTTTTACATCACAATCCGGGTACGTCGCTGTTGGGGCCTGGGAGGTCGGGGCCCTGGAGCACGGT
>Ga0315289_10011565_pt1 | contig 12507 bp, 17 predicted proteins | sample YL17G11_40_MG_FD_203452 | JGI IMG/M metagenome (GOLD analysis project Ga0315289, IMG submission 203452) | Sediment microbial communities from Yellowstone Lake, YNP, Wyoming, USA - YL17G11_40 | ecosystem: Environmental > Aquatic > Freshwater > Lake > Sediment | place: USA: Wyoming | collected...
ATCACCAACTTCAGCATCTGATACAATAAATGTTCTTGTTTTAGTTGGTGAAAATATAAATTGAATTCTAACATCATTGCCATCACCAAAATCAAATTCTTTATCAGTTAATAATGGGTCTTTTGGGTCATATGTATATGCAAGATTAATTGATGAATTAACATACTTTGAATAATCAAAATCATCAACAGAATTAATAATAAAATTTCTATCTGATTGAACAAATTCATCCAATGTATATAAAAATACAGTATTGTTTCTTGGATTAAAATATGGATATAAGTTATATAAGTTTATAAAATTCTTTAAATAATCTTTACATGATATTTGAGGTAATGTTTTTTGATAATTTAAATCAATATCTTCATTTGGATAATAAATATTCATGTATGTTATATCATTGAAATCTTCAGTACCTACAAATATATAATCACCTGTTGTAACAGATATAGCTGAAACAGTATAAGATGATACATTGTTACTTGATTTATTTATTAATGATAATGTGGTATAATCACCATCAGATTGACAAATGATAAATGTTGGATTTGTTGCATTTGTAACACCTGTCAATTCAATGTTTAATTCGCCTGTAAATCTAACTACATATCTATAACCATAATAAGTATGTGAACCTGTTTCCAATGTTGGATTAAAAAAAGCATCAACAATAACATTGGTTTCATCTGAAGACCTAAAATAATCAATTTCAATTTCTGAATCTATAACTGATGATGTTCCTAATGTACCCCAATTCCATTTAAAATCTTTATTTGAACCTGCAATAATTTTATTCTTTAATTCAATATCATTGAATAATGAACATTGAACATTATAACCCATGTATGAAAATAAATTTCTAATTGAATTTACATAAAAATTACAAGGAAATAAATCATCTACTGTAAATATTGTTCCTGCACTAAATGGTAAAAATGGTGAACCAATGTTTGCTTGAATATTATTTCTTGCTTGACCATATTGAGCATAGTTATAATTACCATAAGTAATGAATGGTAAAACAAAATTAGAATTTACTGATGTTGCACTATTATTATAATAAAGCATTGTCTCTTCAATTGAAGGTGTATTTACACTTACAGTTTGTGGAAATGGAACTGTAAAACCTGATAAAACATTTATATTTCCACTAGGTATATCTTTGGTCCAATTCAATGTATCACTTACTATTTGACCTCTAAAACCTGTTTGTGTAATTGAATCTAAATAAAATATACCTGACACTAAAGTTGATTGATTAAAATCTAATACTGCATCAAATTCTTCAACCTTAAACTTATCAATAATAATATCATCATTAACAAAATTAAATATTTGATTATTATTTTTTGTAAATGGTATTGTTATTGTATATGTATAACCACCTGTTCTATCTAATGGATTTATAAAATCAATTGTTGAATATGATAATGTTGCATCAAAATTATTTTGCAAATCTACTACTTTATTATTTATTCTTAATGTATACATTTTAAACAGATTTTTGAGAGATGTCAGTTTGTGCTATCCTATATTCAATATTTAATTTATATTGATTTGTATTTTCAATTGAAATATAATCAATGGCAGTTATTATTACAGGTATATAATCAAGACCATCAATTAAATAAATTCTTGATGCTTTTGTAAGTTCATATAACCATTCATATTCAGCTTCTGAACTAACAACTCTTGTTATCTTATAATTATTAGTTATAAAATTTTGAAGTACTACTTCATCAACTGTTGTTCTATCAATCAATGAATCATATCTTGTATTTACTAATGCTTGTGACCTTGAATATTCTTTAGTTAAATCATCAGTAAAGTCTACCCAATCCCAACCACCTAATGAATTTAAAAAGACAAAAGTTTTTAATGTTTCATATTCACATAATTCAACTAAATTAAAATCAAATGTTTCTGAATATGGTAATGCATAATCTTGTTGTGTCTCATCATCAGGACCATTTATAATATATGTATCAATATTTAAACTAAATCTATTTATTGTTGATGATGTTATTGAACCTAATAGTGTTGTTGGATTAATATTAATATGATATAAACCATTATTGCGAACTGTATTACCTGAAGTAAAACCTGTTAAATTATTATAATCATTTGCATTCCTTGGAAACAAACCAACAGGTTTAACTCCATTTAACATTACATCATTATCACTATATATCTTTGAATTAGTTCTAAGATAATATTCTGTAACACCTGTTACCATTGTTGATGGAAGTAATTGTGCAGTTAAAAATATTGATAATGTTATAGGTCTTGCTTTATAAAAAATAGATGGAGAATTTGAAAAATAAATTGTAGTTCCTTCTCTTGGTCTATCAGTTAAAAATTTAATTAAGTTTTTTGTTCCTGTTGTATTTAAACTATATACTATTCCTTTTGTTTGAAGAGTATTTATTTCAATGTTATTTGAAATAGCACTTAATATACTTACAGTAAATGAAAGTGAATCAGATGTTTTACCTGACATATTAATAATGCTTCTTGAAAATCCTAAATTAGTTTGTGTTAATTTATAACAGTCAGCACATATATCAAAATCAGCATCAACCATATCTTTAAAGTTTTTTACTGTTCCACTTAATTGTGTTTCTAATTCAAAATATCTTATGCTTCCACCTGAATTATCAGTTGTTGATGAACATATATAATCAAATGTTCCTAAATCAGCTTCAACAATTCTAATTGTATCACCCAATGATATGTTATAATCAAATATAATATTAGTTGATTGATTTGTAAAAGCAGTTGCATAACCTGTAATTTTATAATCTAAATCATAATATGGTGTTGTATCAAACTCAACAGGTTTAGATGCATCCCATAACCATTTATCATATGAATCACCTTGCAATGTTCTTCTATTGCCAAAAATATTATCATATGATTGAAAAAATAAAGAACTATAATTATGTAATGAATTTAAATCTCTTTGAAATATATTATTAACTGATGTTGATGTAAAATTTGGTAATGTATATAAGTCAGTTGAAGAAACTGATTGCAATGCATCTGAATAATTAAACCAATGAAAGTTTGTTGGTTGAAATATTTTATAATAACTTGCAATAAAATTAGTTGTAAATGAACTTGTTAATGCTGTAACATTGAAATTATATTGTGTATTGTCATAATATAACTTTGTTTCAATTGCATAGTTTGGATATAATTGACCAAGAAAATTAAACTCAGGTAATGTCTCTGTAAATGTAATTGATGATGCAGCAATGGTTGTTGAACTATAAACAATGACATCTTGTGGATAATCTTCAACTGAAGTTAATATTAAATCAGCATTATAATTTGAATTATTAACATATAATTTATCATATGCATCAAATAAAATATTGTTATCTAATATCTGTTCAATAAATTGTACCTTTTCAAATAAAGTTGCTTCAATTGGAATATCATTGTTTGAAAATGTTGAACTTGTGTATGATTTAAAATTAATAATAAAACCATTCAAATTTAAAAAGTCACCTTCAATAAATCCACCATTAAGTGTTGCTGATGTAAAATTTATTTTTAAAATATATTTATTTAAATCAGGGTTTGCACCTTGTAATGGTGTATAGATGTTATACTGTATTGGATTATAAACAGGTGTTAAATAACTTGGTGTTGTTTGTGTAAATAATGCCATATTATTTTGCTTTAATTTTATTTGGTTTTACTTTGAATATTGCTGCTGATGTTTTTCCAACTTCATCATTAATGTTAATAAACAAACTATCAATGATTTCTTGAATTCCACTTTCTACATTATCTTTATAAAGTTTATCAATTTGTTCAAAACTTCTTTTAATTATATTTCTTGGTCTAATGCCAATATTATAAATACTTCTTTGAATTACAAATGCAAGTTGATTCAATGTCATTGATTTAAATTGACCTTTTGCATTTCTTGGTCTAATCTTTTTTCTTTTAATCCATTTTAAAATAACTTGAACAGGTATCTTTCTTGCACCTGCTCTTCTACCGCCATCTAAATATTTTAAATAATCTAATGATTCAATTTTTATTGTTGGTGTTGAATCATAACTAACTATCATTGAGTTATATAAAGCTGATGAATTATTTAATCCTTTAAATCTTTTTCCTGATGCTGATGTATATGGTTGTTCTAATTGAAATAAAATAACATTCAATAAATCAGTTGCAAAGTTTTTAATAATATCATCAACATTAAGCATATACTAAACATCTATTTTCACCACTTGCTGTATTAAGTGTTAATTCAATTCTCCATCCTTGTGAATTATCTTGTTCATAATCTAACAATGATAAATAACTTACATCTGTAATTACACCTTGATATAATCTTAATATCTCTTGTCTTAAATATTTTACAATGTTTCTACATTCAGCTAACATTGTATCTCTCAATGTATCTTTTGCATCTTTAGTTGAATCCATATTCAATTGGTCTAATACTAATAATGCAATATTCCAATTCTCTTGGTTTGATTGATTATTATTAATAACAACACTAATTAAATAATCTTCTTCTAAAAAAAGCAATGGATATATCTCATCACCTTCATTGGGATATTCAAATGATTTACCACTTTCAAATGTATTTATTGTAGATGCTGTGAATGTTGGAATGTCATTCAGTATATCTTTTAAGTTTTGAATTGTCATAATATTATAAAGTTTTATTTAGATTTGTATTTATGTTCAATCGCAGTTTGGATTTTACTTTCAATGATACTTCTTTCATTTTTAATAGACAAGGCAAATAAACATGTATATAAGTCCATCCTATTGACATCATTAATCCTAAGAACATCTGCATTAGCAAGGTCATATACCATGCTTGACCATCCATATTTTTGATTGTGGGATTCCCAATAACCTGACCATTCTGATTTCGGGAACTTAGGATTGAATACACTTGGGAAAGTTCTTTCAGTCTGTCCTTTTTTTTTAAAAAATGTGATGTATATCCATACACAATGTCAAGACTTAGATTCTCAATGACAGAAACTCTCTCAGACAACTCATTGGATGTTGATGGGTATGAATGGTCAACTGCATTAATTGAAGAGCATAGTGCCATTATATACTTGGTCATTGTCCAATAATTGTTTTGATTCTCTGTTATGTAATAATCTAAATCTACCCATTGACCAAATGTAAGTTCATTCATTTCTTTAATTAATTTATAATTAACATTGTCATGTGTAAATTCAAATACATCTTGATTGATATCATCTGTTGTTAATTGATAAAACCATTTTAAATCATTCATTGCATTTGTAACAGTCTTGATATCTTTTGAATAATATAATTCATCATAATCCATATTGCATAGAATAGCAATTTCTTTTAATCTTCTTTCTTGAGTTGTTGAGTTTTCATCAATGTTTGCAATTGATTCTAATTGTTTTAATTTAATGTCTTTTAATTCTTTAGGTATTTTCATTTTAGTATATTTTCATTTTTACAGGTGCATTCTTTTTAAATGAATGTAAGGCATATCTCATTGCATCCATACCATCATCATTTAATTTTATTGGTTCATCACTTATTTCATTTTGTTTTTCTTTCCAAGAATATAATTTATATTCATTTAATAAATTTATTGAGGATGGTGTAATATATATCTTCTTTGATTTAAGTGTGTTAATTCCATCACTAACATCTTTATTTGCTTTGTATGTTCTATATTTCCATCTTGATAATTCTTGCATTATCTCAGGTCTTGCATAATCACAATAAATTCTAACATCCTTTGCAACTTGTTTCTTTTCCATTAATTGAACTAAATCAGTTGAAGTTAAAAATGATTCATATATAATTTCATCAAAATAATACTCACCATCATATTCATACATTGCTACCAATGCTGTTGGGTGATTATATCCAAAGTCAATACCATAACAAACTAAACTACCTTTAACATCACTTATTTGAAAATGAGTATAAACTCTTTTATGTGTTATTGGGAATTCACCAAGGCAATAGATTCTATAATAGTTATCATCAACATTAATCAATGCTTCAATTTCTTTTATCTGTTCTCTATTTAAAAATGTATTATCTTTATATGTTGATTTAATTAATATTGTCTTTTCAACTTCTCTTATCATTAAATCATTTATCCATGATTCTTCACTTGGATTAAAGTCAATGATAACTTTTTTCATTGTTCTTATATTCAATTGAATAAAGGCTTCAAATGGAATCTCATTAGCTTCATTGATAAATATTACATCATGCTTCTTACCTCTTAGCTTTTGTGGTTCATCAGTTGAAATAAATGATATTCTTGAACCTGTTGGAAATCTATAAACATTGTCAGTCTTATTGTGATTGTTTTCATCATATAATTTTAAATCATTCATTACCTCAACAAAGTCTTTTAAAACTGAACCTCTAATGGTTGGCAATGATTGTCTAATAACTGATACATTCTTATTGGTATTGGTTAAACAATAATAAATTAATAATTGAACAATGGAATATGTTTTACTTGACCTTGTTCCACCTTGATTAATAATAAAGCGAATATTATTATCATTGAATGCATCAAGATTTTTTGTAAATATATTTGTATGTCTAATCTCCAATTCAGTCATTGTTTTTTAATCTAATAATAATTTTTTATCTGATGGTTGAACTTCAATTAACTTAACTGTTTTTAATTCCAATTGATGTGTTACTTGTTGTCTTTCTACATAATGACCTTTTAACTTACCAATGTCTCTTAATATTTCTTTTGCTAAATTAGTATTGTTTTGTTCAATGGCATCCTTATATAATTTCTCAAATCTTTCAATGTCAGTTTTTAAATCTTCTCCAAAATTAATAATACTTCTTTCATCAATTTCTTTTCTTGAGTCTTGCATTAATTCATATGCATATGCTTTTGTATAATTTAATTCATCAACTATCCAATCCATTATCATTAGGTTTGTCCAACCATCATTGATTCTTTTTTTAATTATTTGATTTATAATGTCTTCTCTTTTAAATGTATGTCTTTTACCTGATTTAGTCATAATTCGGTGGGTTTTAGGTTGTTATATAAAAAAATATATATTATTGATTCTCAGCAAGATATGATTCAAATGCTGATTTAATTCTTATTAAACAAGAACTACAATTAGATGGTTTCATCTTATGACCTGTGATTTGATTATATAAATCAAACAATGTTTGTTTTTGCATTGATTGTCTTTTTACAAAGAATTTATCATAAATTTCTTGGACTTGTTCTTTCATAATATTATAAAGTGTTTTGTAAGTATAGGTTATATAATTTTTTAATTGTTTCATCTTCCTTTAAAAGGTTTGATATTTTATTAATTGAGTATTCAATCAATGTTCTTCTCATACCTGTTGCATTGGATATTTGAATGACTGTCATTTTATTATAAAGATAGAACTTAAATATTGAAACATGAATTTCTTTTATCTCATTGTTATCAATTTTCTCTTGAAGATATTTAAATGTTTCATCAAAGAATAATGACTTACCAAGTTCTTCTATTTCATTTTTAGTTGAGTCATCTTCAAAATCAATATTTAGTTCATCAATTGAAATCAATTGTACTTTAGCTTGTTTTTTATATTCTTGCTTAATGAATGATGAAAATGAGAAATAGATATAGTTAAGCATTTTCTTTTCAGTATCTAAATCATAAATCTTATTAATATTATTTAAGAATGTATTTGATATTGATAAATATACTTGAGACATTATTTCTTCAGCTTGTTCTTCTGATAAGATATATTTAAATCTTCCATGTGATTTTATCTTTGAATAGTTCTTTTCATAAACTTCAATAAAGTATTCATATGTTGCTTTTTTATTAATTGTTTTCATATATGTATATTTCAATTGATTCAGTAATGTACATACTGATTATTGTTAATGGTATGATTGATATAATTGAATATCCTGCAATCAATAAAGTAATCCAAGTAAAATGTCCACTAAGGCAAAAGGAACAGTTTAAAACCTTTGAAAAGAAGTATCTTAATATTGATACATCTTCAAAATATCTTGGGTAGTCTAATCCGTAAGTTTTTTTCCACACTTGTATTTTAGTATTGAATAATGTAATACTAAGTGTGAAGTAAATTATTAATGGTAATGTTATTAAGTATATCATAGTTGATGGTAAAATGTTTTTAAGTTATTTTTTTTAGTATCAATAAATGTATCTGCTAATTGTTCAAATACAGGTTGGTATTCTTTTAATTCATCATTGATATCAAAGTCATACAACTCTGTATTTTTAATAGATAGTATATGTCTATCCTCGTAAGATTGCGATTTCTCTATCCATACATTAAATAATGTTTTTGTAATTTTAGCTGTATGAAGATTATGAATTATTACTAATCCATCTGATGAATAGTTAAGATATAAAGGTATTGCATTTTTACTTTCAGCAATTGAAATTATTTTAGCATATTTTTTTGTTTCAATAAATATTCCATTCTCATTTAGATAATCAAAGTTATATCTTCCTACTCTTAGTTTTGCTTCTAATATACATCTAGAATCACCTGATATAAATTGAGCATCATAATGAGCATAAGAATATACTTTAGTACAATGTAAGTTTTTAATGTTACTTCTATCTTTGTAGAAGTTTGATAGTAGATATTTTTCTTTGAATTCTTCTACTAATAGTAATTTTAAATTTTCTTGTTTCATAGTCATTTTTATTTAAATAGTAGAAAAAAATTTATTTTTAAAATATTTTATCTTTTTTTTGCTTTTTACTAGAAAAGTAATAAATAAATACTTTGTTAAAATTAATTTATTTTAAATTATTTACTGTACTATTCTAAGAAAATCAAACTATTTACTGTATTTTTCTAAGAAATTCCCTATTATTGGGGAATTATACATATATTTGTACTAGTTAAATAAAACAATAAGAAAGTAATTTAAATAAAAAAAAAATGGCAAATCAAAAAAAAATTTATGTACTTCAAGTACAATTTAAGAATCACAACAATGAAGATGTTATAGAGTTTAAAGAAGAGTTTGAAGAATACTATCACACAAGGTTTTTAGGATATGATAAGACTGAATTAGTAGACTTCAGTGAGGCTAAGGTATATGAGTCTTATAAATCTGCTGAGAAGATAATGAATACTCTAGATGTTAACAAGATATATGAGTGTAATACTATACTTGAAGCTGGTGTAGAAACCAAAGTAACAATAAGAACTTTTACAATAAGTTTATAAAATTAAAACCTTATGGTGTATAGGTTAACCAAAATTTTTAATATGAAAGAATATAATCCATTTCAAATAACAATTCAATTTTACGATAAAAAGGAATTAATTGTGCAACATACTTCATGTCAAGTTAAGTATATAATTGAATGTAATAATAAATTTATAATTCAATTTAAACCAAACTGGAATTATTTAAATAAATCAAATTTTGAAGGAGAATACATGGATAAAGTCAGAGATTATACTAATATTATAATTGAAACTTCAAAAGGTATTATATATAAATTTAAAAAGAAATTTAATAGTATAGATGGTATAATAGATTTAGAGATTAATGATTCACAGATGATATTAGTTTTTTCAGACAATAGGTTTGAAGAAACAAAAGGTGAAAGAAAGAGGTATTTAAAGAAGAAACACAATCTTTAAAATATAATACATAAAATAGTTATAACAAATAAACCAATGCAATATAATGTATTGGTTTTTTTTATTCAAAATTTATTCTACAATTTTTATAATAGTGATAATATTAATAAACCTACCAATAATATATCTTTATACATTGAATATTTTTTAAATTGTTTATATTCTTTTTTTGTATTTTGATTATCAATTATTAAAACTTCATAATTATATTCTAATGTATCAATGTAATTTGTTTTATCTAATATAATTGAATCCTTCAATTGGATGTTTTCTTTTTGTTTTAGGATAACTGTATCTTGGTCTTGGATAATCTCTTTATAGATTGGTATCTTTTTCAACTGTAGAGAGGCTAGGTGAGCCTGTCTCTTGTCAAGACATATCAATGTATCACTTTTAAATTGAATCGCTCTTGGATTGAATTTGACAGGTAGAATTGAATCCTTAATAGATAGGGATTGTGCGCCACAATTTAATGATAGAGTCAACACTAATATCGGAATTAATATTTTTAATATCTTCATTTACTTTTTGTTTATTTTCTTTTATTCTATCTTTGTATTTGATTATTGTATTATTATTATTTATAATTATTGAATCAAACTTATGTATTCTTAATGTATCATATCTTGTAATTACAAAAGCATTATTTTCAGGATGATTCATATCTTCAATACTACATTTAATTAATATTAATGCAAATAATAAAAATATCATTATCCAATTGTTGTTGAATTCAAAACCTTCATTATTCATAGTTTAATTTACAATTTTTATAATATTCAAAATTCTCATCACTTATTTTACCAAATTGATTTAAATCTTCTTTCCAAATTATATTAACAACTAACGAAAGAAATTCCAATTCATTTATAAAAAAGGTATCATTAATAACCATTGAGATTTCATTCATATTTTCTTTAGTTTTTCTTTTGAAGTTTAAAACATAATTATAATCTTTAGTTAATATAGTTGATAAACACCAATTGATTATAAGTTCTAACGATAGTTCAATGTTAATTACACCAAAGACTTGAAGCATAACTTGTGATAAGTCATATTCTTTATTTAGATATGTATACAGATGCTCATCAATACATATTCCATAAGAATTAAGCATTGATAATAACATGTCATAGACAATAGGATAATCTGATTTAAAATTTTCATATGTAACATTGGGTTGCAAAAGTTCTAGGGTCATATAAAAATATAAAGTAATAAAAAAACCCTACAAGAAAATCTCATAGGGTTTCATAACAGAAATAATTTGGTTAGAAAATGACTAAATAAACTAACCCATGCCGAAGATTACCGAGTCTTCATTTCAAATATAAAGTAAATTTTTTAATTAATCTAAACTTTGTAAATATTTTTGAATTTGAGTTCCATCAAATTGTTTATATATTGATTCATCTCCTGTTTTACCTTTGAATGATATATGAGGATTAAGAATCCAATATTCTTTTTTATTATCTTTAAATATTTTAAATTGAGCATAAACTCCCATCTTGAATAGATGCTCAAAGTATTTCTTAACTTGATTTATTCCAATATTAAATGTTTCAGATAATTCTTTTAATGTTGTATTATTATTTAAAGGTTTTAAAGCATTAGTTTCAAACTCACTCATCTGAATCATTTTATAAATAATACTTATTTCATTATTATTGAATACATGATTAAAATATGGTAATAATCTTGTTTCAACTTTAGCGAAATTATCTCTCATAGATAGTCTTTTACCTTCAGGTAATTTATTTCTTTTTTTAATTTCTTTTACTTCTCCTGTATTTAAATCAATTTTTGCAGGTGCTTCATGGTGCTGTAATCCGAACTGCACTTGATAATCATAATTTTTTGGCATCTTAGTATTTTTATATAACTAGTCATAATTTTTCTGTTATTGTTAAATTTCTATAAATATATCAAAAATTTTAATAAAAAAAATAAATATTCTATTAATGAAAAACCTAAGTAATTGAATACTAAAGTTTTAATCATTTAAAATAAATAAAAAAAAATTATAAAAAAATTAAAATATTTAATTATTTCAACACTTAGAGTTTAAATACTAAATTAACAGCCTTCAGAATGAAGGTTGTTAATCCTCATACAATGATTGAGTATACTATGATAGAGTATTCTATAAATGATGTATCTTTTTTTATTTATTTTTGTTTTTCTTTTTTAGTTGCTTTTGATTGATAGTTCATTCAATAACCTTAAAAACTAAAGTTAATGTATGAAGCTTCATTCAATTTAAATTTATTAATATTCAACTTTTAGAATATTCAAATAAAGGTTTTGATGCCAATCAAAACAAAATAACCCTCAACTAACTAAAAATATACAGTAGATATAGAAGGAGCAGATTCTAACTATTTGATTATCAATTTATTATAATTTATTTTTTCACTAATAAGTGATAATTCTTCACTAATAAGTGATGATTCCCGACAATTAAGTGTCGCAAATAAATATACCCTATCTGATATAATCTTAACAAATTATAATATCTTTATACCCATTGAGGTATATTTAAAAAAATATTTATTAAAATGTAAAATATTTTGATTATTTTTTGTAAATCAATTTTTTTTTACTATTTATATAAAAAAGAAACAGTTATGAAAAAATTACAAAAAAATGGCTTTGAACAATTTGCTTCAATAGTCTTAGAAAAAGAAAACTTAGTAACTAAGTTAAACCAAAAACAATTATCTATCCTAAAGAAAACAAAAGATAGTAAAGTTAAAACACCTCAAGAAAAGGCAATGTTAACAAGGACTATCAATAATGTTCATAAACTATCACAAATATATTTATTTTAATATC
>Ga0315289_10011567_pt1 | contig 12506 bp, 12 predicted proteins | sample YL17G11_40_MG_FD_203452 | JGI IMG/M metagenome (GOLD analysis project Ga0315289, IMG submission 203452) | Sediment microbial communities from Yellowstone Lake, YNP, Wyoming, USA - YL17G11_40 | ecosystem: Environmental > Aquatic > Freshwater > Lake > Sediment | place: USA: Wyoming | collected...
CGGGGAGTACCTTCTGAGTCCAGCTTCCACCACTATTCGTAGTGTAATACAGCTTTCCATTCGAAGTACCAACCCACCACTCGGTCTTTGACTTCATGTATACCGTAGTGATATTGACACCAATACCGACAGGAATACTCGCTGTCTGAGACCATGCGGTTTGGTTAAGAGTATACAGGATTGTTCCATCATTCCCGCCAGCCAGCGCGCAGTCCTGATTGAGAGCATGTACGCAAGTTAGGTTAGAAGAAGTCAGAGAACCAGCATCCAGAACACTTACTCCGGCAGTCGGGTCATTTGTCAGATACACATATCCCCAATCTCCAACGATATATGCTCCACGTCCAAAGCTCGAAATTCCGTTAGGAACTCCAGGAAGAACAAATCCTGTTGAAACTCTGGTAAACGTGGGGTCGATTCCATTTTGGAAATCAGAGAGAAACGCATAATGAATACCGTAGATAGTTACCGCTTTAGCAATAACTACCGCGTATTTTCCAACACCAGCTACTCCAGTAGGGTCAAGCGCAGTCGTTATTGTATCAATATCTTCTGCGCGCCATGTTGCGCCCTTGTCTTTTGAGTAGATAATGTCGGGTGGAGTTGATGCAGAACCACCGGGAGTTTTACATATAGCCAATACAAGTTTGCAACCATCACTCTCGAAACCGCACGTACCGCAAGAAGCGGAATCGGCAACGGTAACATCAAGCACTTGAGTTGCAACAATATCATCTGCTTTTCTAGCAAAGCTCATCGGAGTAACTTCATAAGCGTCTGACGCAGAAATTTCAATTGTCTCGTCAGCTTTAGCATTTTCGTCAGTACCGAGAGCACCTAAGTCCTCTGTACTGTAAGTAGTCAAAACCACATTTTCGAGAATAACAGCTTTTGAGAAATCGTTCTCAATACTTGGGTCTTGACATTCTCCCATATGAAGTTGGACATCTACTGGACAACCATTTCTCGCCATTCGGAGCAAGGCACTTTTTACACTACCGGCATACCGACCAACGAGTGAAGTTGTGAGTCGTTCTTTTGCTCCACGGATACTTCCTACTTCAAGGAATTTACCGTAGTTCTGCGGATCGGGCATCTCAATTTTGGTAACATCGCCAAAATTCTGAGATAAACCAGTCATCTTTAAACTCGAAGCATACTGAGCAGAGTGATCGGGTCTGGCCCGCCCCTCAATCAGAAACACACGAGAATACGCAGTTTGAGCAGGAACGTAGTTGTTAGATATATTACCCATCCATTCCTCCTTCTCTTAACTTATAAGCTAAGAGTATTTCATGTCTAATTATTCCGTCTACTAAATTTGTCAGAGCGTTTTGGGCCGCCTTAACATCATTATAACTTAAAAGACCTCTTTCGACAAGCGCGTTATGCAATTTTATTTTACTATTATCGAGTATCGCGTCTATATTTGGAGGGTCTTTGGGTATACCACGTTTTGCCATACTATCATCGTCCGTATCTCTAATAGTAGAAACGTGTTTCCTTCCGGTTTTATCAATCCATACTACATCTCTCATATAAGATTATTTCCTATTCTGAAAGTCTTTTTGAAATTCTTAACAATGTTCCACGCATCATACTCGCCTTTACGAGTACCGAACGGGTTGTTAAGTAAATCTGGATTTACATATCTATTTGCTCCACGAGTCATTATGGCATAATCATTTCTAAGTGCTACTGCCAAAGAAACAGCATTGTTGTTTGACATAAATATTCTTTCGGTTCTCGCAGTTGCCATATACGCAATTGCTTTAGCAAGAGAATCACTCAACATATCTTGAACAATTCTAGGTTTATATTTAGGATCAACATATCCCGAATAGTACCATAAATTAACATATTGATACAAATCACATGCGTTACTCTCACCCCATTGTCCAGCAATAACATCATAATCGGCTTGTATTGGAACAACAATATCTCCTGCCGGGTCTTGCGTGTACAGGTATCCGTCTGTTTCACTCGGAATTACTCCCACCTCATTTGTTTTGAATATTGCCCCAGGTTGAGTAAAGTCGTTATACTCTCTATATACATCAACGTTTGCAACAAGGTCTGCCGATGGAAATGTATTGAGATTAACGGCGGGTATAGCAACTGCCACCGTAGCATTTGTTGGGAGTGCTTCTTTTGTAGATGGCTTAATCATTTGCCATGTCCAGAATGTTGCAGTAAACGATCCTGCAACCAAAGAAGTTGTACGGGGTTCTCTAATTTCCCATTCTCTATCTCCGTTGTGTCCCTCGAAATAAACTTTCATCTCTTTAAGAACAGCACCAGTTGGAGCAGCAGCAACAACTGTAGCAGTTTCATAAAACCCATCTGAATCTGCGTCAGAGTATGTTACAACTACTGATCTGAGTCCTGCCATTTGAACTGCTCGTCTGCCACTCGCAATAAACCTTCCATGCCGTAAAGTCAATGTAGGATCAAGAGCTTTTGGATTAACTGGAAATCCAGAAATTTCAGGTCTGTAATGAGTTTCAAATGCGTAAGCCTCATCCTCTATCCAACCAGGACAGGGTAAACATCCTATTTCCGAAATAATATCTTGTTCCGCAATCCATATCTCGTGTGCAAGTTCCTCTATACTTAACTGGTCGTTAGACTGCCAAGCATATTGAGGCCATATATTATTCATATTGTTTACTTGAGGAAAAAGTGTTGCCCCACTAGATAAATCAATTTGAGTAGCGCCATTGAAATTTACAGGATTGATATTCATTATTCGTGCATATCTATCCAAAGATAAAAATGTAGCTATAGAGGCATATGCCATTATAATACCTCCGCATCATAATCGTCAACTATAGCAACCTTGTTTTGCGACAACTTAATTTCTTTCATTGTTTGCTCTCTAATATTAATACAGTAATTCCACTTAGTGCTAGCGGTAAACATAACCATATGGCAGTATGCCCTAACCAAAGATAGAGTAATGTAATCATAACACCAAACCATACCGAATTACAATATTGGCAAATTGCACCCTTCGAAAATTCATTTGTACCATATGGAATTGATCTCTCATCATACTTAACTCCAATCCAATGTCTAAATTTTGATATAATCTCGTAAGGGCCGTAATCGTAGGTTAGCATATGAGATAAACGGTAGGTAGCTAATATAAATATGACCAAATACACAATAGTAATCATAATTCATACCTATTGGGTGTGAATTGAGTTTCTGGAAAATTTAAACATGCAAATTCTCCAAACCAAAATTTAGCGGCATCGTCATATGCAAGTGCGGCATCCAATAAAGTATTAAAATGTCCTAAGTAAATCTTTTTTCCATTTACCCTAATACGAGCAAGATACTGATTCCATTTTTTGTCGAAATTTACACCAGAAACTCCAAGTGGATTGTATCTTTTTCTATTGTAACAATTTTCGCGCCTAGCACATAATCTTAAGTTGTTTTTCTGATTGTTGAGTCTATTCCTGTCTATATGGTCTACTTCGAAGTTACAAGGAGCATTTAGAATTTGTCTGTGCATATATATTTTTGATCTCAACTTTTCTTTAACAAAATACCTAGAAGCACCACAATTATTATATTGCCAGTTGTATTTGTTTAAATTATCAAAATCATCATCATCAACTAATGCCGTTTTACCTTGAGTTAATAATATTTCTTTCATGCAACACCATCATAGGTCAGATTAAGCATTTTTCACCTTACGCGGTCTACCTCCCGCATGTTTGGTTTTCGAAACATCTGGCTCTTCCAGAACAGGAATTTGTTTATCAACCTCGTTTGGATTTTCTACTGGTACAGGTTTTATTGGTTCTGGTTCAGCAACTTCACCCTTAATAGGTTTGAATAAGTGAGGTGCTGACGCAATATCGCTTACATGAACAAGAAATGTATCTCCACCGGAGCGATAACCATAATTAATTCTTGTGGTTGCTCCAAATACATTGTGCTCACCCATGTTTGGATGGGTATAAACACACATTACAAAATTGTTATCGTCCATAGCTGGCTGTGTTCTCCCTGCTTGAGCTAATGCTTCTGTTCTTTTGTTTGCCATATCTAATTGAGGGTCGTACTCTTTGTGTTGTCCACAAGTAACGCAAGGCATGTTTTTTATACTCCTATATTTCTCTACCATATATTTTATCAAACTTTTTGCATTGTTGCTATCTGATGCAAGTTCTCTACGAGTTCCCGTGTGAAATCTATACAGCATATGTGAAACTGGTATTCTTACATAACACTTTCCAACTTTCGCCATACGCCAATGATAGTCCACATCCTCCCAACTTTTCATACTCTCGTCAAACCCACCAATTTCCTCATGCCATGTTCTAGGAATAAGACAAGTAACGAGACACCAATGATATAAACGTTTAGCTTCAATATCAGGTTGTTTTTGAGCTTCAAGACAATCATAGTCGGATGACTTATGATTTATAATAGCCTCCTTTGTTTTTTCGTTGTACGAAAGGATTTTTTCTCTAAATTGCTCAATATTTTCGGGGTCTATGATTGCTTTTCCATCGTAGTCAGTATATATAATAGCTTCTGTTGCCTGATACTGATATATCATTTTTTCTAGTGCCTCTGGATATAAGCTATCATCTGCGTCTAGGAATACGAGAAATCTACCTTTAGCTTTTTTAGCACCGATATTCCTTGCAACTCCAGCACCGCTTTTAGGAATTGGAGTATGATAGAAATGAACAAACGGAAAAGCATTTTTGTTATAATCACTTATTTCGTTTGGACTATCCCAAACAACAATCACTTCCCATCTTCTAAAAGTCTGAGATTCGAGACTATCGAGTGCATTGACAATTTCTGTTTCATGTCCTTCTCCAACCGGAATAACAACAGAAACAATTGGAAGATCATATTGAATAACATCATGTGCAAGATGTTCTGGAGTGGCTATACTCGCAAATGGATGTTTCTTATCCTCAACCCAAGGATGAAGTTGCGTCCATCCATTATCATAATAACCTTGCTGAGAAGTTCCACCACCAAGTCGGTATCTAAACAATGGACTTTCTGTAACCATCTTAGCATTGAATCCAATAGACCCTGCGCGCAACCAAAACTCTGCATCCTCGACTCCCATTCCAGAAGGAGCATATCTCTGCCGATAACCACCGAGTCTGTCAAACATATCTCTACGAAATACACAACAGGTAGGAAGTTGATTTTTGCCATGTACTTGTTCATCGTAGTTAAACTCTTTAGGCCAATCGTGAGACTGCTTCTTTCCCATTATAATTAAACCAGTATAAGCCACTCCCAACGAGCGATCTAAGTCTAATTCCTTTTTACACACTTCGAGAAATGCTGGCTCAAGCGCATCATCTCCATCAAGACAACAAACATATTTAGAGCTTGTTGCCAGAATACCATTGTTGCGCGCATTGGATACTCCCTGATTCTTCTGATCTAAGATAGTAATTCTATCCTTATACTTTTGTATAACCTCAAGAGAATTATCTGTAGAGCCATCATTGACAACAACAATTTCTTTTGGTTTAACCGTTTGATTAAGTACACTTTCTATCGTTTCAGCAACCGTAGCAGACTTGTTATAACATGGGATAATAACCGACACATCATTAGGTTGGTCGTCAACGTGCATTGCATAATTGTACACATCATACAGCTTTTTACATGCACTTTCCCAAGTCCACTTTCGAGATAATACAACTCCATTCATCCCCAACTTATGAGCATTGGTCATACAATATTGCAATCCGTATGCAAGATCATCGTAATTTCCAGGTTCTGCCAAATAGCCATTTACCTTATGCTCTACAAGAACAGAGTTTCCACCATAATCAAAACCGAGTACAGGAATACCACTAGCCATTGCTTCCAATATTCCAATACCAAAAGTCTCTTTTGTAGTAGATAAATATATTTTACTTCTTTGTAAAATTACTTTCATCTCGTGTGGAGGAACAACACCAATAACTTTTATATTAGTTGTTGGTAAATTATTTCTAGGAGCAAATGTTGACAAAAAGTTTATGTTCTTAAATCTTCTGGAAAGTTCTTCGAGATGGTCAGTTGTACAAGCATCAACTCCTCCCCTATTCTTATTCCACAAAACATAATCTTCTGATACCTCTTGATTAATCCATTCATCTGCCTCTATTCCATGAGGAACAACAAAAGGATTTAAGTGCATATCTCGTCTGAATATTTCAGATACCCATTCTGAGGGAACTGTTATTGCTTTGGCTGAACGGCACGACATAGCAATATATTTATTTGACTCGTATTCATATCGTGGAGCTTTGTAATCTCCGGTAAAATACATCCCGTGAAGATGAGAAACATCACAAGTTTCTCCGGCTATTCCAGCATGAGCAGCTTTTAAATCAAATGATTGATCTTTATTGTTGACAAACTCAATTCCAAATTGAGGCATATATTTATGCCACGCTTCTATTACTCGTGCTATCCCATGAGGTTGACCCTTTATCTCGTCATAAGTTGGTTTCATAAATACTTTTATCATTAAGTTATCCTCTGTGTAAGTAGCATATTTATATCATCAATCTGTAAATAGTTGTAACCAAGATAATCAACATATTTGAAATAATCCTCTGCCTTATGATCTCTCCAATGCAGGGCATTTATTTCCATAACGATTGAAGGCTTAAACTTCTTTATAACTTCCTCGCCACCAGTCAAAACCTCGAAGTCCCATCCGTCACAATCAATCTTGATGAAATCAAGTTTGTTAAGATTAATTGTTTTTGAAAAATTATCCAGTGTATCGAAAGAAAATTCTCCTTGAGTCTCACCATAGTTTCCTGCTGTAATTCCTGTTTGCCATACAGTTTCCTTAAACATTCCGCGCTTATCTCCGAGTGCAGTTTCAGCAATAAATATATTGTTGAAATTTCTTTGATAAGTATCTATATTGTAATCTATATTGTTATTCATTTTTATAACAGATTCTCGACAAACCTCAAATGCAATTACTTTTCCTTGAGGACTCATGTGGCTTAGCAACATTGAATAATATCCAATATGCGCTCCGCAATCGAAACTAATCCAATCTGGTTTAGCATTATCAATAATCCAATCTTGTGTTTGTATTTCCGAATTGGTGTACCATCCATTGTTGGCAAACTCATCGTAGTAATCTACGAGGTCTACAAAGAAACCATTTTTATACTTCTTTGTTATACGGTTCAATTTGAATATTCTCCTTCAACTTCTGTTTCACACCATTCTCGCAAAGGATAGAGGTCGGTAAATGCAAGAGTGGATGGTTGATAAATAGGGAAATCATACTTATGATAAATCAGAGTATATAACGCCTGATCGTGTCTATGCTCTAAAAAGAACGGATAATTTTCAGCAACACTAGGTTCGTCATTTATGAGATGATGATTACAACACGCGGCGAGCCAATCAGTAAGAAATAATATTGCCCTGTGCGTATAGCCAAACGCAATAACTCCAGCATGAAGTTGATACCATTTCGTGTAGTCATCATTTTCTGAATTGAACGCAATTGAGCAATCTCGTTTACAAAAACGAGCATGTTGATAAGTTGTGCGTATTCCTGCTACGGCTTGCTTTCTGGTAAGCAATGCAAAAGGTTCAATAGAGCTTTTTATTTCAATATCAGCATCAAGATATACATAAACATCATAACTTAAATTTGTTTCCGTCATTGCTTTCAAAATTAAGTATGGTTTCCACAACCAGTACCCTGCTCCACGAGTTTCGTCCAGCAAATCTTTATGAGCAGAATACAATGGACTATCTATAATATTCTTTCTTCCAAATGGAATTACTTTATCAACTCCATTGTTATATGCCTGTTCTATTTGACGCTGTTGCATCTCAAGAATACCAACTTTTCTGGCAGTCTCATGTGCATAATTAATCAAGCAAATTCTCATTTTAGATCATTTTCATATAAAGAGCAGAAATGTCAACCACGGCAATGAGTAAATCTTTTTTCATTCTTTTGTCAACTATGGGTTTTACTCCAGGCCAGAATCCGTGATTATAGTCATGGTATAAAATAAATCCACCTTTCCCAACTTTAGGATACCATGCATCAATATCTTTTGTCAATCCAGCCTCGGTATGATCTGCGTCAATAAACAGAAAATCAATCCAGCCTTTGTTCCATGACATTCCAACTTCGTAACTATCTCCATGTATTTGACGAGGCATGATACCGGGAAAATGTTCAGAAAAGGCATTACGCTCATTCATCAATCCCCCAAATGGATTATCGTCATCTCTAATATCAACAGTCCATGTGGTATTGGCGAGGTCTGGTCTTGCTTCAAGTATGGCTAGTCCAGATGTTCCAGTTCCAGCTCCTATATTAACTACTATGGCTTCGTCCGGTAAGCTTCTGACAACAGTAGTCATAAGCATAAGTTCGTAGTCGTACATATATCCAAATGAGTGCGCTACACCAAGAGCATGTCCTTGATAATAATCATACTTTGATTTATCAATCCAGAAACTTCCATCTGGAGATGGTTGAATCCAATCACTTTTCGAGTACATTTTTAACTTCTCCTGCGTATTTTTTATATATTGCATCCCAATCATTCCACAATCCATCATAGAGAAGATGTTGTTTCATCTTTTCTGGTTGTGCTTTCATGGCGTTAACTGCGTCCTGCCATCGGTATTCTACCCATAAAGGATTAACATCTATACCATATTTGTCTTTGTATAGTTGTATACCGTATGCCATATCTCTCGATGTTGCCCCTTCTTTTCTTAATACATTAAGTTCGGGGTCTGCCCTGAATATGTGATATAAATATTTTCTTCCAACATCTGCGAGTATCGGTTTGCCAGTAAAATGCTCCATCCGAGTACAGTATTCCGCTTCAACATAAGATATGTTTCCTTCTCCAACAGAGTCGCATAAACCATACAGAATATTGTCCGTATAATGGGTAAACATATTATGACCATCAACATACAGCAATCCACTCCTATACTCTTTGTCTTTTGGAAACTCATAAGCCCATGAGGGATAAGCGTGACTCGATGACCATAAACCCAAAACAGAGAACCCTAATTCGTCTGCCTTGTATAACCTGTCTATCATTCCCTTACAATCAATAAACAATATATCATCATCCATTGTTCCATAAAACGATGATTGAACTCCATTATTAATACACGAAACAAAAGCCCAATTGTTGCAAAAGTATCTGCTGTTTATATTAGTTTTACATACAACTAAATCCTTTTTGGCTCTATTTTTTCCAGCGAGCATTTCCGCGGCGTCCATATCTGTACCGCACGTTACAAAAAATAAAATATCTCCGTCAATATTATTGGCAGACTCAATCATATTTAAAGTATGTTTCGCTGATTTATATGAGCACAAACCGATTATAAGATCGTAGAAGGGCTTCATTTATACGCCTATCCATTTTTTATTGTTTATAATCTCGCTAATTGTTGCCTGACAAACACCATATTTATTTGCCAAAATCTTTCCATTTCTTCCGCAATGTTCGGCTCTAATCTTTCTTACAGTGTCGTTATTTAATTTTGCAGTTGAACTATTCTCTCCAGATTGATTAATTGGATGATAACATCTCCCTTTTATTGTTTTATCTTTATTGTTATCTGCGCGAGTTCCAATAAATAGATGATACGGATTTACGCAAGATGGGTTATCGCAATTGTGGCATACACAAAGACCTTCTGGAATACTACCATTATATACTTCCCACGACACTCTATGCGCGAGAAAATGCTTATATTTGAAATATACAATACCATATCCTCCTATATTTCTTCTTCCTTCCCATATCCAACAACCAGAATTTATATCTTTAAATATCTTGTTAAGGAATCTTTCATCAAGTGTTTTATTTTTGCGCATTTTTTGCTTCCTCTACCAACAATTTTACCGTAAAAGCATCATCTTCTGTAAGACCAATATAGTTTATATCGCTACTTTTTGCGTTGTTCATAGAATTTACATAACGAATTGGAGTTTGACGAGTACCGTATACTATCATGTTGTGTGCGTTAAGTATACTTGTTCCCTCTAATTCTACATCCCAAGCAGATCGTTTTGTTTCTGGAAGTTTCTCAAGAATATCTATTAGCAATAATCTATTCCATATTCCTGCCTGTAAACTCATTTGATATGGAGCTTGCGGAGCTTCAACAATGTCAAACCTATCCCAATAACCAATGTCCCTCATATTGCCAGCATATAACCTATCTCCTGTTATATCTATGCGAACTATATCTTCTCTTAATCTCATAAAATCGGTAAGTAAATCAATGCCAATTTTGTCAACATTGCGACACAACCAATAATCCTCAAGCAGTAATACAAAATATGGTTCTTTGTATTGATACAAGAATTTCAAAAATCCATCAACCCATCTCTCTTTAGGATATTGAGGGGTATCAATTGAATAATAATTAAACCCATGCGGTAACGAGAATCTAGGTATTGTGTATCCAGCAATATCCATCTTTACATCATTACCACAATACTTTAGAAATAAATACGAGAACGGAAGTAAAGACCACAAATATTTATCGGAAACAGAAACAACACAAGGTGTATTCATTAACTCTCCAGTTCAGGCTCGATACCTGTCTCAAGATTAAATCTTTGTAGTGCGTATCCTGCATAGAGAGGGTCTATTTCAATAGCATAACAAGCTCTACCAAGTTGTTGTGCGGCTATAATAGTTGTTCCACTTCCCGAAAACGGGTCGAATACTAATTCCCCAGGTGTTGTACTATTAACAATAAATTCGGAGATAAGACCAACTGGCTTTTCGTTTGGATGAGTAGTATTGGCTAGTTTTGGGAACTCAAATACAGTTGATTTGTCTCTTGCGCCATACCATTTATGAGCAACACCTTCTTTGTATCCGTACCAGACAATCTCATGCTTCCATTGGTAATCTGCCTGACCGAGAACAATGTTACTCTTAACCCACATAAGCTGACTCTGAATATGAAACTTTGCGTCTTGCAATGCAAGCAATGTTGTATATCCTTCATTCATGTGTGCAGAAAAGCAGTATATCGCTCCACCAGAAAAAAGAAAACCATCAAACAAACTGAAAGATTTTGCCAATAGAGTTCTATATTCGTTAGGAGTAAGCGCATCGTTTTCAATAGCTTTTGTTTTCTTGTTAGGTTTTGGTCTGTGGCTGTCAGTGATAAACTGCCCTCTTTGGAAATCAACTCCATAGGGAGGGTCGGTAATTATACACTCGCATTTCCTTCCGTGAAACAATCGAGTAACATTTTCTGTGATACTACTATCACCTACAAGCAAACTAGATTCTCCTAAATGCCATAGTTGACCAACTTGAACATCTTTCCATTTATCCTCAAGCATATCCGTCTTGGCGGTAGGTCTTTGTTCTGTTTCCTCTGTTTCCTCTTTTGGGGTTCTTAACTTGCTCTTGCTTGCTATTTGTCTTGCAAGAGCAGAGGTTGCTTTTGTTCTCTCTACAGTATTGTTGATAATTTCCGAAAGACGAGTTTTATTTATATGTGCAAGTGCTCCAATCTGGTCGAACATGAGCAATGCTTCTCTTTCCTCATCTTCGGTTAACTCCACATAAGTTACCGGAATTTCTGTTTCATTATTCTTTATTGCATTTTCTCCGCGCATTTGACCATCAATAACATTACCAGTAGTCTTATTGATAATCAGGTCTTGTATCCACCCCACACTCTTTAACGTATCGTCCATAACTTCACGCTGAAATTTACTGTGTTCACGAGGATTATGTGGATTGAATTGTAGCTCTTTTGGGTCTATTGTTCCATGACCAACGATACGATTCTTGAATTTGTCTTGTTCCATTATTATCTCTACTTTCTTTTTCTCATTGTAGCATAAAATAGAGGTTTGGCAAGACCCAAACCTCTATTTTATCTAATTAGTTTTACTGCTGTCCACCCTGACCTTGATCTCGACCTTCATCGCTAACAGGCTCAGGGTCTGGTAGTCAGTTCCAAACTGCTCTACCCCAAGAAGTACCACGGAGACTAACACCACCGTCAGCGAAGTAACTCGATTCAGGATATGGATCACGCAGATGTTGCAGTGGAGTATATTTAACTCTCTGGAGTTTACCAGCCAACTGCGGAGTGCGAAGCACGACACGTTGTTCGGTTTTCAGAGCAAGTTTATAGCACCACTTGATCTGTTCGATAGCCCATGAGTAAATACCATCATCCGTCCAGAACATTTCCTTTCCACCTAGTAGAGCCACATCACCAGCACCCTGACGATAATCAAGATACTCGCGATAGGTTACAGGGAAGTTTCCCTGAATAGTCAAAGGTACAACGTAGATTGAGGAAGCATACTCGCCAGCTCGAAGATTGGCGTTGTTGATATTGTTATGTTCAAAGATGCCAGTATCTTCAACGACAGTATACCGCTTTCCATTTACGTCAATATAGTGACCAGCGCGCATCGCGTCTCTCATAGAAGTATTCACATTATCATT
>Ga0315289_10011568_pt1 | contig 12506 bp, 11 predicted proteins | sample YL17G11_40_MG_FD_203452 | JGI IMG/M metagenome (GOLD analysis project Ga0315289, IMG submission 203452) | Sediment microbial communities from Yellowstone Lake, YNP, Wyoming, USA - YL17G11_40 | ecosystem: Environmental > Aquatic > Freshwater > Lake > Sediment | place: USA: Wyoming | collected...
TAAATACCTCGGCCGGCTGTGCTTCTTCCGCAAGGGCCGCTACATCGGCGGCTACGCCAACCTGGCCGAGGGCCAGGACGCGCTGGCGCCGGCTTCGGCGCTGGCCGCGCGAATCCCCTAGTTTCGCGCCAAGAACGCCAAGTCTTGCGCAGAGCACGCAAAGAAGTTTTTTAGATTATTCTTGGCGTCCTTGGCGTGACCTTTGCGTCCTTTGCGCGAAACCGTTCTTAGAACAGCGCGCGCTGCGCGCCGCCCCGCAGGCGCGGGGTCACTCCGAAGTACTCGAAGGCGCGGTCGGTGGCCACCCGGCCGCGCGGCGTGCGGTCCAGAAAGCCGAGCTGAATGAGGTAGGGCTCGTAGACCTCCTCGATGGTGTCGGCCTCCTCCTCGATCGAAGCCGCGATGGTGTTCAGGCCCACCGGCCCGCCGCCGTACTTTTCGAGCACCGTGAGCATGATCTTCTGGTCGATCTCGTCCAGGCCGAAGCGATCCACCTCGAGCAGGTCCAGCGCGGTGCGAGCGATCTCGACGCTGACGCGGCCGTCGGCGCGCACCTGCGCGTAGTCGCGCACGCGCCGGAGCAGCCGGTTGGTGATGCGCGGGGTGCCGCGGCTGCGCCGGGCGATCTCCTGGGCGCCCTCCGCGTCGATGCTCACCTCCAGCAGGCCGGCGCTGCGCAGCACGATCTGTTCGAGTTCCTCGACCGCGTAGTGGTTCAGCCGCAGCACCAGCCCGAAACGCCCGCGCAAAGGCGCGCTCACCAAGCCCTGCCGCGTGGTGGCCCCGATGGCTGTGAACTGGGGGATGGGCAGGGAGTGCGTCCGGGCGCCGGGTCCCGAGCCGACCAGGATGTCCACGCGGAAATCTTCCAGCGCCGCGTAGAGCATCTCTTCGACGTCCGGCATCAGCCGGTGAACCTCGTCGATGAAAAACACCTGGCGGGCGCGGATGTGGCTCAGGATGCCGGTGAGATCGAGCTTCTTTTGCAGTATCGGCCCCGAGGTCTGCTCGAAGCTGACTTCCAGCTCGTTCGAGATGATGGAAGCCAGAGTGGTCTTGCCGAGCCCGGGCGGGCCGTACAGCAGCACGTGGTCCATGGCCTCGCCCCGTTGGCGGGCCGCCTCGATGGCGATGGCCAGGTTCTCCTTCAGCTTCGCCTGGCCGGTGAACTCCGCCAGGCGCCGGGGCCGCAGGGCGACCTCGAACTGCTTTTCGCCCTCCTGGGCGGCGGCCGAAACGATTCCTCGCTCCCGCATGCTCTTCCAGGTTAGCGCACGAGTTCGAGAGCCCGCCGGAACAGCGGCTCGAACTCTTCGCCCGGCGCCAGCGCCTTGGCCTTGCGCACCGCGGTCTCCGCCGCCGCCGCCCCGCATCCCAGGTTCACCAGCGCGGAGACCACGTCCCGATCCAGCGCGCTCTGCCCCGGGCGGGCGCCTGGCAGGGCGGCCTCGGCCGCCGGCGGAAGTTTCTCGCGAAGCTCGAGCACAATCCGCTCGGCGGTCTTCTTGCCGATGCCGGGGATGCGCACCAAGTGATCGACGGCGCCGCCGCGGATGGCCGCGATCAGCTCGGCGATGGGCAACCCCGAGAGCACCTTCACCGCCAGACTCGGTCCGATGCCGCTCACCGTGATCAACCGCTCGAAGAGCATCTTCTCGTCCTGCGAAAGGAAACCGTACAGCGAGAGGGCGTCCTCCCGCAGATGGGTGTGTACGTGGAGTCGCACTTCCCGGCCCACCTCGGGCAGCGCGGCGTAGGTCGAGATGGGAATGTTGACGTCGTAGCCCACACCCCCGGCCTCCACCACCACCTGGTTGGGGTGCTTCTCCAGAATGACTCCCCGCAAGTGCGCGATCATGGCAGGGATACATTATCTTACAAAGCGCGGCGGCGGTTTTTCGGGGATCAAGTTCGCCACCCGGCGCCTCTCCCCTTCCCGGGCACCCAGGCGCCTCAGCCTTGCGTGAAGTACAGCGCGACGGCCCGCTCCAGGTCGGGCCGGGTCACCTGCGCCGTCCGGTTCTCGTATCGACCGATGCTGACCAGAATGCTGCACACATCGCCGGGATAACAGGCGCGCAGTTCCATCCCGCCTTCCCGCAGGCACAACAGCCGCAGGAACTCGGCGGCGTCCGGATCGCAGGGAAGGTTCCTGGCGGCCACTACGCGGCGGAAGATCTCGTCGAAACTCGGAGCGTCCACCGGGCCCACGTACACCTTGTTCTGCAACCGCCTCAGAAAGGCTTCGTCGGCCAGCTCGCGCGGGTCCAGGTTGGTCGAGAAGACCACCATTAGTTCGAACGGGATCTTGAATTTCACCCCGTACCGCAGGGCCAGGTAGTCCACGCGACGGTCCAGCGGCACCATCCAGCGGTTCAGCAACTGGCGCGGAGACATGAGCTGGCGGCCGAAATCGTCCACCACGAAGATGCCGTTGTTGGCTTTCATCTGCACTGGCGCGGCGTAGATGCCGGTAGCCTCGTCCAGGCGCAACTCCAGCATGTCGGCCGTCAGCTCGCCGCCGGCGATAACGCAGGGGCGGCGGCAGAGCACCCACCGCGGATCGAATTCCAGGTCCTCCTCCGGCACTTCAATCTGGTCGTGCACCACCGGGTCGAAGAGCTGAATAATCTGCCCGTCCACCTCCACGGCGTAGGGGATCAGAACCGCATCCTGGTATACCCGCAGCATCCTCTCGGCCAGGCTGGTCTTGCCGTTCCCGGTGGGCCCGTAAAGGAAGATCGAGGTCTGCGAAAGGATGGCCGGCCCGAGCTGGTCCAGGAAGCTGTCGGCGAGGACCATGTCGGCGAAAGCCCGCTGCAAAGTTCGCCGGTCCACCCTGACCTTGGCCGACTGGGCCTTCGCCGCCGCGTGGTACTCCGCCAGCGAGACCGGCGCCGCCCCCGCGTAGTGGCAGATGTGGTACCGCTCGGCCGCCATAGCCCGGCCCGCGTTGGTGAGCGTGAAGATGTAGTCGTTGCCCTTCATGCCCTTCACCTCGACCAGTTGCTGCTTGCGCAGCTCGCGGAAAATCGCCTCCACTACCGCGGTGGACAGCTTCAGAGCCTCGCTCAGGGACTGGAAATTGCTCTCCCCGGCCAGATAGACGCGCCGCAAGACCAGGTCCGTCAACAAGCCCTGCGGGATCCCGAGATCCTCGACGATCTCCGGTTGAGGTGGGCAGTAGGCGGGTCGTGTTATCACTGCCGTAGCCATGACCATCTAGCTCCTAACTGAACGGGAGTCTGCGCTCCGGCTCCTCATCTTCCCTGGGGAGCCGACTTGACGGGTTCCCTGGCCAGACGAACCTTGGCGCCTTCCAGCTTCTTCTGGGTCTTGGCGACCTCGGCGGGCTCCTGTTCGGCCTGCGAACTGGCGTCCCACTCCTTCAGCGATCGCTCCCACTGGGCAATGGCTTCCTTGAGCTTGCCCTGCTGGAAGAAAACGTCGCCGAGGTGATCGTGCACGATGGGGTCGCGAGAGACCCGCTGGAGCGCCATCCGCAGGTGGTTTTCGGCCTCCGCCAGCCTGCCCATCCGGAACTCTACCCAACCCAGGCTGTCCAGAAATGCCCCGTTGTTCGGCTCCAATTCGATCGCGCGGCTGATAAACTGGAGGGCCTCCTGGAGCCGCAGGTTGCGGTCCGCCAGCATGTAGCCCAGGTAGTTGAGGGCCGAAGCGTTGTCCGGGTTGATTTTGAGCACCTTGCTGAACTCGGCCTCCGCCTCCGGCAGTTGCTTCATCTTCTCGTACATGGCGCCGCGCATGAAGTGCACGGTCTCCTTCTCCTCTGGGGTGTCGGAGAGTCTCTCGACCGCTTCCAGCGCCTTGGCCATGGCGGCGTAATCCCGGCCTTTGTCGTACACCTGGGCCAGCGCCAGGTGGATCTCGCGATCGTTCCTGCCGTCAAAGAGCCGCTTCAGCTCCGCCACTGCCTGAGTGGTCTTACCCACGTCGGCGAGCACGGAGGCGCGCACCAGGCTGAGAGTGCGGTCGTCCGGGTACTTGAGCGCGGCGGCTGCGGCTTCCTGCTCGGCTTTGGGAAACTCCTTGGCCTGGCGATAGGTTTCAATGATCTGCGCGGCGGCCCGGCTGCCCAGATCCGGATCCAGCTCGGCCACCTTGGAGAAGCTCTCTGCGGCCTGCCCGTACTGCTCGCCGGCGCGGTACAGCAGCGCCAGTCTCTCCCAAAGGATCGCCCGATTGGCGCGCTCGGCGGCGGTGTAGTCCTTCTTCTCGGTGGAGGTCAGGACGTCTCTCAACCGCGCGATAGCTTCCGGAAGTTTGCCCTCCGCCTCCAGCAAGTTCACTTCGTTGAACTGTATGTCCAGGTTATCGGGCTCCAGGCTCTTGGCTCTCTGGTGCGCGGCCCGCGCCTCCTTGAAATCCCGCTTCTGGCGATGGATCTGCGACATGCGGAGTTCCAGGTGCGCATCCTTGGGGTCGGCCGCCGCCAGTTCCCGGTAGAGTTTGAGGGCCTCATCCAGCTTGTCGGCCAGCAGCAGGTCATCGGCCAGGTCGCGCTTGATCTGGCTGTCGCGGGGCGCCAACTCCAGGGCCCGGCGCAGCGCCTGGGCCGCGGCGGCGTAGTCCCGCACCTGCTCGTGGGCGCTGGCCAGGGCGCGCAAGGTCCCGGGGCTGGGATCCACCTCGGCGAGCCGCCTCCAGTACTCCAGAGCGGACTTGGAGTCCCCGAGGTCGGAATACACCGTGGCCAGGCCCGACAGCGCGTATTCGTTCTTGGGGTCCAGTTCCAGCGCCCGCTTGTAGGCTTTCTCGGCCTCCAGCGAGTTCTGGGCGATTTTCGAGAGCCGCCCCAGCATCAGCCAGGCATCGGTGTCCGTGTCGTCCTTTTCGGTGATCTTGCGGTATTGCTCGGTAGCCCGGCGCAGCATCTCCTCGTTGATACGGCCGCGCTGCGTCTCCCCCATCAGCCGGGCGTAAATCCGGCCCAGCATGCGGCGCGCGTCCAGGTTGTCCGGGTTCTGCTTGAGGATCTCCTCGGCCTCCAGGACCGCGTCGCGCAGCCGTCCCGCTTGCATGTAAAGATCGGTGAGTTCCTCGATCAGGAGACTGGCGCCCGGGTCGGCTTTGAGCGCCTGCTTGTAGTGCTCGATGGCTCGGTTCACATACTCGCCGCGGTAGCCATTGGTGGCAGCCAGCTCCGAGTACAGATGCCCCATGGCGAAGTTGTAGTAGGCCGCGGCGCGGCTGTCGCCCTGAACGGGCGCGGGCGGGGTCTTCTGCCCCAGGACCAGGACCCAGGGCAGCAGGGAGGCGCACAGGAGCGCAATGATAAGCGGCCTGACCCGGCCTGGAGATACACCCACTCTTTCCACCTGCACCTCTCCACTCCAGTATAGCGCCCAGGGCCTCCACTAGACTGATGAGGAGTGAGCCTTTCATCCATCAGCCCACTGGTGGCCGTTTTGGGCCCGACCGGCTCGGGCAAAAGCGAGCTGGCCCTACAGGCGGCTCTGCGATTTGGCGGTGAAATCGTCAACTGCGACTCGCTACAGGTCTATCGCCACCTGAACATCGGCACAGCCAAGGTCCGCGCCGAGGACCAGCGCGGCGTCCCGCACCACCTTCTCGACGTGGTCAACCCGGACGAGCTGTTCACCGCCGGCGAGTACCTGCGGCGGGCACGCCCGGTGCTCAACGAGATCGCTGCCCGCTCCCGCCTGCCCATCGTTGTGGGAGGCACCGGGCTGTACCTGCGCGCTCTGCTGGAGGGCCTGTCTCCCGCGCCGGAGCGGGATGCAGCCCTGCGCGCCCGCCTGGCCGCGCGCGAGTCGAGACGTCGCGGCTCGCTGCACCGCCTGCTGAGCCGGCTTGATCCGCCGGCGGCCGGCAGGATCCATCCGGGAGACGCCCGCAAGCTCATCCGCGCTCTGGAAGTTCGCTTGCTCACCCGCCGCCCGCTTTCCTCTGTGTTCGCGGCCGGACGCGACCCCCTCCCCGGTTTCCGCTGGTTGAAGCTCGCCCTGGACCCGCCGCGGGAGGCCCTTTATCGGCGCCTGGACGCGCGCTGCGAGGCCATGTTCTCCGGCGGCCTCCTCGAGGAAGTCCGCCGCGTCCTCGCATTGGGCTTCTCCGAGACCTCGAAGCCCTTGGAGGCTCACGGTTATCGCCAGGCCGTGCAGTTGCTCAAGGGAGAACTGGACCTCCAGCAGGCCCTCTGCCATGCCCAGCGCAACACTCGCCGCTACGCCAAGCGCCAACGGACCTGGTTCCGCCGCGAGCCGGATGTCGTCTGGATACCCGGATTTGGCGACCAACCGGAGGCGCAAGAGGCGGCCCGGCGAATCATTGAGGACTTCCTCGCCGGATTCTGACGGAGTTTTCTGCGGCTGAGGGAACATTCTCGCCGTTGGTTCGTCTGTAGTCTTGGTGAGCCAACCGGCGCACCGGATGACGCATTCGACGATGCTTTGAACCAACCAGTTCAGGAGAATCCATGAGCAAGAGAATTGCCTTTCTTTTCTTGGTCTTGGCGATCACCGCGGTCTTCGCAAAGACTTATTCGATTACCCTTTTCCAGCCCGCCGTCGTGGCGGGAACCGAACTGAAGCCCGGCGACTACCAGCTTGAGCTGAAGGACACCACGGTGGTGTTCAAGAGCGGCAAGCAGTCCGTCAAGTGCACGGTGAAGGTGGAGAACGCTGAGGGCCGGTTCTCGACCACTACGGTTCGCTACGACAGCGGCGAGGGCAAGCTCAAGATCCAGGAAATCCGCCTGGGTGGCACGAACTTGAAGCTGGTGTTCATTCCGGCCTCCTAACCCCCTGGGAGCCGCCGCTCGCACTCTGGGGGCGGCTCCCGCTCCACCAAAAGCACGGGCGGCTGACGCCGGTCGTTAGGCCGCCTCAGGGACCACTCCACGCGGTATCACGTGTGATACCATGGTGCGTGTGCGGGTGGTGCTCGACACTAGCGTCCTGGTGGCTGCGCTACGGTCCCGGCGGGGCGCATCTTTCCGGCTGCTAGAGCTGTTGCGCAAGGGACGGTTTCAGATCGCGGTGTCGGTGCCACTGGTGCTGGAGTACGAGGCGGTGCTCGTGCGGCACGCGGCGGAGTTGGGCCTCTCGGGTGAGGAGGCCGTCGGCGTTGTCGATTACCTGTGTCGGGTGGCGCGCCGTCAGAAAATCCATTTCCTGTGGCGGCCGGCGCTGAGGGATCCGCGTGACGAGTTTGTTCTGGAGTTGGCTGTCGCCGCCGCCTGCGAGGCCATCGTCACGCACAATGTTCGCGATTTCGGTGGGGCCAGACCCTTCGGAGTTCAGGTGCTCACGCCGAGTGAGTTCCTGGCATGGGTCGAGGAGGACGTATGAGTAGCCTGAGTCTGCGGCTCCCGGAGTCGCTGCATCAGAAGATCCGCGAGCTCGCCAAGCGGGACGCTGTTTCGATCAACCAATTCATCGCCACGGCGGTGGCGGAGAAGGCCGCCGCGTTGCTGACCGTCGATTACCTCGAGGAGCGTGCGCGGCACGCTGAAGTGCGGCTGTTCGATCGCGTGTTATCTCGCGTGCCGGACAGGCGTCCCGTGCCCGGCGACGAGATACCCACGCAGGTGCAGCAGCCTAACAAGGCGCTCCATCTGACGAGCCGCGCCCGGCCCAAGGCCCGAGCGCGGAAGTCGTCCCGCACGGCTCGCACTTGAGCGCCAGAGTCGCCAGATTGTTAGCGCCCCCACCGGCAACCCCTCTGCTACACTGAACTCCGATGCGGCTTCTGTCCCGCACCGCGGTTCTGGCAGTCTCCCTGGCTGCCTCTTCGCGCGCCGATTCGGTGCTGGTGCTTCCCTTCGCCAACCGGGCGGCCTCCTCTGACCTCGATTGGATTGGCGTCAGCATCTCGCAGACCATCTCGGATGCTTTGGCGGCGCAGGGAATCGAAGTAGTGGAGGCTGAGGAGCGCCAGGAGGTTTACCGCCGCCTCTCCATCCGGCCGTACGCGCGGCTGACCCGGGCCTCCGTGCTGAAGGTGGCTGAAGCCCTGGACGCCGAGCAGGTCATCTACGGCGAATTCGAGTTGATTCCTCCGGAAGCTCCCGCCGCCGGAGGTACGCGCGGGTCCTTGCGGGTGTCTGCCCGGCGCCTGGATGCCAACCGTCTGACTAAGGGGCCGGAATTCAGCGAAGTCGGCGCTCTGGAGGATCTGGCCAAGCTGGAGACGCACCTGGCCTGGCAAGCCCTGCGTTCCCTCACCCCGCACACTACGCCGCCGCTGGAGGAGTTCGAGCGGCAGAGGCCGGCGGTGCGCGTTTCGGCCATTGAGAGCTACATTCGGGGCCTGCTGGCGACCGCTGCCGAGCAAAAGCACCGCTTCTTCACCCAGGCCGCCCGTCTGGACGAAGGTTTTTCCGGGCCCTGCTTCGAGCTGGGCCGCATGTACTGGGCCGGCAAGGAGTATCGTTTGGCGGCGCAGTGGCTGGCGCGCGTCCGGCCCGCGGATTCGCGTTTCTTTGAGGCCAACTTCCTGCTGGGTCTGTGCCGCTACTACACCGCCGACTACGCCGGGGCGCAGGCGGCCTTCGAGCTGGTGGCCCGGTCGGTGCCCCTGATCGAAGTCTTCAACAACCTGGGCGCCGCCCAATCCCGGCGCAATCTGGCCGAGGCGCTCGAGAACTTTCGCAAAGCCCTGGAAGGCGACCCCGCGGACCCCGACTACCACTTCAACGTAGGCTTCGTGCTCTGGAAACGGGGCGAGTACGCGGCGGCCGCCGACCGCTTCCGGGCGGCGCTGGACCGCAATCCTGAAGACGCGCTGGCCACCCTGATGCTGGGCCGCTGCCTCAAGCAGGCCGGCCCCCGGCGCGGCGATCCCAGGAGCGAGGGCCTGGAGCGACTCAAGCACAACTACGAAGAGCGCGCCTATCGGGAGCTGAAAGCGGCGCTGGGCGCAAAGGGCTCGAGGCGCAATCCGCTAGAATAAAAGTTGTCCCTGTCCCGCTTCGTCCTGGCGCTGGGAGCGGCCACGGCGCTGGCAGCGCCGGCCCAGGAAAAACAGCCTCCTCCCAAGCAGGTTTCGGCGGCGCCGGCGCGCACCCGTCTGGAGGCGGAAGCCCGGCGCAACGAGAACGTCCAGGTCAACCGCATCGACAACGACGCCATCAAAGAGGCCAACGTCCGCCTGGGCGACAGCGTCACGCTGGTAGCAGAGTCGCCGGTCGAGGCCAGCTACTACGCCGCCGAGCACGGGCGTCCTCCCGGGGAATCGCCCTTCCTGAGGCCCGCGGTGGCTTCGCCCTGGCACGGGGAGCTTTACGAGTGGCATCAGAACAGCGTCTTCAACGCGCGGACGTTCTTCCAGGTCGGCGACGTCAAGCCTTCGCACCGCAACAATTACGGCGGCCGCTTTACGGGCCGGTTAGGGAAAAAAGCGGAGGTCACCGCCAGCGCCTCCCAGCGCAAGATCCTGGGCATGGTTAACGGCAACGTCCTGGTTCCGTTGGCCTCGGAGCGGACCCCGCTGGCCACCGACCCCGCGGTCCGCGCCATAGTGGCGCGTTTTCTAGCGGCCTACCCGGCGGAGCTGCCCAACCGGACGGACTTCGATCCCCGGGCGCTGAACACCAATACTCCGCAGCGCATCGACGAGACCGACGCCGACCTGCGCCTGGACCGCCAGGCCGGCCGGGAGGCCAAGCTCTCGGCCTTCTACGCCCTGAGCCGCCAGCGGGTGGACGCTTTCCAGCTTGTAGCCGGGCAGAACCCGGACACTGACATTCACGCCCACCGCGCCCGCCTGACTTGGCGGCGGGCCTTCTCGCCAGCTACCGACCTGGCGTTGGGCCTGTCTTTCAACCGGGTGAGGTCGGCGCTGCTGGCCGAACCCAACGCCGTGGGCCCCAGAGTGCGCCTGGGCTTCCAGACCGAGGAACTCGGGCCCGACAGCATGTTCCCTATCGACCGCGCCGAGAACAGCTTCCGCGGGGGCGTCCTGCTGAGCCGGTCCTCCGGCGGAGGGCGCCACACGCTCAGCGCGGGCGCCGACATGACGCGCTTTCAGTTGAACGGGATCGAGAGCAACAACCAGCGCGGTTACTTCCAGTTCACCAGCAATTTCGGGCGCACCGCCCTGGAGAATCTTCTCCTGGGCACGCCATCGGTGTATGAGGTGGCCGTCGGCGAGCTGGCGCGCGGCTTCCGCAACTGGACTTTCAATGCGTTCTGGGCGGACAAATGGAAGGCCGGCGCCCGTTTTCAGCTTTACTTCGGCCTGCGCTACAACGCCGAGAGGGCCCCGCAGGAGGTGAACCACCTTAGCCGCATCCCCTATGGATGCGACTGCAACAACTTCAGCCCGCGCTTCTCGATCGCCTGGGAGCTTCCCGCCAACTGGATGCTGCGCAGTGGCTACAGCGTGTCGTTCGGCCAGATTCTCCCGGTCACTTACCAGCAGGTGCGCAACAACATGCCGCTGGTGCGTTACCTCCAGTTGCAGAATCCCGATCTGGTGAACCCTTTGCGGGGGATCAACCTTCAGGATCCCAACGGCCGCACCACGCCGACGGTCCTTTCGCCGGACATGGTTTCCCCGTACTCGCATCAATACAGCCTGAGCTTGGAGCGCCGCCTGGCGGACCGTTACTTGCTGCGGCTGGGGTACGTAGGCAGCCGGTCGGTCAAGCTGCTCAACAGCTACATCACCAACCGGGCCGAACCGGTTCCCAGCGTCCGGTTGACCACTGACACGGTGGACGAGCGGCGGCCTGACCAGCGCTTCTACGAGATCAAGAACATCCTCAACGGCGGCCTGGCCTACCTGGATGCGGCCCAGTTGAGCCTGGACATCCCGCTGAGCCGGGGCCTGACGGGAAGCTTCAGCTACACGTTCGGGAAGGCCATCGACGAGGGCGCCGACTACACCTCCACCGGCGCTAACCGCGATCAAAGTACCGCACGCAGCCAGTGGCAGTACGAGTCGCTCCGCGATAAGAAAGGACTGAGCAACTTCGACTCGACCCATGCGCTGCTGGCTTCCTACTCCTACGATCTGCCGCGGTGGAACAACGCGCCCCGCTGGTTGGGGTGGGCGGCCCGCGGATGGCAGGCTTCCGGGGCCGCGCTGCTCAAGTCCGGAACGCCGCTGACGCTGTACATCGGCTCGGATGGGCCCGGCTACGGGAACGTGGACGGGGGGCCGAGCGATCGGCCCAACATCCTGGATCCCTCCATCCTGGGCAAGACCATCTCCCACCCCGACACCGCCCCGCTCATCCTGCGGCGCGACCGGTTCGCCTACATTGCGCCCGGGGAGAACCGGGGCAGCCTGGGCCGAGGCACCTTCCGCAAGGCGGGTATCGCTAACTTCAACGCCGGCCTGAGCAGGCAATGGCGCTGGGGCGGGCGGGGCGAGCGCGCCCTGCTCCTGCGCGGGGAGGCCTACAACCTGACCAACCACGCCCAGTTCGACGAGCCCCAGCGCAACCTCTCCGCCCCGCCCTTCGGAAAGATCACCAACACCCTCAACGACGGCCGCGTCTTCCAGCTCGGCCTGCGGCTGGTTCTCTGATCCCATCCGGCGGCCCGGAAAACCGGAGAGTCCTGCCCGCCCAAACCGACTATTTCCTTTAAGGGAAACCTGGGATCTATGACTGCCTTCGCCAAGGGCGTGGTGGTATCTCTGCTGCCAGCCTGCCTGCTGGCCGGCGGCACCATCCTTCAGATCCAGGTGATCGAAGGGGAAGGGGCGGTCATTGCGGCCGGAGCTCGCATGACGCGCGGCCTGGCGGTGAAGATCACTGACGACTTGGGGAAGCCGGTCGCGGGTGCTTTGGTGAGTTTCCGGCTGGCGGAGGACGGGCCGAGTGGGGTGTTCTTGAGCGGCCTGGCTACTGAGATCGTTGCGGCCGGCGAGGACGGCGTGGCGTGGCTGCCGACGGTGCGCTGGAACCGGGTCCCGGGACCGGTGCAGATCCGGGTGGTGGCGGTCAAAGAGCAGTCGCGCGCGGGTACCGTGGTCCCGCTGTACCTGTCGGCTGGCGGCAACGGGGCGGACGGTTCCCCTGGGGACCAGCCGCGTGCAAGCTTGCGGACGCCGTCGAAACGGAGCAAGAAGTGGATCATGCTGGGGCTGGTAGCGGCCGGCGCCGCCGGGGTCGGCTTCAGCACGGGCTGGGCGGCGGGGCCGCGGCGCGAACCCGCATCGGGCCCGGAGCCGCCACGAGTGGGGCCGCCGGCAATCAGCCTCGGGAGGCCTTGAGTGGCCCAGGCATTCCTGCTTGTGTTAGTAGCACAGGCATTCCTGCCTGTGTTGGTGGCCCAGGCATTCCTGCCTGTGTCTTCCCCCCTGGCCGGATGCTCACGCGATGAAACCGGTCATTTGCGTTACATCCTGGGCCTCCCGGGCAGCTTCATCCTCAGCGCCCCCGTCCGCTCGGGGGTTCTCTCCGTCGGCTGCTCGGAAGATCTCATCCTGGTGAAAACCGCGGACGCCCTGGAGCGGCTCGACCGGGAGGGACGCACCATCCGGCGCTGGCCGGCGCCCGCTGGAGACGC
>Ga0315289_10011569_pt1 | contig 12505 bp, 7 predicted proteins | sample YL17G11_40_MG_FD_203452 | JGI IMG/M metagenome (GOLD analysis project Ga0315289, IMG submission 203452) | Sediment microbial communities from Yellowstone Lake, YNP, Wyoming, USA - YL17G11_40 | ecosystem: Environmental > Aquatic > Freshwater > Lake > Sediment | place: USA: Wyoming | collected...
ATGTTCTTGTTGCTGATCGCCGTTTATTCGCTGGCCCTGATCGGCGTGGGGCTGGTTGTGTCGCGCTACGTGCGCAGCGCCGGCGATTTCTTCGTAGCCGGGCGCAGGCTTTCATCGCCGCTGATCTTCACCACCTTCCTGGCCGCGAATATCGGCGCCGGCTCGACGGTCGGGGCCACGGGCCTGGGCTACGCGCTGGGGCTGTCGGCGTGGTGGTGGGTGGGCTCGGCGGGCATCGGGTCGCTGCTGCTGGCGCTGTTCATCGGCCCGCGCATCTACGGGCTTTCCCGCCGCTACAACTTCTACACGGTCGGCGATTACCTCGAGCATCGCTATTCGCCGGCGGTGCGCGGGCTATTTGCGGGCGTGCTCTGGCTCGGCTCGCTCGCCATTCTGGCCGGGCAACTGATCGCCGTGGCCTGGATCCTGAACGCGGTGGCCGGCATTCCCAAGCCGCTGGGCTGCGCCATCGGCGGCGGCGTGGTCACCGCCTACTTCGCCGCCGGCGGGTTGTTCAGCGCCGCCTGGGTGAACGTGATCCAGTTAACCGTGAAAATGCTCGGCTTCCTGATCGCCGTGCCCTGGGCGCTGGCCGTGGCCGGCGGCTGGCATGCCGTGGCGCTGAAGGTCGCCGGCCAGCAGGGCGGCCTGGGCGCCGGCGCCGAGGCCTATCTCGGCTTCACCGGCATCGGCCTGCGCGGGATCCTCGGTTACGCGGTCATCCTGATTCCCTCCTTCATCGTCTCGCCGGGGTTGATTCAGAAACTGTACGGGGCGCGGGATGAGCAGGCCGTGCGGCGGGGCGTGGGCTGGCAGGCGGCGGCGCTGCTGGCTTACGCTTTTCTGCCGGCCATCATGGGAATCACGGCGCGCGCCGCTCTGCCCGCCCTGCCGAACCGCGAGATGGCGCTGCCGGCCGCGATCCAGTACCTGCTGCCCTCGTGGCTGGGCGCGCTGCTGCTGGCTGCCGTCTTTTCCGCCGAGGTCAGCGCGTCGGACGCCATCCTGTTCATGCTGTCCACCTCGGTAGCCAAGGATTTTTACCAGCGGTTCATCAATCCCGCCGCCGACGACGGCGTGTTGCTGGTTGCCACGCGCTGGACGGCGCTGGGCGCGGGGCTGGCCGGCATCGCCGCCGCCATGCTGCTGCCCTCGGTGATCGCCGCGCTCACCATTTTCTACGGGCTTCTGGCCGTGGCGCTGTTCGTGCCGTTGCTCGCCGGTTTGTATTCCGCCCGGCCCACGGCCCGCGCGGCGCTGGCCACCATGGTTGTTTCGCTGGCCGCCGCCGGCACAGCGCATTTTGCTACCCACGGCGCAGGCTGGAGCGTGCTGACCCCCTACGCCATCGGCATCCTCGCCGGCGCGGTGGTCATGGCTTTGGCATCGTTTTCCGCTTGGAAGGCGCATCCGATGGCCGTGGGGTGCCGTCCTGATGTATAATCGATGTATATGTCCACGGCCTCGAAAATACGGAAGCAAATCTATATCGACTTGCAACAGGAGCGCTGGCTGAAGCGGCGGTCGCGAAAAACCGGGATTCCGGAAGCGGAGATCGTCCGGCGGGCGCTGGATCGCGAGATGGGCGAGGCGGAGGCGGCGCACAACCGCGCCGGCCTGTGGAAGGAGGCCCGGGCGTTCATGCAAAAATGGGTCGAAAAGGCGCCGCTTCCCGGAGGCCGGACCTGGCGCCGCGAGGATCTGTATGACCGCAAGCGCCTTTCTTGACACGAATGTCCTCGTCTATCCGTACGATCCTTCGGAGCCGGTCAAACAGAAGCAAGCGATCGAATTGATTGGTACGCTGGTCGCTGCGCACGCGACCGTGGTCAGCCCGCAGATCCTTGGTGAACTGTTCACGACCCTGAGCCGAAAACTCAAGCACCCGCTTTCTCTCGATGAGGCCCGGAACGCGGTTGCCTATTATTACGGGCTCTGTTCGGTGGTGGACATCACCGGCGCCACCGTCTTGGAAGCCATGCGTGGCGCGCGTGAATACCGGCTCCATTACTGGGCTGCGCAGATCTGGGCCGCCGCCCGCCTGGCCGGCATCGGCCTGGTGTTCAGCGAAGACTTCCATCACGGCGCGGTTCTTGACGGCGTCCGCTTCATCAATCCCTTCCGCCCCGGCTTCCGCATCGCCGATTGGTTTTGACCCACCGCACGGAGCTGCGTATGCTATAGGTATCCTCCGACACGGCTGAGCATTTATGATCAAGAGACTCCGCGTTGAAAACTTCCGTAGTCTCAAGAAGCTGGACCTGCACCCCGGCCTGACGAACGTTTTGGTGGGTCCCAACGCGGCGGGCAAGAGCAACATCGTGGACGTTTTCAAGTTCCTCACGGACGTAGCCTCGCAGGGACTAGGCCGGGCCCTCACGAATCGCCAGGGCTATCACGAAGTTGTATGGAAAGGCAAGGACACTGGGCCTATTCGAATCGCCCTCGAAGCTGAAATCCATCTGGGGCCCGGCAAGGTCCGACAGGCAGAATACGAGATTGAAGTTGACGGCACAGCGACGGGCGCGTTCTGGGTTCCCCGGGAGCACCTTGCGTTCTCAGGCAACGGCCCCAAGACCGACGTGGTTGACTTAAGGATGGGCAAAGGAGAGATCTGGGTCGCCGATCGGAAGACTGCATTCGAGGCCCCCGCCGCTGGTGTTTCTCAATCCGCGCTGCAATACAACATTCCGGACTGGGAAGGCACCTTCTTCAAGCAGCACCTTGGGGCGTGGCAATTTCATCGCCTGGACCCGCAGGCGATGAAGCAACTTAATCCAGCCAGTCGAGTTGATGCTCTGATCGAGCGAGGAGACAATCTCGGGGCCTGGCTGGCGACCCTCAAGACATCGCACTCGGAGCATTTTCGTCGAATCGAGCAGGTAGCCAAAGACGCGATCCCCGGTCTGCAGGAGCTGGTCACTGAACTCACCCCGAATCAGATGACCTTCCTTTCCAGCCGGGAAGAATACCTGACCCGCCCCGTCCCCGTCTGGGGCCTCGCGGACGGGGCGCTATGCTTCACCGCGCTGGCTTCCCTGATATTGGCGCCGCCCGAACTTGGAGCACCTTTGCATTGTGCCGAGGAGATCGAGAATCACCTTCACCCCCGGCTGCTTACCACGCTCGTCGAGTTGCTCAGGCAGGAGCAAACGAGGTACCTTGAGAGCCCTGGTGCAGCTCAAGTCTTCATAACCACGCACTCTCCGTATCTGGTGGATCAATTCGCTCTGGACGAGCTGGTGGTCGTGGACAAGGTTGAGGGGCAGACGCGGTGTGCACGGGCTTCTGACAAAGCGCATTTGCGCGAACTATTGGAGCGCGAGGAGCTGGGCCTCGGCGAGCTCTGGTACAGTGGAGCCCTCGGAGGGGTGTAGTGCCCGTTTTTGGCCTGGTAGTGGCCGGCCCGTACGATGAGCTGATCCTGTCAGCACTGGTGAGCCGGATCCGGCCGGACGTAGCGAGACTGGAGTGCCGAGCCTGCGGAGACGACCCGCAGGTGACCAGGAAGTTCCGTTCTTACCTAAAGGAACTGCGGTACGCGAACGACGGCTGCCCGGTCGACAAGGCGATCGTCGTACGCGACTCCCATATGGGTCGTCCCCAGCAAGTGCTCGAGAAACTCCGATCGGGTTTTTGCGAGAAACCGTACCCTTTCCCGGTCCGGTTTGCCGTGGTTCAGCCGGAACCCGAGGCCTGGCTGCTCGCGGACCATGACGCGCTTGCCAGGCTCAGCACGGAGCGAGGCCGCCCGACCGATTTCGCCTCGCTGAACTTCCCGCCTGAACAGCTCCACGACCCCAAAGCGAAGCTCACATCTCTGCTGAGAACGGCGGGGGTGCCCTATACCAGGCAAGCGGCAGCTCGACTGGCCGAACTGAGCGACCTGGCCGTTATCGAAGCGCTTTGCCCCAGCTTCACCTCTTTCAAGAGAGCCGTCACCGACTGCTGAGTTTCGCAGAGGCGCATATCGCCCCCACATCCCCCGGCATCGGCGCCCGTCCGGCATGGTACAATTTTCGTTTACCCCGCTGAGAGATAGCGTGACGTAGCGAAGGAGGGCGTTGACGCGGCTGCCACAGACGATCCATCTGCCGGAAAAGACACGGACAGGCAAGTATGCCTGTCCCACTCCGGTTCCCGGCCGCCGCATCGGCATCCATACCTCGATCGCCGGCGCCATTTCCCGGGCGCCGGAGCGCGCGCACCAGCTCGGCTGCAACACCTTCCAGATTTTTTCCACCAGCCCCAGGCAGTGGAAGGCGTCGCAGGTGAGCGCCGCCGAGGCCCGGCTGTTCCACCAAGCGCGCGAAAAGCACGGCCTGCGTCCGCTGGTGATCCACGCCAACTACCTGGTCAACCTGGCCTCGCCCAATGCTGAAATCCGGCGGAAGTCGATCGAGTCGTTTCGCGCCGAACTGGAGCGGGCTGTGCTGCTGGGAGCCGAATACCTGGTGACGCACCCGGGCAGCGCGCTCAACGGCGACCGCATCCAGGCCATGGCCCGGTTCATCAGCGGGGTCGAGCGGGCGGCGCGCGGATTGCGCCTGGGCGGCCTGACGGTGCTGGTGGAAAACACCGCCGGCGGCGGCGGAGCATTGGGCTCCGAGTTCGAAGAACTGCGGGCGTTTGTGCAGCTCACCGAGCGCGTCCCGCTGGCCTGCTGCATCGACACGGCGCACCTGTACCAGTCCGGCTGGGATGTCTCGACCGAAAAGGGGCTGGCGGCGACGCTGGCGCGGCTGGATGCGGCCGTGGGGCTGGACAACATACCCGTCATTCATACCAACGACTCGCGCACGGCGCTGGGCTCGCGGGCCGACCGCCACCAGCACATCGGCAAGGGCGGCATCGGCCTGGCCGGCTTCCGCCGCATCCTGAACCACCCGCGCCTGCGCCACAAGGCTTTCATCCTGGAGACGCCGATCGACAAGAAAGGCGACGATCTCCGCAATCTTGACGTTGCCAGAAGCCTGGTGCAAGGAACCAGGAAGGCGCCAAGAAACCCGAGGACACGCAGTAATGACTGAGCGAGCTTACAACCCGCAGGAAATAGAGCCGAAGTGGCAGAAGGTTTTCGAACGGGAGAACATCTACGCGGCCGGCCGCGACCCGGGCAAGCCCAAGTACTACGTGCTGGAGATGCTGCCCTACCCCTCGGGCACGCTGCACATGGGACACGTGCGCAACTACTCGATCGGCGACGCGCTGGCGCGCTACAAGTGGATGCGGGGCTACAACGTGCTGCATCCCATGGGCTGGGACGCCTTCGGCCTGCCGGCGGAAAACGCGGCCATCCAGAACAACACCCACCCGCGCGAGTGGACGCTCCACAACATCGCCTTCATGAAGCAGCAGCACCGCCGCTTCAGCTTCGCCTACGACTGGACCAAGGAACTGTCCACCTGCGAGCCCGAGTACTACCGCTGGAACCAGTGGTTTTTCCTGCGCATGTACGAGCGCGGCCTGGCCTACCGCCGGCGCAGCCGCGTCAACTGGTGTCCGAAGTGCCAGACGGTGCTGGCCAACGAGCAGGTGCACGGCGGTTACTGCTGGCGCCATGAAGAGACGCTGGTGGCCGAGAAGGAACTGGAGCAGTGGTTCCTGCGCATCACCGACTACGCCGACCAGTTGCTGGACGACATGGCCAAGCTGAAGCGCTGGCCCGAGAAGGTGCTGACCATGCAGCGCAACTGGATCGGCCGCTCGGTGGGCGCGCAACTGCGCTTTCCGGTCGCGGAAAGCGGCCAGCCCATCGAAGTCTTCACCACCCGGATCGACACCATCTACGGCGCCACCGCCGTCATCCTGGCCCCGGAGCACCCGCTGGTCGATGGGCTGATCGGCGACAAGGCCTGGAGCGGGTCGATGCGGGCGCAGGTTCGCAAGCTGATCGACAGCCGCATCCCGGGCGACGCCGATTACGAAAAGCAGGGCCTGTTCACCGGTAGATTCGCGGTCAATCCGTTTACCAAGAAGCTGGTGCCCATCTGGGTCGGCAACTTCGTGCTGATGGAGTACGGCACGGGGGCCATCATGGCGGTGCCGGCGCACGACCAGCGCGACTATGAGTTCTGCTCCAAGTACCACATCCCCATCCCCACGGTGATCGAGCCGCTGGAGGGGAAGGCGCCCGCGAATGCCGCCTTCACCGACCACGGCCGCCTGGTGGACTCCGGCCCCTACAGCGGGCTGACATCGCAGGAAGGCATCCAGAAGATGACGGCCGGCGCCGAGCGGGAGGGTTTTGGGCGCGGCAGCACCACCTATCGGCTGAAGGATTGGGGCATCTCGCGCCAGCGCTATTGGGGCACCCCCATCCCCATCGTCTACTGCGCCGGGTGCGGCATCGTTCCCGTGCCCGACGACCGGCTTCCGGTCGCGCTGCCGACCGACGTCCAGATTACGGGCATGGGCGAATCGCCGCTGGCCCGCCACGAAAGCTTCGTGAACACCACCTGCCCCAAGTGCGGCGGGCCGGGCCGGCGCGAGACCGATACCATGGACACCTTCGTTGATTCGTCCTGGTATTTCTACCGCTATACCAATCCCGCGGCCCACAGCGCGCCCATCGACCGCGAGGCGGTGGCCTACTGGTTCCCCATCGACCAGTACATCGGCGGCGTCGAGCACGCCATCATGCACCTGATCTATTCGCGCTTCTGGACCAAGATCATGCGCGACCTGGGCCTGACGGGGAACGACGAGCCGGTGGAGCGCCTGTTCACCCAGGGCATGGTGATCCGCGAAGGCGCCAAGATGTCGAAGTCCAAGGGGAACGTGGTGGACCCGGATGAAATGGTGAAGAAGTACGGGGCCGACGCCACCCGGCTCTACGTGCTGTTCGCCGCGCCCCCGGCCAAGGACCTGGACTGGAGCGAATCGGGCATCGAAGGCATCGACCGGTTCTTGCAGCGTGTCTACCGCTTTGCGGCGCGCAACCTGGAGAAGGCGCGGCAGCAACAGAGCCGTCCCGCCAAGCGGGATCAGGGAGCGGTCTCAACGGGGTTGCCGGCCGGCGATGCGGGCGGGGAAAGCGCCGCGGAGCGCGCCGTCCGCCGCCGCCTCCACCAGACCATCCGCCGCATCACCGACGATTTCGAGGACCGCTGGCACTTCAACACCTCGATCGCCGCGCTGATGGAGCTGATGAACGAGCTGTACGCCTCCGAAGAACAGCTTTCACCGGGCGCCATACGGGAGGCGCTGGAGGCCCTGGTGAAGCTGCTGGCGCCGTTCGCGCCCTTCTTCAGCCAGGAGCTGTGGTCGATGCTGGGCCGCGAGACCATACTGCTGCGGGAATCCTGGCCCAGCTACGATCCGGAACTGGCCCGCGTAGAAGAGTACGAAATCGTGGTGCAGGTGAACGGGCGGCTGCGCAGCCGCATGGTGGTCACCGCCGGCACCCCGCAGGACGAGGTGCAGCGCCGCGCCCTGGCCGACCCGCGCGTGGTCCCGCTGATGGCCGGCAAGCAGCTCGTCAGGGCCATCGTCGTTCCCAACAAGCTGGTCAACCTGGTCATCCGGGGGTAATTCACCACAAAGGCACAAAGACACGAAGGGTCACAAAGAAAAGCTTTGTGATCCTTTGCGGCTTCGTGTCTTTGTGGTGAATCAGAACTGCAAGCGCCCCTGGATCTGGAAGAAGCGGTTCAGCGACGCCGACTGCTCCGTCACTTTCCCGAAGTTCGTGGATGTCGGATCGGTGGCGGGAGCCTGGAACCGCGAGCGATTGGCGACGTTCAGCGCGTCCAGGCGCAGGAAGAACCTCACCTTCTCGGTTACCTGGAATTGCCGCTGCAGGTTCACGTTGATCTGGTTGGTCCCGTCGGCGCGAATTCCCTGGATGCGCTGCGGGAATATCCTCAGGTTGTAACTGGTGTCCGGGACGTAGCTGGAACAGGACTCGAATCCCATGCCCGCGGATCGCGGGATGACCCTCTGCCCGGCGCTATTGACGTAACAGGCGGCCATCCTCGGTCCGCCCTGCGCCGCCACCTGGGCGGGTGTGAGGATTCCGTTGAAGGCCTCCGGATGCTGTTCATACCAGTTTTGGACGGTGAAAGCATTGAACCACTGATCCAGCGTCTTGTGTTTTGCCTTCAGGTCGCTGGAAAGCGTCTGGAGGTCGCCGTAGTAAAAAACGGGGGCAAACGTGAGCAGCGGGCCGGGTTGGAATTCATACGTGCCGGCCGCCTGGAGGCCGCCGAAGATGCGGCTGAGCAGGCCGCTCTTCAGCATGGCGCGGCCCTTGCCGAAAGGCAACTGGTACACACTGGTGATCGTCAAGCGGTGCGGCCGGCCGTTGTTGCTCAAGCGCCAACTGGGCTCGGTGTCGCATTGGTTTTCGAACCAGTCGGCCGTCTTGTTCTGGAACAGGCGGGTGTAGCCGGCGTTGAGCGTGAGCCCTTTGGAGAAGCGCCGCTGGAAGGTCATGTCGAAAGAGCCAGTCCGCAGCTTGCCCCGGGAGTCATACGCCCGCGTGATGGACGTGTTCATCTGCGGGAAGGGGCGCAGAAGTTGCTGTCGCGTCCTGTTGGTATCGGTAAACCAAGAGACCGCGGCCAGCTCATCGTAGACCCTATTGTTGCTCGTCTGCAGAGGCGCCAGGTTCGATATGTTGAACGGATTGGGCACGTTGGTGGTCAGGTTGCTGCTGTTGGCCCGCACGAATCCGTAGGTCCAGTATTGCTTTGGAAGCGGGTTGAGGTTCTGCTGGAAGCTGGAATCGATGTATACGTTATTGCCGCGCGCGCCGGCATAACCCACCTCGAACACCATGGTTCTGCCCAACTGGCGCTGAATGGAAGCGCGCCAGCGCTGCACGTGCGCGCGATGCGTATCGTAGGCGTAGAAATCATCGAAGTTCTGGCCGGAATAGGCCACCAGTTCATCGCCCAGGGGCGCCGGCAAGAGCGGCGGCAGCAGGCGCGTGCCGTCGGCCCGCAACGGGAACGGATCGGTCAACGGCGAGATGCCGCGAGCCGGGTCGCCCACCCGCCACGTCAATCCGTAGTTGCTCATGATCGAGGTATCCGTGTTGCGGGTATATCCCGTCTGGTCGGGAGCGTAGTTCAGGGTGTTGAGCGTATCGTAGAACACGCCCCAACCGCCGCGGATCACGGTCCTCTGGTTGACCTGGTAAGCGAAGGCGGCACGCGGCATCCACATCAGCTCGGCCTGGATCAAGCGGCGATCGGCGCCGCCCACGCCCGGGAACACCGTGCCGCCGCGCACCTTGAATTGCGAGGGGTCCAATCCCGGGGTCGGGTTCTTGGCGTAAGCCGCCTCGGCCAAGTCCGAGAAAGGCAGCTTGGCGTTGGGGTCCCAGTAGCCGCGCATGCGGTTATAGCGCTCCGTGGGCCCCAGCTCATATTCCAGCCGGAAGCCCAGGTTGATGCTCAGCTTTCGGCCCAGGCGCCAGGTATCTTGCGCGTAGCCGCCAAAGTAAGGCGACTGCATGGCGTAACTGGCGGTGCTGGTCGAGATCCGCATGTAGCGGGGAAGGCCCATGAAGAACGAGGCCCAGCTCAGGCCCAGGTCACCCGGAGTATAGAGAACCGTATCGTCGCAACACCGTGTGAAATAGTTTTCGAACTGGAACCTTCCCGACAGCCCGTAACTCGGTTGTCCCTGGCCGGTGCGGAAGTGCTGCCGCGTGTCGGCGCCGGCGCGCAGGGTGTGGTTGCCCCGGATGTGCGAAACATCTGCCTTCCCGCTGTACATCCGGTACGTGGAGTAGGGAGTCTCCCTGTCCAGGCCGATGTTCTTGTAGCCGCTGGCCCGCACCTGCGGGAGCATGGGGTCGGGGGCGAACGTATCCAGGTACGCGGGGAAACCGAGGTCCGAAGGCTTGAAGCGATGGGGCACCGGCTGGCCCCTGCCGTCCCGGTATTGGTTGGCGGCGATAGTAAAGTCAAAGATGGTGCGGGCGCCGGGCGTATAGGTCCAGTCCACGGTCGCGCCCAAGTTCTGCCGCACGATCCCGCCGGAGTGTAATCCGGGCACCGTCTCGTACGTCCAGTCCTGGCGGTTTTCCGGACCGAAGTGGTTGTAGCTCCAGCGCACGAAATAGCGGCTCTTCTCCGATTTCAGGAAATCGATGCGGTGGTTGAAGGCGTGGTACTTCCAGTCGTAAGGCGTCCCGGTTGCCAGGTAGTTGTTGTACGGCTCCTGGGTGGGATCGGTCGGCTCGTTATTCGGAACCGGAAGCATCTTGGTGTACGCGTTGTAGATCGGGCTGATCATCCGCGCCTTGGGGATGATGTTGCCCGCGATCGGATCGCGAATGTAGTGGGTGCCGGAGCGGCTGGTGTCGCGGCGAATGCTCAGCGGATCGTATACCTGGTAGGCCACCGGGTTCACTTTCAGCAACTGCGAGAAATCGCCCTGGCGGTTGGCCATGGAGGGAAGCGTGATGTTGATGTTGTTCGGGTCCTCCGGCTTTTTGTCTCTGTAGCCGGTAAAGCTGAAAAGCGAAAACAGCTTGTTGATGCCGTTATAGATACCGGGGATGACCACCGGGCCGCCGAAGCTGGCCGCGTAGGTGTTGGAGTGGCCGGAAAACTGCTTGGGCGAGTCGCGGAGTTGCTCGGCCAGGGCATGGTTGCCGGCGGCCTCGGCCTCCGCGATCTTCCGATAGTAGAGCTGTTTGGTGTAGAAGGGCGTGGCGTTGAAGCGCTGTTGCCAGTGTTGGTCGCTGAGCGTCCCGTGGTACTGGTTGGTGCCGGCCTTGGAGATCATGTTGATGCTGGCGCCGGTGCCGCGGCCCCTGGATACGTCGAACCCCAGGCTTTCGACGCGGAATTCCTGCACCGTATCGGAGTGCGGCAGGTACGCAGCCTGGCGGCTGCCGCCCTGGTTGGGCACGCCGTCGATGGCCCACTCGTTGCCGCCCACCTTGCCCGGCGTGTAGTAATTCGAGCCGCCGGAAATCGAGTGCAGGCCCAGGATGTTGTTCTCGCCATCGGTCTGTATGCCCGGAACCAGCTTGGCCAGCAGCATGGCGTTGTTGCCCAGCACCGGCAGCTCAGTGATGGATTGGCTGTCCATCAGCCCGCCCTCGCCGGCGGCTGTAGTTTCCAGCACCGGCGCCTCGGCGGTTACCGACACCACCTCGTTCACGCCGCCCAGTTCCAGCGTCAGGTCGATTTGAATCTCGGCGGCGACGGCCAGCGTAATGCCCCTGCGGAGCGTTTTCTTGAACCCCGGCGCTTCGGCGGTGATTTCATACGGGCCGGGCATCAACAAGCGCGCCTCGTAGTATCCGGTTTCGTTAGTGGCGAGATGCGTGGAGGCGTTTATGTCCACATTGGTCACTACCACACTGGCGCCGGAGACCGCCGCGCCCTGGGGATCGAGCACACGCCCAGCAATCGTGCTGCGCGTCTCCTGGGCGAACCCCCAGGAAGCAAGCAGGAGGAACAGAGCAGGGAGCAAAACCAGCTTGGTCGCGTGTTTGCAGAGACACATGGTCATAGCTCCGATTTTGAACAACAGATTCGCCGGGACACCGGCGCATTGAGGCCAGAGCGTCATCCGACCGCTCGCCAACCAATGGCATCCTAGCACTTTGGCGGGCGAATGCAAGCGGTTGTGGCCAGGGCGTGAGCAGCCTTTACGGCGCGGGCCGCGCCGCGAACAGCAGCGGAGCGAACTCGTTCAGGTAGCGGCGCCACACCCGCCACTGGTGCGCGCCCTCGGTAGCCAGGAACGTATGCTTGATCTCGCGCTTGTTGAGCAGCTCCGAGAAGCGCTGGTTGGCTTCAAACAAGTTGTCTTGCTTGCCACAGGCGATCCACAGCAGATGAAGCTTTTTGTTCGAGGCCGCCGGGTCGGCCAGCAGGTCGGCGAAGGTCTTTCCCGGCTCCATCCGCATCAGCGCTGAGCTGAAGGCGCCGATCCAGCCAAAGGCATCCAGGCGGGTCAGTCCGATGTTCAGCGCCTGCCCGCCGCCCATCGACAGGCCGGCGATGGCCCGCTGGTCGGGCTGGTTCGAGACCCGGTACAGCCGCTCCACCAGCGGCATCACGTCTTCCAACAGGTCCTTGGTGAACAGGCTTCGGTCGGGATTGGCCGGGGCCGTCGAGCCCAGCCCCACGCTCGGTTGCGTGTGGCCGAAGGGCATCACCACCACCATGGGCCTGGCTTTGCCCTCGGCAATCAGATTGTCGAGGATCACGTTGGCCCGGCCGACGGTCACCCAGCCGGATTCGGTATCGCCGGCGCCGTGCAGCAGATACAACACCGGGTAGCGGCTCTTTCCACTCTCGTAGCCGGGCGGCGTGTAGACGTACACGCTGCGCAGCGCTCCCAGCGACTTCGATTCATACCAATGGACGTGAACAACGCCGCGCGGTACCGGCCGCGGATCGTAGTACAGCGGCCGGTCCCCCGGCACCTCCACCTGGCTCGAGGTACCGCGCACGCCGGTCTTCAAGTAAGGATTGTTGGGGTCGGGCACGGTGACGCCGTCGATGGTGAACGTGTAGGTGTAGATCTCCGG
>Ga0315289_10011570_pt1 | contig 12503 bp, 18 predicted proteins | sample YL17G11_40_MG_FD_203452 | JGI IMG/M metagenome (GOLD analysis project Ga0315289, IMG submission 203452) | Sediment microbial communities from Yellowstone Lake, YNP, Wyoming, USA - YL17G11_40 | ecosystem: Environmental > Aquatic > Freshwater > Lake > Sediment | place: USA: Wyoming | collected...
TCCCAAAAGGAGCGATTTTTAGTTTTGAAGATGGCGGTGAGATTCAAAAGGGAATAGCCTTTGTGCGCTGGGATCCTTATACCTTACCGATACTCACCGAAGTAAAAGGAACAGTAAAATATGAGGATATAAAAGAAGGCGTGACCATGCGCGAAGAGCTTAACGTGGTTACAGGCGTAACCGAGCGGGTGATAGTAGAACATAAGGGAGACCTGCATCCTCAAGTTTTAATCTTAAACCCAAAGAAAGAGGTGTTGGGTATTTATCCTATTCCCGCTGACGCCCATATCCTGGTTAAGGATAACCAAGGTATTGATGCAGGCGACCTTTTAGCTAAGACTCCTCGGGTGGAGATGAAGACCAGGGATATCACCGGAGGTCTTCCCAGGGTTGCCGAGCTATTTGAATCAAGGCGGCCCAAAGACCCCGCTATTATTAGCGAGATAGATGGTTTTGTGGAATTCGGCCAGACCAAAAAAGGCCAGAGGATGATAATTGTCCGCTCACCTGCGGGCATGAAGAAGGAATATATAATTCCGCCGGGGAAACACCCTAATGTTTATAAAGGCGATCGCGTAACTGCAGGTCAACAGTTGACCGACGGTCCGGTCGTTCTTCAGGATATATTAAGGGTTTGCGGCGACAAGATTTTGCAAGAATATTTGGTCAATGAAGTCCAGGAGGTTTATAGACTGCAGGGCGTGCGTATCAATGATAAGCACATTGAGCTGATTATCAGGCAGATGCTTAAAAAGGTAAAGATCGAAGACCCGGGTGACACGGAATTTTTATCCGGTCAACACGTGGATAAATGGAAATTTAGAAATGAGAATCAGAAGGTAATGAATAAAGACGGTAAGCCTGCCTCGGCAACTCCACTGCTTTTAGGAATCACCAAGGCGTCTTTAACGACGGAAAGTTTTATCTCCGCAGCCAGTTTCCAGGAGACCACCCGGGTTTTAACCGAGGCAGCTGCCTCAGGAAAAAAAGATGAACTCTTTGGTCTTAAGGAGAATGTCATCGTGGGTCACCTGATCCCTGCTGGAACAGGCTTTAGTGCTTATCGGAATATTCAAATTCAGTTGACTATAGAGCCTAGCGAGGAGCCTAAGGAAAAAGAAAATGCCGACAATAGAACAGTTAATTCGAAAGTCTAGGATACTCAAGAAGAAAAAGACGAAGTCTCCGGCCTTGAAAGGCTGTCCTCAGAAAAGAGGGGTATGCATTCAAGTCAGGACCATGACACCCAAGAAACCGAACTCAGCCCTGCGTAAGATTGCCAGGGTGCGTTTAACCAACGGTTTTGAGGTGACTAGTTACATTCCCGGCGAAGGCCATAATCTACAGGAACATTCTATTGTCCTGGTAAGAGGCGGCAGGGTCAAGGATTTACCAGGTGTAAGATACCATATAATCAGAGGAACGCTGGATACCTCTGGTGTAACTCAGAGAAGGCAAAGTCGCTCTAAATATGGAGCAAAGAGACCAAAGCCAGGAGCAGCCGCTTGATTAAAGAATAAAATAAGTGAGGACATAAGTTATGGAGCCCTCAATAAGAGGAGAGGCGACATAACTTATATTGTCCGAACTTACCCCCCACCACTTTTTGTGGATGGAGAGGATTTAATATTATGCTTAAAAATAAAATCACCTTTCAACCTAACCTCACGCACTTTTCCAAAAAGTGGTGGGGGGTTAAATTCGCGCAAATAACTTACTCACACTGTCGAGTTCGTAAGTTATGCGCTCATTTAAAATGAGAAGAAGACGATCTGAAAAGAGAGAACTTTTACCGGACGTAAAATACAATAGTAAGATTATTACAAAATTTATCAATATGCTTATGGAACGCGGTAAAAGGACATTGGCTGAGCGCATCGTCTATGAGGCCATGGATTTAGCCAAGCAGAAATTAGGTGAACAGGACGCGATAAATGTATTTAATAAGGCGATAGATAATGTGCGGCCGCGACTAGAAGTAAAACCCCGCAGGGTAGGCGGAGCAACCTATCAGGTGCCCATCGAAGTAAAGCAGGAACGCGGAGTTTCTCTGGCGTTCCGCTGGATAAGGGATTTTGCCAAGGCCAAAAAAGGCGCACCCATGCAGAATAAATTAGCCGATGAAATCGTGGCTGCCTATAAGAACGAGGGTGCAGCGATTAAGAAAAAGGATGATACGCACAAGATGGCTGAGGCAAATAAAGCCTTTGCGCATTTCCGTTGGTAATTGGTTAATTGGTTAAATTGTTAAATGGTTAATTAGATTTCGATATGGCAAGGACAGTGTCTTTAGACAAAATTAGAAATATAGGTATAGTAGCTCACATCGATGCCGGTAAGACTACTACTACAGAAAGGATCCTTTACTGCGCCGGCAGGATTTATAAGATTGGCCAGGTTGATGATGGTACTGCCACTATGGATTGGATGCCCCAAGAGCAAGAAAGAGGTATTACTATAACCTCGGCAGCTACAGCTTGTAAGTGGCAGGATTTTCATATAAATATTATCGATACTCCGGGGCACGTTGATTTCACCGTCGAGGTAGAGCGTTCTTTAAAGGTGCTTGATGGCGCGGTAGTGATTTTTTGTGGTGTCGGCGGAGTCGAGCCGCAATCCGAGACAGTATGGCGCCAGGCGGATAGATACCATGTTCCCAGAATCGCCTTTGTAAATAAATTGGACAGGCTCGGCGCAGATTTTTTCTTAGTCGTGGACCAGATTAAATCACACCTGGGGGCAGTTGCCAGTCCGATCCAGATTCCCATGGGCAGAGAAGAGAATTTTCAAGGCATAATTGATCTCATAAACAAAAAGGCTGTGATATATAACCAAGATCAGAATTCAACACCCCAAATTACAGATATTCCTGAGGAGTTTAATGCGCAAACCTTGCTTTACACAGAGAAATTGATAGAGAAGCTTTCTGAGGCCGACGAACAAATCATGGATTGTTTTATTCACAACAAAGAAGTTTCTGTCGCACTTTTAAAATCAGCGATTCGTCGCGCCACCATAAAAAGTCGTTTTGTGCCGATTCTTTGCGGAGCAACCTTAAGGAACAAAGGGATACAATTATTGTTAGATGCTATTTGCGATTATCTTCCTTCGCCTGCAGATTTACCTCCTATAAAAGGTATAGATTCCGAGACCGGCGCATACGAAGAGATAGAATCAAAGGACGATGCTCCTTTTTGCGCCTTATGCTTTAAGGTAGCTACAGACTCTTATGTAGGTAGACTGGTATATTTCAGAGTCTATTCGGGAGAATTGACTGCCGGAACTTATGTTTATAATGCCACTCAGAGACTTAAAGAGAGGCTGAGTAAAATTGTCTTAATGCATGCAAATAGACAGGAAGAAGTTAAAGAGGTTTTTACCGGCGATATCGCTGCTGCCGCAGGGCTAAAGGATGCCCAGACTGGCGATACACTTTGCGACGAGAACCAAAAGATACTGCTGGAGAAGATGCATTTCCCTAATCCCGTCCTTACCATGGCTATCGAACCAAAAACCAAAGTTGATCAGGAGCAATTACTGGTTTCTCTCAAGAAATTAGAAGATGAGGATCCCTCTTTTAAAGTAGAATATAATTCAGAGACAGCCCAGACCACTATCTCAGGCATGGGACAGTTACATCTTGAGATTTTGACAGACAGGTTGATGCGTGAATTCAATGTTGAGGCAAATCTGGGCCGGCCGCAAGTAGCCTATCGGGAAACGATTACTAAAAAGGTGCGTAGTGTCGGGAAATTCATCAAGCAGAGTGGAGGACGCGGCCAATACGGACATATTGTAATCGAGATAGAACCGCAAGAAAGGCCCGCTGCCGGTATAACATTCCTGGACCGCATAAAGGGCGGGGCGATTCCCAGGGAATACATAAAAGCTGCACAGGAAGGAATAATAATTGCTTCTAAGAGCGGGATTTTGCGTGGCTGCCCGGTAACAGATGTCTTGGTTACTTTAGTGGATGGTTCTTTTCATGAAGTGGATTCTTCAGAAATAGCCTTCCAGATGGCAGGCTCTATCGCCTTTAATGATGGCCTGAAGAAAGCTCATCCCGTGTTATTAGAGCCCATTATGGATATGGAGATAGTCTCACCCTTTGAGTATATGGGCCAGGTTGTCAATGATTTGAATAGTCGGCGCGCAAAGATAATTAGTTTGAGTCAACGGGTAAATGCCAGGGTGGTTAGAGGATATGTTCCTTTGGCTGAGATTTTTGATTATGCAAACGTGTTACGTTCCCTTACCCAAGGTAGGGCATTCTATACAATGGAGCCCTCTTATTACCAAGAGGTGCCTTCACATATAGCAGCGAATATTATCGGAAGAACAATTTAGGAGGTGGATTATGGCTAAAGAAAAGTTCATACGTACCAAACCGCATGTGAATATTGGTACAATTGGACACGTTGACCACGGAAAAACCACTTTGACTGCTGCCATTACCATGGCATTAGCCAAGGCTGGTTTTGCACAAGTAATGACTTATGAACAGATTGATAATGCACCAGAGGAAAAGGAAAGAGGCCTGACCATCAATATTTCTCATGTTGAATATCAGACAGAGAAGAGGCACTATGCCCATATTGACTGCCCGGGACACGCTGACTATATTAAGAACATGATCACCGGTGCCGCCCAGATGGACGGTGCGATATTGGTTGTTTCCGCAGCTGATGGTGCTATGCCTCAAACCAGAGAGCATATCTTGTTAGCTCGTCAGGTAAATGTTCCTGCCATCGTCGTATTCTTGAACAAGGTAGACATGGTGCAGGATAAAGAATTACTGGATTTAGTCGAGTTAGAGGTGCGTGACCTTTTGACCAAGTATAAATTCCCCGGCGATAAGACTCCGATTATCAAAGGCAGTGCCCTTAATGCCTACAACGCCAATGGAGATCCTAATAATGCGGATGTTAAGCAGATATTAGAGCTGATGAAGGCAGTTGATGAGTATATCCCTACTCCGAAAAGAGAAACAGACAAGCCATTCCTTATGGCTGTAGAAGACGTGTTCTCTATTTCTGGTCGTGGAACAGTCGGTACCGGCAGGATAGAGCGTGGTAAGGTGTTAGTAAATGAAGAGGTCGACATTGTGGGTTTGCGGCCGGAAATCAGAAAGACCGTTGTCACCGGCGTAGAGATGTTTCGCAAGCTCTTAGATGAAGGTCAGGCTGGCGATAACGTCGGGTTACTCTTAAGAGGTATTGAAAAAGATGATCTGGAAAGAGGCATGGTCTTGGCAAAGCCAGGTTCTATAACGCCTCATACGAAATTCAAGGCCCAGACCTATATCCTGACCAAAGAAGAGGGTGGCAGGCACACCCCATTTTTTGCCGGATATAGACCGCAGTTCTATTTTCGTACTACCGATGTCACCGGTAATGTGAAATTACCTGCGGGCGCAGAGATGGTTATGCCTGGTGACAATGTAGAATTAGAAGTTGAGTTGATTGTTCCAGTTGCGCTCGAAAAAGAATCTCGTTTTGCTATTCGTGAAGGTGGTCACACAGTCGGCGCAGGAGTGGTTAACGAGATAATCGCGTAAAATTAATTGATTACAGCGATTTAAAAAACTGTTTATCTATAGGTGGAGATTACAGCGATTTTTACATAATATTTAATCTCTGTAATCGATATTTTATCACTGTCCCGAAGGAAACCACTTGATTGATTGTTCTTCGGGATCCCGAAGCGATATCATAGTAGTTACTACATTCGGGATAATCATAACTTTATTCGTTTAAAAGGTAATTATGCAAAAAATTCGAATTAGGTTAAAGGCTTATGATCACAAGCTCTTAGACCAGTCTACCCAGGAGATTGTAGAAGCAGCTAAGCGTACTGGTGCAAAAGTCTCAGGGCCAATTCCACTTCCGATAAAGAGAGAACTTTATACGGTATTACGTTCTCCGGTTATTGATAAGAAGTCGAGGGAACAGTTTTTCATTATAACACATAAACGCTTAATCGAATTGATTGAGCCCACAGCTAAGACTATTGATGCTCTGCGTAAACTCAATCTACCTGCAGGCGTAGATGTAGAGATAAAATAAGTGAGGACATCCTTGACAAGCTTGTCAAGGATAAGTCCGAACTTACCCCCCACCACTTTTTGAAAAAGTGCTTGGGGTTAAGTCAAAAAGTAAATTTGTTATTAAGTATAATATTAAATCTATACCATCCACAAAAAGTGGTGGGGGGTTAAATTCGCGCAAATAACTTACGTCGCTTGCACTCCGTAAGTTATACGCTCATTTAATATGGTCGAAGAAATAAAGACAGAACAGAAAACCGAAGAAGCAAAGCCCGAGCATTCCTATAAAATCATGGGATTGCTGGGGAAAAAACTGGGAATGAGCAGTGTCTTTGACCAGAGTGGCAGGCTCGTACCCGTCACGATTATCGAGACCGGTCCTTGCGTGGTCTTAGGGGTGAAGAACTATCCCGGGAAAAAGAGTATCTTGCTGGGATTTTCTGATATTGATAAGAAACGCCTGAATAAACCGCAGGCAGGTTTATTCGAGAAATTAAAAGTCACTCCTAAAAAATTTATCCAGGAGATAATGATAGACAAAGATGCAGATTTTAACGTCGGTCAGGAATTGCGAGTGGATATTTTAAAAAATGGGGATTTTGTAGATGTAATTGGTCGTTCTATTGGTAAGGGTTTTCAGGGCGGAATGAAGCGCTGGGGTTGGCACGGCGGTCCCCAGACCCACGGTTCAATGTCACATCGCAGAATTGGCGCTATCAGTTCGGGTTCAAACCCCGGCAGGACAATTAAAGGCCATCATTTCCCAGGTCATATGGGTGCAAGAAGAGTTACGGTTAAAAATTTAGAGGTAGTTAGTGTGGATTTAGAAAATAATTTACTCGCATTAGAAGGCGCTGTGCCCGGCCATAAAAATAGCCTGGTCGTCGTTAAGAAGGCAAAAAAACAGAAGAAATAAATTTATAATAGAAAATGACAAAATTATCAGTTATAGATTTGGAAGGTAAATCCAAAGAGGAATTCGAACTTAATTCTAAAATATTTGATGGCCAGATTAATCAATTTGCCCTTCATCAGGCGATAGTTTCTTATTTGGCTAATAAAAGAGAGGGCAATGCCTCTACTAAAACTAGAGGCGAGGTCTCTGGTGGCGGAAAAAAACCCTGGAGACAGAAAGGTACAGGCAGGGCCCGAGTGGGTTCAATTCGTTCGCCTTTATGGCGGCACGGCGGTGTTGTCTTTGGGCCGCATCCCAGAGATTTCAGCTATTCAGTGCCTAAGAAAATTCGCTGTCTTGCCCTTAAATCTTGTTTAAATTCAAAATTAATGGAAAAGGAATTAGTTTTAGTGGAAGATTTTAATATACCGAGTCTTAAGACCAAAGAAATGATTAATGTCCTTAAGAAATTAAAAATAAATACTAACTGTTTATTAATCACTGATATTAAGAATGAAAATATTCTTAGGGCAAGCCGCAATATACCAAATTTTTGGGCAGTTAACTTCAAAGAAGTCAACGCCTACGATATCTTAAAATTTAAGAAATTAATTCTCACCAAGAATGCCTTGGTTGGTTTAGAAAAAAGACTTAAATGAGACAAGCATTTGATATTATAAAAAGCCTTGTGCTTACAGAAAAATCCAGTCAATTTGAGCCTTTGCGTAAATACTTATTCTGGGTGGATAAGAAGGCAAACAAGGTTGAGATTAAGAATGCCGTGCAAAATATCTATAAGGTAAAGGTGGAGTCAGTGAACACCATTATTGCGGCAGGAAAATTAAGAAAAGTGCGTTACCAGATAGGCCATACTCCCGATTGGAAAAAGGCGATAGTTACCTTAAAAGAAGGCAATAAAATAGAGGTTAAATAAGTGAAGCCGAGACTTACGGAGCGAAGCGCACGTAAGTCTCTGGCTGAACTTACCCCCCCACCACTTTTTGAAAGAGTTCGTGGGGTTAAGTCGAAAGGTAAATTTGTTATTAAGTATAATATTAAATCCCAACCATCTACAAAAAGTGGTGGGGGATTTCCCGCCACAATAATTTTGCGGCAGGTGGCGGGATCCCGCTTCATCATTAAAGTGTTGAGGCGGGAAAATTCGCCCAAACAACTTACGTTTACTATCTGTTGCGTAAGTTGTGGGCTCATTTAAATGGGAATAAAGAAATATAGACCTACAACACATAGTTTAAGATTTATGACATCGGTCGATTTTACCGCGCTCTCAAAGACAAAGCCGGCAAAATCATTAACTGCGCCGCTTAAAGAGAAGGCCGGTAGAAATGCCTATGGCCGGATCACCGTCAGATTCCGTGGCGGAGGCCATAAAAGGATGTATAGGATTATTGATTTTAAACGGGACAAACTAGATATGCCAGCGAAGGTTTTAAGTATTGAATACGACCCTAACCGCTCTTCCTTTATTGCGCTGCTGGAGTATGTGGATAAAACTAAATCTTATATTCTAGCTGCCGAAGGGCTGAAGGTAGGCGATATGGTAGTCTCAAGCAATGAGCCAAACACAGAGATAAAAGCAGGTAATTGTTTGCTTTTACGTCATATTCATTCTGGAACCCCAATCCATAATCTGGAATTGACCAAAGGAACCAAAGGAAAGGGTGGTCAAATCGTGCGTGGGGCAGGAACTCAGGCCATGATTACTGCTAAGGAAGGAGATTTTGCCCAGGTAAGGCTTCCTTCGGGGGAGATTAGAAAAATCAGCCTGGATTGCCATGCCACGATAGGCCAGGTCAGTAATATTGATCATGGCTCTATTACATTGGGCAAGGCAGGTAGATCCCGCTGGTTAGGTAGGATGCCTCATACCAGGGGCCTAGCCATGAATCCTCATGACCATCCTCACGGCGGAGGGGAAGGTAAATCCGGACAGGGAAACCCACATCCTGTCTCACCTTGGGGCATGCCCACAAAGGGATTTAAGACTCGTAAGAAAAGGAAATACTCAGATCACTTGATTGTAAAAAGGAGACCTTAATGCGCTCTCTTAAAAAAGGGCCGTTTATTGACGAGAAACTCTTGAAGAAGATAAAACAGATGAAGAGGTCTGGTTTGCGTGCGCCTATAAAGACATGGTCGCGCGCCTGCACAATTAGCCCAGAATTTGTAGGTCTGACTATTGCTATTCATGACGGTAGAAGACATATACCTGTCTTTATTACTGAGAATATGGTTGGTCACAAATTAGGGGAATTTGCTCCTACCAGGCTCTTTAAGAAACACAGCGGCGTAAAGACCAAGAAGGAACCTGAAAAGACTTAAGTGAGGACATAAGTTATGGAGCCTTCGCTTAAAAGGAGAGGCGACATAACTTATTGTCCGAACTTACCCCCCACCACTTTTTGAAAGAGTGCGCATGGGGATAAGCCAGAGGTAAATTTATTATTAAGTATAATATTAAATCCATACCATCCACAAAAAGTGGTGGGGGATTAAATTCGCACCTATCACTTACTCACACTTACGTGTTCGTAAGTGATGTGCTCATTTAATATGGTGGCAAAGGCGATAGTAAAATTTTTGAGAATATCACCTACGAAGTTAAGGCAGGTTATCGGCCTGATTAGAGGCAAAGACGTCTTATATGCCAGGAGCATTCTTCTAACAGTGAATAAACAGTCCAAGGTCCACATTTTAAAACTATTAAATTCAGCCATTGCTAATGCAAAACAGAAAGGCATTAATTCAGAGAATCTATATATCTCCAAGATTGTTGCCGACCCAGGACCTATGTGGAAGAGATATCGGGCTGCTGCCTTTGGCCGGGCAACGAAGATTTTGAGGCGCACCAGTCATTTAAGAATAGAATTAGACCTAAAAACTAATTAAGGATATTTATGGGGCAAAAGGTTAGTCCTTTGGTTTTGAGAATTGGTTTTATAAAGAATTGGAACTCCCTTTGGTTTGCCAAAAAAAGGGAATTCGCGCAATATATAAAGGAAGATTACCTCATTAGAAAACATATAAAGGCAAAATTTGTGCAGGCAGCCATCTCTAAGATTGTAATTGAGCGTCTGGCGAATAAAGTCAAGATTAAAATCTTAACTGCCAGACCAGGCGTTATTATAGGTAGACACGGTGCAGATATAGAGAGATTAAGACAAGAGTTAGAGGGCATTGTTAAAGAAGAGCTTGCTATAGATATTGAAGAAATAAAAAATCCCGCAATCGAAGCCCAGCTCATCGCGGAAAATATTTCATTTCAGCTGCAAAAACGGATTGCCTTCAGGCGCGCAATGAAAAGGGCCATTGAACAGTCGATGAACTCTGGCGCACAGGGCGTAAGGATTAGCTGTGCAGGCCGACTCGGAGGGGCAGAGATGTCCAGGCGAGAAACATACAAACAGGGGAAGGTCCCTTTGCAGACTTTGCGCGCAGATATTGATTATGGTTTTGCCGAGGCTCTTACTACATACGGGGTTATTGGCGTAAAGGTTTGGGTATATAAAGGAGAAATCTTGCCAGAGGTTAAAGACAAGAATGAGACTAAGGGTTCGGCTGATCCTGTAGCAGAAAACATAAAATAGAGGTAGAAAACTATGCCCTTAATGCCTAAAAGGGTTAAATATCGTAAAACCCAGCGCGGAAAAAACAAAGGTATTTCCACCAGGGGTAATGAAATTTGTTTTGGCCAATTTGCACTTAAGTCTTTAGAAAATGGGAGATTAAAGAATACCCAGATCGAGGCTGCCAGAGTCGCACTTGTCAGACAGCTGCGTCATGGTGGGAAACTTTGGATTAGGGTATTTCCTCATAAATCTGTAACCAAAAAACCTGCCGAGACCAGGATGGGTAAAGGTAAGGGTGATCTCGACCACTGGGAAGCCATGGTAAAAAGAGGAAAGATCCTTTTTGAGTTAGGCGGCGTGCCGGAAGAAATAGCCAGAATTTCTTTTAGGCTTGCGGCTTATAAGCTGCCTTTTAAGACTAAATTTACGGTGCGTAGATGATGAAAACAAAAGAATTAAGAAATTTAACGAAAGACGATATGCTCCTTAAAGTAAAGCAGCTAAAGGGAGATCTATACAAACTTAATTTCCAAAGAAAGGCCGGAAGAGTAGAAAAACCCCATATGTTTAAATTAATAAAAAAAGACATTGCTCGGTTGCATACCTTGCTAATGGAATTGGAGAAAAAGAATGCACAGGGGAATCCGCAAAATTAGGATCGGGGTAGTTATTAGCGATAAGATGAACAAGACCCGTGTAGTCAGGGTGGCTAGATTAGCCAAGCATTCTGGTTATGAAAAGACAATTAAACTGGCGGCAAAATTTAAAGTTCATGATGAAAAGAATGAGTCTAAGGTCGGCGATAACGTCAAGATTATGGAGACCAGGCCTATTTCAAAGGACAAGCGCTGGAGATTGGTAGAGATATTAAATAAAAAGCGAGCCGCTGAATAATGATTCAGTTACGTACACTTTTAGATGTAGCAGATAATACGGGCGCCAGAATAGCCTCCTGTATAGGAGTTTTGGGTCGTAAAAACTGTATGTTTGCCTATATAGGGGATATCATCAAGGTAAATATAAAAGAATCCGCCCCCGATGCTATTATAAAAAAGGGAGAAGTTGCTATGGCTGTGGTGGTAAGAACCCGAGGGCCAATAAAGCGACCGGATGGCTCTTATTTGAGATTCGAGTCAAACGCAGTAGTGTTTATAGATGCCCAGATGAATCCTCGAGGCACAAGAGTTTTTGGCCCGGTGGCCAGAGAATTACGTGACAAGAATTTTACCAAGATAATTTCTTTGGCTCCAGAGGTGGTCTAAATTTGCTAATCACGGATTTCGCGGATATAGTACACGGATTATACGGATTGAGTTTTTATTTTATCCGGGCAATCCGAAAAAAATCCGTGGACATCCGTGATTATTAAGATTTGAATTTTTTTGCGAGGTAGTTTTTATGTTGCGAATTAAGAAAAACGATACTGTTTATGTAATTGCTGGAAGAGACAAAGGTAAGACCGGAAAGGTGTTAACAGTATTGCCTGAACAGAATCGTGTGATTGTTGAGGGTGTAAATGTGGTTAAAAAGGGAATGCGTAAGCGCAGCGAAGAACAGCCCGGTGGCATAATCACATTAGAGGCACCAATGCACCTTTCTAATCTGATGTTATTTTGTCGTTCATGCAATAAACCCACGAGAATCAAGATTAATGTATTAAAAGATAATTCTCGTGCGCGGGTCTGTTCGAGATGTAAAGAGGCAATTTAATGGTACCTAGACTCCTGGAAAAATATCGTAAAGAAATCGTGCCTCAGATGATGAAGGATTTAAATCTCAATAATCCGGAAGAGGTGCCCGAATTAAAAAAGATTGTGGTCAATATGGGCGTCGGGGAAGCAGTCACCGATATTAAATTATTAGACAAGGCAGCGGAGGAGTTATCGCTGATAGCGGGACAAAAACCAGTAATCTGCAGGGCAAAGAAGGCCATCGCCAATTTTAAGATTAGGGAGGGTATGCCCATAGGTTG
>Ga0315289_10011571_pt1 | contig 12503 bp, 10 predicted proteins | sample YL17G11_40_MG_FD_203452 | JGI IMG/M metagenome (GOLD analysis project Ga0315289, IMG submission 203452) | Sediment microbial communities from Yellowstone Lake, YNP, Wyoming, USA - YL17G11_40 | ecosystem: Environmental > Aquatic > Freshwater > Lake > Sediment | place: USA: Wyoming | collected...
CTGGAAGACCTCGAAAAAGATTTCAAGGAAAGTGGTGCCCCCGAAGACTGGAGCAAGACCGACTAGACTTCCCCCTCTTGCCTGCCGTTTCCACCACTTGCAGCGCAGCCCGTCAACCGACGGACTGTGCTACCACTGTTCGTCACTCGTCACTTGCCCCTCGACTTCGCTCGGGGCCCTGAGCTTGTCGAAGGGTGACCCCCGCTTGTCACTCGTCACTTGTCACTGTACTTAGAAATTCTCCAGCATCCACACGTTGCTATCCGCGGTAAAGCCTACCAGTGCAAGAAGGCGGCCGTCCGGGGAAGGGACGCCCCACGTCAACCACCGACCGGGAACCTTTTGCTCCCAGAGGACGCTGGCACGCCCTTCCAAATCCACATAAAGGAGCATATTGCCTGAGGTTGGTTTCCTGCTGACAAACAGACCCTTGCCGTCTGGTGCCCAGTCTATAGCCCAAAGGCCATTCCAACTCTTAACATTGACCTCGCGAGTCTCCCCGCCGGCCAACGGCAGGATCTCGATACGGCCCTCGTGATCGTCAAATTGCGTAAATGCGAGGCACGAACCATCGCGGGACAGGTCCCAGTCACAATAGGAGGACGGTTGCCTAAGATTGATCCGGGTGAGCTCCCGCCCCCTTCCATGCACCGGGTCGAACGCCGAGAAGATAAGTTGCCTATCGTCTGAAGTCCGCTCGCTGAAGACACACAAAGTCGCAGGAGACCGCGCGCAGGCCAGACCGCTGATACCTCGTCCCTCAAGCACCAACTGCGGTGGTCCACCCGAGGTAGGTACTCGCATGATGCGTACCGGCGTGGTGACATTAACCTGAGCAGTTGCGCTGGACAAGTATAGAATCCAGGAACCATCCGGGCTCACGACAGGCTTCTCCTTGTAGTCAGGACCGGTGACGACAGGCTGGGCTTCGGCCTGATCCAGCGCCTGTTTAAAGATATCCCACGTACCGTTGCGATCAGACACAAAGAGGACCGCTTTGCTGTCCGGCATCCACTCGCCGGGATAATCATTGTGCTCATCCAGCGTGAGGCGACGCGGCTGCTTCAAACCGTGGCCACTGGCTTCCAGTTCCCCGACGTAGACATCCGCCTGTGCGCTAAGTTTCGAAACGGCCAACTGCTTTCCATCCTGCGTCCCGCCAAAGTGCCATGCATGGGCCCCGATCCAGTCCGTGAGTCGTCTTGGTTTGCTCACAGCTTGGCCACTCCTCGTATCAACTCTGATTTCCCAGAGATTGCTGTCGCCCTGATTCGGCGGCGGTTCTAACATTGTGTAGATGAAGCGACCGCCGGGGTACCACAGAAAATTGATGTTTGAAAAACACAACCTCGGGTCGGACAAGATGAGAGTCGGCTGACCTCCTTTCAGGTCGCGGCTCTCGATGGAACATTCGAGTTTGTCAGGCGTGCGGTGAAATCTTGCGTAGGCGATCCTCTGCCCGGTTGGCGACCACGCTGCCCAAAAGAAGCCGTCATCCTCAGAACCCGGTACAAGCCTGCGCGGTTCCTCTCCTTGTAGCCCCATCAGCCAGATTTCGCGGGAGCGACGAAAACCAAGGCCGCTCCCGAAGGCAATCAGGGTGCCATCCGGCGAGACAGACCAACCGTCGGCATCATCGCGGAGTTTGCGGGGAGGCCCGCCCATGACTGAAACGACCCAGGCGCTGGGGCGCTGACCGGCCTCGACTGCGCCGACAATGAACTTGCTGCCATCAGGGAACCACCCGTTCGGCCACCAGGCAGCGCGGTCAGGAGCTGGCCCTTCGGGTTGAGGGATGTTGATTGTCTCCCCAGTTTGAATCAGCTTCAGATGCATTCCCGTTCGGTCGCCATAGGCGAGGTACTTCCCATCCGGCGAAATCACACCCTGCGTCACAGCGTTTTCGCTGGGATTGAAGGTGAGTCTGCGTTCCTTCAGTTCGGGCGGGGGTGCAGGGGGGCGCGTGAGCCAATAGGCGAGAACCGCGCCGGCGATGACGACAGCGGCGGCCAGGGCAATGGCGGCCCAGCGTCTCTGTAGCGGCGATGTCCTCATCGCCGTCGCCGGTGGGGACACCGGCGCTACAGCAACAGCGCGGCCCGATTCGGTGTCCCGCTTGAGGCGCTTCAGGTCAGCGCGCAGCTCCGCCGCGCTCTGGCAGCGCAGGTCGCGGTCCTTCTCCAGCGCCTTGTTGATGATTTCTTCGAGTCTAGGCGGCAAGTCAGGATTCAATTGAATTGGCGAAGCGGGCGCCTCACCGAGAATCGCGTGAAAAATGATGGCAGAAGTGGTGCCCGAAAAGGCCTGGTTGCCCGTGGCCATCTCGTAGAGCACCGCGCCGAAGCTGAACAAATCCGTGCGGGCGTCGAGTTCTTCGCCGCGCGCTTGCTCCGGGGACATGTAGGCGATCGTCCCCATCGCCACGCCGGGGCTGGTCAGGTGCGCGGGTTCGATGGAGGCCGTGGGCAGATCCTGAGACCCTTCGCTGACGCTCAGGGTGACACCCCCCTTGATGTCATGCTGAGCGGAGCGAAGCATCTGGGGGGTCAGCTTGGCCAACCCGAAATCCAGGATCTTGGCTTGGCCACGTTGCGTCACGAAGATATTTGCCGGCTTGATGTCGCGGTGAATGATGCCCTTGGCATGCGCGGCTTCCAGCGCGTCGGCGATTTGGATGGCGAGGTCAAGCAGGGTATCCGTTGGTAGGGGCACGCCACCTGTCCCGGCGAAGTCGGGATGGCGTGCCCCTACACCGATCCGCTGCTTGAGCGTCTGGCCTTCCAGCAACTCCATGGCGATGAACGGCTGGCCTTCGTGTTCGTCAATGTCGTGAATGGTGCAGATGTTTGGATGGTTGAGCGCTGACGCCGCGCGCGCTTCGCGCTTGAAGCGTTCCAGGGCCACGGGGTCGAGTCGTAGGGGAGGGCCTTCACGGCCCTCCCGAGCGGGAGCACCGTGAAGGTGCTCCCCTACCAAAAACTTCAGCGCCACCAGCCGGCCGAGCTTGGTGTCCTCGGCCTTATAGACGACGCCCATGCCGCCGCCACCCAGCTTCTCGACGATGCGGTAGTGGGAAATCGTCTTGCCGAGCATGGCGGTCAGTCCTGTGACGGCGGCGAGAGAGTGTTTCCCAACTGGGAGGATTCTAGGCGCTGCGAAGGCGCAAATCAAGCGTGGAGAAGAAACACCGTTACTCCTTCTCGCCCAGGTGCAGGGCGGCAACGCCGCCCGTGAAGTTCCGGTAGCGGACGTTCGCAAAGCCCGCCGCCGCGATTGCGGCCGCCAGAGACTCCTGGTGGGGAAACTGCGAAACGGAATCAGGCAGGTATTGGTACGGCCCGGGGATGCCGGAAATCCACGTGCCAAGTCGTGGGAGGATTCGGTGGAAGTAGAAACGAAACACCGGGCCAAACAGCGGCCAGCGCACGCGCGAGAATTCGAGGATGGCGACCGTGCCGCCCGACTTGAGCACCCGATACATTTCGCGCAGCCCGGCGTTGTAGTCTGCCAGGTTGCGAAAGCCAAAGGCGACGCTGACCACCTCCAGCGAGTCATCGCGAAAGGGCAGCGCCAGCGTATCTGCCTCCAGGAAGAATAGAGGCCGCGATGCCCGCCGGCCCTTCTCGCGCGCCCGCAGCAGCATCGGGCGACAGAAATCCGTGCCAATCACCTTCCCTGCTGAGTAACGCGCGAGGGCCATTGCCAGGTCACCCGTGCCGCAGCAGACATCCACGGCCAGCGAGCCGGGCTGCGCGAGGGCTTCACGCAGCGCCTTCGCCGTAGCGCGGCGCCAGGCGATGTCACGTCCGAGCGAGAGGAGATGGTTCAGGAAATCGTAGCGGGGCGCTACCGCTGCGAACATCCGGCGGACGGCGCGACCAGTGGACTCGTGATGAGCAGATGGTCCCAGAGGGCTTCCCGGGAAGGGGCGCGAGGGGGTGCTACTCATGCCATTCGACTCGCTGAACCTCGCGGAAAGCAGCCGCCACGACTCGGCGAGGCACATCGGCCACGATTCTCACCTTCCCAATGCGCTCTGGAAGGACCCAATGAATCCGTCCCCCCACCGCTTTCTTGTCGCGGGGCAGCAAGCTCAACACGCGCTCCGGGAGCAAATCGCAAATGGGCAGCAAAGGCCCCACACGACGGATCAACTGCTCAATTCTTTCTGCCTCGGGTGAGGCGAGCAATCCGAGCCGCTTGGAGAGCCGCGTCGCTGCGAGCATCCCCCAGCCCACCGCCTCGCCGTGCAAGAATCGCTGGTAGTGCGTGGCTTCTTCGAGCGCGTGGCCGAAGGTGTGTCCGAGGTTCAAGACCCGACGCAGGCCCGCCTCGCGCTCATCGCGGCTCACCACATTCACTTTGACCTTGGCGGCTTGTGCCAGAAGCGGGCCGAGTGTCGGCGCGTTGCGAGGGCGAAGCCTGTCGAGGCGTCGCTCGAACTGATTGAACAGCGGCGGCCCGGCCAGAATGGCGTGCTTGGCCACCTCGTACAGCCCGGAGCGGAATGCGCGTGCGCCGAGGGTCGAAAGCACCGCGGGGTCTGATAAAACCAGTCGCGGGGGGTAGAAAGTGCCGACCAAGTTTTTCATGGCCCGCACGTTGACGCCGGTTTTCCCGCCGATGGCGCTATCCACTTGGGCGACTACCGTCGTAGGCACCTGGACGTAATCAATGCCCCGCATGTAAGTGGAGGCCACAAACCCGCCCAGGTCGCCGACCACTCCGCCTCCGAAAGCCACGAGCAACGTGCGGCGATCGGCGCCGCCTTCCAGCAGCGCGGCCGCAACGCGTTCCACCATCTTCAGACTCTTCGAGGCCTCGCCCTCCGGTACCCACACGCTGCGGGCATCTTTCAGCCCGCTCGCCGCGCAAAAGGGTTTGCCCCAGCGGCGCCACAGGCCTCGCTCGGTGAGCACAAACGTGGAACTGTAGCGGGTGGCGGCAAACTTCTTGAGGGCGCGCCATGCGTCCCGTCCCACGATCACGTCGTAGGGAAAACTTCCGGAAGTTACGTGCAGACGTTGCATGGTTCCTCGGTTGATACTTGTCTCGGGAAACGGAGAACAACACATAGCACACACCTGCGCTGGCGGCAAGCCTCGGCGCGCCGGTTCGAGAGAGGGAGTTGCGAAGGTGAAGAGCGACAGGCTATCATGGTTCGATCCATGTTGAACGCGACGCAGCAGCGTGTGGACTTTTTAGTCCTGGGCAGCGGGATTGCCGGCGTCCGGGCAGCCATTGAACTGGCGGGGGCGGGTCGCGTCCTGGTGCTGAGCAAGGGAGAGCTGTACGAATCCAGCACGGAGTACGCGCAGGGCGGCATCGCCGTGGCCGTGAGCGAGGACGATGAGGTTTCCCTCCATTTCCACGACACTCTCCAGGCGGGCGACGGGCTTTGCCGCGAGGACGCCGTGCGCGTCCTGGTAGAGGAAGGACCTCGGCTTATTCACGAGCTGATTGATTGGGGGATGTGCTTCGACCGCGACGGCACGAAGCTGGCGTTCACGCGCGAAGGCGCGCACAGCCGCTCGCGCGTTTTGCATGCTCATGGCGATTCGACGGGCAGAGAGATTCTCCGCGCCTTGATGGCGAAAGCCAAGTCACTGCCCGCCATCCAGGTGCAGCCTTACGCCTTCGCGATGGACTTGCTGGTGGAGGATGGCCGCGTTTACGGGGCGAGATACCTGGGCGAGAGGGCTTCGGTTCTGGAAGAAGTCCACGCCGACGCCGTGCTGCTGGCCACGGGCGGCTTGGGCCAGGTATACAAGGAAACGACCAACCCGTCAGTCGCCTGCGGGGACGGCGTGGCCATGGCCTGGCATGCGGGCGCCATGCTGAGCGACATGGAATTCGTCCAGTTTCACCCCACCGCCCTCTATGTCAAAGGCGCGCCGCGCTTCCTGCTTTCGGAAGCCCTGCGCGGGGAGGGTGCTCAGCTCCGGAACATCGATTTCGAACGCTTCATGCCCAACTACCACGAAGCGGCGGAACTGGCACCGCGCGATGTGGTATCGCGGGCGCTCGTTATGGAAATGCACAAGTGCCAGAGCGAGTTCGTCTATCTGGATTTGACGGGATTGGATCCCGAACACGTCAAGCGGCGCTTCCCCAGGATTTACACGACTTGCCTGGAATACAACCTCGACATCACTACGGACCTGATGCCGGTGCGTCCTGCCGCCCACTATGCCATGGGTGGGGTAGCGACCGATCTGGATGGCGCCACCGACCTCCAGCGGCTTTATGCCGCAGGTGAAGTAGCTGCCACCGGCGTGCATGGAGCCAATCGCCTGGCCAGTAATTCCCTGCTGGAAGGCTTGGTCTACGGGGCGCGCGCGGCCCGCGCCATGGTTGCCCAAAAGTCGAATCTCCACTCCCCGGTTCAGCCGGACGCGCCGCAGCCGAGTCCTGCGCCGCCCTCCGCCGCGACTCCCGCGTCGGCCAGTGGCCCGGGACCGGCAGAGCTGGACAAATTCATCTCCAAGGTGCGCTCTATCATGTGGGACAAGGTGGGGATAATCCGGGGCGGCAAGGAACTCAGCGAAGCGGTGAAGCACCTGGAGGCACTCTCCTTGCCGCACGCCGCGCCCTCACGCCTCTACTTCGAGGCCCAAAACATGGTGGAGGTCGCCAGGATCATCGCGCGCTCCGCCTTGGCGCGCGAGGAAAGCCGGGGAGCGCACTACCGCACGGACTTCCCCTTGAAGAGCGAAACGGTCCCTCCCCAGCACTCCTTTGTCAGCAAAAGCACTCCGGTGCTGTTCGAGCAGGACCTTCCCCGCCGCCCGGGCAACTTGCCGCCGGAGACCAGCAATCGCTGATTCCTTCCCACGCGCTCCGGCTGCGGTTGCCGGGCTTATTCAGCCTTTTGCCAGCAGGGTGGTGTTATCCGGGGAGGTTGGCTTGGGGTGAACCGCGTTCGGCGCGCAGCGAGGCCAGGATGGCCACTGCGAGAATGCCACAGATGACTCCCAACGAGACCAGGATGGGTACCGGGTAGCGGTGAGCCACCAGCATCTTGACGCCCACAAACATCAGGACCACAGCTAGCCCGGGGCGCAGGTAGCGGAACTTCCGGATGGCGCCTGCCAGCACGAAATAGAGGGCGCGCAGTCCGAGGATGGCAAAGACGTTCGAGGTGTAAACGATGAACGGGTCCAGCGTGACCGCGAAAATGGCAGGGATGGAGTCTACGGCAAAGAGCACGTCGGTCGTCTCGACGAGCAGCAGGACCAGAAGCAGCGGCGTGGCGAACAGGCGGCCTTCTCGCCGCACAAAGAAGGAAGCGCCCTCGTAATTCTCGGTGATGGGGAAAACCCTGCGCGCCAGGCGCAGCACCGGGCTGTGCTCGGGGTGAATCTCCTCCTGCTTTGCGCGGAGAAGCTTTGCGCCGGTGATGACCAGGAAAGCTCCGAGGATGTAAAGGACCCAGTTGAAGCGCGATATCAGTACCACTCCTGCGGCGATAAAGGCCCCGCGCATCACCAGCGCGCCCACGATGCCCCAGAACAGAACGCGGTGCTGATAGGGGGCGTGGACTGCCATGTAGCTGAAAATCACGGCGAACACGAAGACATTGTCCATGGAAAGCGACACTTCCAGGACGTAGCCCGTCAAGAACTCCAGGGCCGGCTGTGATCCTCGCCAGAAGTAGATGCCGAGGTTGAAGGCGAGCGACAGGATCACCCAGAAGGCATACCGGCCGCACGCTTCGCGGAACGACAAGGTACGGGGGTGGCGCTCAAGCACACCGAGGTCCAGGGCCAGCAGACCCAGCACCAAGAGGGTGAAGAGGGCCAAGGCGACGGCGTTGCTCATCGTTGGTGCCTGTTCGGCATGACCCGTGCCCCGTGGTCAGGCGTTGACCGAGAGTGGGGGGCGGAAGTGGGGAACGATGCTACTTGAGGCGTGCGGTCTTCTCCAACTCCTCCAGGGTAGCAAGGACCACCCGCCCCACGATGGTGAAGCTCGTGGGACTGCACTTATCCACCGTATCCTGCGCGGTGTGCCAGTAACTATTGTTCGGCCCGTAATCGAAGTCCAGAAGATCGACGGCGGAGACGCCGGCATTCACAAAAGGCAGGTGGTCATCCTCGTAGGCGCGCTGCTCATCCGAAAAATACCTGCCGTAGCCGAGGCGCCGGGCACTACGGAAGACCAGGTCAGTCAGCCAGGGCGTCGAATTATAGTCGCGGCAGATGTTGAGCTTGGCGTCGCCGATCATGTCCACCAGGATCATGGCCTCGACGCGGCTGAGTTCGCCGTTCGCCGTGAGGCGCGCGACCAGATGGCGGCTACCGTAAAGGCCATCGGTGGCCGTAAATTGCTCGAACGCTTCTTCCCCGTCGAAAAAAACCAGCCAAAACGTAAGCTCGTTCTTGCGCCGGGTGAGGACGCGGGCTAATTCCAGCAGGAACGCGGCGCTCGACCCGCCATCATTGGCTCCCACGAAGGGGAAATCGTCAAAGCGCTTGGTCTCGTAATGTCCCGCCACGATGACCACCTGGGGCCGCGCCCCGGGGAGCTTGGCGATCAGGTTGGTCATGGGAACGCTGCCCAGGGGGGTTGCCGCGACGAAGTTGTCATCCTCCACCGGCACCCCGGCCTGCTGTAGCTGCCGGACGATTTCCTGGCGGCTCTTGGCCAGTGCTGGCGAGCCCGAAGGCCGCGGGCCGAAGGCTACCAGGCGCTTCAAGTCCGCGAACGCTCGCCCGCCACTGAACCCACCCTCCGCGGCACGAGCGTCCTGGCAAGCTGCCAGACCCAAAGACACGAAACCGCACACGGCAAGCAGCCCCAGGAGTCTTGCCTCCCTAAGCCTGCTCATGCCTACGCGCTCGCTTCTTTTGCAGATAAACGATCCAGGACAAGCCGATGCTCACAATGTAGAGCCCGACCATGGGAATCCAGAGGATGAAAACTGTGGCCAGATCGGGCGTGGGAGCAATGGCCGCGGCCAGAACGGCCGTCAGGAGGACGGCGTAACGGACGTTCTTCAGCAAGAACTTGGGTGTCACAATGCCGAATATGGAGAGCAGAAGGATGATGACCGGGAGCTCGAAAACCAGGCCCACGCCCACGATGATGGTCGTCACCAGCCGCCAATACTGATCGATGGTGATGAAGGGCTGAAACTGGCGACCGAATTCGACCAGAAACTTCAGGGCTGGCGGGAAAGCCAGCTTGTAGGCAAACAAGCCGCCACCAATAAACAGCCCGCTGGTGAGCCCCACAAAAGGCCAGACATAGCGCTTCTCATGCCGATAGAGTCCGGGCGAAATAAAAAGCCATAGTTGCCACAGGACGTACGGCGAAGCCAGGAACAGCCCGCCCACAATCGAGAGCTTGATGTAAAGGTTGAAGGGGTCGATGGGATTGGTGTAAACGAGCTTGTCGGGCAGGTTGGCGCTGCGCAGGGTGTCGGTCAGCGGCTTGGCCAACCAGCCGTAGATATGGTCGGAAAAGTAGAAGCAAATGCCGGTGCCTATCAGGAGCGCGAAGATCGAGCGGATCAGGCGCTGACGCAGTTCCTCGAGATGCTCGAAGAACGACATCTGCCTGCCGGCGACATGCTCTTCCTCAGGTTCGGGTTTCGGGTTCTTCGTGGGTGGGTTCTGTATGGTCGTGGCCATATTGGGGAGCGGGCTCGGAGGTTCCTTCCGTGGGACGCTCCAGGTTCCTGATTTCCTCTTCGAATGAGCTCCTTAACTCGTTGGAGGCGCGGCGCAACTCCCCTAATCCTTTTCCCAAGGCCCGCGCGATATCCGGCAGCTTCTTGGGCCCAAACAACAGAAAGGCCAGAAAGAGAATAAAACCGATCGATGCAAACTCGCCGCTGAACAAATCAACCTCGCTTCGAGCATCATAGGTGACGGTGGGGAGGTTGTCAAGACGCATCCCCAGGCGCGCCGGCCGCCACAGGCAGCGGATGAACTGCCTGGCCCTGACCCGCATCCAAGCAGAGGGAGGAAGGCTCGGTCGCCGCGCTGTCCTTCCCGCGCCTCAGCGCGTGTGCTATACTGCCAAGCGGGGGTGAGGACCTCGAAAAGCATGAAACAGACTCGACGGCTGCTGTGGGTTGTTCTCTCGACGGTGCTGCTGGGCGCGCTCCTGGGCGGAGTATACGGCCAGCGCGTCGAGGCCATTACCAGTGCGGACGACGACTCGGATGTGCAGAGCAGCCTCAGCTCCTTCACCAAGATCTACGATGTGGTCGAGCAGAACTACGCTGACAAACCAGACCCCGACCGCGCCATCTTCGGCCCCCCCAATGCCAGCATTGGGGCCATACCCGGCATGCTGCGCACGCTCGACCCGCATTCCAACTTCTTTGATCCCCGCGCCTTCGCCCAACTGCGCGAGGATCAGGAAGGCAAGTACTATGGGGTGGGGATGACGATTGCCCCGCAGCCCGGCAAGCTGGGAAAGCTGGTCACCATCGTGCTGCTCCCCATGCCCGGCTCTCCCGCCTTCCGCGCCGGGCTGCGCCCCGGGGATGTGATTATCCGGGTGGATGACAAGTCCACCGAGGATCTCAACACCACCCAGGTCGCCGCCCTGCTGAAAGGCCCCAGAGGTACGGTGGTGCGGGTCACGGTGACGCGCGAGGGCTCGGACGAGCCGCTGGTCTTCACCATCACCCGGGACGAGATTTCCCGCCAGAGCGTAGACGCTGCCTTCCTGCTCAAGCCAGGGATTGGCTACGTCCACATCCGCAACTTTAACGAAACCACCAACGATGAGCTCACCGAGGCCCTCAAAGGGCTCGAGGAGAAGAACTTGCAGGGCCTGGTGTTCGACCTGCGGAGCAATCCCGGAGGGCTGCTCCAGGAAGCGGTGGAGGTCGCCGACCACTTCGTGGAACGGAACCAGTTGATCGTTTACCACCACGGCCGCCACTCGCGGGAGAAGCGCTACTACGCCACCCGGGGCGCCAATGCCAACGAATACCCCATCGTGGTGCTAATTAACCGTCTGACCGCCAGTGCCGCCGAGATCGTCACCGGCGCGATGCAGGATCACGACCGCGCGCTGGTCATGGGCGAGCCGAGCTTCGGGAAGGGTCTGGTGCAGACGGTATACCCGCTGAGCGAGAAGTCAGGCTTGGCGCTCACCACCGCCCGCTACTACACCCCCAGCGGCCGGCTGATTCAGCGGGATTACACGGATGTTTCGCTCTTTGACTATTACTATCATCCGCAGTCCAACTCCGGTGCGCACAATGAGGTCCGCCTGACCGATGGCGGGCGCGAGGTGTACGGCGGCGGCGGAATCGATCCGGACGTCAGGGTGTCCGAGCCCAAGTTGACTCCCGCCCAAGAGACCCTGGTGCAGCGCGGGACGTTCTTTACTTTCGGCCAAGCCTATCTGGCCGTGCACAAGACCGTGCCGCGCGATTTCCAGGTCACGCCGGAGGTCATCGAAGAGTTCAAGCAGTTCTTGGCGAAAGAAAAGATCCAGGTCTCCGATCAGGACTTGCGGGACAATCTCGATTTCATCGCGAAGCGCGTCCGCTTCCAGTTGATCACCGCGATCTACGGGGAGAATGAGGCGGCAAAGATCGGCATCGCCGAAGACCCCTTGGTTCAGAAAGCCCTGGAAAGCATGCCCCAGGCCAAAGAGCTCCTGGCCAAAGCTAAGAAGTACATGGCCAGCAAGAACAACAAGTAGCTTCTCGGAAGAAGAGAGAAGTCAGGAGCCAGAAGTCAGAAGACAGTAGGTGGCACTTGGGGACTCGGGGCAGTTGATTTGGGATTTTTGATTTTGGATTGAGGACGTTGGCTGGGTGTTGTCAGTAGTTAGTAGTCTGTTGCTTTTCGACTTTCAACCTTCAACTTTCGACTTTGGCTGTTTACTGTCAACTGTTGACTGTAGACTGTTGGCTGCCAGCTCCCCCTGCTATTTCCTGCGCAGCAAGCCCAGCAAGTACTTCACCAGCGAAATCCCACCCGTGATGGGAAGCAAGATGATTTGCCTGACGATGGAGGTGCGGGCGCGGGTGCGTTCCCGCGCCTGGCTGGCGGTTTCCTGCGCCGTGAAGACCAGCAGGGCGGAGTACTTGGCGAAATCCACTCCGCATTGCTCGCACTGGCCGCCGTGCGCCTGCACGTGCTTGCAGGCCGGACAGGTGTAGCTCAAAGGTGTGTGGCAACGAGTGCAGAACTGGGCGTGTTCAGCGTTCTCCTGGCGGCACCTGGGACACTGCATGGCCCATTGTAGACATGGCGGGGCAGGCCGGGCAAATTTAGTTGGCAGTCAACAGTCGGCAGTTGGCAGTCGAAACGCTTGGGACTCGGGGCTGGGGACGGCAAAGGGCGGATTCGAGATTGAATGGCAGGCGGGAGGATTTCGAATTCCCAACTTCAAGTTTCCAATTTCGATTTTCCAGTTTCGAATTCCGCGGCGGGAGACTTGGTGGACGCGAAGGGATTCGAACCCTCGGCCTCAGCGTTGCGAACGCCGCGCTCTCCCAACTGAGCTACGCGCCCCCTGGTACGGAC
>Ga0315289_10011574_pt1 | contig 12499 bp, 14 predicted proteins | sample YL17G11_40_MG_FD_203452 | JGI IMG/M metagenome (GOLD analysis project Ga0315289, IMG submission 203452) | Sediment microbial communities from Yellowstone Lake, YNP, Wyoming, USA - YL17G11_40 | ecosystem: Environmental > Aquatic > Freshwater > Lake > Sediment | place: USA: Wyoming | collected...
AAGGAAGGAAGGAAGGAAGGAAGAAAGGAAGGAAGGAAGGAAGGAAGGAAGGAAGGAAGGAAGGAAGGAAGGAAGGGAAAAAGTGTCAAAAAAATCCCGAGAGAGAGAGAGAAAGAGAGGAAGAAAAAAAGAAGAAAAAACCCGAAAACCCCGGAAAAAAATCATCGCTTCACAAAAACTTCCTTACCTGCTCTGATGCGTCCCCAGAGCAAACGCAGGAGGCAACGCGGGCCTCCCGAGCAAGCGCGTCATCTGATCAGAGACGTCTGCAGGGGTCGGTCCCGGAAGCAGGGCTATCTCCAAGGCGGAGCCAGGGGGGAGAAGGACGCGAAGAGACAACGATCCCTCGCTGACTTGGGCCTCGACGGGAGAGGACGAGAGCAGAACAGCGCCGTGCGTTCTGCTCCTCCCCCCTGAGGAAGATGACGGCATCACCTCGATCCACGCGGGCCAAGCTCCGTAGAGGTTTCCCCCGCCCTCCTTCCACGAGGGCGTGTCTCGGGCCCAGAGGGCGAGAGGAGGAGGAGGAGGACGACGAGAAGTGTTTCGTTTCCCTCCTCGTCCTCCCCCTCTCTCGACACGAAAGGACCCGCTCCTCTCCCCCAAGCCGTAGAGCGAGGAACCGGGGGTCAGGGACGTGGTGAGCTCGACGTACCGCCTCTTGAAGACGAGGCGGTGGCCCGTGGTGTTGAACAGAGAGGAGGAGGAGCGCGGAGAAGAAGAAGAAGAAAAAGAAGAAGAAGAAGAAGAAGAAGGAGAAGAGGCCGCCGCGGAAACCTCGACCGAAAACGGCGAGCGGGCGACAGTCAGGTCGATCCGGATTCCCGGGGAAGGAGAAGTGAAAAAGTTTCCAACTCCGCCGCCTTCCTCCTCGGCCTTCCTCCTGGACTCGGAGCAGGCGTCGAGCCCGCTCGCAAAGAGCCAGGAGGGGAGCTCGAAGGGAGCTCCTTCGGAAGTCGTGCTCTCGTTCTCCTTCTTCCCTTTGTTCTTCTTTCTCTTCCCCTTTTTCTCTGCTGCTGCTCTCAGCCGCAGCCTCGCGACGCCGCACTGCTCCGACGCGGAGAACTCAAGCTCTCCTTCGTCCTCTCCGAGCTCGGGCTGCGTCGCCGCGATCTGGCGCAGGGAGGCCGAGAAAAGAGACGAAGAAGAGGAGGAAGAGGGAGATGCGAGCAGTGGGACAGAAAACTTCTCCCCAGAAAAACTCGGCAAAGCCTCGACCACCTCGTACTCGCTTTTCCCTCCGTTTGTCCGGAAGCACCAGGGCACCGCAGAGTTCTCTCCGGCCGGGATCCAGCAGCAGCCCGCGGAGACGCAGTTGGCCTGGTCTGCAGCCCCGCCCGGGCACTGTAGTCGAGGGCCCGCAGGGTTGCAGAGGAGCGGGGAGGAGGAGGTCGAGGTCGAGAAGAAGAAGAAGAAGAGCGAGACGACGAGGAAGACGAGACCGGGCATCGAAACCGGCATCTTCATCGCTGTGGCCTTTCTGGCTTGATTCAGAGCTTGCCCTCTCCTAAGCGCCTACAAACGCATGATGCGTTTGCGTGACCGCAGTTGTGGATCAAATGGTGCAGCAGACAGAGTCCTTCTAAAAGGAGGCTGAGATCGAAGGTGGAAAGTGAAGGCTAAACACAAAAGCAAGAAAGAAACATTCGTTTCAAAGCTTCAGCATAGTCGTCCTTCTCTCGCCTTCTTTTTCATTCCGTTGCCTGCTCACGGGATCTTGCATGTCCAGCGCCAACGCCACAGCAGCAGAAAAAGCGCGTCACTCAAGCGAGACATCCCAAAAGCTCTCCACCAAAGCAACGCCGCTCGACGTCGCCGCGTCTGCCTCGGAGCTCGCTGCCGCGAACGCCGCGACACTCCGTCGACGCGTGCTCGGCGTCGCGGCTGCGGAGCTCAGGGCTCTTCCATCCGGGAGGGTGAGTTTAGATGAGGTCATCGGCTTGCTTGCCGGTGTAGTGGCTTGGATCGAAGAGGCGCGGAGGAAGAGAAAACGAGCGTCGAATTCGAATGCCTCTTGACGGCGGCTCTAGCCACATGCGGCGGCGACAAACGACGACGACCTCAACCTCTTTCTCTCGGTTCCACTCGAAAATAAAAAAACACGCAGGCCGTCTACCGCGCCCCAGGTCCAGGAGCGGCGCTAGAAAAGACCACGCGCGAGCAAGCGCTTGAGAAAGTTCTCGGTGAGTAGTAGTTGGTGGTAGAGGGAAGGCTATGGAAGAGAGAGAGAGAGGCCTCTTTTGCGTTCGACGCTCACACACGACCTGAGATCTTTCTCTTTCACTCTCTCTTTCTTGTTCTCGCCAACAACTCCTCAGCCGAGCTCGCCTCGCTCTGAATTTTGCGTCGTCGCCATGGTCCGCGGGAACAAATTCAAGCCCCAGGCGCCTGTTGTTGCAAAGGCAGCTGCAGCAGTTGCCGAGGTGGAGAAGGAGGTGGAAGCGACTGAAGTGGCTCCGGCGAACAAAGATCTTCCAAAGGCCGTCCTCGTCCCAGTGCAGCAGCAGCAGCAAAAGAAGAAGAAGAAGCCAGCTCCAGCACCTTCGCCGCCGCCGAAAAAGCACTCTCTGCCAACGATCGTCGCTGCCCCTCCTACCCCGGCAGCTGCGGGCGCTAACTGGGCAGCGATGCGAGCAGCGAAGCTGGTCGGGAGCGGGGGAGGAGCAATCGACAAGCGGAAGCGGGGCGACGAGCGAGGAGCTGGGGGAGGAGCAGCAGGAGCAGGAGCGAACGGCACCGCCAGCAAGCGCCATAAGGCGACGTCGACTCTACCTCCCTCCTCTGCTGCTGCCCGTGCCGACTTCGACCCCCTCTCTCCCCACCGCCCCGAGGCCATCGACGGCGCCGCGACCCGCGCGCTGACCCGCGTCCTCGCCGTCGACTGCGAGATGGTCGGCGTTGGCCCCGGCGGGGTCCGATCTTCTCTGGCCCGCGTCTGCCTCGTCAACGAGTCGGGAGCCGTCGTGCTGGACACGCACGTCGCGCAACGCGAGAAAGTGACCGACCACCGGACGCGCGTCTCGGGGATCCGGCCGGAACACCTTGACAGCGCGCCGGACGCGGCCGAGGTCCGCCGGCGCGTCGGCGAGCTGATCGAGGGGCGCGTCCTCGTCGGCCACGCGGTCTCGCACGACCTGACGGCCCTGATGCTGGGCCACCCCCGCGCGATGCTGCGGGACACGGCCAGGTACCCGCCGCTGATGCGGTCCCCTGGGGCTCCCGGGCGGAAACCCAAGGCCAGGAAGCTGCGGGACCTGGCGAGGCAGCACTTGGGCTTGGTCATCCAGGAGGGGGAGCACAGCCCCGTCGACGACGCGAGGGCGGCGCTGTACCTCTACCAGCTGCACAGGAAGACGTGGGAGGCCGCGCTGAAGAGGCCAGGGGGGATGAGGGAGCTGAGGCCGCCGATGAATGACAGGAAGAGGCAGAAGAAAGGGGGAAACGGAAGCGGAGGGGCGCAGGCGGCGCTGGCAAAGCTGGCCGAGGAAGATGAGATGGTTGATCTTTGAAAATGTTGGATGTTTTTTTTTTGGGGGGTGGGGGGCGTGATTTTACAATTCGGGAGAGAAAGGGTAACAACTGCAAAAAAAGAACGAATTTGAAGAATGGAAGCGGGCGGGGGAGAGAAGAAGAGGAGGAGAAGGAGGAGGAGAGGAGAAGAAGAGGAGGAGAGAAGAAGAAGAGGAGGAGGAGGAGAAAAAGCGAGAGGTGGATGAAGAAGCAAAAAGGTCAACCCCACTCCCTCAAACACTTCTATCACCTCTTATTCTCTCCGGGCGCCCACCGGTTCCAGAGCTTGGACGCCGCGGCGCTTGCGGCAGTGGCAGCAGCAGATGCCGCGGCGGTCGCGGCGGCGGTCGCGGAAGAAGAAGAGCTGGTCGGTTTCTTCTTCGTCTTTTCTCGCTCGCTCTCGCTCTCGCTGTCGCCGTCGTCCTCGTCCTCTTCTTCTTCTTCTTCTCCTTCTCCTCCACAGCTCATCCCGACCGCCCTCGCCAGCCTCTTCGACAGAGCTTCGAGCTCGCCCGCCTCCTTCTCCAACACTTCCACGCGGGGCTCCAGAGCCCCCTTGATTGCCTCGGCGCTCAGGGTGCCCAGCGCCGCGAGCTTCTCGGAGAGCGCGTCGCGGAGGTCGCTCCAGCCTGCGAGGTCGGCCGAAGCGGCGGAGGCTGCCGAGGCGATGGAGGAGTTGACGCGCGTTGCGAGGAGCAGGTTCTGGGTCGCTGCGGAGAGGTGGGAGCGGGAGGCGGCTGCGAAGAGGGAAGCGGCGAGGGAGGTCTTGGTCGAGGCGAGGTCGCGAGCGGTCTGAGCAGCGGAAGAAGAGGGCGTCGATCGAGGAGCGCCACTGTCGTCGTCGACATCGTCGTCGTCGACGACGACGAGCGGTGCCCCTGTTGCTCGATCCGTAGCCATGCAAGGCTGCGGAGAGTCCGGTTCTGTGCTTGAGAGGGGAGTGAGCGGGAAAAGGCGCCGCTGGTGGAGCGAGGGCGGGTTTGTTGACGCCCGATGCCGTCGAAAGAGGAGGAGGAAAACGGGAAGAAAATGAAAGGACAGGTCGAGGTCGCCGACGACCTCGGCCTCCTTCCCCTTTCAAACGCCAAGTTTCGCTCCTGCTCGATCTCCTGATGCGCATGTGGGCGATCCCCTCTCAAATTTTTTGCGCTCGCAGAGAGGAGGGGCGTCTCGACGGCTTCAAGAAAGAGAGAGTGGGAAAAAGAAAGGGCGTTTCACTCGGAGCGAAATATTAATTTTTGAAAGTTTTTACAACATACTAGGGTTAAGCTTGAACTTTTCTGTTCCATCAAATCTAATATCTGAAAATGGTTTACACTTGTCCAGAGCTCTCTTTTCTGCATTCGAGCGGCGGATCCAGGGGCAGCATCAGAACCACGGGGGAAGAGAAGAGGGAGGAGCAGCGTGGCCCTCCTCGGCAGCGAGACGGGCTCTCTTCTTCAGGGTTTTTCCCCTCTGAGGTTTGGGCGGTGGAGACGGCGGCGACCAACTCTGAGAAAACGGCGGCGACAGCCGCGCCTCGAAACCTCACAATTACACGTACACGTCCCTCTCCCCGGCCTCCACTTTCGACATCTTCCTCTTGAGCAGCCTCTTGGCCCCTACCGAGATCTCGTCGCTCGCGGACTCCTTCTCGATGACCTTCCTGATCATCTCGGCTTCTTCCTCGGACGCGTGACTGTAGTCATCAGCCCATTCCTTGAGAGTCAAGAGAGAATTTGGATGGCAGAAGGAGTGGATATTGCCCGCCTTGGCGATTTTCATGAAGGCCTCTCCGGTTCGGCCCTTGGGGGGGGACGGGGGGGAAGGAAAAGGCGGGAAAAAGATGAAATAAGGGTGAGAGCGTTTTTCTTTGTTTTTTTGTTTTCCCTTTGCTTTGGCGTGCTTTGCCGCAATCGCCGACTCCAAAACAAAAAAGGCCCCCCTCACCTTCCTGTAGCACGCCGTGCACCAGCTCGGCACGTATCCTTCCCGCAGCAGCTCCATGACGATCTCGCGCATCGGTCGGTGGTCCTAGATGGGTTTGGAAGAGGGGTTTGAAATAAGTCGAGAGAGCGAGTTTGAGTTTTTTCCGTTGACCTCGACCTTGACCTCTACTCTCGTAAAAGAAAAAAGAAAAAAGAAAGCAGCTTTTCCCTCTTCTCACCATGAGCGAAAACTGTCCGCTGAGCTGCGAGAGCTTGGCGCTGGTCTCTGGAAGGTTTCCTTCTCGGTGGTAGGCACCGACTTCGGTCCTGTTGATCGGTTTTTCGAGAGGGAGAGAGATGTTTTTGAGTCGAGGTCGAAGAAAGAGAGCAAAAGAAGCAAAACCCCACTCCTCTGTCTCTCCACTCGTACCTGCTCCCCGCGCTCATCTGGCTCATGCCGCATTTCAGCAGCTCCCTTCGCATCTCCGGCGACTCCCTCGTCGAGAGAATCATGCCCGTGTAGGGAACCGCGATCCTCAAAATGGCCACGAGCTTTTTGAAGTTTGCGTCGTCGACGGGGCAAGGCGGCGCGTCCGAGACGTCCGACCCCTCCGCGTGCCGCATCCGCGGAACGCTGATCGTATGCGGCCCGGCGTTGTACTCCCGCTCGAGGTGCACGGCGTGCTGGATCATGGCCAGGACCTCGTAGCGGTAATCGGCGAGTCCGAACAAAACGCCGATGCCTTGGAGATTGCGAGGAGGCGGGGAGGAGAGTGGTGAAAGAGAGAGAGAGAGAGAAGTGAGATTTTTGTTTTGAGTTTTTTTTCCCGATACGAAAAAAAGAAAATGAAAGAAAGGAGAGAAAGAAACGTTCTCTCCCTCACCAACGTCATCGAGCCCGGCGCGCATCGCGCGGTCGTGCGTGAGAAGCCTGTGGTCGTAGTCTGATTTTGGCCCGCGCACGTGCACGTGCTTGAACGTGGGGCGGTGGTAGGTCTCCTGGAACAAGGTGTACGTCCCGACGCAGTCGGTCGCCTTGAGGCGCCGCATATCGGAGACCGAGAGCGACGGGATCTCGACGTTCATGCGCCGGATGTTGCCGCAGGGAGGGGTGCGGACCTCGGAAATGACGCGGAGGGCCTGGACGTGGGACGGGAGAAAGAAAGAGAGAGAGAGAGATAAAGAGGGTGCGGCGGCAGTGAGCAAAAAAAGGCCGGCGCCGCGGCCTCACCCTCTTTTCCGCCTCTCCGCCTCCCTCAACGCCTCAACAAAAACGACTCTCACGTTTAGAAACTGCTCGAAGCTGTACTTCGGGTGCTCCCCCGTGAGCACGAGCAGCCGCCGGTGCCCCTGGAGCTCCAGCGCCCGGACCTCCTCGCGGATCTGCTCGTCAGTGAGCAGGCTGCGCTCGATGGTCTTGTTCTCGCACCGGAACGCGCAGTACCGGCACGAGTTCACGCACCAGTTAGCGATGTACAGCGGCGCGAACAGCACCACGCGGTTGCCGTAGATGCGGTTCTTGATCTGGAACGCCGTCTCGAAGATGGGCTTCATAGCGGCTTCGTCGTCGGCCGGGACGTTCAGCAGCACCGCCGCCTCTTCGATGGAGAGGCCGCGGACGAACTCGGAGGGCCCTGGCTCGGGAAACTCATCCGACGAGGTCGATGAAGCCCCCTGCGGACCCTCCTCCGAGGTCCGAGCCGGCGGCGGCGCTTTGAGGAACGCGCGCTCTTTGGCGGCCTCGAGGACGGCAGCCACAGCGGCCGGGTCTCGGGCCTTTTCTCTCGTCGTTTCGAGAGCTCGAGTGATGGCGGCGTCGTCGATGATTTCGTCCGGGTTGCGGTACACGTGTCCCTTCTCCGTCTCCACGGACCATTTCGCGCCTCGCGTGAACGTCAGCGAGGAGAGAAGAGAAGGGGGCCTGGGAGGAGAAGAAGAAGAAGGAGCAAAGAAGCGGGGCGAAGGCGCAGGTCGAGGTCGATACGCTGACGAAGATGATGGTTGAGGCGACGAACAAGATGAAAATAATGCTCCAACCACCGTCCTGTTCGCGGCCACGGCGCAGGCACCCGCCTGGCGTCGCAGAAGCCACGTCAGCGCGAGCATTCTGAGACGGCTGCGGCGGTCTCGGGTGCGCGAAGCCGGAGATGAAGGCGAGCGAACAGAAGACTGAGTGAAATGATTGTGAACGAAAACGAAGAGGTACAAAAAAAGAGGTCTTACCTTTTTTCCATTTTCTCGTTTCTTTTTCTCTCCGTTCATTCTCCTTGCTTTCTTTGTCGAGCGTCCTCGTGCTCGCCCAGGAGAGGGTGGAGCGACAACATGCGGGCCGCGACGAGGGACCTCGCCGAAGCGCTGAGCAGGCTGGCGGGGGCGCTGGCCGATCGAGCATCGCAGGCGTCGATGGCGACTCCTTTGCTCTCCGCCTCGAGTCGCGCATTGTTCCACGCGAGGGCGCGAGCGGAAGCCGGAGAGGCCGGGGTCTCCCCCAGGAAGGAGAGGAGCGAAATGCTCAAGGAGCTGGTGAGGTCTTGTAGCTGGTGAAGCGACGGTCTTTCGCTCTTTTTTCTCTCTTTTTCTCCCCTTCTTCTTCGACCTTTCGACCACCCACCTCTTCACGACCTCGACCTCCTCCTCTCTCTCTCTCTCTCTCTCTCAACCTCTCCCCGCAAAAGCTCGCGCACGCCTCCCGCCCCGCGTGGCAGGAGCCCGGGATGACCCCACAGCGGGCAGCGGAGACCCTGGGCTCATTCCTCGGCCTGACGAAAATGGATCAACAACTCAAGCCGGGCGATGTCGTCGACATCCCCCAATCCTCGATGCTCCGCCTGCTGGAAGAGGCGAGCGGCGGGATCAGGGAGCTCAGGGACGCGAGCAGGCCCGTGCTGATGATGATGCGAGAGGAGCGGGAAAAGCGAACGGAACGGCAAGGAGAGGAGGGCTCTGTTTCTTCTCCTCCTCCTCCTTCTTCTTCCTCTTCTCCTCCTCCTCCTTCTTCTGTTCCCTCTTCTTCTTCTCTCGAGCCCTTGAACGAGCTCGACCGCGCCCTGTTTGTCCACGCCGACTCGGTCACGCGCAGGTTCTTCGGCGACCAGGTCTACCTGAGGGGCATCGTGGAGTTTAGCAACGTCTGCGCCAACGACTGCGGATATTGCGGGATCCGCAAGTTTCAGCGAGGGGTGAAGAGGTGAGGCAGAGAGAGAGAGAGCAAGGTGTTGGTTCCCCCCCCCCGTTTTTTTCTTCGTCTTCTTTTTCTCCTTTTTCTTCTTCTTCTTCTTCCGACCTGAACTCTTTTCTCTCTTTCTCTTTCTCTCTCTTCCCCGTCATTTCAGGTACACCATGAAGGAGGAGGAGATTGTCAACGCTGCCGAGTGGGCTCTGGATCACGGGATGGGCACGCTGATGCTCCAGTCGGGCGAGCTGCTCACCGAAAAGAGGCTGCGCTTTGTCGAGAGCGCCGTGAGGCAAGTTCGCGCCCTGAGGAAGGCGAGGGACGGAGGCGAAAGCGACTCGTCTTCTTCTCTGGCTGTAGCGCTCTCAATCGGCGAGCTCAATGCTGCTTCATACCGCCGAATGGTTGATGCGGGCGCTTCGCGATATCTGCTCCGGATAGGTGAGGTGCCTTTGTTCGTTTTTCTTTTCCCCTTTCTCGTTGCCTCACTCTTTGTCTCTCACCGCGTCCTCCTCTCTCTTTGTCTCTCACCGCGTCCTCCTCTCTCTTTCTCTCTCACCGCGTCCTCCTCTCTTTCTCTCTCGCCTGTCTCACCTCCGCCTCCTCTCTCTCCCCTTGTCACCTGACACTCGCTCCCTCTTCTCGCTCCCACCTTCGCCTTTATCCCCCCCCCCAGAAACCTCCAACCCGCGCCTTTTCGCCTCCCTGCACCCTCCGAAACAGCGCTGGGAAGCCCGCCTCCGCTCCCTCCGCGACGCAAAAGAAGCCGGGCTTCAGCTCGGAACGGGGGTCATGGTCGGTCTCCCTGGCCAAAGGCTCGAGGACTTGGCCACTGACTTGGCTTTCTTCAAGGAGATCGGAGCGGACATGATCGGGATCGGGCCCTACATCACAGAGCCTGGCACTCCCGTGGCTGCGAGTTGGGAGGAGGAGTTTGGAGGAGGAGGAGGAGGAGGAGGAGGAGGAGGAGGAGGAGGAGGAGGAGGAGGAGGTTTCGGTGGAGGCAGCGGCGTCGTCGGCGGGGGCAGCGGCGTCATCGTCGGCGTCGGCGGTGGCAGCGGCGGCGGCAGCAGCGTCGGCGGCGTCGTCGGCGGCAGCGGCGTCGTCGGCGGCAGCAGCAGCGGAGACGACGAGCGGACCCGAAGAACCACAGACAAACGAGCTCACATGGAAGCCATGGTCTCTCTGACGACTCGCGTCAACGCTCTCGCGAGGATCACGCTGGGAAACGTCAACATCGCCGCGACGACCGCCCTGCAGGCCTTGCACCCGCGCGGGAGGGAGCTCGCTTTGAGGAGAGGCGCAAATGTCTTGATGCCGATCCTGACTCCTACCGAATATCGAGCCGACTATTCTCTGTACGAAGGGAAGCCCTGTATCACAGACACGGCTTCCGGGTGCGAGGCGTGCCTGTCCGCGAGGGTCGGTGAGTTGGATCGGGTTTTGAGGTCTCGGGAGGGAGAGGGAGAGGGAGAGGGTGAAAGAGAGAGAGAGCGAGAGGGTGGGGAGAAAGCTTTGAAAAAAAAAACTCACCTCTACCGCTTGTTTAAAAAACCTACTCTAAACAAAAACAGCGAGCGTCGGCCTCAGCGTCGCCCGCGGGGTATGGGGCGACCCACCGCACGCTACACGAGCGGCTGAGGCCGATGCTGTCGTCGTCGAGGGAGAAGGAGAGCGCCCAGCGGCGCGGCCGAGGACGGGCGGCGGCGGCGGCAGTGGCACTGGCGGCAGTGGCAGCGGCGGCGAGAGCGGCGACGAGGGCAAGGTCGGAAAAGGAAAGGCCTCTGGAAACGGGCAGCAGCGGCGGAGCTTCTCTTCCCTCTCGCGGCCCCGGTATTCTTCCACTTTGTCTTTCTCCTCCTCGAGCTGCCCCTCCGCCCCTTCCTCTTCGGGGCCACTGCGCCAGCGATTCACCAAGGAGGACACCTCTGCCTTGCCACGCACCAACGTCGTCTTTGTCGGGAAGATGAATTCGGGCAAGTCGACTGCGCTCTGTGCTTTGGCCCCCGGGGCAGCAATCGTGGACGAGACCCCAGGCACGACCGCAGACGTCAAGGTCGCGCTGGCCGAGGGGCACGGGGAGAACCTCGGTCCCTTGAAGCTGATGGACAGTGCGTTTGAGAGTTTTGTTCTTCTTTCTTTTCCCGGGAGTGTTTTTTTTCTTCTCCCGACGAAACCCCCAAAAACAAAAAAACTCACCTCGAACCTCGATACCTCCTTTTCCCCCCTCCCCCCCCTCCCCGAAAAAAACAACCAACGAAAAGCTGCTGGCGTCGACGAGTCTGGCGTTCTCGGAGCCAAGAAGCGGGACAAGGCGTTTCGGGCGCTGAGGGAGAGCGATGTCGCCGTCGTGGTCGTTGACGGTGCGTCGGGTTGTGTGAGAGAAAGAGGGAAGACAGAAGGGAGAAAGAGAAAGAGAGAAAAAGGAAAAAAGGGGGGGGGGAGAAAGCACTTTAGTCGCCACGCTTCAAAAACGACGACAAGGGGGAGAAAAAATCAAATCCTTCGCCCTAAGCTTCTTCTCCCTCGTTGGACGCATCTGTTCCTGCGATTGCCGCGCTGGCTGCGGGAATTTCGGCGAGGAGTTTCGGCGGCGGCAACGGCAACAAAAATGGAAAAAACTCACTCTTCGACCTTCCCCCCCCCCTCAAAAAAAAAACTGACATCAACCAGTTGCCGCAAAGCGGGGGGCTTGCACCTCCGCTGACCCTTTCTCATGGGAGCGAAAGTTGCTAGCCGCGGCGAGGGATGCCGGAGCGACGCCGCTGCTTTTGCTCAACATGAAGAAGACGAAGAACACGGAAGGGAAGGTTTCGACTTCCGCCGCCGCCGACGATGACGCCGCTGCTCTTTTGCTTCGCGACGCCGCGCACGCCGCCAGGGACGCGCTCGACCCGGAGCACTCGGTCCTCTCCCTGGAGATCGACCTGGCCGCCAGCACTCGCGAGCTGGGCTCGCAGCAGGCGGTCACCAACAGGCTTTCGGAGGCACTGGCGGCCGCGGTCGCGAGCCGCGGCGGGCCAGCGGTGCCACCTCCCGCGCTGCCCCTGAAATACCTCGCTCGCGACGCAGCGGTGCTGCTGGTGATCCCCATGGACGCGGAGACCCCTGGAGGGAGGCTCCTGAGGCCGCAGGCGCTGGTGCAGGAAGAGGCGCTGAGAGCGTACGCGAGGGTTGTCGCGGTGAGTAGTTTGCGTTTTTGGAGAGAGAAGAGAAGAAGGCGAGAAGACAAGACGAAAACAGAGACCCCGCCTCGCTCCTCCCCTCTTCCCCCTCCCCCGTTCCCTTCCAAAAAAATTACCACCCGCTCCTCCCCCTCTCGCCTCCCTGTTCCTCAAAAAACAACAAAAACTAAAAAAACAGGTTCGGTTGGACCTGGATGCGGCGCGCGGCGACAAGGGCTCCGAGGCACGCAAGGCGGAAAGGGAAAGATTTGACCAAGCGCTGGCTTCGATGATGATGGACGGAAGGAGCGATCGTTCGTCTCCTCCTCCTCCTCCGCGGCTGGTCGTCACGGACTCGCAGGCGATCGATGTGGTGCACGAGTGGACGCTTTTGGGAACGGAGGGACAAGAAGGAGAAGAAGAAGGCGGCGGCGGCGGCAGTGGTGGCGGCAGTGGCGGCAGTGGTGGCGGAAGCGGCGGCAGTGGCGGTGGCGGCGGAAGCGGTAGCAACAAGCGCGCCGCCGGCAAAGGCTCCTCGACCCGGAGTCACCACCGCGGCGCCCCTCTCGTCGACATCACGACGTTCTCCATAGCCATGGCCGCGCGGCAGAGCGGCGGCGCCGAGCAGCTCGCGCTGTTGGTCGAGGGTATCGCCGCGGCGAGGAGGCTGAAAGAGGTACGAGTGTTTTATTTCTGCCTTTTCTTTCATTGTTTTCGGCGGCAGCGGACGAAAAAGGGCAGGCCTA
>Ga0315289_10011576_pt1 | contig 12497 bp, 7 predicted proteins | sample YL17G11_40_MG_FD_203452 | JGI IMG/M metagenome (GOLD analysis project Ga0315289, IMG submission 203452) | Sediment microbial communities from Yellowstone Lake, YNP, Wyoming, USA - YL17G11_40 | ecosystem: Environmental > Aquatic > Freshwater > Lake > Sediment | place: USA: Wyoming | collected...
TCTCCCCCTCCTCCTCCTCCTACAATCCCTTTCCCCGCCGGTTAGGAGGCGGGAGCATCTCTTCTTCCGGGGAGTCGCCGTCTCCCTCTCCGTCGCACTCGCGGTTATTCCCTCTGCAGCAGCAGCTGCAGCATCAAAACGGCTACGGTACCTCTTTTTACGCGGCGGAAGGAGGCTTCACGGCTGCAAGAGGCCATCGCGGGAAGCGAGGAAGCAGGGGCAGCGGCGGCGGGAGCACCGCCGGGCAGCAGCACGCGGGCGACGGCGGCGGCGGCGGCGACGACGACGCTCGCACTTCCTCGAGCGGAGGAGAAGGAGGGGGCTTCGCGTCGCTCTCCGAGTCTTCGGGCTCGGGACACGGGAGGCAGCGGTTCGGCGCCTTTCTGCATTCTTCCGCCGACCATACGGCGGCGGCGGAGGCTGGCCCTTCGGCCTCGTCTCCGGCGCCGTTCTCGGAGGCTTTCCAGGGAGGAGGAACGCTGCCGCCGCCGATGCCGCCGCACCTTTTTCGGACCTTGTACCCCGAGCGACAGCAGCGACAGCAGCGGCAGCAGTTTTACCAGCAGCAGCAGCAGCAGTCTCCGCAGCAAGAGCACGACCAGCAGCAACGCTTCTACAACCAGCAGCAACAGCAGCAGCGACAACAACGCTTCTACAACCTCCAGCAGCAGCAGCAGCAGCAGCAGCAGGTGAGTTTGAAGAAACAAGAGGGTGAGAAGAAAAGAACGAAAAGAAGATGGGGAAAGACTCAAACCTTCTCTCTCTCTCTCGACTCCCCCGCAAAAAACAACATCCTACAGGAGCACTTTCGGCAGCAGCAGCAGCAACAGGCCCACTACCTTGCTGTGATGCAGCAGTTTTCATCGTTAGGGAGAGGCGGAAGAGGAGGAGGAGGAGGGGGAAACCAGCTTCCCCCTTCGTCGCCGGGGCAGCAGATGCAGCAGCAGCAGCAGCACTTCGCGGGGCAGCAGCAGATGCAGCTGCAGCAGCCTCAAGCTCCTCCTGGAGGCTTCCCGATTGCCATAGCCCCATCCCCATCTCACACGAGGCTCGCCGTCTTCCCATCGGGAACGATTATGAGCAGCGGCGCCGGAGCGACGCCGCCGCCGCCTACGCAGCAGCATCAGCAGGCTTTTTACTTGGTCCCGGCGGCGCCGCTCCAGCAGCAGCAGGGCTTCTTTGTTCACCATCACCAGCAGCAGCAGCAGCAGCAGCCCCAGCATTCCCTTTCATCAGCGATGCGGTTCGCCACGGGCCCTCCCGGGTCGGTGGAGGTCGCCGCGGCGCAGGTGGGGTTTTTTGGCGTTTTCGATTTTCAGTTTCAGTTTTCACCTTTGGGGTTCTTCGAAACAAAACTCCGCGCTTCCCTCACGCTCTCCATTCTCTTTTCTCTTTTCCCTTTTCTTGTTCACAGGCAGCAGCAGTCGCAGCTCTCGCAGGGACATTCTCCGTGCAGCAGCAACACATATTCCGAACGCAGCAACAGCAGCAACGGAGGTTTCAACATCAACGAGGAGGAGGCCGGGAGCAGCAGCAGCGAACGCCGCCGCCGCCGCTGCCGCCACCGCCGCCTCCTCATCAATAATAAAAGCAGCACAAATCGAGCAATTCTCCTCACGTGGATCCTCGCCGTCTTCTTCTCGAAAGAAAAATGAGAGAGAGCTCGATTGATCGTATATCTATTCTTGAACGGGTCACCTAAGAATTCTTCTCTCTTGTCTATTTTTGTTTTCACTCAGACATTTTTCTCAACGTCATTTTTCCGAGGATTGTTTCAACTCTATTATCCTCTATCGATACCTTGCCCTGCCTTTTTGTTTCCTTTTCATGTGTTTTTTTTCTACATCGTCATTGCTCATCGAACTTGCACAAATGGATAGCGCGCGAACTCGCGCGGCGAAGGAAAGACTTTTTGCGGTCTCTTCAAAAAGAACAGGAAAACTTCAACAGCTCAGTTCCCCGAACTTTCTAAATTTGTTGGCTACCAGTTAGAACAGCTGACGAGCCTGTGTCCCTTGCCCCCCCGAAGGCGACGAGGGAGGGGCGAGACTACAAATCATCAAATTATGTGCTTGTCTGCAAAAAAAATCAATGAGGAAGAAAGCGATGTTACACGGAGGGACGCGCGAAAGAATAGAAAAAAGGAAACGAAAAAGAAACTCAAAAACTTTTTCGTATTTTCACCGCCGCACGCGGATGATCGTCACCCCTCCCTGACTCTCCTCGTCGTCGCCGTACGAAGCCACGCCGCCGCCGATGGAATTCTTCTTCTTCCTCGCGGCCTTGGCGACCATCTCGGCCAGCTGAGCCCTCACGGCCTTCTTCAGGACGCCGGCGCCGAGCCCGTGCACCACGAACAGAGCGTCGCCGTCGTCAGCAGAGCCGACGGCGTCCCTCACCGCGGCCGCCGCCGAGGCCGAGTCGAGGCCGCGGACGTCGACCGTGTTGTCGGGAGTCTTGATCGCCGGAGCGTCGGGGGACCTGCGTGCCACCCTCGGGGCCAGGAAGAGCCTGCTGCCGCTGGCGGAGAGGGAGCCCGAGCGCGCGGCGCCGCGCAGGGACGCGGCGTTGGAAGGGGAGGAAGGGGAAGAGGAAGAAGAGGACGAGGGAGCTCCTCCCTCCCCTCCCGCCGCGCCCGCCCCTCCCCTCGGCGGCGGAGCCACCTCGAACGTCCTGAGCGTGACGTCGAGACCCTTGCTCAGTCTCACGACCAGCGAGGAGCCGGGGGAGCGCGGGGCCCTGGTGACGACGGCGAGCCTTCCCCCCATCTTCAGGACGGCCACCTCCTCGCCGACCGCCGGGAGCCACGCCGTCGCCGCTGCTGCGGCCGCCGGGGAGGAGGCGCCGGAGGGAGAAGGAGGCGACGGCGAACCGCCTTCCTCCTCGGCACCTCCGCCTCCTCCCCCCCTCCTCGCCCTGGCGAGCCTCGCCGCGGCCTCAGCGGGGCTCGGGGCCGAAGCGGCGACCTCCGCCAACGCGACCGCGGCCTCGGCCTCGCTCAGCTCCCCGCGCTCGAAGGCTCCCAGCGCCCACGACACGTCTTCCTCGGCGGCGGACGAGGCGCGCGACCGCGCCCCGGCGGCCTCCTGTTCCTTCGCGGCGGCGGCCGCGGAGGCCAGCGCGGCAGCCTCGGCCTCGCGCTCCGCCGCGGCGCGCTCTCCCGCCGCGGCCGCGGCGTCGTCCCTCGCGGCGCCGAGGTCGGCCGCGAGCGTCGCGGCGAGGCCCGCCGCGGCGGCGAGCACGTCTGCCCTGGTCCTGCTCACGCCGCTGCCGCCTTTTGCGGAAGAGGAAGGAGAAGAAGAGGCGGCGGCGAAAGGGGCAGCGGCGGAGACGCCGCTTTCGCTTTCTTCGTCTTCTTCTCCTTCTTCTTCCCCTCCCCTCCCGAGCGATGCCGCGGCCGCCTCGACAACGTCCAGGTCGAACCCCAGTCCCCTCGCCACCTCGAGCGCGCACGAGTTCCCCGGACCGCTGCCCCACAGCAGCCGATAGGTGGGCGCCAGCGCCACGGGGTCGAACTCGACGGCGGCGTCGGCGACGTGCGGCCTGGCGTCGCCCTTGAGCTCGGCAAAGTGCGCGGTCGCAACCGTGAGGGCGGCGCCGCGCGACTCGGCGAAGGCGTCGAGCAGCGCCGCGCCGAGGGCCGCGCCCTCGGATGGGTCGGTGCCGGCGCCCAGCTCGTCCAGGAGCACGAGGGCGGACGAGGCGGAGGGGGAAGGAGGAGGACGAGGCGACGAAGAGGGAGCTTCCGAGGAGGGAGGCGCCGAGTCTCCTCCCCCTCCCCGGACGGCCTCGAGCGCCCTCGCCGCCCTCCGAACGTGGCCCGAGAACGTCGACAGCGACGCGGCCAGGGACTGCGGGTCGCCGACGTCCGCCAGCACGGAGTCGAAGAAGGAGAGCGTCGGAGGAGACCGAGGAGAAGACGCAGAAGAAGACGCAGAAGAAGACGTCGCCGAAGAGGCAGACGAGGACGCGGAGGAGGAGGCGCCTCCCCCGCCGCCCGGCGCCGCCCCGCCCGGCGCCTCCCCGCCCGGGCCTCCCTCGACGGCGAGGAACAGGCCCGCGCGGGCCATCAGCGAGGCCAGCCCCAGCGACTTGAGGCCCGCGGTCTTCCCTCCCGTGTTGGGCCCCGTGATGACGACGACGGAGGTCCCCTGCGGCACGCGGAAGGCGAGGCCCCTCGGGAAAGAGGGCGGCGGAGCGGAGCCGCTGCCCGCCGCCCGCCCCCCGGGGCCTCGGTCCCCCGCCTGCTCCCCGGCCTCCTCCTCCTCGACGCCCGGCGGGTTGGGCAGGCGCGGCAGCGCCCTCTCGAGCAGCAGGGGGTGGAGCAGGCCCTCGATCCGCACCGCGCCCTCCGCTCGGCCCTGCGGGGCGTCGAGGAGGCGCGGGCGGGCGGCGGCGCACGGGTGCTCGGAGGGAGGGGGAGGAGGAGAGAGCGCCGTCGCCGCAGCGGCAGCAGGCGAGCCCCTCCCTCCCCCCCGCGGCACCCCCGAGCGCCCCCTCCCGGTCCCGGTCCCTCCCCACGCCCCGCTCACCCACCGCGCGTGCTCCGCCCTCGCCCTCGCCACGTCCAGCGCCGCGACGGCCTCGACGACGCCCCGCAGCTCCCTCCCCCTCGCGACGATCAGCCCCGTCAATGCCTCGAGCGCCGCGGCCTCGGCGGCCTCCTCGCCCTGTCGCGCGGCGGCGGCCTCGTTGTTGAGCGGGACCAGCGGGGCGGGCTCGCAGAAGCTCGTCGCGCCCGAGGCGGAGGTCGCGAGCGTCACCGAGCCGCGCGGCAGCTCCGACTTGCGGGCCGTGAGGACGGGCACGCAGAGGCGGTCGCGGCGCAGGGCGACCGCGGCGCGCGCGGCCGCGCCGGCCGCGTGGAGCCTCTTGCCCCACTCCGCCGCGGCGGCGCGGGCCGCAGCGTCGGCCCCGCGCCGCCTCGCGCGGGCCTCGGCGAGCTGCGGCGTCGCCGAGTCCGCGAGGCGGGCCTCCCCCCGGGGGACGGCCCGCCGGAGCCCGCGCAGGAGCTGGGCGAGCCCCTCGCCGCAGAGCCTGCCCGCGGCGAGGGCCGCGAGGGCCGGGGAGCGCGCGGCGGCCCCTTCGGCGGCCGCGGCGGCCTCGAGGGTGTCTGCGACTCCGGAGACGGCGAGAGCGGTCACGGAGGAGCGGCGGTCGCCGTCGCTTCCTTCTCCGGCTCCTGCTGCTGCTGCTGCTGCTGCTCCTCCCCCTCCTCCCTCGCTGGGGACGGACAGGGAGTCCAGGAGCTGCGTGAGGTCGAGCGCGCCGGAGAGGTCGAAGGGAACGGCAGAGGAGTCCGAGATCGCTTCCAGGGCCGCCTCCGTCTCGTCGAGGAGTCGCTCGGCCTCCTCGCGAGTCGCGGCGAGCGGGATGCCCCGCCGGCGGCTTTGCCCGTTCTTCCTCCTCGCCAGCGCCCGGGCGCGAGCGCCGCCGGCACCGCCGCCTCTTCTTTCGGAAACGGGATCGTCGAAGAGCGCCGCCCTCGCTCCCATCGGCGTCTGCGTCAGGCACGCCACTTGGCGGCAGATCGAGGGCCACTCGAGCATGCCCAGGGACTCGGATTCCAAAGAGGAAGCGGAAGAGGAGGTCGACGCGGAAGCGGAAGAGGAAGAGGTCTGGTCGACGTCGGAGTCTTCTTCGCCGTCGGACGAAGAGGAATACGATGTCGTGGCCGGTGCCGCCGTCTCCGCTTCAGCATCGCTGATTGCGCCTTGTCCCGCCGCGCTCGCGGATTTCACGTCCCTGATGCTTCTCTGAGAAGAAGAGGGAATCGCAGAGAGCTGCAATCGAGGGCAGGAGCGGCTCGAAAGAGATCGGCGGTGATGGCGGCATCGTCGTTCCTTTACTAGAAGAGGAAGAAGAGGAAGAGGGGGAGAAGCCAGGGGGGGCGCTACCGTCGAGGCGGCTGACCGCTGTAGCGAGAGACGGTTCATGTATCTTGGAATGATCAGAACATTGAAAAAGAGGAAAGATAGAGAGGGAGAGCAACGAGAGAGAGAGCGGGAGAAAAGCACCACGCCACGCAGAGGTTCGAAAAACAGAAGAAGAAGAAGAAGAGGAAGAAGAAGAAGAAGTGGGAGATTTTTCTTTCGTCTCGAAAAGCTCGATCGACACATTGCAGAACCTTGCTCCGTTGAATTCTCGTCGCACAGAGCACCGTCTCTGGTCTCCTCTTCGCCCCCTGGGTCAGCATCACTCGGGTCTCGTCTGCCCGAATGATGAAGCATGGCGCCGGTCGATCGGCAGGACCGAGCTCCTCGACGAGGTCGCCGTGCTGCCTGAGAGAAACTTGCGCCGCATCAGCAGCAGCGGCGAGCGCTCGAGCAGCGCTCGTCGCCCGACCTCGGCCTCGGCGACCTCGACGACTTCAGACCGGATGCTCCTCCGCAGCGCGCCCCTCCGCAGGGCGCTTCTCTGCAGGGCGCTCCTCCGCAGCGCGCTCCTCAGACGGCTGGCCCGCGGGGGCCCACCCGCTCCCTTCCTCCCTCGGCTGGCCCTCCGGCTTCTCCGAGGAGTTCGACCTCGGCGACCACCGGATCGGGAAAGGGACCTACGGCGAGGTCTTCCTGGGAAGGGACCGGCGGACGGGGGAGAAGGTCGCCGTCAAGGTGATCCCGAAGCGGAGGAAAGGCGGCGGCCCGGGGGACGGCCCTTCGGCCAGGCCCGCGCCGAGGCTACCCCTGGACTCGGCTGTGGTGCTGCAGCGGCTCCAGCGCGAGGCCGACCTCCTCGCGAGGGTCTCCGGCTGCGGCAACGTCGGCGCGCTGCGGGCCGTGCGCGAGTCGGCCGACGCCGCCTTTGTCGTGCTCGCGTTCGTCGACGGCGGCGACCTCGAGGCGCTCGTGACGAGCCGGAGGGAGGAGAGGAAGGAGGAAGAGGAGCGGCGGAAGCAGGAGGCGGAGGAAGAGGAGGGGAAAGTTTCGACGGCCTCCCCGTCGCCGCTGCCTCCGCCGCCGCCTCTCCTCTCCGAGCGGGAGGCCGCCGTCGTCGTCTTCGAGCTGCTCAAGGCCTTGACGGCCCTGCACGCCAACCTGGTGCTCCACGGCGACATCAAGCCGGCCAACATCATGCTCGACGCCGCCGCGACGCGCGACGCGCTGGCCGGGAGGTGGTCGCGGCCGTTCCTCAGGCTCGCGGACTTTGGCCTCGGCAGGGCCTGCGCGGCGCAGCAAAAGGTCACGGGCACGCGGGGCACGCCCGTCTTCATGGCCCCCGAGGTCTTCAAGGGAAGCTACGGCCACAAGGCGGACGTCTTCGCCGCGGGCGTGACGCTCTTTTACCTGCTCTCCGGGCGGTACCCGTACTTCGAGACGCTGGAGGAGGTCCTGAAGCTCGCGCCGAGGGCAGTCCGCGCCCGCGCGCTCGGCGGCGAGGCGGCCTGGGCCTTTGACGGGGGCAGGGAGCCCTTCCGCTCGCACTGCTCGGCGTCGTGCCGCGACCTGCTCGCGTCGCTGCTGGACCGCGACGAGGAGCTGCGGCCGAGCGCGCTGGAGGCGCTGGGGCACCCGTGGTTCCGGGAGCAGCTGCCGCCGGAGCCGGCGCTGATGCGGGAGGTCGAGGAGCGGCAGAGGAAGGCGGCGGCGGCGTTGGAAGCGGCGGCGGCGAGCTCGGGCTCAACAACGTTCGGGCTCTCTTCGTCCTCCTCCTCGACGACCGACGCCGCCGCCGACGCCCTCTCCCCGGCACCGCTCGCCCTGCCGCCCGGGGTCGCCGCCGTCTCCGCGATCCTGGCCCACGCGAGCATGAGCGCGTGCTCCGAGTGCGAGATGGCCTGCTGCCCGCTCTCCGGCGGAGGGAGCGGCGGCGGAGCAGCGAACGGAGCAGCGAACGGAGCAGCAGGGAGCGCGGCGACGAGCAGGCTTGTCGACGGCGGAGAAGGGTTCGCGTGAGGCATCGACGGGTGCGAGCTGCCGACTCTGGCTGCTTCGGGGGTGCACGGGGTCGAGCCCCCGGAGGTCGACGAGCATTAGAAGAAGCGGGAGCGAGTTGAAAGAGGGAAGATGAGTGAGAGACGAGGTTTCAAAAGAAACAGATGAAAAAGACGAAAAGTTGGCAATCGAGGACAAAAAAAATCGAGGACACAACTTGCTGAGCGTTTCGGACTCCTTGACTCGCCCTCGCCCTCTCTCTTTCGCGTCCTCTCTGCTCCTCTCTTTCCTCGCGCAGCGTGCGAATGGACCGTGCTGCCCCCTCGACGACAACGAGCACGGCTTCGTCGTCCGCGCCAGCAGCAGGAGGAGGCCGGAGCAGCAGCAACTCCGAGCTCCTCGCCGCCGCCGCCGTCGCATCCGTCGCCACCGCCGGCGCGATTCTCTGCGGGGCTATGGCCGCTCCGGCGCTGCGCAGGTACCGCGCGCAGAGGGACGCAATTGAGGAGGTGAGAGCAGGATGGTGGAGCTGAAGATGAGGGGAGGAAGCAGAAGAAGAGTTGGAAGGGTGGGAGGCCTTTGCTCTCATCGAAATGCGGCCTCGTTCAGCGAGATGGGGCGCCGTCGATTGATGAAACTTGAAAGAGCGATTCAAGAAAACCCGCCGCTTTCCCCCTCTGGGGCTCGTTTATTCTCTCTGTTGCCTCGCGAAATGACTGAGAACGTTCGAATGCGCCATTTAGACGTCCTGGAATGGAAAATTTTCCACTGGAACGGAAGGAATTAGGGGGCGGCGTTGATGCGAAGAAACCAAAAACGCGACAACTCGTCGACGAAAAAAACGAACCCCCGTCGCTGACGACGCGCTCCCTCTCTCCGCTCTTCTCTTCCCAAAAAACAAACAAATCAAAAAACAGTGGGCCAAGGTCGCGAGCGTTCCGGTCGAGCGCATGCACGCCATCAAGGCGGCATTTCTCGACGAGGTATGAAGAGATAGTAATCCGAGAGAGAGAAAGTAAAGGGAGAGAGGGAAGGGGGCTTGAAGAAGACGAACAAAGAAGAAGAAGGACGAAAAAAACTCACCCTCGACCCTCTTTCAACTCTGAAAACTACTTCTCGACTCTCTCCCTCTTCCATTCAGGCCCGCGCCGGCCTCGCCGGGAAGCCCTCCTCGCTGATGATGCTTCCTTCGATGGTCGACATCCTCCCCTCAGGGTAAGGACGAAGAGAGATTTTAAAGCTTCTTTCCTGCGTTGATTAAGAGAGAGAACGAGGGAGAGAACAGGGAAAAGTTCTTCCTTTGCTTTCCCCCTCGTTCGTTTCGTTTTCGCCTCTCGCGCCTTTCCCCTCCCGATCCTCGCTCGCTCATTCTCTCCCTCTCTTTCTCTCCTTCTCGATTAAAAAAAACGGGAAAAAAAAAAAGCCACGAACAGGGCGAGTACTTTGCGATCGACATCGGCGGAACAAACTACCGCGTCACCTACGCCCGCCTCTCCGCGGAGACGGGCAAGCTCGCCGCGCTCGAGATGCGAGACAGCTCGATCCCGGACTGGGCGTACACGGCCCCGGCTCCCAGGCTGTTCGACCTGCTGGCCGAGGCCGTCGTCTCCCTGGGGAGGGACCTCGGGGTGCTGCCGCCCTCGACCTCCGCCGCCGCCGCCCCTGCCGCCGCCGCCACCGCCGAGGCCCCCTCCTCGCCGCAGGGGGAAGGAGCGAGGGAGAGGGAGAACAAGTCCCTCACCGTGGGCTTCTGCTTCTCCTTCCCCTGCGATCAGACCGCCCTCGACGCCGGCAGGCTCCTCAAGCTCACCAAGCGGTTCCAGAACGAGGGCGCGGTCGGCCGCGACCCCGTCGAGATGCTCCGCGCGGCTCTCGCCCGGGCGGGCGAGCCCGGGGCGCGCGTCGCGGCGCTACTCAACGACTCCGTCGGCACCCTCGCCGGGGGCCGCTACTCCGATCCTGCGGTCGCCGTGGGCGTGATCCTGGGCACGGGCACCAACGCCGCCTACGTCGAGGCGGCAGCCAACGTTCCGAAGCTGCCCAAGGAATCCGCGTTGAGGCTGAGGGGAGGCCGCGTCGTCGTCAACACCGAGTGGGGAAACTTCAACGCCCCTTCGCTGCCGACGCTGGAAGCCGACCTGGCCCTCGACGCGGCCAGCGAGCACCCGGGGGAGCAGCTGCTCGAGAAGATGGTGTCGGGGATGTACATGGGGGAGTGCGCGAGGAGGCTGCTGCTGGAGCTGGTCGAGAGGCACTCGCTGTTTTCCTCCTCCTCTCCGACTTCTCCTCCCTCTTCCGCGTCGATCCCGGAGGGGCTCAAGGCCGCGGGATCGTTTTCCACCGCCGACGTCTCGGCCTGCGACACCGACTCCTCTCTCACGCTCTCCAAGGTCGCCGCGGTGCTGTCCAAGGTGCTCGGCGCCGACGACGCGGCCTCCAGGGTGTCATACCTCGACCGCCGCGCCGTTCGAGCGGTCTGCTCGCTCGTCGCGGCGCGCTCGGCCCGTCTCCTCGCCGCGGCCGTCGCTTCGCTGCTCCAGCTGGTCGAGGACGCCGGGGAGAGCGTTTCGGGCGTTCCGAGGGGAGGGAGGGTCGCGGTCGCCGTCGACGGCGGCGTGTTCGAGCACTACGCCAAGTACCGGTCGACCTGCCGCGCCGCGCTGGCCGAGGCGCTCGGCGTCCCGCTCCGGAAAGTCGACTCGAGGGTCGCGCTGAGGCGGGTCCGGGACGCGAGCTCGCTGGGGGCGGCGTTCCTTGCGGCCGCGGCGGACCACCACCACCTGGGGACGAGCGCTGACGTGGCTGCTGGTGCTGCTGCGGAGGCGGAGGCGGAGGCTCCTCTGCCGGCGCCGGCGCCTGCGTAGAAGAGAAGAGTAAGCAACACCAACAGCCAAAAAACTGCGCAATCCGTTTCCCTTGGATTCCTAATTTTGCCCAACAACCGACAACACAACGCACACAGAGAGAAAGAGAGAGAGAGAGAGAGAGAGAGAGAGAGAGAGAGAATCGAACGTGCCCCTTTTTTCCATTTCGACTATTTCCCAACCGCGGAGTGTTTTCGTTTTTTCTTCTTCTCTGTAGCTCGAGAGAGATGAGAAATAAAGGATTTTCATTTTCACGTTTTTTCGACGCCTTCGAAAAAAAGTATTCTTCCAATGCTCGCCCAACTGAGTTGAAGAACAAGCCTCGACGTCGTCGCGATGCCCATCTCGACCTCGCCCGTCATGGAGAAGGATGACGAGCCTCTCCTCGCCGCCGACGATGTCGTGGCTGCCCCAGCTGCCGACGGAGCAGCAGAGGCGGCCGCGATTGACGCAACGTCGGCGCTGCTGACGACTCCTTTCGCTTCTCCTTCAATCGGTTTGGTGCCTCTCATAAACCCCGAGGCACCGCCGCACTCGGCCCTCCCATCCGACACCACCACCGCGACGAGGAGAGCTGCGTCGACCTCGATGTCGACGCTCCCTCCACCGCCGGCGGCCCTGGCACGAGCGGCCTCGGCGGCCGCGGCGGCAGCGGCAGCTTCCTCGGCCGCGGCGGTGGCGTCGTCGTCGGCAGCGGCAACGACGCTCGCCTCGTCCAGCGGGGTCTCCTCTTTCGAGCACACGCACCTGGCCACCTACCTCGTGCTCTGCTTCGCCGTCGCATGTGTCATGCACGACTCGATGCAGGTGCGCGGGAGAAAACGGAGCGATGTGGAAGCGAGAGAAAAACAACCGGGAAGAGAATTGAGGGCATCTCGAGGCCGACCTTTCTTGCGCCACACGGGCGTCAGCGCGAGTTCCAAGGGAAAAAACTCGCAACCTCACCCTCTTCTTCCTCTTCTCTCGCTCAAAAAAACAAAAACACGCATCACACAGGGGATCCTCCAAAAGTACGAGCTGAACCGGAAGTGGTACCTGCTCTACGGTGAGTTGGCATTCGGAGGGAGGAAGAGAAAGAGGGGGAGAGAGAGCGAGAGTGCTGGCAGCAGCGGCGTCCCCTTCTTTTTTCCTGAAAGTTCAAAAGTTATTCCTCTCCCTCACCCTCTCGCCTCTCATCAAAAAAACTAACGCAACAAAACTAGGTTCCCTGCTCGCGTCGGCGTACGTCTACATCCGCCCGCTCATTCGGCGCGGGATCGGCTCTGCCACGGGGTAAGAGAAGGCTTCGTTTTGTTTTAAACGGGGAAGAAAAGAGGGAGACAAGAGAATCGTTTTTTTGGGTTTTTTTCATTCTCATTTTCCAATCAAAAACCTCTCTCTCTCTCTCTCTCTCTCTCTCTCTCTCACTCTCTCTCTCTCTCTCTCTCTCTCTCTCTCTCTCACTCTCTTCTCTCTCTCTCTCTCTCTCTCTCTCTCTCTCTCTCTCTCTCTCTCTTTCTCTCTCTCTCTTTCCTTCATTCTCTTTCAACGTAGGTACGTCGAGTGCCTCCCCGTGCGCCGCAGCGTCGGGACCGCATCCATCTCCCCCTCCTCCTCCTCCTACAATCCCTTTCCCCGCCGGTTAGGAGGCGGGAACATCTCTTCTTCCGGGGAGTCGCCGTCTCCCTCTCCGTCGCACTCGCGGTTATTCCCTCTGCAGCAGCAGCTGCAGCATCAAAACGGCTACGGTACCTCTTTTTACGCGGCGGAAGGAGGCTTCACG
>Ga0315289_10011579_pt1 | contig 12496 bp, 10 predicted proteins | sample YL17G11_40_MG_FD_203452 | JGI IMG/M metagenome (GOLD analysis project Ga0315289, IMG submission 203452) | Sediment microbial communities from Yellowstone Lake, YNP, Wyoming, USA - YL17G11_40 | ecosystem: Environmental > Aquatic > Freshwater > Lake > Sediment | place: USA: Wyoming | collected...
ATAAAGAAAAGCAGGAAATAGAGCAGCGCCATGTTCCACAGGAGCGGTTCGGAGCGCACGAGTTGCAGGTCCGAAAGCATCATTTTCGGGCTGAATACCGGACGTTTCTGACGGTCGGACGTGGGTTTGAATGCCGTGCCGAAGGATTGACGGATCGGAATAAACAGCAGTCCGATCAGGAATGTGGCGCCGCTCCAGATCACCAGCAGGTTCTCCGCCGGGATTATCTTGAGCAGCCAGGGGATGGAAAACGAAATAAGGATGGCGCCCAGGGTGCCGCCGGCCGCGATGAACGGGAATTCGCGGCCCGCCCGCCGCGAATCGATGAGATCATTGGCCAGGGTCCAGAACATCATGAAGAGCAGAATTTTAGTCACATAGGCATAGGAGAAAAGCGGCAGGAACAGAAACGACGCATTGGCCATGACCGCCACACGCGCCAGGGCCAGGATGCAGCCGTGTATGAATACAAAGCCGATGAAAAGCAGCCCGCGGTCCGTGCGATCCACCATGGAAATCATCAGCGTGGATATGACAAACAGGAAAAATGCATTGATCAGGAAAAGGTACGGCACGAACTGGGAGCCGAAATTGGCCAGCAGGAGCGCTTCGGCCGTGCTGTCGCCCATAATGGCGCTCGCAAAGCAGAAAAACAGTACGATAAAAAACGGCCATTTGTGGGATGTAAGTGTCAGAAGTATCATGCCAGACAGCGCTCCGGCACCCTCGACCCGGCCGGGGTGCAACGAAATCCTTTCATTATGCCGTGCAGGAAATTAATTTTAATGCGGCCGATACAAAGAAAATAGGTGGTGGAGATCGTCCAGTAAACTATAATCGACGACAAGGGAGATGTGATGGCAAAACAGGAATCGATACAGGTGGAAGCGACCGTGAAGGAAACTCTGCCCAATGCCTCATTCAAGGTCGTGCTGGAAAACAAGCACGAGGTATTGGCCCACATCTCCGGCCGCATGCGCAAAAACTATATCCGCATTCTCCCAGGCGACCGCGTGCTGGTTGAGCTGTCACCCTACGATCTCTCCCGCGGCCGCATCACCTACCGCTACAAATAGCCCCCGCCATGGGCGTTCAGGCGCCCTTTTTTTGCGCAGCCCCCGCCTTTTCCCGCAATTCCGCCCAATTGGAATGAAAATAGTCGCCTTCCGGTTTGTCAACTCTCTGATACGTGTGCGCGCCGAAATAATCACGCTGCGCCGACAGCAGGTTTGCCGGCAGCCGTGCGCAGCGGCGGCCGTCGTACCAGGCCAGGCCGCTTGACATAGCGGGTAGCGGTATGCCGTGCAGGGCCGCCTGCGCCGCAACGCGGCGCCACGCCGGCTGGCAGCGCCGGACCGCGCTCTTGAAATAATCATCGAGCAGCAGGTTCGGCAGCCCGGGTTTTCCGGCATAGGCTTCCGTAATGCGGTCCAGAAACGCGCTGCGGATAATGCAGCCGCCGCGCCATAGCCGGGCGATATTGCCGAAATCGAGGTTCCAGCCGTTTTGGGCGGATGCGGCGCGCATGAGATCGAATCCCTGGGCGTATGACACGATTTTCGCGGCAAAAAGCGCATTGCCGATATCCGTGATGCGCCGGGCCGTATCGCCGGTTTTTGAGCGCATAGGCGGCCCCGTCAGCGTTGCGGCCGCCTGCAGGCGCTCATTGCGCGCGGCCGAAAGCGCGCGGGCGAAAACCGCTTCGCTGATGAGCGTGACCGGCACGCCCAGTTCAAGCGCCGCGCTCACGGTCCAGGAACCCGTGCCTTTCTGTTCCGCGCGGTCCAAAATCCGGTCTATAAGCGGCGTGCCGTCGCGGTCTTTACAGGAGAATATATCGGCGGTGATCTGGATGAGATAGCTGTCGAGATCGCCCTTGTTCCACGCGGCAAACGCCTTGCCGATCGCCGGCGCGCGCATGCCCAGCCCGTCGCGCATGATATGATACGCCTCGGCGATGAGCTGCATGTCGCCGTATTCGATGCCGTTGTGCACCATCTTGACGAAATGGCCAGCCCCTCGCGGGCCGATCCAGTCGCAGCACGGTTCTCCGGCGGGCGTTTTTGCGGCAATGGCGCGAAAGATCTCGCCCACCACCGGCCAGGCCCCGGCGCTGCCGCCCGGCATGATGGAGGGCCCGTGGCGCGCGCCCTCTTCGCCGCCCGATATGCCCGTGCCGATGAAGAAGATCCCTTTACTTTCAAGGTAATCCATGCGCCGGGCGGTATCTGAAAAGTGGGAATTTCCTCCGTCGATGATGATACTGCCGGAAGGAAGGTGCGGCAGCAGCAGTTCGATGAATTCGTCAACCGGTTTGCCGGCCTTCACCATGAGCATGATGCATCGCGGCCACCTGAGCATGCCGACCATTTCCTCGATCGAATGCGCGCCGATGATTGCGGTGCCCTTTGCCGCGCCGTTCATGAATTCATCCACGCGGTCGACCGTTCGGTTATACGCCGCCACCCGGATGCCATGATCGTTCATATTGAGGATCAGGTTCCGGCCCATGACGGCCAGTCCGATGACGGCGATATCGGCGTGTTGTGGCATGGCTGGTTCTCCTGTGCTTGCTGGTTTTCCAGAGGATCAGCGTTCAATAATAAACCCCACGTCGCGCAGCATTTTTTCCGCCCCGGCCGGAGCATTAACAATGCGACATTTATCGAATTCCCGCCGCAGGGGATACTCGCGCCGCAGGGTATCGAACGCCGCGCCGATGTCCGCTTTTTTCCCTTTGATGGCCTTGCGCAGGGCCGTATCGTCCCGCGTAATCGGACAAGACCCCGCTATGGCGTCATGGACCGGATCGCTCGAATGCTTGAGATCAATGGTCGGCGCCCCGGTCCGCGACAGGAACCCCGAGGGGTTCCAGGCCGGTTCGCGAAATAGAAATCCGCACGCGGCGCGATAGACCATTTCGGTGGCGCGCACTTTCCCATCCAGGGAATAGCCGGCGATATGCGGCGTGGCGATGTCCGCCACGGCGACGTTGGCGGGGTCGATGGCCGGTTCATTGTTCCAAACGTCAAGAACAACGGCCGACAGTTTGTCACGGGCCTCGCGCAGAGCCGCGTCGTCGCACACGGCGCCGCGGCTGGTGTTGATGAGGACGGCGCCGTTTTTTGCCGCCGCAAAAAATGCCCGGTTGATCATCCCGGCGGTTGCGTCCGGGCCCTCGTGCGAAAGCGAGACATGCACCGTGATGATATCGGCGTTTGCAAGCACTTCGTCAAGCGGCAGGAACAGCGCGTTGCCGGTCTGCCGCTGCTTGGGCGGGTCGCACAGCAGGCACCGCATGCCCAGCGCATGCGCGCGCTCAAATACCTTGCCGCCCACATTTCCAACGCCGACGATCCCGAGGGTTTTTCCCTGAAGGTCGAAATGGTCGCGCCTGGCCAGAAAAAGCAGCGCCGCCGCCACATACTCGGCCACGGCAACGGCATTGCATCCCGATGCGCTGGCGAATCCGATATGATTGCGCATCAGGCATTCCGTATCCACATGATCGACACCCACGGTGGCCGTTGCGACAAAGCGGACCCGGGTATCGGCAAGAAGGGTTTGATTGACAGGGGTGACTGATCGCACAAGGAGCATCGAGGCGTCGCCGATGTTCGCGGCGTTCATGGACCTTCCGTCAAGCAGGCGGACCGTGCCCATCGCACCGAAGGCTTCCTGTACCAGAGGTATTTCAGCATCAGCGGCGATGGTGATCATAACACGCGCTGCGATTCCCGCTTGATAAAAATTCTGTACATCGATTCACCGGCGACGTATAATACAATACATAACGGCTCGCGCAGTAATAAAATATACGTTGCCCCTTATGGGGTTTACGAGTTCAAAAGTTCATGAGTTCAGGAGTTGAGAGGAAAAGGAGGCAAGGGATCGCAATGATGCGGGGTGCCTGTTAATCCTGACAACATTCGCGATTCATTATGTATTTTTATCTGAACCCGGTTCTTGCTACACAATGATGCGGGCGCTGTCGTTCGATATCCCGACCGCCGCTTGAAGGGTTACCTATGGATCTGCAGACCCGGATGAAATCAGGGCTCCTTGCCGGCATCATCGGCGACGCGCTGGGCGTGCCCCGCGAATACTCGACGGCGCTCGAACATTCTCTGTGCGCCGTAAAAAACGAACTCGGCTACGGACGGTTCGATCATCCCGAAGGCACCTGGTCCGACGACGCCTCGCTTTCGCTGTGCACCATGGAAAGCCTGTGCAACGGCTACAATATTGATGAAATGGGAAAGCTCTTCTGCCGGTGGATGTTCGAAGGCTATTGGACGCCCGGGGGATATGTGTTCGACAGCGGGCTTACGACGTTTCTGGCGCTGGACGATCTGCGCGCAGGCCGCAAATCCGTCCGCAGCTGCGGCCAGGCGCTCGATGATGACAACGGAAACGGCTCCCTGATGCGCATGCTTCCCGCGGCACTATACTTCCGCAATAAGCCCGTCGACGGGTTCCTGGCCGCCATTCATGAGATATCGCAGATCACCCACGCGCATCCGCGCTCCAAAATGGCCTGCGGTATGTATGCCCTGCTGGTGCGCGAACTCATCAGCGGCGCGGACAAGGGCCGGGCATACACCTCCGCAATCAACCAGGCGCGCGATTATTACGAGCGCGAAGAGGCCTTTCGCAAGGAATTCGGCGCGTTTTCACGCATTCTTTCCTATCGTCTGCCCGAGTACGAAGAGGGTGAAATCAAATCATCGGGCTATGTTATCGATACGCTTGAATCGGCGGTATGGACCTTCATGAAATTCGGGAGCACCCGCGAAATCCTGCTTAAAACGGTCAATATGGGACTGGACACAGACACAACGGGCATGACGGCCGGCGGTCTGGCAGGCCTCTGCCATGGTCTTGACGACGTACCATTGCAATGGATCGAGGTTCTGGCACGCCGGACGGATATCGAACAGCTGGTCGACAGGTTCGTCACGCAGGCTATGCAGCAGTAGAAAAAAACACCCATTCGGACGCGGACAGGAAAGGAACAGCCATGAGTAAAGAAACCTATGAAGGCCGGGAACGCAGGCGCAAACAGCGCACCAAACTGATCACCTTCTGCATGGCGCATTTTGACTGCAAGGGCGCCCGGCATGAGGCCATGATGGTCGATCTGACGGACCTTGGCGCCGGGTTCCGCCAGGAGAAACATGACGGCTGTCAATTTAAAAACGGTGATGTAATCGATTTCACCATTAAAACACCCTATGGCGACGGGGTGTGCAAAGCATCGATCGTCTGGTCAAAACGCGAGGGCATGAGCTATGCATGGGGATGCCAGTTTGTCGAGCTTTCCAACAACGAGCGGGACCCGTTGCGATGTCTGATGGATTCGCCCTTTTAAGCGCATCGGCGGCCGCCATTTTCAATCCGGAAAGCGAATGAAACCGTTCCATTATCGCGATTACGATATCCTGGTCATCGGCGAAACGCTGGTGGAATTCCGTTCCGACCGCGATGTCGCCCTTGCCGAAACCTATCAGAAAAGCGCGGGCGGCGCCGACATCTATACGTCGGTTGCCGCGGCCAGACTCGGTTCCACCATATGCCTGGTATCGGCCATTGCGCACGACCCGTTCCATTCCATGATCCGCGACCAGCTGCTGTCGTATGGCGTCAATATCGACCATGTGATCACCAGCAAAGGCTACAACGGCATTTACTTTGCGTCATCCGCCAGCCCCGACGAACGCGAATACCTGTTCCACCGGCCGGGCAGCGCCGCCGAAAGCATCACGCCGGCCATGATCTACGATGCGCTTATCGAAAATGCCAAAATCGTCTATGCGTCCAGCGAACTGCAATCGGTGTCCAAGGCTGCGCGGCATACGATTTTCAAGGCGTTTCACCATGCGCATCGCAATGATATCATGGTTGCGTATGACCCGAACCTCCGCCTGCAGCGCTGGTCGCTCGATGACGCCAAGGAGGCCCTGTGGGGAGTGCTGCCGCTTATCGATGTGATCTTCCCTTCGTCTCCCGACGAATCCAAGGCGCTTTTCGGCTATGAACGGCCGCTGGACGTGATCGGCTTCCTGTGGGACCGCAACGTATCCATCGTGGCCGTTAAAAGCGGCGACGACGGCTGTCTGATCGGCTACGACGGAAAAATCCAGGAATTCAAGCTGCCGCCGTCCGATGAACAGGCCCGCGACCTTACGCTTATCGGCAGCTCCTTCAACGGCGCGTTTCTGCATAGCGTTGCGCATGGGCACGACGCCTTTACCGCGGCGGAATATGCGGTAAAAGCATCGCGTCTCAAGGCGCTCAAAGGCGGCGGTATCGCATCGTTGCCGGAAAAAGACCAATTGCCAAAACAGTAAACCCGTACGAGACCCGATGCGTCGAACCATGAACGGACGGGCATGATGCCGCGCTGGTTCATAGCGCTTTCTCCCGACGGCGCGGCCCGATCGGCCGGCGAATCGATCATTGCCGCATTCCGGGAGATAGCCGGCGGGGACTCCGTCAAGACCTTCGATACCCTCGCCTATCGCACGGCATTTCAGAAGCTGCTGGCAGCGCCGGACGACACCATGGCGGCCGACCTGCTGAACCAGTCGCTGATCGTGCAATGTCTCGACTTCCGCGCCACCCATCTCCTGGTGCTCGCTCTCTGCCCGATAACGCTCTTCTCCCTGGACCTGCTGCGGCGCCAGGGCGTGATCACGATGCACTGGTTTTATGAGGACTTTCGTCGCGCGGCGTATTGGAAAGATGTGATTGCGGGATACGATCTCTTCTGCGCGGTTCAGCGCGGCGCCGTCGAAGCATGGTGCAAAGCGCATCCGTCAACGCACTATGCGCTGTTGCCCACGGCCGCGTCCCTGCCGCCGCCAGCCGCCGGACCGGAAGAAAAAACAGTCGACGTCGCGTTTATAGGTCTTCCAAGCGAATATCGGATCGATGTGCTGGAGAACCTGGCGGCGCACGGCATTTCGCTGGCCGTTGCAGGCAGCGGATGGGAATCGTATCGCGGCTCGCTTCAGCCGTTCATTCGCAGCGGGAAATGGACCGACCATGCGGCAATGGTGGGGTCGGCCAGAATCGGGATCAACCTGTCCAAGGACGATCCGGCGGACAACCGCGCCGATACGCAGATCAGCCCGCGCGTATACGATATTCTGGCCGCGGGCGCGGTCCTTTTAACTGAGGACGTCCCCCTGGCGCATGAACTGCTGCGGGGATATCGTTTTCATGTGTTTACCGACCGGAAAGACGCGCCGGCAAAGGTACGCGCAATCATTGCGGATTGGAAGGCGGAAAAGGCGGCCGCCGAATCCAACCGCGCGCGTGCGGCGTCGCAGGACACCTACGGACACCGCGTGCGGCGGATCATCGATCTTGCGGGCGGATGCGGGGCACGTGACGCGGGGCGGCGGCACTCCGGCGCGTGACCGCCGGCGCGCTACTGTTCTTCGGAAAACTCGAACGGATAATTCACCGTCAGCGTGCCAAGGCTGTCCGGGACCGGCGCAAAGCTCCACTTCTGCACGCAATCGAGCACATCTTTTTCAAACTGCGGGTCACCGACATTCGAACGCATGATGCGCGCGGCGGTAACGGCGCCGGCCGGATTGATTTTTATTTCCATCTCGATCTTGCCTTCCAGCCGTGCGCCGGAACGGAGTCTTTTGTTGTAAATATATTTGAGCTGGCCCGCGTTCTCGTCAACCACCTTTTTAAACGCCGTCGGCCGGCGGTACGGATTGTCCCGCAAGAGCTGCATGCGTTCGAATTCCTTGATGTCCGCCGCCGAAGCCACCCCTTTATCGATCAGCTCTTTTTTCATCTCCTCGATCTGCTTCTGCTGTTTCTGGCGCGCCTCTTCGCCGGTCAGGTCCAGATTGCCGATTTTATTTATCAGGTTCATGATGCTGTCGCTCGCGGACGATTTGGCTTCGGCAACGGCAACTTTTGATCCGAGCAGCTCCCTGCGCAACGAGCTTTCCTTGACCATCGACGTATACTGTTCCATTTTGTTCATGAACGCTTCGTCCTGGTAGGCCGCCAGCTGCTTTTTCGCCTCATCCGCGAGCTGCTGTTTCTGCTCGTAAAAACTTCCCAGCATGATCATGCGCCGGTTCGCCTGGCGCGCCCAGTTTTTCTGCGTATCATTGCGGATGATGAAGGAGTATTCATTGGTCGCATCCTGGATTTCACCGAGTTCCTCATGCGAACGGCCTTTGTAATAGCGGGATTCGATGACGCCGGCATCACTCGGCCTGGCCGCCTGCAGATACAGCGAAATGTATTTGATGGCATTGCGGTAATCCATGAGCAGATAAAACTGTTTTGCCTTGTCGAAATCGGAAAGCTCACGGTTCTGCAGGTCCTTCCGTTCTTTTTCCATGGATTCGATAAAATCCAAAAGCTTCCATGCCAGCACGCCGGCGTCAGTATTGGGGTACAGATTAATGACCTGCTCGTAGATGTCTTTGGAAACGTCGTACTCACCGAGCATCGAATGGCAGAACGCCTTGTGAACGAGAACAGCCGCCTTGATTTCGGGGTTGATGCCCGTCATACCCAGTACTTTTTCATACACTTTGATGGCTTCGGCATAGGTCCGGTTCCGCTCCCAGAAATAGCCGACCTGCAGGACCTTGACGATCTGATCATCCTCGCGGGGGTTGATGATCTCCTTGCCCAGCGTGAACCGGATCGTATTGAGCAGCCAGCGCACCGGCAGCTGATAGAAAATCTTCCGCCGGGAAGTTTTCTGGCCGTCGTCCTCATCGCCCGAAGTGAGTGCCGCCACTTTGGCTTCGATTTCAAAATTGCGCAGATCGTCTTCGCCGTAGAGCATGCGGCGCTTGATCAACTCGTATTTTGCCACGATGTCAAATGTCTTTGTGATGTCCTGGTCCACGGTGATCTTGCCGATAAGATAGCGAATCTCGTCGAGCCGCACATCGATAAGGCCGACATTGAATCCGGCCGCAAGGGCGATCACAACGGCCACCAGAATGATGCGCAGTATTCCATTCATAGCGGTCCCTTATTCCTGTCGACGCGGCGGCGGTTGCTGTTGCGGGAGCCGCTGTTGCGGGGGCGGCATCCCCTGCTGCATGGCGCCGGGCGGGGGTGCCATTTGACGCATGGGCATTGGCTGTCCCTGCATTGGCGGTCCCTGCCTTGGCTGCCCCTGCGGCGGAAGGACCGAGGTCTGCCCCATGGTGCCGGCGGCAGGCGCGGCTCCTGCCTGCGCGACGGGTCCCTGACGCCGGTCGATCGCATAGCAGGACCCGTCCATGCTCTTGGCGACTTTTTTAACTTCGGCCGCCACCTGGATCATTTCCGCGTGCCGTCTGAAGGGACGCGTCTTATTGGTTACCACGGCAATTGAAATACTCATGAGCGGAAAACGCTGACGTTCTCCCCGCCGGTTGATCGATTCGATATAGCCGTTACGCGCGTCGATGCTGTTGTAGAACTGGTAAATGCCGCGATCAAACGTCGTAATGAACGCATTGGCAAAGGTTTCCCAGAATTCGAACGGACAGATAACCACGAAATCGTCGCCGCCTTCATGGCCCACGAACATTTCATTCATGTCTTTACGCTTGGCAACCGACAACAGACAATCGCGCGTGTACAGAATCGCCTCATCGCCCTTGGTGAATCCGTATTTATCGTTATAGGCCTTGAAATTATCAAGATCGCAGTAAAGCACGGCGATGATTTTGCCCTGCGAAAGGTTGTCGTCGATATACCGCGCGATCGTGATATTGCCGGGCAGGCCGCTGAGCGGGTTGGCGCCCTTGGCTTCGTCGCGCATGCGCTGAAGGGCCACGCTCATTTCGTTGAACGATGACGCCAGACGCCCGATCTCGTCGTCGCGCACGATGGGCACGCGTATGTCAAGAACCCCCTGGGCGATCGATTTGGTCGCCTCGTTCAGCTTGCGCAGCGGCATCAGGATCATCTGCGAGAGCATCCACGCAAAAGCCAGATGGATGATGATGATAAGCAGCGCGATCAGAAGGCACTGCCGGTACAGGTAGCTCATGGCCTTGTCGATGTCTTTCATCGCCAGGTTGATGTACGCGACGCCGATTTTATCGGACTCATAGGTAAAGGGAATGAACAGGTCGATCGTCTTGTTTTTCTTATTGACACGATGATAGAACAGCTTGTCTTCGAAACCGCGCTTGGTGATCGACATATTGATCATTTTGAGATCATTGACGTCGGCCTGCGTGCGGCCGGTCACCTTGTTGCCGCGGATGTCGACGAAAATCTCGCCTCCCTCGCTGTACAGGCTCAGGTCCTGCACACCGAGCGTGCCGGCCTCCTTGATGATTTTATTGATCGTGACCGCGTTGATGGAGCTGTCGCGGCCGATGACATTGTCGATCCGGTATTTGAGGGTCGAGGCGGTATACTGGCTGCTCAGGATCGCGTTGTCGCGGATCAGGTCGGTCTGGTTTTCGTACACCATCATGTTGAAAACCGTGACATTAAGGACCGTCACGAAAATGTAAATGACGACGGACTTGAAAATGATCGATTTGGCGTTGATGCCCTTCATGATGGTTCCTTCATCTGTGGTCTTTGTATCGTGCTGTTGCCGACTTCCGTCTTCCTATTCTTCCTCGTTGCCGGCATCGGGAACGCCGACAGCGTACTCATTCAGTTTGTTGCGCAGCGTGCGAATCGAAATATCCAGCATCTGCGCCGCTTTGGTCCGGTTGTTGCCGCAATGCGTCAGCGTTTTAAGAATCAGGTCTTTCTCCACCTGATTGATCGTCATGCCCGGGTGCAGGCCGTCGCCGCCGGTGTTCTCGGTCCTGATCGTACTCCGGCAATCGATCTGATCGGTCTGGATCGTGCCGGTGCGCGTCAGCACCACGGCGCGCTCGATGATATTCTCCAGCTCGCGGATATTGCCCGGCCAGTCGTACGCCATCAGCTTTTTCAGCCCGTCCTCGGTAATGCCGTCGACGCTGAAACCGTTTTCATTGGTGTATTTGCGAATGAAATGCTCCACGAGTTTCGGGATGTCATCTTTGCGTTCGCGCAACGCGGGCACGCGCACATGGATGACATTTAGCCGGTAATACAGGTCCTGCCGGAATTTGCCCTGCGACACATCCTGCTCCAGGTTCCGGTTGGTGGTGACCACCACGCGCACATCCACCTCCACCGGTTCGTCGCCGCCCACCTTGTTGACTTCGCGTTCCTGCAGAACGCGCAGCAGCTTTGCCTGCACCGTGACCGGCATTTCACCGATTTCGTCCAACAGCAGCGTTCCTTTGGACGCCAGTTCGAATTTACCGAGCTTGCGCTTAATGGCGCCGGTAAAGGCGCCTTTTTCATGGCCGAACAACTCCGATTCGATGAGCCCTTCGGGAAGGGCTGCGCAATTGATCTTGACAAAGGGCCCTTGACTGCGGCCGCTCAGGTAGTGGATCGAGCGCGCCACCAGTTCCTTGCCCACGCCCGATTCGCCCGAAATGAGCACCGTTGACCGGCTTTCGGCCACTTTGTTGACAAGGGTCCGTATCTCTTCGATGGCCGGACAGGTCCCCACATACACGAACTGTTCGTCCAGTGCCGACTTGAGCCGGCGGTTTTCCTTGACAAGTGACCGGTACTCGAGCCACCGTTCGACCGCGAATTCCAGCTCTTCCAGCCATTTCTCGGATTTAAGTATATAATACGTTGCCTTTTTGCTCATCGCGTCCACGGCCGAATTGACGTCGCCGTAGGCCGTGATCATGAGAAAGGGGATTTCCGAATCCAGCTGGCGGATCGCCTCCAAAAGCTCAATGCCCGACATCCCCGGCATTTTCATGTCCGAAAGGATCAGATCGAAACCGCCCTCCTTGAATGCTTCCAGCGCCGCGTGCCCGCTGCCCACGGCCTGAAAATCATAGCCGCGCCGGCGCAGAATCTCGGTCACAATTTCACGGAAATGGGCGTCGTCGTCGACGACCAGGATGCGCTTTCGTTCCATGGCAACAGGTTACTCCTTGAGCCGCGGCAGGAACACCCGCGCCGCGGTCCCCGTATGAACGGTGCTGTCGATGGTGATATATCCCGAATGAAATTCCACGATTTTCTTGACAATAGCAAGCCCCAGGCCGGTGCCGTTTTCCTTGGTTGTGAAAAAAGGATCGAATATTTTATCGAGCATTTCCGGCGCAATGCCGATGCCCGTGTCCACGATCCGGAACGACACATAATCGTGTTTATCGCGACTGACCTCATCGATGAACACCGACAGCGTACCGCCGTCGGGCATGGCCTGGATCGCGTTCAGGCACAGGTTCATGACCACCTGGTGCAGTTTTTCCGGATCGGCCAGGATAGTGAGGTCGTCGCGGCCGTCCCATTTCTTTTCCACGACGATGTTCTGGCCCAGCCGCTCTATTTCTATGCCCACGAAATCGATGATCTCGTCGAGAAATGCCGCCAGATTGACTTTGCGCATGCTGGCTTTGACAGGACGGGTGTACACCAG
>Ga0315289_10011582_pt1 | contig 12494 bp, 23 predicted proteins | sample YL17G11_40_MG_FD_203452 | JGI IMG/M metagenome (GOLD analysis project Ga0315289, IMG submission 203452) | Sediment microbial communities from Yellowstone Lake, YNP, Wyoming, USA - YL17G11_40 | ecosystem: Environmental > Aquatic > Freshwater > Lake > Sediment | place: USA: Wyoming | collected...
AACTCATATGTTTATACTATTATTTTTGATATTAGGAATTGTTGGTATAATATTTTTACCATTATATCAAGCATATTATGAAAATGGTATTGTGATTGATAAACAAATTGTCAGTAATTGGCGGGGACAGGCAATTAATTACATCTATATAAATGTGAGTAACATAGTATATGAACTCAATGTAGATGTACAAGAATACTATTCCTATGAAATAGGAGAGAATTATAGTATGTATATTGGTAATAACATACTCAATTTTCCAGATACAGGAACAGTGTTTGCAGTATTAGCAATTATGTTCGGATTTATTGGATTTTTTATGTTAATAATATTAAGGAAAGAGTTAGAGGAATAAAAGGAGGAATGAATAAAAAGTGGATATGCTTGATTTAATTGAAGATTTAAAGAGTTATGAAGAAGAAGAAAAGAGGAGGAGAAGAATAGAAGAAAAAAAATTCTTTTTAAATAATTATAGGAAAATACATGAATATATAGGAAAGAGGATGGAGAGTGAATGAATGTGTGTGATGAATATAGAGATATAAAGTATGATTTTGAAAAGATGAAACAAGAAAAATGTCCGAATTGTAATGGAGAAAATGATGGAAAGTATGTTAGAATAATGGATATGATAACATTTAAATGTGGAAGTAGTAGGTGTAATAAGCAATGGACACAATCATTAAATAGTTTTATAAAGGAATGAGGATAAATGGATAAATATTGGTGGATGTTATTTATAGTATGTCTTATATTTGTGATGATGACATTGATTAAATATTTTGATTTAGTATAAATATAATGAGGTGAAAGGAAATGAATTTAGGTGATTTAGAGAAACTAATTAAAGTTGGAATATTTGAATGTGAAGTATTATATAATGATATTGTAATAAAGACAATAAATGAAAATGATTATCCAATAGAAGAAATTACATTTAATATAAAAGAAATGAAGGATTTTGAGAAGTTAGTAGAAAAGATAAAAGAGAGAATGAAGTTGAAGTATGGAATGAAAGTATTAACTAAAATTTTTGGAGAGTGAAATAAAAGAAGATTATTAAGGAGGATAAGTAATATGGGAAAATTAATAGATAAATTAAAGAATTTGTTTAATAAAAAGAAAGAAGAAAAAAAGACTGATAATTTTAATAAAAATACAATTGATAATCTTTTAAATTTAAAGTCAAGAAATAATAAACAAATATTGAGTAAAATGATGATATTAAATAAAATAATTAATTTAGAGTGGAAAATAAAAGATGGAAAGAAAATAAAAGTAAAGGATATGACAGATAAGCATATTCAAAATACTGTATGTTATTTATTGGATAAAAGGAAAGAGAGGAAGAAAAAAGGAGAAGAGGTAACAAAAATAGAGAGATGGTTAAAAGTATTTGGTGTTGAATTAAGAAGAAGAGAAAAAGTAAAAGAAAGAGAAGAACAGTTTAGAGATGAACTTTATAATCTATTTGATGATGGAAGTGAAGAATTTTTAGCACCTGAATTTGGAGATAATTAGAAAAGGGAGATGATGGATTGAATAATAATGTAATTAATATAAAAGAAGAATTAGAAAAGATAGATATTAAAAAACAAAAAGCATATGATGAAATAAATAATTTTTTTGATAAAATGATGAATAAAAAAATAGATGAGAAGAAAGAAGTATTAAGATGTGAATTATGTGATAATATAGAGGATAGTAATTCTATTATAAGAAAATGTCCATTTGGTATATTAGTATGTGATAAATGTGAGCATTTTACTGATAAATGTGATTATATTGCATTTAATCAGAGTTGTAGTGGAAAGTGTGGGCGAAAGACAAAAAAGGAAGATATAGTAACAGAAAATTTTAAGAATGTACAGTTTGACTGTCCGAAGTGTGGAAATGGTTTATTTACAGTTTCATTATCTATAACAATAAAAGATGATCAAGAAAAGCAAGATTCAATAACAATGTGTTGTAATAATGATAAATGTACTTGGCATAAGATAATACCAGTGGATTTTATGATGAAATTGTTTTGAAATAAAAAAAGAAGGAAAAGAAGGTGAATAAAAATTGACAGATGTAAAATTAAAAGAAAAAACATTACAATTAATAATTCAAAGAATGGCATTAGTAAAAGTAAAAGAGGGAGAAGAAATAATACTTTCATCAGGAAGAAAAAGTAATTATTATTTTGATATGAAAAAAGTAATAATGAAAAGAGATATACGACCAATACTTGCAGATGTGATTTGGAATAAAATAAAGGATGATGAAATTTCTGCAATAGGAGGATTAGAGGTAGGAGCAATTCCAATAATAGATATAATGATAGATTTTTATTATAAAATAAATCATGGGTTTTATATAAGAAAAGAACCAAAAAAGTATGGATTAATGAAAAGAGTAGAAGGATTTTTATTTGAGAATGATAGAATACTAATAGTTGATGATGTAGCAACGAGTGGTGATACAATAGTAAAATGTATTGATGTAATTCAAGAAGAAAGAAAGGGAAAGATTGTTAAGGTATTGGTAATTGTTGATAGACTGGAAGGGGCTAAAGAATTAATTGAGGAGAAAGGGTATAAATTAGAACATATATTTACAGTAAAAGATTTTGAAATTTAATTTTTTTTTGAAGGAAGTGGAATGAGATGGAATTAAATTTTGTATATTATAAGTCAGTAAATAAAGTGTTGCAAAAAGAAGTATATAAAGATAAATTAGTTTATGCAATTATAGGAACAAGAGAACCAAATAGGATAGAGAAAGATATTACTTATAATTTAGGAAAAAGATTTGCAAGAAAGGGAATTGCAAATATGACTGGAGGAGCAAATGGAATAGATTATTATGGAACAAATGGTTGTGTAGAAAATGGAGGAAATGTTATATGGGTAATACCGACATTTCAAGAGAAATTATTAATTACACAACCAAATTTAGAATATATTAATCAAAATGTAGGGAAAGGATTAGATGTAGTAGTGGTTGAGTATGTTCAAGAATTAACATTAAAACAACAGTATTTAAATAGAAATCAGATTATAATTGATACTGCAAAGAAAGTATTTATACCTATGTATTTTGAGGAATGTATGAATAAGAATTATGGGGTATATAGACAAATAAAAAATATGTTAAATCAAGAAAAGATAATGAAGGATGAAAAGAAATTTATCTTTTTACATGATGTAATAAAAGCATTGGCAAATGGAAATACTTTTTAGGATATGATAAAAATGAAATTGAAATTATTATTAGAAAAATTTAATGAAGCAAGAAAAAGAAAATATAATAGAAAAGAAAAAATAATAGGTATATTATTAATAATATTTTATATTGGAATAGAAATAGTGGGAATTATATTAGAAAGTGTAGAATTGTATGTAATTGCTGGAGTAGGAATTATTGTTGTTGTTGGTATAATATTACCAGTTATATTTTATGTATGTGGAGATGAGAAAAATGGAGAATGAAAATAAAAACAAAGTGGAATTTAATGTGAAAAAAGAACAGATAGAAGGAGAAAATTATAATGTGGATATAACTTTAAAAGAATTTATAGAAAGTATTAAGACAAATGTATATGAATTTGATTTAAAAAATAGAGATATAGATACATTAGCATTAATAACATTTAGAGAAAGTAGGCATACAATGGATGGTATTTTGAATAAAGATAGTCATGATATAAGAAAAGGATGTTCTAATTCCATTGTATGTAATATTGCATTATTGTTGAGATGTAATATAAGTATAGAGGAAATTATTAAAAAAATAATGAGTGCAGTAGAAAAACAATGTAGAAAAATTCATAAGTTACAAGAAAAAAATTATGGAAATATATGTTATTTTTGGAAAGCAGATAGTAATACATTGACAATAAGGGAATTAATGACAGAAATAAAGAATAATACATATAGTTTTGATAGTATAAGAACATTGGTAAGTTTAGCATTAGTAGTATTTAGGCAAGAAGCAAAAACTATGAAGGGAATTGATGAAGATATAGATTATATGATAACTGGAGATACAAATACGATAGTATGTAATATATCATTGTTAATAAAAAATTATTTGGAAGATAGAGAGAATCAAAAGAAATTAGAAAATGATGAAATGATAAAACGGTTGTTAAGGGCTATAAATCAACAAGCAAGTCAAATAAAAAGTTATGAGAAAAGTAAGAGGTTTTATAAATGATTAAAATGATTTGGCAAATATCAGAAATATTAAATCAATTAACACCATTATTTTTATTGAATGATGAAAGTATTTTTTTACTATTAATTGAAGAAATAGGAGAGGTAGTATCAATTTTAAATAGGAGTCAGGATGTTATATTTCCTTCTACTTTATATAAATTAACAGAAATTCCAGAACATAAATTAGAATTAAGAAAAGAACAATTAAATGAATATGCAAGATGGTGTGAATTTTTCAGATTTTATAAGAGAGATGAGAAATTTAGAAAGAATTTAAGTAGTGAATTAACAGATATTATAATGGTAGTAACAATATTTGTGAAATATTATAAGGAGAAAGGAATAAAACAAGATTATGGAATTGAAAGGTTATTAGAATATAAGTTTGATAAATATAAATATGATAAAATAAATGTTAAGAATGTGTATAATAATAAACCATTTGAAAAGGTAATGGAAAAAGAATTTAGGGAAATGTTAATGTCAATAGTAAGGCAAGTGCCATATGGAAGTAAATATATAATGAATATTGGAGATTTGAGAGAAATATTGGATAAAATACAGAATATATTTATGTATTTTGATTTAGAAGTAAATGAGAGTATTACAAAAAAATTAGAAGAGTTAAAAATACAGAAGAGGAGTAAGTAAATATGTATTATGATGATGATGGAAAGAAATATAAAATAAGTGAAAAGGGAAAACAGTATATTGAAGAAAAGTTGAAAGTTGATCCGAAATTTAATGAGGAATATCAAAAATTTAAAGGAAAATTACTTCTAATTTTCCCAAGATTATTGAATATGAGTAAGAAAGAATTATTTGATGAAGTATTTAATAATTTAGGTAAAAAGAAGGAGAAAGATTATATAATATTAACTCCATTAGGTAAGTCAGATGCAATGATTTTAGAATTAACTCCAAATGTTCAGAAAGCAGTTGATAACTTAGTTACTGATTTTAAGAAGGGGAAAGAAAGTGATTTAGTATTATTAAAAGAAGATGCAATAAGGGTTTCTAATGAACTTGGATTCACTTCGGATGAAAGTATAAATATAGATAAAGATAATAAGGAAAGATTTAAGAATAAGAATATTGTAGATGTTGATTATTTGAATGGGGATGATAAATAAAATGAGTATAGAATTAGTTAATGCTTGTAAAAAAGTAAGAGAAGAATTTATAAAATTAAATCAGAAAAAAGTGAATTTAGAAGGAAATGATTTAACAATAAATATATATTGGTTAGATAGTAAAAGATTAAGAATTGATTTAGTGGATGTAAAGTAAAAAGGAGGAATGTATTATGCCGATAGTAACAAAAAAAGAATTAGAAGAGAAAGAAAATATAGGAATAGAAGAAAAGAAAAATTATACATCAATGAAAGAAATTTTTGTTTTAAGAAGGCAATATCCAAAGAATATGCAAGTTATAAAAGGAATAAGAACAAATGCTTGGACTGAGGAAGAGAAAGAAGTAGAAATTGGATATATATTAAAGAAAGGATATGATAATAAATTTTGGATGTATATAATAGAAGGGGCGGTAACAGGGTATGAGTCTGCATCAGTAGATGATATAATAAATAGAGGAAGAGGAAATGGTTGGTTGGCATGTGCTGGAACACAAAGGCTATGGGATAGGTTACTGATTCCTCCAGAAGAAATGGAAAAGGTAATAGAATATGCATTAAATGAATTAAAATTGAATGAAAAGGGAGAGGAAAAATGCCTGTAAATGTAATAATAAAAAAAGATTTGGATAATGAAATTAATTTAGTATTAGAAGAAACATTACGGCATTGGGAACATATTAGGGAAGGAATAATAGATGAAAATTATATATGTAAATTTTGTGAAATGAATATAAAATATAGTAATTCATGGACATGTGAATGGTGTAATGAAAATTTACAAGAAATATCTGATATATGTAAAAATATAATATTGAATAAAGATATAAGTAATGGAGAAAAAATAGCAATGGTAATAGATAAATTACAAGAATTTAAAAAGAAATTGAAAGGAAGTGAATAAAATATGCCGTTTGCAGAATCTAATGAAGAGAAAGAAATTAAAAAAGAAGAAGAAAAGAAGGTTGTGCCACAAAAGCCGATAGCAAAAGTAATACCAAGACAAGAACAAGAGAAAAAGATGGAACAAAAACCAAGAAAAGAAGTAGTGTTAGAGAAAGAAGAAGGAAAGAAACAAAAATCTATACAAGAATTATTGGAAGGAGTAGAAGAACATATTTGTGAAGTTGTTGGAGAAAATACAGTACAATTAGAAAAAAAGTTAAAACAACAAGATGAGCAATTAAAACAAGTGAATAGTACATTATTACAGATGAATACTCAATTAATGGCGTTAATAGAAACAAATGATAAGGCAAAAAAGTATATAATTAAGAATAAGAAATGAAATAAAATAAAATAACATATTTTTTTTATTTTTTTGTGGTGGAAATTATGCCATTTTCAATAGAAGAAGAAGAAAAAAGGAAAGAAAAAGAAAATATAAACTTAGAAAAGATAGATATAGAAAATATAAACTTAGGATTAAAAGATTATACGGGAATAGTAACAGGTATAAAATGTAAGAATTTTGTAAAGAAAATGATAAATGAAAATATACAAGTACATTCAGTATCAATAGATTTAACAATAGGAAATATATTTAGATTATCATTACCAAGAAGAAAAGTAAGGATGTTATCAATAGATTTTGAAAATAGTTTGAATACTGTTCTTACAGAAGAAAGATATGTAAGTTTAAATAAATTAAATTTTTGGACATTAAAAAGAAGTAGTTTATATAAAATAAGAACAAATGAAATAATAGATTGTCCAGCAAATTTTATAGGATTAGTTATACCAAAGAAATTTGCTATACAAAGTGCTTGTTTAGTATTAAATACAATAATAATTGAACCAACATATTATGGACATGTAGAATGTTTGGTAAAGCCATTTTTTAATATAAATATATATAAAAATGCACGATTAATTCAATTGATAATGTTGAAAGGAGAAATTCCTGATAAAAAATTTTGGTATTTATTAACTGGTGTAAAAGGAGAGAGTAAGAAAAAGGGAGATGAGTAAGAAATGCCATTTGTGGATGCAGAAGAAAGTGAAAGAATAAATATAGAAGTAAAGAAGGAAAGTTTTAATTTTAAGGAGAATGATATAATTAAGATAATGGAAAATGATTTTTCAATAATAGTGACAAGTCCAGAACAATTAGTGTTAGATAAGAGAAATGTAATATGTTGTGAATATAGTTATTGTCCTTCATATGATACAAAGTGTTATTGTCCTCCAAATAGTTTATCAGTAGAAAAGTTTGAGGAATTAAGAAAGAAATATAAATATTGTATAATATTAATAAATGTAGTAAGTCCTGAAGATTGGACATGGGTATTAAAGGGAAATGTGTTTGATGAAAATAAGCATAAAGTATATTTTAGAAGATGGGCACAAAATATAACATGGAGTATTTATAAAAAGAAGTTAGTACCAATATGGAAGGATACTGATAGTTATTTATTATTTGGAACATCAATAAGTAAGTGTAATAAATGTAAGGAGAAGGATACGAAAAATGGAAGGTGTAAAACAGGAATAGCATGGTCATCACCAGAAGCAGTTGGAATAAATGTAGGAAAAACATTAGGTAGGTTGGGGTTTCCATTAAAATTTGGTGTGACTTATGATATAACAAGGATAGGGATAATATTAACAAATGAGGAAATACATTATAAAGAAAATTATAGTAATATAAAGAAAGTGCCAAGATATAAGCAAAAGTTTATGTTATTAGAAGAAATGGCAAATAGAATGGCAAAGGAAATAGGAGAAAAAGTATATATACTAAAGACAAATTCAAAATATATATCATCAAATTTTATAATTACAGGTTCAGAAGGGGAAAATGAGCCAATAAATATAAAATGGTGGGAATATGCAATAATTTTTGAATTAAAGAGTTTTGAGTATGGAAATGGGAGAGCAGTAAAGATGGGTAAGATACAAGGAATGGCATTTATGAATAATTATCCTTATGCAATAGTTTTAGATGAAATACGGTATGGTATAAAATGTGATATGATAAAAGAAAAAATGCAATTTGGAGTAGTGTTAATATGAGCATTATGAGTATAAGTAAAGAATTGACAATTGAGCCTTGTTATAAGTGTTTATTGCATTGTAAGATGTGTAGTAGTGTGGGAATACCAGAAGATATTATATTGACAGATCAGAAATTGGAAGAAGTATTAAAATTATATGGAAAGAATATAGCACATATACGGTTAAGTGGAGGAGAACCGTTATTATTAGAGGAAAAGATATTGGTAGGATATATAGAATTAATAAATCAGTATTGTACTAATTTAGAAGTCTTTGAAATATTAACAAGTGGAATTACAGGAATACATATTAATGTGTTAAATAAAGTAATTTGGATATTAAATAAAATTTATGCTAAAGAAAAGAAAGTTGGTGTAAGTTTATATGGAGATGATATATTTCATGAAGAAGTAACAGATTCATATGGAAGTTATGATATAACAATACATTTTATAACTAATTTAATTAAATATAAGATAAAAGTATATGTACAAACACCGATAATTTCATATGGAACAATGAGAGTATTAAATTATTGTAAATTTCATAATTTATCATTAAAAGTAATAAAATGTTTAAAACATGGAAGGGCTGAAACTATGACTCCAGAAGTGTTTTCAAAGAGGAAACAGCAATTGGTAGTAGAAGAAATGAAAAGAGAATATGATAAGATAATAGTGTCAAATTCATTGAAAGAAAGAAAAGATTGTAAATGTGATAGAAAGAATAAAATAACAATTCTACCAAATGGAAGAGTAGTGGGTTGTGTTGGAATGAAGCAAAGAGGAGAAATAATGAAAGATGAAAGAATTTGTGAGGTGATTTAACAATATGTCATTTGATTCAGAAATAGTAGATGGAAAGGAAGAAGAGAATGAAATATTAAACTATTTAATGAAGCATGAACAAGAATGGGTTACTCCAGAAGAAATACAAAAAGAATTAAATATAAAGTTGTCAGATGTAAAAAAAATAATGGATAATTTTGTGGATGAGAAAGGATTACAAAAGAAAAAAGTGGCTGGAGTATGGATATTTGGGAGAAAATATGCATATCTTCTTCAAAAGAGGAAAGTGAAGGTAATACCTTTTACAGTAACTATATCATTTAAATATCCTCACACTGGTAGGCATCCACAAGGAAGATATATAGAAGTGAGGTCAAGAGTTTTTTATACATTAAAAGATAATATAAAAAAAATGAAAGAAATGGCAGTAAAAGAAACATTGAAGTTTTTATCACAATATAGTAATTTATTATTAATGGATAATGTAAAAAAGTATCGTAAGACAGGAATAACGGAATTACCAGAGGAAGAGAAATATTTATCAGAAGTAAAGGAATTTGAAGTAAATTTTGATGTATTTGATTGGGATTATAGTAAAGTAAGATTTGAAGAGAATAAAGTATATGATTTAAAAGGGAAAAAAGTAGGAGGAGAAGTGATACAGCCACATTTAGGAATATTGAGATTGGTGTTATTACAGGATGAATTAAGAAGAAGAGGAATAGAAATGACATTGGAAGAATTAATGGAAAATGAGAAAATAAAATTTAATTTACCAAAGGAAGAGGAAGAGGAATAAAGAAATGACAATAGTAATTGAAAAAGAAATTAATAAATTAAGAAATCGAATTATGAATTATTCATATATTGAAATATTACAAGCATTATTATATGATAGAGATATAGATATTGAATTAATGAATGAAAGAGAGAAACAAAAATTACAAAAAGGAATAATGCCAAGAGAATTAAAATTATATTGTTTTAGTATTGATTATGACGGTAAATCAGAATTGCAGAAATTAAAAATGTATTTTAATATGAAATATATATTTCAAAATAGTATAATAGAAATACATGAAACAATACATGGATGGCATTTCTTGGTAAGGAATAAATTTGTAGAGGAATTGGGAATAGAAAGGAGTATTATATTAAGGAATTATTTAATGGATGATGTATGGCGTGTAGTATGTGGAGAAGGAAGAGGAGGTGATACATTATTCTTTACTTCACAAGTATATTGGGAAGATAATGAGAAAGGTATAAGAATAAATAAAGAAAAGAAATATAATACGATAGATGAAGAAAGTTTATTATGTTATCCGTTTAATTCACTTATTCATAAAAAATATAATAATAAATTGAGGAAATTAAGAAATAAGAAAAAAAGATAAAATAGTATAAAGAAGAAAACAAAAGGATGAATAAAAGAAAATTGGATGAACTATTTTTTCATCAGTTTTTTGAGAATATTTTGACTTTGGGGAAGGAATCAGAAGGGAAATGGATGGTCGGTTGCTTATATAGGTTTTGGGGAAGGAATCTACTATACATCTACTCCCTATCTAACCAGTATATACTACCCATATTTTTACCTACCCTTTATAAAGGTTTTGGTGGGTAAGGAATAAGGATTTTGCCCGTATTTTTTGCCTATTTTTTGGGGAAAATTTTGCCCTTTTGACTCTTACTTATAAGTCTTGTGGGGAAAGGGAATTTTTTGTGATTATTTATTATTGAGGATATAGAGAGATAAAGGTTATTTGTGAATAACGAATAACGAATAACATAACATTAGAAATAGTGTTATGCTATATATCCGATAAAAGAAATAAATGAATGAATGAAAGAAGGAAAAATATATGAGCGAAAAGGTAAAACAAGACAGTTTAGATAAAGAAGATAAAGAATTAATGGAAGTATTAAGACAAATAGGAATAAGTGGAGTTTCTACAAGCAGGGACTTCATTAATCATCTTGAATCAATAGAGAAAGACGCTGGATTAGTTCCTTTTGGTGGCGGAAAGGAGAAAGTAGAATATACGGATAAATTCAAAGGAATCTTTGAGGCAGTAATTGAATATACGAAAGCAAAACAGTTTTTTACGAGCGGTCTAATCAGGGATTACTTATTCAATCAGATGAAATTGCTTAAGGAGAAAGTAGAAGTTAGAAAACGAAAAGGAAAGCAGAAGAAAATTAAGATATTAGTAACAAACAATGAAGCAGAAGAAATATTTACGGATGGTGTTATGCGGGGACTTTTAACAGAAATGGCTAAGAAGAAAATGTTAATTCGATGGTTGCCTCCTAAAGATAGTGATGAAGGTTGGACTGTAAGACAAAAGAAGAACGAAGAGACAGGGGAAGTAACATCATACAAGATTCCGATAAAAACGGCGTTTTTCATTAGTCCAAAGCATGAAATCTATAAAGAGAAAGTAGAGGAATAAATTTCCTTCTCAATTCTCCATTTTTTTTTAAACAGTAATTTATAAAAAAGGAATAAAGGAATAAGAAGGAAAACATAATGATAAGACAAGAAGATAGTAATTTTCAAGAAGCAATAAGAAGGATAAACGGAATACAAAGTAATAGTAATAACAAGAAACAATACTCTGATAGTAATACAAAAACAAAGATATATTTCACACAAGCAATGATAAACACAATGATAAGCATTTATGAGAAAGAAATTGAGAAAGGAAATATAAAGGTATCTTTTATATTAAAGTCATTGAAAGACTTAAAGAAAGAATGTGAAGAAACATTGAATAATCTTTAGATTAATAATTATTATATTCTATTCGGTGTAATGAATCGTTTAATGAATAAATTCGATTCATTATACCGATTTTTTTTATTTACATTAAAAAAGAAAAAAAGAGGAAGTGATAAGAGTAATGAATGAAGAAATAGAAATGAATGAAATGAAAGATAAAGAATATTTTAAAAAGAAAGCAGAAAAAGATAATGAAGAATATGAAAGAAAATTTCAAGAGAAATATAAAAGTAGAATGTATGAAAGAAAGAAATTAATATGTAAATTAACACAACAAGGATTTAGATGGTATTGTCCATATTGTAATCATGAATATAAGGAACATCCAGAATGGATGAAAACAGTATTTGGATATTATGCAAGGTGTGAGGAATGTAAGAAAGAATTTATAGTAATGTGAGGAGAATAAAAATGAATAAAACAGAAATGAATGATTTAGGATATTATGATATTAAAGAAAGGAAAAAAATAATATATATTAATAAATATGATGGACATAAAACAGAAAGATATGTATGTCCAGAATGTATAAAGCATGAACAAGATGAACCAAAAAGAGGAAATGATTGTAAGAATGTTTTTATAA
>Ga0315289_10011584_pt1 | contig 12492 bp, 11 predicted proteins | sample YL17G11_40_MG_FD_203452 | JGI IMG/M metagenome (GOLD analysis project Ga0315289, IMG submission 203452) | Sediment microbial communities from Yellowstone Lake, YNP, Wyoming, USA - YL17G11_40 | ecosystem: Environmental > Aquatic > Freshwater > Lake > Sediment | place: USA: Wyoming | collected...
CCGCTCGGCTAAAGAATGCTGAAGAACTTGATAAGCTAGTGGAGGCATGGACAAGGGAACACACCGCTGAGGAGGTTATGGCTTTGCTTCAGGAGTGGGGTGTGGCAGCCGGGGTGGTGCAGGATGCTGGCGATTTAGCCAACGACCCCCAACTCAAGGCGCAGGGCTTCTTTATTGAGCTTGGCAAAACTATATCTGATGCCACACCAATAAAGCTATCCCGGACGCCTGCCAGATACAGGCGTGTGGCTCCAGCTCGGGGTCAGGACAATAACTATGTCTATGGTGAGCTGCTTGACATGAGTGAAGAGCAACTATCTGAGCTGAGGCAGCAGGGGATAATTTGACAAACTGTGATGCGCTGTTTTATAATTTGCTGTTTATTTTGTAATTATGGTCTGGATTAATAGATGAAGTATCTTCTTAGTTTACTGGCTGGCTTTGAAATTTCTGATGGTCTGTTAACTTACTTTCTGATTAGACATGGCTTGGCACGAGAGGGTAATCCCTTTCTGTTACCTATTGTGGGCGAGGACAATTTCCTGGTCCTCAAGTTGGTGGCTGCCATCTTGTGTGTACTTATTTTGTGGGACATCTTTAAGCGCTCCCCTAAACTAGCGCTGATAAGCACCTCCTGCTTTGTCGTTCTTTATGGGATAATTGTGATTTGGAACTTGGGCCTCTTCTTCGTAAGATAAGGTAAGAAATTCCCTGTTTTTGTTCTTTGGTCAAGTACTAATTAGCCTTCCTTTGGTTGGCAGCAGGGGCAGAAGTAGCTGCCGCGATTGCGGATAGGAATGCGCTTGAGTTGGGTGCTGCAAACAGGGCAAGGCTTGCCACCGCGGTGAGCAACCTGAAAGTGGGAGTGGGCTGTCCCCAGTTCGCCCCCGGGGCGGTAGTAGTTCACAATACTGGCCCCCTTATTACTAATAGCTAACCGAAGCACCTGTTGAATGGCGTGGTGCAGTCGTTCTATCTCATCTTCAGTGAGGCTTTTCCCCAACCTTACTGGATGGATTCTGGCAGCAAATAGGGCTTCATCGGCATACATATTGCCAACGCCAGCAATTAAGCTCTGGTCGCAAAGAAGAGCCTTTATCGGTGCGGTGCGGTTTTTTAGACGCTGAGCCAGTAGCTGCGGGGTAAAGTCAGCTTCCAGTGGCTCCAGTCCGAGCTTACCTAAGATGGTACTCTTATCTTCTACCAGCCACATTGCCCCAAATTTGCGCGGGTCACGGAAGTAAAGCCCGGTTTTATTATCTAAGTGGATTATGGCACGAATAAATTTGCCCGGCTCAGTCGAGGCTGGCTTTATTAGTAGCGAGCCACTCATTTTTAGGTGGATAATTAAAACCTTGCCACTGTTTAGGTTAATGATGAGATACTTACCTCGCCGAGCCACCCCAATTATTTCTTGTCCTATGAGGTTGGTGCAGAATTCTTGAGCTATGGGCTGGCGCACTATCCTGTCCCAGAATAAGGTAACACCAGTGACCCGTCGTCCAATGATGTGAGGAAGTAACTCACTTTTTATCGTTTCTACTTCAGGCAGCTCGGGCATCTTTACTACTCAGTTTTCTACCACAGCCCCGGAGGCCGATGGCAGATTTAAAATCACAATCGCTCCCAGCATAGCGATACCGCTTAATATCAACCATATAGGGTCATAAACACCGAGTGTGTCAAACACCCATCCCGCTAGTGGTGGTGCTGAGATCATTCCGATGGTAATAAAGATGCTCATCAAGCCAAAAATAGTACCGAAAGTTTTGGTGCCAAAATATTCCTTAACTATAGGCACTCTAACTGGCATAAACCCACCAGTACCACAACCAAAGGAGATAGCAGCTAGAACCATTAAACTCAAGGAACCACCATCAGTAAGCCAAAAAAGAAATAGTCCAATACCTGTCAGACTACAAGACAAAGCCATTATGTACTTCTTTTGGAAAATGTCAGCTAAAAAGCCGGAAGGTATGCGTATAGCCAGACTTACTAGAGGGACAAGCATTGCAATCATACCGGCACGGGACCTTTCCATCCCGGTGCTTACCAAATAGGGCATTATGTGGACGGTTAGCGCTCCTATTGCTGCTATTTGAAACATAGATGCTACACCTATATACCAAAAAGCCCGTGTCTTGAGTGTTTCCTTAACTCCTGTGCCAAAATCGTGAGTACTTAAGCTGCTCGGAAAATCGGCTTGTGGTTTTCCATCAGGCAGGAGGGCATAATCTTCCGGTCTACTGCGGAAAACAAAGGATATCGGTATACCAAGCACACATATAATAGCCGCTAAGAAAAGCAAAACGTTTTGCCAGCCATAGGTATCAATCATCTTTACCAGTAGCGGAAGCAAAACACCACCGATACCAACACCCATGGCCAGGACACCGCTAGCCTTGCCTACATCTCTCCGGAACCATCTGGCTACCATTGTCGTTGGCACCATGAAGGCAGCAAGGGAACTGCCTAACGCTATAATCAAAAAGCTTGCGTAGAACATGACCATGTTGGTGACTCGGCTTAAACAAAGTAAACCCAGTCCAAGGACGATGACGCCAATTAATACCAGTCTATTGGGTGGCCAGCGGTCAACCGCCATACCCAGTAGTGGATTTAAAGCACCTGTCTCCGCACCGCGAAAAGACATGGCAAGGGCAATTTGAGCATAGCTCTAACCGAAGGTAGCTGCAATAGGGTTGACAAAGGCGGTAAATCCGTATACCACTATCCCACCCTCAAAGATGGTAGTTAGCATACTAGCGGCTACTATATACCATCCGTAGAACACCTTGTTTCTCCTCGTGTGGCTCAGTATTTAGTTTCAACCTTTCTTAGAGGATTACTGTTATTCCATCTGTCCCCAGTTATTGCCTACTTTGATATCTACTTTTAGTGGGACGCTAAGCTCTAAAGCGGTGGACATTATTTTAGAAACAAGCTGGCGCATTTCTTCCAGCTCGTCCTCAGGCACCTCAAAGATAAGCTCGTCGTGCACCTGAAGCAGCATCTTGCCTTTCATTCGGCGCTTCTCCATCTCCCGGTCTAGGTTAATCATTGCCACCTTTATGATGTCGGCAGATGTGCCCTGCACCGGCATATTTATTGCCATGCGTTCAGCGGCTTCCCTCACCTGACGGTTGGAAGAATCAATTTCAGGGATAAAGCGCCTTCTGCCCAGAAGTGTTTGGACATAGCCCTTTTTTCTTGCCTGCTCTTTGGTTGACTCGATATATTGCTTTACCCCGGGGTATTTTTCAAAGTACGAGGCAATGAACTGGGTAGCCTCCTCCCGGGATAACTCCGTTGCCTGTTCCAGCCCGTAGTTGCTCATACCGTAGATAACGCCGAAATTGACTGTTTTAGCTACTCGGCGCATATCTGGTGTTACCTGTGAGGTGTCCACGCCAAAGAGCCCGGCGGCAGTGGCAGCATGAACATCCTCATCCCGGTGAAAGGCGGCAAGCAAGCCAGGGTCTTGGGATAGGTGAGCTAGAGCGCGAAGGTCAATCTGTGAATAGTCCCCAGCCAAAAGGCGAGAGCCGGGTGGGGCAATGAAGGCTTGCCTGACCTCCTTACCCAACTCACTGCGAACCGGGATATTTTGCAAATTTGGCTCGCTTGACGAAAGTCGACCGGTAGCTGTCCTTGCCTGATTAAAGCTGGTATGCACTCTGCCCGTTTTGGTATTGATTAAGGCAGGTAGGGCATCAATGTAGGTTGACTTTATTTTGGCTAACTGGCGATAGTCAAGGATTAGCTCTATGATAGGATGGACACCTCGTAGCTCCTCTAGTACTGAAGCTTCAGTGGAGTAGCCCCCCTTGGTTTTGCGGGCTCGTGGTAGATTTAACTCCTCAAAGAGGACGTAGCTCAGTTGCTGGGGTGAGTTTATATTGAACTGGTGCCCAACACTGTTATATACCTCAGCCTCCAGCTTTATTAACTGCTCACCAAGACGCTGTGACATCTGCCTGAGCAGCTCTTTATCTAAGGCCACTCCATTTCTTTCCATATGGAGAAGAACCGGCACCAGCGGCATCTCAACCTCTGAGAATAGTTGCCAGAGTCCCTGCTGGTGTAGCCCTGGGGTGAGCAAGTCCTTAAGTTGTCCCGTCATATCAGCATCGGCGCAGGCATAATCGGCGGCACGGGTTACCTCAACCTGAGACATGGGAATCTGCTTTGTCCCGGAGCCAATGAGATTGGTGATAGGTATCATTTCAATGCCCAGCTTGCTGAAGGCAAGGGCTTTCAAGCTCAGCGATTTTTCTCCCAGCAGGTAGGCGGCAACCATGGTATCAAAGGTAAGATTATTCACGGTTACCCCGTATTCCGCCAGCACCGTCATATCATACTTGCCATTGTGGGCAATCTTGGGCAGGCTTACATCTTCCAGGAGGGGTTTAATCCGGTTGATGACCTGCTCCAGTGGGAGTTGCTCTACATCCCACCAGCCGACATGACCCACCGGGATGTAGTAAGCCTCGCCCGGTGCTGGCGATAGAGATATACCCACTAGCTGGGCAGACATGGCATCTAGGCTTGTCGTCTCCAGGTCAAAAGCAAAAGACTTAACTGCTGATAATCGGTTCAGGAGTTCATCAAGGGCTGGAGTAGTATTTATGATATGATAAACCCCCTGGGGCGGCTTGGTTTCAACCCGGGTAGAGGGTAATTCCAGGGCTGTTTTTTCTACCTCAGGCAGTTTGGGTAGCAGGCTAGCAAACTCAAGTTCGCGGAAGAGGTCTACTGCCTTTTGGCGGTCATATTGGCTGACCCGGCAGTCCTCGAGGTTAAGGCTAACCGGTGTCTGAGTCACGATAGTTGTCAGCTCTTTACTCTGGCGGGCAACGGATTCATTTTCTTGTAGTATGGTGCGGAGCTTGGGTGGAGTAACCTCGTCTATATGGGCATAGATTTGGTCTATGGAGTCAAATTGCTGGATGAGCTTGGCGGCAGTTTTCTCACCTATGCCTGGAACTCCGGGGATGTTGTCCGAGGGGTCGCCCTTTAGTGCTTTGAAGTCGGCGATTTGCTCTGGCTTGATGCCGTATTTTTGCATTACTGCTGCTTCGTCATAGAGCATGGTATCACTGAACGCTCGCCCCGGCTTGGGGTAAAGCACCTTCACTTTAGGGGAGACGAGCTGCATAGTATCAGCATCACCGGTAACAATGATAGTATCAATGTCCTGCTGGCTTGCTTGGTGGCTTAGGGTACCTAAAACATCATCTGCTTCATAGCCGTCAAGCTCAAAGATAGGGATGTGGAAAGCTTCGACCAGCTCTCTTACTCTCCCTAATTGATTGACCAGTTCATCGGGGGTTTTGGGTCGCTGTGCCTTGTACTGGTCAAAGAGCTGGTGTCTGAAGGTGGGGGCAGCCTTATCAAAGGCAATGGCAAAGTGAGTGGGTTTTAGCTCGTTTATCACCTTGAGCAGCATCAGGGCAAAGCCATAAACAGCGCTTATCATCTCACCGGTCTTGCTCACAGTGAGTGGTGGCATGGCGTGAAAGGCGCGGTGAATAAGGGCATTGCCATCAAACAGCACCAGAAGCGGCTTTTTCATAGCCCCATTATAGCAGAGTAGGGGGTATGACAGAAGAATAGCAGGTTTATTTCTTCTTTGATTTTTCTATCCTCTCAACCTCAATGGTGCATTCGGTTACCAGCGCGGCAAAAGCGCCAAGAGCAGCCAGAAGCGGGGTCGCCAGAATCCCTATTGCTGCCGCTGGTGCACCAATGGAGAGGGGAATTTCTAAGATGGTGCGCCCCTCGTGTAGTACACGGACTCTTCTGATGTTTCCTTCGTGCACAAGTTGCTTAATCTTCTCTACCAGCTGGCTTCCTGAAATAGTAAACTTTTCGTTGGTAGTCACTTTTAACCTCCTCTGGGTAATATTAAAAATCGTTAAGTGGGGCTTTCTGAAGGGGTTTCAAAAAAGAGGTATCATTATGCTTGGTAAGTATAAACCGTTCTTTTTCATAAGCAAAGGTGGTAATGCCGCAGGTGTCTAGCCTGATATTCCAGAAATGGGAATTGTCCAGACCTAACAAAGCACATATTAAAACTTTATTCACCACCCGGTGCGATACCAAGACTATAGTACCCTCATATTTGGCTATTACATTATTTACAACGGCAATGGCTCTTTTCCTGACCTCACTCAGGCTTTCACCAGCAGGCACTTTTACCTGATGAGGGTTCTTAATCCACTGCGCATAAAGCTCTTTATATTTACCTTTTACCTCTTGGTGAGGCAGTCCTTGCCACTCTCCATAATCAAAATCAATAAGCCCAGGAGCAACCTCTACATCAAGTTTATGATAGCCGGCAATCATTTCTGCTGTCTTCAGGGCTCGCTTCAGTGGGGATGAGTAAACAGACTGTATCTTCAAGTCGCTTAAATGTTTGGCTAATAACTCTGCCTGCTTTATTCCTGTTTCATTCAGCTCGACATCAATTCTCCCTCTAAATACCTCAGCCACGTTCCATTCCGTTTCCCCGTGTCTTGCCAAGATAATCTCTGTCACTTTGTCAAACCTTTCTTTCCCCGCATATTAGTTAGTTTCTTGATATTGTGTCAAGCATTCGGCTTGAATTGTTCTTTTTTCGTGGTATACTGTAGTCCATAGCGGCTTTTTATCTTAGGGGCTTGACATGATGGGTAAGGACTTACTATCAGTAGCTGACCTCACCAGTGAGGAAATTCGCTCACTCATATCGGATGCTATAGATATGAAGGCTGAAGGCTGGCTTTCTACGCTTAACGGAAAGACGTTAGCCATCATGTTTGAAAAGCCATCTCTACGGACTCGGGTGAGCTTTGAGGTAGCTATGCGTCAGTTAGGCGGGCAGACCATTTATTTATCTCCGGCTGAGGTTGGGCTAGGGAAGCGGGAGTCAGTACCAGATGTAGCTCGGGTGCTTAGTCGGTATGTAGATGCTATTGCTGCCCGTACCTTTTCCCACCAGACATTAGAGATTATTGCTCAATATTCCAGTGTGCCAGTGATAAACGCCCTTTCGGATTTAGAACACCCGTGCCAGGCTCTGGCTGACCTCCTTACCATCTATGAGAAGAAGGAGGAGCTTAAGGGTTTGACTTTAGCCTTTGTTGGCGATGGTAACAATGTGGCTCATAGTCTGATGCTGGTAGCTTCGCTTATGGGAATGGATTTCAGAATTGCTTCCCCATCTGGCTACACTGTTCAGGACAGAATTCTGCGTCAGGCACAGAGCTATGCAATGGAGAGTGGTGCTAAGATATTCTGTACTGATGAGCCACGTCTGGCAGTTAGCGGGGCTGATGTGGTTTATACTGATGTGTGGACGAGTATGGGGCAGGAGGCTGAGGCTGAGCGGCGACGCCAGGTGTTTGCCGGCTACCAGGTGAATAGTGAACTCCTGTCCTTAGCTAGGGAGGATGCCATATTGATGCATCCCCTGCCAGCGCATCATGGTGAGGAGGTGGCTGAGGGCATTCTAGATAGCCCACAATCAGTGGTTTTTGACCAGGCTGAGAACAGGATGCACCTGCAGAAAGCGCTACTGGCAGGAATGTTTGGTGGTCTGGGGATACTACTAGCTGAATATCGATAGGAGGCGATATGTACATATTAAGGACGATACTAAAATGGGGCTGGTGCCCAATCTTAATAGCGGTACTGGCTCTTCTCGGTTATGCCTATGAGTGGCCAATTTGGGTACTAGCTGCGGCTCTATTTATTATCCTTATTGTAGGGTTAGTGGTAGCGGTAAGTGGAGCCGAGGAGAAGGGGCTGACGCATGCCTCACTAAGACTCAGGCAGCTAGCCGGATATTTTACTCGGCGATTTATGGGTGATTCGTCTCTTTCCATCTTTGTTGTTATCCGTAGTTTGTTCAATATTGATAATGTTAAAGTGTGGGCTTGGGCACGTGAGTGTGAAATGTCACTGCGGCTTTTCAATACCTGGTGCAATAGCTTTATCAGCAGGTTGGAGAGCGATGTTAGAACCAGGAGCTTTGATATTAACCTGCGCACCTATTTGAATGAGCTGTGGCTGATAAACAGTCATTACTATGAATTTATAGAGCAGTTCCATGAGGTGGCAGAGAATGTGGAACTGCCGCGAGAAACCATAGACCTGTATAACCGGTTTGCTGTAGAATACAATTCTTTTATTCAGGATTTCAGGGATAATATTGGTGAGCTGAGGAAGGTTGCCAGAACTGAGATTGAGCCCCCCAGCGTGAAGTTTGCCAAAGAGGTACCGGTGGTGGCGAGTAAGCATCCCGAGCAAGAAGGGGGGAAGCGGGGCATTAAATGAAAAGACTGATAATAGGATTGATATTGGTGGTATGCCTGCTGGTAACTGTTTCCTGCGCTAAAGCGCCACCCCCAGCACCGATGCCGGCACCAACACCATCGCCTGGACTAATTGGACCAATGCCACCCCCGGCGCCAAAGCCGGCACCAGCACCAATGCCAACACCAGCGCCAGCACCGGTAAAGCCAACTCAAATACCAATAACAGCAGAAGGGGCGGTGGCGGCGATGAGTGAGGTAGGTCAGCCCTGGGCTACTGAGCGCATGATTGTGCGCACAGCAGCGATGTCGCTGGTAGTAGTGGATGTCCCTGTTGCCTTAGACCAGATTACTAAGCTCGCTGAGGGCTTTGGTGGATATGTAGTTTCCTCAGAAAGGTCGAAGCAAGAGGAAAGGCTCTTTGGTATTATCACCATTCGTGTGCCTGCTGAGGATTTTGTTAATGTCATGGAAGCCTTGCGTAAACTGGCAGTTGATGTCACTCATGAGGAGACATCCAGTAAGGATGTAACCGAGGAGTATGTTGACCTGAGCGCTAAGTTGCACAACCTGGAGGCAACTGAGGAACAACTACTCAGGCTGATGGAAAAGGCAGAAAAAGTAGAGGATATCCTCAATGTTCAGCGTGAGCTCTCAAAAACAAGGGGCGAAATCGAGCAGACGAAGGGTCGGATGCAATATCTGGAGCGAACCTCCGCCACCTCACTTATCAGGGTACAGCTGGAGCAAGCTGAGCTTGGTGTCAACTTTACTGCCAATAAGAAGGGGGTAAAGGAGGGACAGAAGGTCGAGTTTGAAAGCCGAATTGCCGGCGGTTTTGCCCCCTATAGCTATGAGTGGGACTTTGGTGATGGGGAGACCAGCACAAGTGCGTATCCAACCCACGCCTATAAAAGTTGTGGAACCTACACCGTCTCTCTAAAGGTGACCGACGACAGGGGTAACACCAATACTAAAACCAGAAGCGACTATATTGTTGTCCGCCCTGGGTGGAATGCCGGTAATGTTGTCAGCAGTGCCTGGAATGGCCTGGTTACCTTTGGTCATGTGCTGGCGAATATATTTATCTGGCTTGGCATCTTCAGTCCTGTCTGGATAGTTATTGGCGGCTTACTCTATTGGTGGCTTAGGCGGAGGAAGAGGGCTTAGTCCTACCATTGCTCCAAAAATGATACTGTGAGGCTGGCTGTGGGCAAATCTATTGTGGCTATTGTTGGCAGGCAGAATGTGGGCAAATCCACTCTCTTAAATCGGTTAGCAGGTAAGCCGATAGCCATTGTTGAGGACTTACCGGGGACCACCCGCGACCGTATATTTGCTGATGTCGCCTGGCAAGGAGTTGGATTTACTCTGGTTGATACCGGTGGTCTGGAGCTGAAGCCCAGTTCAACTATTGCTCAAAGGGTTAAGGAGCAGGTAGAAGTGGCTATCACTGAAGCCGATGCTATAATATTTTTGGTGGATGTTAGGGATGGGGTAATACCCGCAGACCTAGAAGTAGCTGATATGCTTCGTCAGGTAAGTAAGCCAATCATACTGGTGGCTAATAAGGCAGACAATGCTCAACTTGAGGCTGGGGCAGCAGACTTTTATGAGCTAGGGCTGGGGGAGCCATTGGCTATTTCAGCATATCATGGACGGCATACCGCCGAGCTACTGGACAAAGTTATCAGTCTATTACCGGTGGCAGTGCCGGCTGAGGCTGAGCCAGAGGTTATGAAAGTGGCTATTGTCGGCAGACCTAATACCGGTAAGTCTACGCTACTGAATTCTATTGTTGGTAAGGAGCGAGCTATTGTTGATGAGGCTCCGGGGACTACCCGCGATGCCATCGATACCCTACTTGACATTGATGGGCGGAGTGTGTTACTTATAGATACCGCTGGTATCAGACGGCGGGGGAAGTTGGGGGTGGGGGTAGAGCGGTACGGGGTTATTCGTGCCCTCCGGGCTATTGACCGGGCTGATATAGCTTTGCTTGTTGTTGATGCTACTGAGCTGCTTACAGCTCAAGATATGCATATTGCTGGTTATATTCAGCAAGCGGCTAAGGGGATTGTGCTGGTGGTTAATAAGTGGGACCTGGCTGGAGGTAAGAGTAAAACCGAATATAGTAAATATATACGAAGCCAGCTCAAGTTTATGCCCTATGCGCCTGTTCTTTATGTTTCCGCTAAATTTAGGCAAGGGGTGAACAAGGTTATGCCCCAGGCATTTCAAATATATCAGGAGAGGCTTAAGCGGGTGCCTACCGCCGCAGTTAATGGTGTGGTTCAGCAGGCAGTGGTAACACACAATCCGCCGCGAGCCGGCAGTAAGCAACTGAAGTTTCTACATGTCACTCAGGCTGAGGTAAACCCACCAACCTTTGTCTTTTTTGTCAACGATGCAAAGCTAATACACTTTTCCTATCAGCGCTACCTGGAGAACAAGCTGCGCCAGGCATTTGGCTTCGTTGGCACCCCATTACGGCTAGTCTTTAAAACGAGGGGTGAATCATGATAATAGGCAAATTTGCAATAGCAATCGTAATTGGTTATCTCTTGGGTTCTCTTCCCTTTGGTTTATGGATTGGTCGTCATCACGCTAAAGTAGATGTCAGGCAACATGGGAGTGGTAGGACAGGGGCGACTAATGTGCTAAGGATGGCTGGTCGCAAAGCGGCAGCTCTGGTAGGATTTCTTGATGTGCTAAAGGGGTCACTGGCAGTAATATTTGCTGGGTGGCTTGTTGGTGAAGGCTACCTGATGGTGGGTGGCTTTAGCTTAGGGGCGCTACTTGCCCAAGTTCTGGCAGCTCTTGCCGCAGTAATTGGACATGTCTTCCCGGTATTCCTAAGATTTCGGGGAGGGCGGGGCGTTGCCACCTTCTTTGGCGGATTGATTGCTTTATGTCCACCAGCAGCCATATTTGGCGGTGAAGTCATAATTATCGGCGCTGGATTAACTAGATATGTATCGCTGGGCTCTATCGCTGGGGCGGTAGGCACCTATGCCATATTAGCACCCTTCACTATACTTGGTGGCTTCCCCATTGAGTATTTGTTTTATACTCTGGTAGGGGCAATATTGATTTTTGTTATGCACCGGGATAATATTGCCCGCTTGGTATCAGGCACCGAGCGCAAACTGGGCGAGAGGGCTGAGAAAGCAGGTTCGCCCACGCCTTCTAGCCCATGAAACGGAGAGCATAGAGTAGGATATGCCCAAGGTTGCTATTATTGGCACCACTACTTGGGGGATAACTCTGGGGGTGGTGATAGCTCGTAAGGGACTACAGGTCAGGCTGTGGGCACGCACAGAACAGGAAGCTACCGAGCTGAGAAATGCCAGATACAATTCCGCTTTGCTATCTGATGTTGTCCTGCCTTCACCGCTATTGATTACCAGTGTATTAAGTGATGCCGTGAAAGATGCTGGGGCGGTAATCCTGGCTGTGCCGGCACAGAGTATGCGGCAGAATATAAAATTAGTTGCTGAGCACCTTGAAAAATCAATGCTAATAGTGAGTGCTGCCAAGGGTCTGGAGATTGGTAGTAATAAGCGCATGTCCCAGGTAATTGCTGAGGAGATAGACCCTGACTTTCGACCTAATATTTGTGTCCTTTCTGGTCCTAATCTATCCCGTGAGATTCTCCTTAACTTACCAGCAGTTACCGTGGTGGCTGCCTTTAAGGATTCTGTAGCCAGAAAAGCCCAGAGGCTCTTAAATGCTCCCAAATTTTGCGTCTATACCAATAATGATGTTATCGGTGTAGAACTGGGGGGTGCGTTAAAGAATATCATTGCTCTTGGTGCTGGCATGGCTGATGGGCTGGGCTATGGTGACAATGCTAAGGCTGCCTTCGTGACCCGGGGGCTTACTGAGATAACTGCTCTCGGGGTTGCTCTGGGGGCAAGCCCCCTTACCTTTTCTGGTTTAACTGGTTTAGGTGACTTAATAGCTACCTGTGCCAGTCCACTTAGTCGTAACCACTATGTAGGAATGGAGTTAACTAAGGGGCACTCGCTCAAGGAGATTATGGAGTCAATGGATAGTGTTGCTGAGGGGGTGCCAACAACTATTGCTGCCCGGAATCTGGCTCAACTGTTGGGAGTGGAGATGCCAATTACCGAAAAGATTTACCAAGTGCTATATGGTGGTGTTGACCCTCGCCAGGCGGCGGAAAAGCTGA
>Ga0315289_10011585_pt1 | contig 12492 bp, 16 predicted proteins | sample YL17G11_40_MG_FD_203452 | JGI IMG/M metagenome (GOLD analysis project Ga0315289, IMG submission 203452) | Sediment microbial communities from Yellowstone Lake, YNP, Wyoming, USA - YL17G11_40 | ecosystem: Environmental > Aquatic > Freshwater > Lake > Sediment | place: USA: Wyoming | collected...
GGTTGGTGACCAGCAGCACGCTCTCCTTGCGCCAGCGGTCGAGCAGTACCGCCACCGGCATGCCCAAAAGCAGGGAGGGCAGGATAAAGGAGAGAACCAGCAGGGTTGTCTGGACGGTGGACCCGGTCAGATCGAGGACTACAAGAAGGAGAGTGAACAGGAGGGCGTATTGGGCGGTCTGCCCCAGCGCCTGGTTTAGCCATAGGGCGGCGAACCGCCGATCGGCCAGGAGGGCACGCGTTGCGGGCGCTGCCAGGAGCTCGGGGTCTTCTCCTGCCCTGTCCATCACACCGCCCTCGCCAAAGCCCCCACCATCAATGTCCTTCGGGCATGGAGGCTGGCGCGCCCGCAGGTGTCTGCTCCTCCCCACGCACCACGAAGGCCTTGAGTCGTTTGCGAAAGACGCTGCGCTCCAGAAGTACCCGCCGATCGCACTTCAGACAGCGTATGCCGATGTCGGCCCCCAGGCGCACTACCTCCCATTCGAAGCTGCCACAAGGGTGCATCTTGCGCAGGCGAACCACATCACCCAGACGTATCTCCAGCACCAAAGCCGGCCACCTCACGCCTGGCCTCGCCCGCCCGCGCGGGACGCCAGAGCGACCTCCCGCTGGCGGTTGATCTCGTCGCGGAGGCCCTGGGCCGCCCGCCGAGCGGCCTGAGCGTAGTCCCTGCCCGACGATGCGTACAGGATATGGCGGGACGACGTTATGATAAACCCGCCGCCCCCTTCGTCCAAGGCGTTGCGAACGGCCGCCGCCACGTCGGCGCCCTGGGCGCCCACGCCGGGCAGAAGAAAGGTCATGTCGGGGCACAGCTGGCGGATCCGCCCCAGCTCCTCGGGATAGGTTGCTCCTACCACCAGCCCCACGTTGCCATGAGCGTTCCACCTGTCGCGGGCCAGCTCGGCCACCACCTCGTACAAGGGACGAGGACCGCCATCAGCCGCTATCAGGCGGTCCTGAAGGTCGCCACCGCCGGGGTTGGAGGTGCGGCAGAGCACGAACACCCCCCTATCGGCCCGCTCCAGGAAGGGCGCGAGGGCGTCGCCGCCCAGATAGGGGTTCACGGTGGCCGCGTCGAAGCCGTAGACGTCGAACAGGGCGCGGGCGTAGGCTTCTGCCGTCGAGCCGATATCGCCCCGCTTGGCATCGGCGATGACCGGGATGCCCTTGGGAATGGCCTCGACCGTCTGGTGCAGCACCTCCATCCCCCGCGGGCCCTGGGCCTCGTAGAAGGCGAGGTTGGGCTTATAGACGCAGACCAGGTCGGCAGTGGCCTCGACAATGGCGCGGTTGAAAGCGGCTACGTCCCTCTCGGGCAGGCGGGCGGGATCGGGGTCGAGGCCGACGCAGAGAAAGCTATCGTTGCGTTGAATAGCCTGTCGCAGCTTAGCAAAGAACATGGCCTGACCCGTCAAGACAGGAGAACGCTCGGTCGGCGTTCCCCTTTCCGCCGCATATTATAAGCGGCGATGGGCAACGTCAAGGCGAAAGGAGCCGAAAGGGCCAACGGTCATCCTCCGCACCAGCAACGGCACCAGGACCATCCCGGCGGCCGCGGCGAGAGCCCGGCCTTCCGCGGCCGAACCCACCGTAGGCCTGCTGGATTGCAGCATCGCTCTCTCCGCTGACTCAACGAGACAGAGGCGCGTGCGGGTGCCGCGCGGCAGGCTTGACGGCTTGGGCACCCGCTATTAACATGGCCTTGCTCTTTTGGTTTTGAGTTGCAGCAACAGGAGGCACGCTTTGATCACCATTAGCGCCATTAAGGCCGATGTCGGGGGCTATGTAGGCCATTCGGCCATGCACCCCGACGTGCTGGAAAAGGGCCGTGAGGAGGTGGAGAAGGCACGTCAGAAGGGTCTCCTCGTCGATCACCATGTCACTTATTGCGGCGATGACCTGTTCCTGATCATGACCCACGAGCACGGGGAGAACTATGAGCCGGTGCATCGGCTGGCCTGGGACACTTTCATAGCATGCACCGATGTGGCCAAGAGGCTGAAGCTGTACGGTGCCGGCCAGGACCTCCTGACCGACGCCTTCTCGGGGAACATCCGCGGCGCCGGCCCTGGCTCGGCAGAGATGGAGATCGAGGAGCGCCTATCCGAGCCGTTCCTCGTCTTCATGGGCGACAAGACGTCGGCCGGCTCTTTCAACATGCCCCTGTACAAGATGTTCGCCGACCCCTTCACCACCCCTGGCCTGGTGATCGCCGAGAGCCTCCACCAGGGCTTCAGCTTCGAGGTGCAGGACGTCGTGGAGCACCAGAAGATCACCCTCAACGCCCCCGAGGAGATATACGACCTGCTTATCTTTCTGGGGGCGCCCTCGCGCTACGCCGTGAAGAGAGTCTTCGCGCGGGCTACTGGCGAGATAGCGGCCGTCTCCAGCACCGACCGGCTCTCCTTCATCGCCGGTCGCTACGTCGGCAAGGACGACCCGGTGTGTTTGGTGCGGGCTCAGGGGGAGTTCCCCGCTGTGGGGGAGGTCCTGGAGCCGTTCGCGCTGCCCTTCATCGTCGAGGGGTGGATGCGCGGCTCCCACCACGGCCCCTGGATGCCCGTCGGGCTCAAGGACGCCCACCCCACCCGCTTCGATGGGCCGCCCCGAATCGTATGCCTGGGCTTCCAACTGGCCAACGGCAAGCTGGTCGGGCCGAGGGACATGTTCGATGACCCCAGCTACGACCACACCCGCCAGAAGGCCAACGAGATAGCCGACTACCTGCGCGCGCACGGCCCCTTCGAGCCGCACCGCCTCCCGCTCGAGGAGATGGAGTACACCACCATGCCCATAATCGCCAAGAAGCTGGCCGACCGCTGGGAGCCGCTGGACTAGCTGGTGCCAGGGAACGTGTCAGGTGCGGAGCGAATTTGTCCGTCAGGCACGCCAGTCGGCGGAGCGCATCGTCGTCGTGTTCCTCGTGACGTTGACAATTGCGCTTCAGGTCTTACTGCTTGCATCACTGGAGTGGTTCCTCAGACGGATACTCAAGATTGAGGGCGAAATAGCGGACACCATTTGGTTCTGGACGAAAGTCGGCGCGCTCCTAATCTTTAGCTTGGCTTTCCTCCGGGACCTCATTATGATCTTCTTTTCTCAGCGGGGGCCGTGGAGTGTTCAGCAGCGTCGACCCCAATAGGATCGTCCGGGCGGTTGGAAGCACTCTGCGGGTGTGGGTGCTGTTCGCCTTTGGAGTAGGCGCGGCTTCCGGGCTGGCCATCGGACTGGATCGCCTCGGTGCCAACGATGCAGTAAGGTTCGCATTACCGCTGTGCCTGTTGATCGCCTTGTTCGGAGCCTATGTCCTCGGCGCAGGTACGGTCTTGCGCGACGTGGGTCAGAGCGTCGCTTCCAAGATGATCGCAGTCAGTGCCGATTTGTGGGCGGTGCACATTCTGGCTGAGGCCGTTCCGGGAACCGCAGCGGTCTTCGGTCTTTCTGTGGCCGTCGGGTTTACGGTGCTGTTCGCGCTTCTTGACATGCCAGAAGGAGGCCGGGCGGTCGGTCTGGCAGCGTCTGCGGCTGTCGGCGTTGGATCCTGCATTCAACTCGCCCGCGGGGCCATCGTACTGGTTAGCGAGGTGACGATGCGACAGGCGACGACGGCGGACAGGCTTCCTAAGGACGTAGACTGGGTATATGCCAGCCGGGTCGAGGCCCAGAGTGACATCGCTGAGGCTCTCGTTCAGCAGGCAGATTCGGGAGCGGGGGCGCTGATCATGTGCGCGGTAGCCGGGCGGGATATCCTGCAATTCGGAGGCTGGTCGTATAAAGGAGCGTCGCTTTTCTCGGTGCTGAACGGTAAGCTTCACGGCCGCGAGAACGCCGTCCAATGGGACATCATGCTCCTCGACCCCGAATCGGCAGAAGCGGATCGCCGCGAGCGTTATGAGGAGACGGGCCGAACAGTCGCCGAGATCCAGGATTCCATCCAAACCTGTCAAACCCAGTTTGCCCGGCTCAGGGGCCGGGTGCGCTGCTGGTTGTATCCGAACCGGCCGTTCGTGTTCGCGGTCGTCACGGAAGATGTTGCCTTCGAGCAGCGGTTATTGAGCGCGCCGCGAAGCCTCCCGTTCCGTGGCCGCTACGGCGATCTAACCCCAGTGCTCAGGTATCGCGTGGGTAGCAGGTACTACCTTCAGCTGCGGGCGGAGCTAGTCAATTTCAGGGATAGCGACTGCCGCGTTGTGTAAGCTCCTCCTGGCCACCAATAACGCCGGCAAGGCGGCCGAGTACCGCCAGCTTCTGGCCGGCTGCGGCTGGGAGCTGCTGACGCCAGGCGAGCTGGGCCTGCGCATGGCCGCCGAGGAGACTGGCCATACCTACGAGGAAAATGCTACACTGAAGGCGCTGGAGGCCGCTCACCTGAGCGGCCTCCATGCCCTGGCCGATGACTCCGGCCTGGAGGTGGACGCCCTGGGCGGCAAGCCGGGGCCACGGGCGGCCCGCTTCGGCGGCGAGGAGGCCACCTACCAGGAGAAGATGTCTCTCCTCCTGGAGCACCTCCAGGGGGTGCCGGCCTCGGAGCGCGGTTGTCGCTTCGTCTGCGTCATCGCCATGGCCGACCCCCAGGGCGGGGTGCGGCTGTGTCGAGGGGAGTGTCCGGGCCTGGTGGCCGAGGCTCCCCAGGGGGAAGGCGGGTTCGGCTACGACCCCATCTTCTACCTGCCGGAGCGAGGCCTGACCATGGCCCAGCTATCGGCGGAGGAGAAGAACGCCATCAGCCATCGCGGGCGGGCGGCCCAGGCGGCCCGCCAAGTACTGAAAGAGCTGCTGCATGAGTATCAGCAACGGCTTCGTGCCGGCCAGGCCACTGATTGACCCCTTCCAGCGTTCCATCAGCTACCTGCGGGTGTCCGTCACCGACCGCTGCAACCTGCGCTGCGTCTACTGCATGCCCGAGGAGGGCGTCCCCTTCGTGCCGCACCAGGAGATCCTCACCCTGGAGGAGATCGCCCGCATCATCCGGGTGGCGACGGGCATGGGCCTGCGCCGGGTGCGCCTCACCGGCGGCGAACCCCTGGTGCGCAAGGGCATCGTCAACCTGGTGCGCTGGATCGGCCAGACGCCCGGCATCGAGGACATCTCCCTCACCACCAACGCCATGCTCCTCCCCTCCTGCGCCCGCGAGCTGGCTGCCGCCGGCCTGAAGCGAGTCAACGTCAGCCTGGATACCCTCCGCTTTGAGCGCTTCCGCCAGATCACCCGCCGTGGCGACCTCTCGGCCGTTATGGCGGGCATCGCTGCCGCCCGCGACGCCGGCCTGTCCCCCGTGAAGCTGAACGTGGTCGTTATGCGGGAGGTCAACGACGACGAGATCGTGGAGATCGCCCGCACCACCCAGGAGGAGGACTGGCAGGTTCGCTTCATCGAGCTTATGCCCTTCATGGAGGAGCAGGAGACCTGCATCAGGGACACCTCGCTGATGCCGGGCTTCGTGCCCACCCAGGAGGTGAAGCGGCAGATCGAGGAGGCGCTGGGCCCTCTGGCGGCGGCGGAGGCCAACGCAGGCGGCGGCCCCGCCAAGTACTATCGCCTGCCCGGTGCGCGGGGCCTCATCGGCTTCATCAGCCCCCTGAGCGAGGAGCAGTTCTGCTCCACCTGCAATCGCATGCGCCTCACCGCCGACGGCAAGATCCGCCCCTGCCTGCTCACCGACCAGGAGGTAGACCTGAAGCAGACGCTGCGCCGCGGTGGCAGCGACGACGACCTGCGCCAGCGCATCCTCGCAGCGCTGGACAGCAAGCCCGATGCCCATCACCTGGGGGACGGCAATCGCCCCCGCCAGCGCAGGATGGTCCAGATCGGGGGGTAGCGGCCTGCCAGCGCCGCTACAAGAAATGAAGGTGCCAAATCTCCTTAGCTGTATCCACACTGAAGAGTGTGGAGCCTTTCGCTGTAATAGGTTCGCCGTTGGTGGGCGAACTTCCAGACCGCGCGGGATGACCCGAAAGTCCCTCACCCACCGAGAATGAACCAGTCGTCTTTCGTTCCACGCCCGTCCGCGCTATACTGGCTGGAGAGCCTGCCAGGAGGCAGGCCGAGGCGTCGCCAGTTATACGAGGTTGAGAAGTGAGTCAGATTCCTCCGGTGAGCTTGCCCTGGCTGACCCCCAGGATCGGCGTGGTGGAGCTCTTCGGCGTCCTGGGAACGACCATCCGCAGCCCCGACTACGGTCGCATGCTCAGCGCCCTGCGCGACGACACTCGTGTGAGGGCGGTGGTGGTGGACATCGACTCGCCGGGCGGCTCGGCGCCCGCCGCCGAGCAGATCCACCGGGGGATAGCCAAGATAGCAGCCAGGAAACCCGTCGTCGCCTTTATCCGCGGTTCGGGCCTCTCCGGCGGCTACCTGGCGGGCTGCGCTGCCACCAAGGTGGTGGCCCTGCCCACAGCGATGGTGGGCTCCATCGGCGTCATTGCCATTCGGCCGGTGGTCGCCGAGCTCCTGCAGCGCCTGGGCGTCAAGGTGTTCGTGACCAAGGCCGGCGCCTTCAAGGACATGTTCCAGCCCTTCCGCGAGCCCACCGACGAGGAGCAGAAGAAGCTGCAGACCCTCATGGACGAGTACTACGACTGGTTTGTGGACGCCGTGGCCCGCACCCGCCAACTGGAGCCAAAGAAGGTGCGCGGCCTCGCCACCGGCGAGGTGTTCACCGCTCGCACGGCCAAGGAGCTGGGCCTGGTGGATGAGCTAGGCGACCTGGATACAGCCATCGACATGGCCACCGAGCTGGGCCGGGTGCCGCGACGGCTGGCCTACCTGCGGCCGCGGCGGGCAATCCTGGAGCGACTGGTCGGCCGGGTGGCCGGCGGCCTGGTGGAGCAGGTGGCCGCCGAGGCCGAGCGGCGCCTGCTCAGCCGCATCGAGTTCCGGGCCTAGGCCCAGCAGCAGGGCAATATTGACGATTTCCTCTACTTATGCTACCCTTGCAACAGTGGTGATCGTTTAGTCTTCCGCGGGATCGCCCCTCAGCATCCTGGACTCCGGTGACCAAGCCATCGCCAACTCTTGCGAAAGGAGGTTACCGATGAGCTACCAGGATAGAAGTCTTACCTGTCAAGACTGCGGTCAGTCTTTCACCTTTAGCGCCGACGATCAGGCCTATCATGCCGAGAAGGGCTACACTAACGAGCCCAAGCGCTGTCCAACATGCCGTCAATCGCGCCGCAGCGAACGCGATTACGGCGGTTCCAGCGGCGGCTATGGCCGCGCCCCGCGAGAGATGTACCCCGCCGTCTGTGCCCAGTGCGGCAAGCAGACCGAAGTACCCTTCCAGCCCCGCCAGGACCGCCCAGTGTATTGTAGCGACTGCTTCCGGCAGCAACCCGCGTCTTCCTCACGCCGCTACTAGGTCTGACAACGAAAGAGGGGGGCATGGCCCCCCTCTTTCCATATAGCGGGGCGGGCAAGCCGAGCGATTTGCATACGGAACCAGACGAGGCTGGCTACTGGCTGCGCGAGCGGCGAAGAGAGGGGGAACATTCATGGCGCACAAGCTTTACGTGGGCGGCCTTTCGTTTGAGACCACGGATGCCGAACTCAAGGCCTTGTTTGATCAGGCGGGCAAGGTCGAGTCAGCGGTCGTCATCACGGACAGATTCTCCGGCCGATCGAAGGGATTTGGCTTCGTGGAGATGTCCACCAATGCTGAAGCCAAACAGGCGATCAGCGAGTTGAACGGGAAGGTTCTGGGAGGACGGACCATAACAGTCGACGAAGCACGTCCCCCTCGGCAGAGCGGCGGCAGACCAGGGGGCCCAGGGGGCCGTTCAGGCGGATCGGGCTACGGTCGCGGACGATGGTAAGCAGCAGGAGCGAGGCGATCATTCCTGTCGCCAGGCCGGGCTGCTCCCACAGCGCCCATCACTGGTTGCTTGGAAACCCAGCTGGCCCCACGACCGAGGGCGTCTGCAAGTGGTGCGGCGCTCACCGCCAGTTCTCCAATGACTTCAGCTACTCAAGACGAGGCCAGACCCAAGCACCACGTGCTCTCGCCAGCGAATCGGCCGCATCTCCCGCAGTGCACAGCGTTTCCGAAAACCGCCCGCCCAAGTGAAGCTGCCATCGGGCGGTTTGAGGCGCAGGGGGGAGTCGGCCAAGCACCAGCCAGGAGGGCTATCCTACCACGGCGCCCGGCCGATGCGGGCGCTGCGACGGCGAGGGCGGAAGAACCAGAGCAATAGGAAGCCGGCCGAAAAGCCGCCCACGTGTGCCCACCAAGCCACGCCCTCGCTGGCACCTACAGCATAGCCAATCGAGGCCACGCCATTGAATAGCTGGAGTAAGAACCAGAAGCCGATGAGAAGGAAGGCCGGTACGTAGGCCGTCCAGAAGAAGAACGGCATTATCAGGGCAGCTATCGTCGCCCGCGGATAGAGCACCAGGTAGGCCCCCAAGACACCAGCGATGGCCCCGCTGGCTCCCAGCGTGGGCACCTGCGAGTTAGGGTCTATCCATACCTGGGCCGCCGTCGCGGCAATGCCACAAAGCAAGTAGAACGCCAGATAGTGGAGATGTCCCACGGCATCCTCTACATTGTCGCCAAACACCCACAGGAAGATCATGTTGCCCACAATGTGGAGCCAGCCGCCGTGAAGGAACATGGCGGTGATCGGCGTGAAGAGAACGCGCAGTGGGTGACCGCCGGGGTTGCCCAGATAGTCGGTAAGCTCAGCGGGCACCACCGCCCAGTCGAAGAAGAGCCTATCGATGTTGCTGGCAAAACCCACCTCATAGAAGAACACCAGGAAGTTGGCGATGATGATGGCGATGGTGACGTAGGGAAAGGTGCGAGCCCGTATGCTGTCGCCGATGGGTATCATGGCAGCGCCGCGTCCTGGCTAGACCAGACCTGGCTCATCATCACCTCAGAAGTCGATGCCCGGCCGGGCCTTGAGCCCCTTCCGATAGGGGTGCTTGACCTCCCGCATCTCCGTCACCAGGTCAGCGAACTCGATCAGCTCCGGCGGTGCATCGCGGCCGGTGATTATGACGTGCAGACCCTGCGGCCGCTGGCGCAGGGTATCGATCACCTCTTCGGCGGAAATCCAGCCGTAGGTCATCGGATAGGTCATCTCGTCCAGGACGACGATGTCGTACTGGCCGGAGCCGATCTTCTGCTGGGCCAGCTCCCAGCACTGGCGGGCGGCGGCCTTGTCCTTCTCGATGTCCTGGGAGAGCCAGGTGAACCCTTCGCCCAGAGGGATCATCTCGATCCCCAGCTTTTTGGCCGCCCGATTCTCGCCGTAGTTGGCCGTGCGCGCCTTGACGAACTGGAGGACAACCGCCTTCATGCCGCGCCCCCAGGCGCGCAAGACCACCCCCAGGGCCGCGGTGGTCTTGCCCTTGCCCTGGCCGGTGAGGACGATGACCAGCGCCTGGCGCCCGGCGCCTCTTGCCGACATCCCTCAGCTCCCCAGCATGCGGATGCTTCCCTTCGCCTCCAGGCCTGGACGGGCGGCTTCCGACATCGGCGTCACCACCGGCCGCCCGGTCAGGGGATGGGCGAACACCGAGACCCGGGTCCCATAGACGGAGGCCAGAAGCTCCGGCGATAGCACCTCCTGCGGCTCGCCCTCGCCAACGATACGGCCTTCGTTCAGCATCACCAGTCGGTCGCAGTACTGGCCGGCCAGGCTCAGGTCGTGAATAACCGCCAGCACCGCTTTGCCCCCCCTTCGACAGAGCTCCCTCAGCAGATCGAGCACCGCCGCCTGATGGCCCACGTCCAGATGAGCGGTGGGCTCGTCCAGAAGCAGGAGCGGCGTCTCCTGAGCGAGGGCGCGGGCTACCACCACCCGCTGCCTCTCGCCCCCCGAGAGCTCGCCCACCCGCCTGCTGGCCAGGTGCCAGGTATCGGTTTGCTCCAGGGCTCGCCGCACCGCCGCCAGGTCGGCCCGTCCCTCCGATTGTAGCAGACCCAGGTGAGGAGTGCGGCCCATCAGAGCCACCTCCAGCACAGTGAAGGCATCGGGCAGATAGGGGTTCTGGGGCACCACCGCTGCCCATCGCGCCAGCTCCCGCTGGGAGAGGCGGCCCGCCTCCCTTCCGTCGAGGCGGATGTCGCCGCCCAGGGGCCGCACAAGCCGGGTGATGGCCCGAATGAGCGTGGATTTGCCCGAGCCGTTGGGCCCTACCACCCCCAGCAGCTCGCCCGCCGCCAGCGACAGGCTCACCCCCCGCAGAGCGACCAGCTCGCCGTAGGCCACCGTCAGCTCACGTATCTCCAGCATCTCGCCCTCAGAAGACCGCCCGCTGGCGCAGCCGCAGCAGGTAGAGGAAGAAGGGTGCGCCGCAGAAGGCGGTGATAATGCCCACCGGCACCTCGCTGGGGGAATTGACGGTACGAGCCAGCATGTCGGCCAGGATGAGGAAGGCAGCGCCCAGGACCATCGACATGGGCAGGAGCTGGCGATAATCCGGCCCCCAGAGGAGGCGCACCGCGTGCGGCACGATCAGCCCCACAAAGCCGATGATCCCGCTCACGGAGACGGCCGCCGCGGTGGCCAGCGACGCCGCCCCCAGGAGCAGCAGCTTCACCCGCTCAACGTTCACCCCAAGCTGCTGGGCCTGCTCCTCGTCCAGTTGCAGCACGTTCAGGATGCGTCCGTGGAGCAGGATGATGGCCGCCGCCGGCAGCACGTAGGGCAGCACCCACCACAGCTTGCTCCACTCGCTCAGGTTGAAGCCGCCCAGGAGCCACGTCAGGGTGGTCAGGACCCGCTCGTTGTGGCTGATCATCAGGAAGGACGTCGCCGAGGTAGCGATAGAGGATATGGCCACCCCCGCCAGGATCAGGGTGACGGTGGGGACGGTGCGCCCGACGCGGGCCAGGGCATAGGCCAGAGCGACGGCGGTGAGGGCGCCAGCGAAGGCAGCCAGCGGCACGAGGCTCACGCCGCCGACGGAGGCGTCCAGCGGCGAGACGATGACTGCGGTGGCTCCCAGGCCGGCCCCAGCCGCCACGCCGATGAGGTAGGGGTCGGCCAGGGGGTTGCGAAACACGGCCTGGTAGGTGGCGCCGGATAAGGCCAGCGTTGCCCCCACCAGACCCGCTATGACCACTCGCGGCAGGCGCACCTCCCACACGATGTCCTGCCAGCTTTGCGGCAGGCTATCGGCCAGGCTCACGCCGGGCAACCGCGAGAGGATGATGCGGACCACAGCGTCGGCGGGGATAGCGACCGGCCCGATGGCGGCGGCCAGCAGAGCTACCCCCAGCAGGACGGCGAGGCCTACGACCAAGCGGGGCCAGAGCGCCCGCCCCAACAGGGCGCTCAGGGCGGCCTCCGGCAGCGGCTCAGCCCCAGCCGCAGAGCCGAAGAGCTTCACTCAAACCTCTCCGGATAGAGGTACTTGGCCAGCGTCTCCAAGGCCTCCACGCACCGCGGCCCCGGTCGGCTCACGATGTCCGGGTCGATGACGAATATGCGGTCGTTGCGCACCGCCGAGATGTTCTCCCAGCCGGGCCGGGCCTTCACCGTGTCCGGCGACTCGCCGTAGTCGCCGTCGGCCAGGATGATCACCTCCGGGTCCCTCTCGATGATCACCTCCTGGCTGAGTTGGGGGAAAGGTTGGTCAGCCTCGGCCGCGATGTTCTGGGCCTTGAGGATCTTGTACAGGCCGCCGACAAAGCTCGCGGGCGCTGCCGTGTACAGCGTCGCGTCTACCTCGTGGAAGATGCGCGGCCCCTGCTCCACGTCCGCCAGGGCCTCCTCGATGGCGTCGACGCGGTCCCGCATCTCCGCCACCAGGTCTCCGCCTTCCTGAACGTGGTCTGTCATCTCGCCCAGCAGCCGTATCTGGTCGAACACGGCCGCCACCGACTCGGGCGTCTCTTCGACAGAGCCCAGCACCGCCGTCGTGATGCCCAGCCTCTCCAAGGAAGCAGCCAGCTCCCCCGGGTCGTAGAACAGCAGCACCAGGTCCGGCTGCACCCCAGCGATGGCCTCCAGGCTGGGCTCATAGGCGTCCAGTTGCTCGCGGCTGGTGGCCTCCGCCGGATAGTTGGAATACTTGTCGACGGCGATCACCTGATCGCCGGCGCCGATAGCAAAGAGGATCTCCGTGGCTGCCGGCGAGAGCGATGCAATGCGCTGCGGCTGCGCCTCGATGGTAACTTCGCGCCCTACGGTATCGGCGATGGTCAGCGGGTACGGGACCTGTACGGCCGCAAGAACGGTCGGCGATGCCTCCGGGCTCGGCCCACCGCTACCCTCCCCGCAGGCGACGGCCGCCGCCAACGCTACGACGAGGGCCAGCAACAGCAGGCCACGCTTAACAAGACTGGTCACGTCTCCTCCCTCCTGAGGGATATAGAAAGTCCCCCGCCTGGAGATTGGCGGAGGACACTTCGAATAGACCTTCGGGCAGAAGAAAGAACGAACCCTTGCCTTGAGACTGGCAAGGGTTCGTGTGCTCTTCTACCGCCTGTGCCCGTGCCTCTCCCTCGAAGGCTGGTGCATCTGACAAGGGCAGGCGA
>Ga0315289_10011586_pt1 | contig 12492 bp, 12 predicted proteins | sample YL17G11_40_MG_FD_203452 | JGI IMG/M metagenome (GOLD analysis project Ga0315289, IMG submission 203452) | Sediment microbial communities from Yellowstone Lake, YNP, Wyoming, USA - YL17G11_40 | ecosystem: Environmental > Aquatic > Freshwater > Lake > Sediment | place: USA: Wyoming | collected...
TGGGGCCTCGGAAGCGGCATAAGCCTCTTCATCGCCGCTGGAGTCGCTCAATCGATCTGGTGGGATTCGATATCCCCGATGGGGCCGATGAGCGATGGAAAACTCTATGGTGCCATAATAGCCTTCGTACAAGGAATAGCCAAAGGCGACACGTTCCTGAATATCTTCTACCGCTCGCAAGGCCTCCCCGACATGGTCGCATTCTTCACAACGCTCGTGGTCTTTGCGATCATAATCTACTGCAACGGGCTAAGGGTAGAAGTGCCGGTCTCATACGCGAAATACCGTGGATTCAAGGGGAAATTCCCGCTCAAGCTGCTATATGTATCTAACATCCCGGTCATATTCGCGGCCGCACTCTTCGGGAACATCTACTTTATTTCACAAATAGTATGGTCGAGGTACAATCAGGCAAACACGAACTTCTGGCTCAACCTCCTTGGACAGTTCACAACAGCCGGGCAACAATACGAACCTACAGGGGGGCTCGTCTACTACGTCGTGCCTCCGCACAACCTACCCGGAGTCTTAGCCGATCCAGTTCGAGCAGGCGTCTACGCTTTGCTTCTGGTAGTATTCTGCGTCTTCTTCGCTGTAACATGGGTCGAAGTCGGCGGAATGGACGCAAACACCGTTGCAAAACAGCTCTTGGACTCCGGCATGCAGATTGAAGGGTTCAGACGATCACAGGTACCCATCCGTCAGCTCCTTCAAAGGTACATACCGGTAGTCACGGTACTCGGAGGAATAATTATCGGCGTGATTGCTGCTTCAGCAGATTTCCTCGGAGCCTTTGGCTCAGGAACGGGAATACTCCTGACCGTCGGCATCATCGAACAGTACTACCAGATCCTTGTCCGCGAGCGGGTTAGTGAACTTTATCCAGCGGCAAGAGCTTTCCTAGGAGAATAGACGTTGGAGCCCATCGACACGATCTGGAACTTGCTCATGGGTGCGCTCCTGCCATACCATTCGATCCCAGCATCCACTTTGTTTACCCTTATGGTCGCAGGGGTACTGGCCGTGATAACCAATGCGGCGAACAGGTTCCTCGTCGACGTAAAACGCGCCGCAGCCGTAACGAAGGAAGTGAACGCCTGGAGGAAGGAATTCGACAAGGCTCGCAAGAGCGACAACAAGAAACTCCTGGCCCAACTCACGAAGAAGCAACAGGCAATGATGAAGCTGCAGAGCAAAGTCGCATTCGACCGAATGAAAGTGAGCTTTATCTTCATAATACCTTTCTGGCTGGTCTGGATCGTGCTAAGCGGGTCCTTTGGGTCGACTGTTGTCGCGCATTTGCCGATCGCGATCCCGTTTGCTGGTGCCAGCCTAGGCTTCTTCTATTGGTACTTGATATGCTCGTTCACCGTCAGCCTTCCACTGTCGAGAATTCTCGGTGTCAATCCGGAGGATATTTGAATTGCCATCTCGATCGAAGAGATCAAGATCCGTCAAACGAACACGTGTCCGTCTTCCTGGTGGAAGGAGATCAGTCAGCTACCGTAGGGGACGAAAAGGGATGGCGCGGTGCAGAGTCTGCGGTGAAATCCTTCATGGAACCGCTTTCACCAGATTGCATCGCGTTCCGGGAAGCGCTAGGGCCCCCTCGCGCCCATACGGCGGAAGCATCTGTGCCTCGTGCCTGAGGAGCCTACTCAGGGCAAAAGCTCGGGGCTCCGCATAGATGGGCCTAGTTGTCACGATCGGAGGCCCGCACGGAACAGGAAAATCCACTTACGCCAAGATGATTGCAAAACAGTTCAAGCTTAGATACGTCTCAGCAGGTCAATTGTTCAGAGACCTCGCGAAGGAAAAAGGCGCCAGTCTTGGAGAATTGAGCAAGCAGGCAGCAGACTCTCCCGAGGTCGACCGCATGATCGATGAGCGAAGTGCGGCGGAAGCTGCGAAGGGAGATGCCGTCATCGAGGGACAACTTGCCGCTTGGATGGCCAAAGACCTCGCACAGATACGCATCTACCTGAAAGCCCCGAACGAAGAGAGAATAGCGAGAATTGCCAAGCGGGATCACGTGGACTATGAAGCAGCGCGCAGACAGACGTTAGAGCGTGAGCGGATACAGCGCGAAAGATACAACCGGTACTATGGGATTGACATAGACGATCTGTCACCATATAACATCATAATTGACAATGGAAACCGCTCCGTGGAGGACACGAGCGCACAACTCATGTCCAAAATCCATGAGATACTGCGCCGACACAACCGCACATGAATCCCGAAGGGTCACGCACTCTGCGTCCGTTGTGGTAAGCTTATTAGTACATCGAGTTATCTAAGCAGACCCGCCAATCAGGTGGCGCTGATATGACAGGATTCGATGTTGGCAGAATATGCGTCAAACTCTCAGGAAGAGAGGCCGGCAAGAAATGCGTAGTGCTCGACGTCATAGACAAGAACTTCGCCTTGGTAACCGGCCCACCCAAGTTGACCGAAGTGAAGCGACGCCGAGTGAACATTCAACATATCGAAGCAACTCGAGAGCAAATCGAGATAAAGAAAGGCGCCACAGACGAGGAAGTCACGAAGGCGCTGGAGAAAACAAAGAAAACCAGCTTCATGAAATCGGAAGTCAAGCCATAACCGGTCGAGAGAATTTTCGTCAAGCCCTCGCCGATTGAGACGCCCTGCACTATTCATACGACACCAGGACTGTTGCACGGGCTCCTCTTAATATGCGGATGCGCATTGTCTAGTCGGTGCTAGATGTGAGAATCTCGCCTCCATGGGAGTTCAAGCGAACGATCGTCAAGAAGTGCGAGGAGTCAACGGATCCAAAGTACGGTCACAAGCCTACCGATCGACCAATCCAGGATCACATCAGATTCGGGATAATCAACCTTGACAAACCGGCTGGACCGTCGAGTCACGAAGTCACGGCGTGGACGAAGAAGATCCTTGAAGTGGAGCACGCCGGTCACGGCGGGACCCTAGAAGCAAGCTCTGCTGGGAAGATCCCATAGTAACCGGCGTACTTCCAGTCGCTCTCGAGGATTCCACGAAAGTAGTCCAGGCTTTCCTGCACTCCGGCAAGGAGTACGTGTGCCTCATGATACTCCATGGTGAAGTCTCTGATGAAGACCTGAACCGAGTCCTGGAAGAGTTCACGGGCGAGATACATCAGAAGCCGCCCCTTAGAGCCTCTGTGAAACGCGAATCACGGAAGCGAACCATATACTACCTGGACATGCTGGAAAGAGACGAGAACCGCGTTCTATACAAAGTGGGCTGTCAGGCTGGAACGTACATCCGCAAACTGTGTTCGGACATTGGTGAAGTGTTGGGCCCGGGAGCTCACATGCAGGAGCTCAGGAGAACAAGATCTGGGCCCTTCACGGATTCGAATGAGTTACACACGCTCCATGAACTTGTCGACGCTCACGCAAGGTTCCTCGAGGGAGATGAGAGCATGATCAGGAAACTGGTTAGACCGGTGGAGGATGCGTTAGAGTACATCCCAAAGATCCACATCAGAGATTCTGCTGTCGACGCAGTGTGCCACGGAGCTAGCCTAGCGGTTCCTGGTGTTGTTAGCGTCGAGGCCCCATTCCCGAAAGACTCGACAGTTGCGATAATGACTCTGAAGGGTGAAGCAGTCGCGCTGGCCAAGAGCGCAATCTCTAGCGAGTCCATTATTCAGCAAGAAAAAGGAATTGCCGCCAAGGTCATGAGAGTCCTCATGGCTCGGGGGACATACCCAAGAATGTGGCGCGACTAGACAGCGGCAATACTATCTCGACTAGGTTCATGAGAATCTTTATGACAGTTCAAGAGCAAGTACTCAACAATCGAACATGTACGGTTGATCGACGCCGGGATTCCCGAGCCTGGTACGGGGCAGATCCCAACTTGAGGAGCCTAGGCCTGGAATCGAGGACACAAAGCCTGTGGTCCTTTGGGGCCGCGAGGGTTCAAATCCCTCTCCCGGCGCCATTCTGAACCTTTTGTTCAGAGCCCTACGTCCGCACCAAATAGGGCACACACAAATCACTGACTCAAATCTCCACATCCACGCCATGAATGGCACACACGCAACATAGACGCGCCGGAATTGTACTTGGAATTGTACTTCCGGAAACCGATTTTCCCGATAACCCGGACAGAGTAATCGTTTCGTATTACTTTCTGAACTGGGCTTCCCTTCGGACCCAAGGGGTATTCTCTGCCAGTCCGTTCCCGAACCAATGTCGAACCTCGTGTGTGTATCTTGGTGCGGGCATCCAGATTTGAACGAGCCACATCTTCATAATCATCTTTATGAAGACAGTATGCAGATGCCTGGTCCGTCGGAGCCATGGTTATCGCATCTTCAACGAGTCGACTGAATCTTGGGTGATGAGCCTATGAAGACCTCGGAAGTGTCAGCAGGCTACCTTGAGGGCGAAAGGCTAGCGAAGGTGTCAGTATGGACACTCGTAGGTCTAGGTGTAATCGAGATCGCGACCGGACAGTTCACGGGTAGCATTGGTTTGACGGCAGATGGAATAGATTCGATATCAGACGGTTTCGTCTCATTCATGGTCTGGCTTGGCCTCAAGATGTCTCGAAAAGCACCAGACGAGAAATTCCACTTTGGCTATCACAAGGTCGAAAGCTTGGTTGCGTTCGTAACATCAATTGGTCTAACGGGTGTAGGCGGATTCGTCATATACAGGTCTTATCGTGCCTTTCTGGAACCAAGGCCACTGACTCTGCCCATCTTGGCAATGGCAGTCTTGCTGATTGCAGGCAGTATCTCTCTCTATAGGGCTTTTCAGATGAGAAGAATCGCAAAGAGATACAATCTATCGTCCCTCAGGCTGGATGCCAGCAACGCAATTAAGGATGGCTCAGCATCGTTTCTAGTTTTCTTTGCAGTGCTCGGTTCCTCGCTTGGGTTCCACGAGTTGGACGCACTAGGAGGAATTGCCGTGGGTCTCTTCATCGTTCTCGTTTGCTACGTTGCCCTGAGAGAAACCACATTGGTGTTGCTGGACGCCTACCACAACCCCCAGCTTGTGGAAGAGATAAGAGGAATAGTTGAAAACAACGATGGAGTGAGAGTGAAGGACGTGCTCCTAAGAGCCTCGGGGCCCTTCGTACATTCCGAAATACACATAGAAGCCGACAGCACCATGACAGTGGGCACGCTCGACGAAATCAAATCCCGCATTGAGACAACAGTGAAAGAGAGATTCATCGGCGTCCAGAGAGTCACCGTCTCAGCAAGAGCGCGCCGAGATTGAACACTAATCAAATCATCAGCCTTAGTCATGAAGACTCATTCGAACGAAGGTCGTCGTCGGCCAACTTGGTGCGGGCACCTAAATTTGAACCGTCATTGGGAGAGGCGTTTTTCGTCGTCGGGTCTCGTGGTGCGGGCGTCGTAATTTGAACCATCGATCGGAGGCTTTCGGAAGGAAATCGTAACGGAGCGTAGCGGAGTGGAGGCACGTGGTTTCGAATCCCATCCCCGGCGCTTAGGCCAGAGATGCCAGACCTATGTTGAACCTTCTGTTCAGCGCTCTCTCCCGGCGCCAAACCCCCTGCTTCGACTCCTGACTGTTTTTCAAGACTCCCCCTACTACAGTGATCATAAGTGTCGGCAAACTGGACTTGGAAACAGCTCTCGACGGAGCCAGCCACACTATGCGCTCCGGCCTCCTGCGACGCCCTGAGCAGCGACAGAAGCTGATCGCCCTGCTACGAGCTTGTGGGAAAGTGGGAGGCACGTGCGTTCAGGTCAATGTGTTTGATGCCAACACTCTTCGCGAAGCACAGAAACATCCGGAAGGAGTACTGGAACTTGTTGGTCCGCGTAGCCGGCTACAACGCCTATTTTGTGGGGTTGGGTAAAGAGATCTGGGATGAGCTCATCGCTTGCGAATCGCATCAGCTAGGATGATTATGGCATTAACCTTCAACGTTCAGCGCTTCAGCACCCAGGATGGCCCAGGCATCCGTACCACTGTCTTCCTGAAAGGATGCCCCCTGCATTGTGTTTGGTGCCACAACCCAGAGGGGCTACGCCCAACTCCAGAGTTGGTATGGTATGACGTGCGATGCATCGGCGTTAAAGAATGCCTGCGAGTCTGCACAGAAGACGCGTTGACCCTGACCCCCGAGGGCATGCGCATCGACCGTGAGCGGTGCACCGTGTGCGGGGTGTGCGTGGAAGCCTGTCCGACTGCTGCGCTGGAGGTCATTGGCCGCCGCTGGACGCCTGAGGAACTGGTTGAGGAGCTGTTGAAGGATCAAGTCTTCTATGAAACCTCAGGCGGCGGGGTCACATTCAGTGGTGGGGAACCGATGATGCAGCTAGACTTTCTCTGCGAAGTCCTTCCTCGTTGCCGAGAGGTTGGGCTTCACGTCGCCCTAGACACCTGCGGCGCTGTTTCCTGGGAGAGCTTTGAGCAAGTGCTTCCGTGGGTGAACTTGGTGCTCTACGACCTTAAGATCATGGATGCGGAGCGCCACAGGGCAGCGACAGGGATCTCAAACCACGGTATCTTGGAGAACGCGCGCGGTTTGGCAGCTCATGGCGTGCCGATGTGGATTCGCACGCCGGTGATCCCAGGACATACTGGTGATCACGAGAACATCTTGGCCATCGCGCGTTTCATACACGAGGCGCTGCCCACAGTGGAGCGCTGGGACCTGCTAGCCTACACGAACCTCGGCGGGCCCAAGTACCGCCGCCTAGACCGAAAGTATCTGCTGGAGAAAGTACCACTTCTGTCCCGTGAAGAGATGGAGTCCGTATGGAAGACGGCCGCAGAACTGGTGCCCGTGGTCCGCTGGTCCGGCGCAACGCGGCAGTCAGACCCCAAAGATGCTGGCGGGCCACCCATCCCGGGCGGCCGGGTGGCTTGACCTGGCCAGAACCTGCAAGAATCTGAGCCATTAGATGAGGATTCCCCGGGCACTTCCGTCTGCTACAAATGAGCAGTCAGCGATTTGACATCACCTCTGATGCGCGATTCCAGAAGGCCAGATTGCGGCCACGGCCCGACTATGCCTACATATCGAATTGCCTTGTCGACGGAAAACATCTCGTGAGCTAGCTCCTTGATCTTTGACCAATACGCTTTGCAGCGCCTTGGGATAATATCGCCCAACTCGGAACTCTGCTCGCGTAGGCTCTCCAAAACGCTGTTATCACACGGTCGTGTCGTTTTGCTCAAGTGCTTCGGATGAAGGAATACGATGTTATCACCATCGGCTCAGGTTCTGCGATGAATATCGTCAGCGCGATGATGCAGAGCAATCCCCGGGTGAAGGTTGCCGTAGTCGACAAGGACGAACCCGGTGGAATCTGCCTGACAAGGGGATGCATTCCATCGAAGATTCTGCTTTATCCAGCGGAGCTTGTGCGGACTATTGAGAGAGCCCAAGCTTTCGGGATCGATGTAGAGATCAAAGGCATCAACTTCGCAAGCGTAATGAAGCGAATGAGAAATCTGATAGACGGTGAGATCGAGGGAATCCGGCAGGGACTGACGCAATCATCGAACGTTGACTACTATCATTCAGTGGCGGAGTTTATCGGCCCGTACAGACTGAAGGTCGGATCCGAGACAATCACTTCAAAAATGATTCTCCTGTGCACTGGATCAAAGCCAATTATCCCTCCGATCAGCGGCTTACAGGAGGTAAGCTATCATACGAGCGATACGATTCTTCATGAAACGAGACTGCCGCAGAGCGTAGCGATCGTGGGCGGCGGATACATCGCCGCGGAATATGGTCACTTCCTCTCAGCCATGGGCTCCCGAGTCACCATCATCGGTCGCAACCAGCAGTTCTTGGCTAAAGAAGAGCCAGAGGTATCGGCGCTTTCCAAACGAGAGTTAGGAAAGCATATGACAATCCTAACGAACTATGAGGTAGTGAAGGCGGACAAAACACCGGAAGATAAGAAGAGACTGACCGCCGTACACAGAGGGACCGGAGAAAAGAAAGCAATTGCAGCAGACGAAATCCTGATCGCTTCAGGACGCGGGTCAAACACCGATGTTCTTCATCCCGAACGAGCAGGGATCAAAACCGACGAAAGAGGATGGATTACTGTCGATGAGCATCTCGAAACCTCTCAGCCAAACGTGTGGGCTTTCGGAGACGCAAACGGCAAGCATCTCTTCAAGCACGCAGCTAACTATGAATCGGTGATCGTCTATAACAACGCTGTGCTGAACAAGAGAATCGAAGCAGACTACCACGCAGTCCCTCACGCAATCTTCACCGACCCAGAGATTGCAGGCGTGGGCTTGAGGCAGAAGGAAGCAATGGAACGGTATCGTGCTGACGGCATTCTGATCGGATTTGAGCGGTACGAGGACACAGCCAAAGGAGAGGCAATGGCTGTGAAAGACTATTTTGTTAAAGTCATTTTGGCGAAAGAGACCCTCAAGATCCTGGGGGCACACATCATAGGTCCCCACGCGTCGGTTCTCATCCAAGAAATCATCAACCTGATGTACGCGCCTGAGCAGAGCGCACAGCCGATGTTCAACGCCATGCACATCCATCCCGCGCTGACGGAAGTCGTGCAACGCGCTTTCCAGTCCCTTATGGCGGCAGAGGAATACTATCATCTTCTCGAGCATCATTACCATCTTCCCTTGGAGTGAGAAGCAGCTGATCTCACCTGTGTCAGAAAGCAACAACCAACAAGAAGGACTGCGGGTTGAGAGTACTTGTCACAGGGGCCTCGGGCTTCTTAGGCGGCTACTTGGTCGAACTTCTCGTTGAGAGAGGATACGCAGTTGTTTGCATGTTTAGGAGGGCCAGCGAGACCACCCTTCTTGACAGTCTAGGTTTGGAGAAACGAGTTGCTGACTTGACCGATCCTCCTTTGCTTAGGGAAGCGGTACGCGGCGTTGAAGCTGTCATCCACTTAGGTGCCTACTACACCTTCCACGGGAAGAAAGAACTCTACAATAGTGTGAATGTTCAGGGAACGAGAGATCTTCTTGAAGCTTGTTTCCGCGAAGGAGTTGGGAGATTCGTATACTGCAGCACGACCGAGGCAATTGGGCCTGTCAAGGAAATCCCCGCTCACGAGGATCATCCGCCGAACCCCCAGTATGAATATGGAAAATCTAAGCTCAAGGCTGAGAATGTGGTCAAGGAATATGGTGATGGGATCAAATCCACAATAATCCGGCCATCTGGGACCTATGGGCCCAGAAATGTTGACGACATCTCATTCTACACGATCACATCCTTTGCGCAGAATTCGATGGCAACTAGAATGCTGGTCTGTTCAGGGTCAAACGTTATCCAGTTTGTACATGCCAGGGACGCAGTGCGAGGATTCTATCTTGCTCTAGAGAATGAAAACTCCTTTGGCCAGACGTATTTCATAACCGAGGACAAGTGGTATCCCTATTCCGAAGTGTACCGGATCCTCTCAAGAATGTGCCGCAGAAAGCCCCCTACCATCAGCCTGCCGAAGTATCTCGCGAAGGCGTTGCTGTATCCAGTTCATCTGGCAAGAACCGCCACAGGTATCTGGAATTTCACGTGGGATCCGAAGACTGTGGATGTCGTCACGTCAGACAGGGCGTATAGCATCGATAAGGCGAAGGACGAGCTCGGGTATTCTTCAGCGTATTCGCTTGAAGACGGCCTGAGGGAAACCATGCAATAGTACAGACAGAATGGGGTCGTTAGGTAGGTTAGGGCCATGAAACCGCTGCTGCTGAATGCCTGCAGTGGTCTTATCTTGAACGGTAGTGAGTCGGATATGGTTCAGCTCCGAACCCAGTTCCGATTGATCCGGCCATGCCTGATCTTGTTAATTACCAGTTCAGAAGCTGTTATGTAGCAAAAAGATCGGAAGGAAGGGCGACTGCGAATGAGACCGAGAGCGGCGACAATGGTCATGATGCTGGCTGGCGTCGTCCTTCTCGCTTGTCTTCCATTTCCTGTCATGGCACAGACTCATCCCTCTCTGGCAACGGACCAACCTTTGTACACTTTGCGCGACAAACAGATTCTGTTTCAAGGTGACGGTTACTCGCCGAAGACACAGTATGTGGTTTGGCTTCAAACACCACTTGACAACTCAACTCGCGAGACGAGCCTTTCATTTGCAACGACAGACAAGGGAGAAATTCCGCCTGCCATTTCTCTGTCGATTGAACCGACTTCCCCCCTAGGAACGTACTTGGTCAGCGTTTCGAACTCCACCAAATTAGATGCCGCGATCGCTCGGGCGCACTACGGTATATGGGCGACCGACAAGTACGTCTACCAGCGCACGCAGGTGGTTCAGGCAATAGGCGGCGGCGTCCTGCCCAAGACCAGTCTGAAGGTAACCATCCGAGACCCTACAGCCGCCTTCGTTTATGATTCGACGATTGCCGCAAACGAAACTGGCACTTTCATTGCGACTTGGAAGATTCCATCGGATGCCGTGACTGAGTCCTACACTATCTTCATAGACGGCGTGGGAACATATGACTCTCCAAACGCCGAGTTCGTTTCTATTTCGAAGTTCTCCGTAACCCAGGCGCTCCTGAACGTCACGATTCATGTCCAGCCTAATACGTCGTATGAGAGAATGCAAGCAGCCTCTGCGGAGTTCGTCATACGGTACCCTGACTCGTCGGAAGTCATGACCATCAAAGATGGTCTCAAACCGGCGGCGCTGTATGCAGGGCAGATCAAAGTAGAGGATCTTGCCCTTACAGTCTCAGGGACGACGAGCGGGATCTGGATCGCTCAATCAAGAATCCCGAGGAACGCGTCACTCGACGTGAACTACAAGTTCGTGATGGCTGCGAACGCTTTTGACGATGGGAAAGGGAACGTTGGCCCTGAAAAGGATGTCGAGACGAGTAGCTTCGTCGTGACTGCCGCAGCGCTTCTTGTGAGTTCCGTTCTCAATTCAACCCGCTACCAGGTTCCCTTGGACACGCTCGTGGCATATACCCAGGTCAGCTATCCTGATGGCACGTCAGTCGCTAATGCCACAGTTCGGGCTTGGTTGAACGCTCCGAACGCCCAGGTAAACGTAACAGTCACTCGTGACAGAACGAGCCAGGTTTGGATCATCAAATATGCGTTCTCATGGGGCGATCTGCTCAGGCTGGGAAGCTGGAAGCTATCCGTCCAGGCTACGGACATCTACGGAAACACGGGATCAGAGTCTCTTGAAGTGACCGCAGAACCATACTCGTTGCTTGAGATAGTCGTCGCTGCCGCTGTCGTTCTTCTTGTGATCAGATGGTTACTTGCGAGATTCTGGCGGCGTCTGTATCTTGAAACGAAGCGAGCTATCTCGGCACTTAGAGGTCGTCTGAGGCCGCCGTCTCTCGGTCGTTACTTCAATAATTCGCCGGTTACTCCGTGAATTCGGAATTCCTTGTCTCTGCCTAGGTACTTGTACCTGAACACATAGATCGGCAATTCAAGGAGACTGAGTTCGGTGATCTCGAATCTATTCGTCAGTATCTTGTTGAAGACAGGTGGCGGCTTTACGACTTTGCTGTGAAGAAATCGTACCGCATCTTCTGCTGTCAAAGCCAACGGGGTGAATTTGGTAGTAGGTCTCTGGTCACCGTGTTCGGCGCCTTCTTCCATGCGGTGCATTTGCGGTTTCCTCTCAAGAAGGTACTCCATCGAGACATCCTCCTTCCCCTCCCCGTCGACAAGCACCGAGGCGTCTTTGAACTGGTAGGCAAGTTCTGTGGCTCCGTCAACTGTGAAGTGCTTGGGTGCCGGTCGAGCCATCAGTGTATGTCTGATCTTGGCCGTGGCTCTTGCAAGAATGGAGCGTTTGGTCTTGACTTGAGAAGTCAAGGGCCGAATTCGCCCGCCCACTTGAACGGCGATGGCATCGTCCGGAACAGTTGCTGTGTACGTCTTTCCTCTAAAGTAGAAGCATTCATGATACCCCTTCACTCGCCAAAACGGAAAGAAGACTAGTGTGGGATCACCCACCATCTGTATTCGTCCGGAGCGTAGCCGGAACCACCCTATGGGTCCAAATGCCCTAGCCTTACGCGACTCCGCAATCTTCGTGGCCTGGTCAATCGGCATAGCATCGATCGCGTACGTCTGAACAGGAATGCTTGAGGGTGTCCAGCCGTTTCCCACTCGCGACTGATCGAAAGTTCCTGCGGACTTGAACACGGCCTCGAATTCAGCGAGTGTTGAGTCAAGTAGGTCCTTGATCTTGGCGAGTCTCTCGTCTTCGCTCATGTCGGGGATACCTCCCATTGGGTGCCCCGCCGTCTGCGGAGCGTCAGTCGAGGGATGCGAGAGCTGTCGTCTGCTATTGTTGCTTCGGGACGAGGCGCCCGTACCTTCCCACATTCAGCTGTGCCTCGCCTCTGAAGCTCGTGACGTAACCATTCTCAACGCGTACCTCATCGTTCACTTTGAAACTGTCTATCTGTTCGTTCCACAGGGACATTTTGATCGAGCCGGAATCATCTGTCAGAACCGCATCGGCTACTGTACTAGTCTCGCCGAACCGGGTCT
>Ga0315289_10011587_pt1 | contig 12491 bp, 11 predicted proteins | sample YL17G11_40_MG_FD_203452 | JGI IMG/M metagenome (GOLD analysis project Ga0315289, IMG submission 203452) | Sediment microbial communities from Yellowstone Lake, YNP, Wyoming, USA - YL17G11_40 | ecosystem: Environmental > Aquatic > Freshwater > Lake > Sediment | place: USA: Wyoming | collected...
TGGGCATTACGGAGGATCGATTTCGGGTGCAGCTCCAGAACCTGGAGGGCTTCCTGGGCTACACCCTGGGCCTGGACATATACAAGCCGATGATTGCCGCCATCAATGGCTACTGCCTGGCCGGCGGCCTGGAGATCGCCTGCATGTGCGACATCCGCCTCGCCGCCGACCACGCCCAGTTCGGCATCCTGAACCGCCGCTGGAATATCGGCCTCGCCGACGGCGGCACCCAGCGCCTGTGGCGGATCGTCGGCTTGGGTCGCGCTATGGAGCTTATCATCACCGGCCGCCTGATCGACGTCGAGGAGGCCCTGCGCATCGGCCTGGTGAATGAGGTCGTGCCCAGGGATCAGCTCATGGCCCGCGCCAGCCAGCTAGCGGAGCAGATCTGCCAACTCCCGCAGGGGGCCATCCGAAGCGATAAGGAGGCCCTCCTCCGCGGCATCGGGCGCCCGCTGGCCGAAGGCTTCGCCATCGAGGCCGAGGCCTTCCGCACCCTGGCCTTCCGCGCCGACTCCCTGACGGAGGGTGCCCGCGCCTTCCTCGAGAAGCGCAAGCCGCGCTGGCAGCAGCACGGGCTGTAGGGGCGGAAGCGAGACCGGGGCGCTCAAGCCGTAGGGGGCGGGTTGTCTCGCTTGCCCGGACGAAAGGGCCTTCCGGTTCAACAATCGGCACAATCCATTCCTCTTCGGTGACACATTGCTCAAGCTCATTGGCGCTAACACGCTCCCGTGTGCTGAACTCACGACTTAGCCTACACACTCCCCAATCGGTTTGAAGGTCACATCGGGAAGAGACCCTGCTATCAACTGGCCAAACCTATCCTGTTTTCCCCATTGTCTAAGCGGACTAATCGTCATCTTATATCTGTGGCAGAAGGCAACACTATTTTCAGCGGCGATCTCAATCTCAAACACATAGACTGATCGCTCCCTTAGCTGATATTGACTTCGAAGCCGGTCATCGAAAGCAACTAGCGTGAAACCACCAAGATAGCTGATGGGAAAGGCAGCTACGTCGAGCTCGGCTTCACGAGTAAAGTCTATTGCCATTTTTCCGATACCCCCGTGCCGAGCCGTCCATTGTAGGTACACCGTCGCTTTCGGTACGGGCTCTAGCCGACCGTCTATTTCTACGAATATCTTCTTCAGCAACCCTGTGCAATTACGGATCTTTTCCGCACCGCTGTTGCTAACACGTACTACGGCTGTTTTCCCATCTTGATTGACAACATCACCTTCAACGGTGAGACACGGTTTCAATCTAGCTTCAGCCTTATTGGCCCGCCTATTTTCCTCTTGCCAGACCCGGTATGGTGCCCAGACGAATAGCATCAAAGTCAATGGCACAGCCGCGACTACTAGCCACATCTGCAAAGCAAAGGCCGGAATAGCCGCAAAGCCCAGAAGCCAGATCAAGCCCTTTACGGCAAGTGGAGCGGCATATGACAAGAATGCCTCGCCCTTCTCCCAGCGTGGCAAGGCTTCCGATAGGCAACGCCCCCAGAATCGGAAGAACTCAGGCATGTCGCCAGTCTACCACGCGTCCTTTTCGTCAGGGAGACAATCCGGCGCTATTCTATAGGACACCCCCTCCCCCTGGGGGTGGGTTGTGCTATAATGGAGGCAGCGGGGAACAAGCAGGAGGTGAGCGGCGTGAAGGATGAGGTGCGCGAAGAGGTGCTCAAGCGCCTGAACTATATCGATGGCCACCTGGCCGGCGTGCGGCGGATGATCGAGGAGGGCAAGTACTGCCCGGACATCCTCAAGCAGAGCTTCGCCGTCCGCCGCGCCATCGAGAAGATGGAGGCCATCATCCTGGAGGGCCATCTGCACACCTGCGTCATCGACGGCGTGAAGAACGGCCGCGAGGAGCAGATGGTGCAGGAGATGCTGGAGCTTTACACCCTGACTGGCCGCTCTTAGAAGCAAAGACGGCGGTCTTGGCGAGGAAGTAGGGGGAAGGACATGATGGACTGGTCATTCATGGCTGTGCCGTTCGTGCTGATGGCTTTGCTTTGCCCACTGATGATGGTAGGGATGATAGTGGGCGGCTGGCTTTTCGCTCGCGGGCGTTCGGGATCAGGGAGCCACGGCATGATGATGTGCCACGGCGGCCATCACCACCACGGCCGCGGTGAGGCTGGCCACTGACGAGGCCCTGGCGGATAGGTAGCCCCAGCCAGACATAGGAAGGGGGCTGTCATATGGCCGAGGGTAAGGCGGAAGACAAGAAGCGAGTGACCATTCCCGTCGGGGGCATGACCTGCGCCTCGTGCGTGCGGCGGGTGGAGAACGCCCTGGCGAAGGTTCCCGGCGTCCTCTCGGCCAGCGTTAACCTGGCGAGCGAGCGGGCGACGGTGTCGTTCCTGCCCGGCCAGGTTACCAGCATCGAGGACTTGTTTAGGGCCGTTCAGGAGGCGGGCTACGAGCCCCGCCGCGAGAGCCTCACCGTTGGCGTGGAGGGCATGACCTGCGCCTCGTGCGTGCGGCGGGTGGAGAACGCCCTGGCGAAGGTTCCGGGTGTTCTCTCGGCCAGCGTAAACCTGGCGAGCGAGCGGGCGACGGTGGCGTTCCTGCCCGGCCAGGTCGCCATCGCTGACCTGCGGCGGGCGGCGGAGGACGCCGGCTACCGCCTGCGCGAGCTGGCGGAGGAGGGGGACGCCGAAGCCAAGGCGCGGGAGAGGGAGCAGCGCGCCCTCCTGGCCAAGCTGCTCTTCGCCGGCATTGTCGGCGCCGTCCTCATGCTGGGCGCCCAGCACCAGCACATCCCTCTACTGGCCGATGTCTCCGTTCGCTGGATCAACGTTGTCTCCTTCCTGCTGGCCACGCCGGTGCAGTTCTGGGCCGGCTGGCAGTTCTACGTGGGCACCTGGAAGACGGCCAAACACCTCACCGCCGACATGAACACCCTCATCGCTGTGGGCACCAGCGCCGCCTACGGCTACAGCATCGCCGCCACCTTCGCGCCTGGCCTGTTCGAGGCGGCGGCCATCGAGACCAGCGTCTACTTCGAGACGTCTGCAATCATCATTGCCCTCATCCTGCTGGGCCGCTGGCTGGAGGCCAGGGCCAAGGGCCGGACCTCGGCGGCCATCAAGCGCCTCATGGGCCTGCGGGCCAAGACGGCGCGCGTCGTGCGCGATGGCCAGGAGGTGGACATACCCATCGAGCAGGTGGCCCCCGGCGACATCGTGATCGTGCGGCCGGGCGAGAAGATCCCCGTTGATGGCATCGTCCTCGAGGGCCGCTCGGCGGTGGACGAATCGATGATCAGCGGCGAGAGCATCCCGCTGGAGAAGGGCCCCGGTGACGGGGTCATCGGCGCCACCATCAACAAGGTGGGTTCCTTCCGCTTCCGCGCCACCAAGGTCGGCGCGGAGACCGTCCTCGCCCAGATCATCCGCCTGGTGGAGGAGGCCCAGGGCTCGAAGGCGCCCATCCAGCGCCTCGCCGACGTGGTGGCCTCTTACTTCGTGCCGGCGGTCATGGCGGTGGCGGCTGGCACTTTCGGTGTGTGGCTGATCGTTGGGCCATCGCCGCCGCTGACCTACGCCCTCCTGAACGCCGTGGCCGTGCTAATCATTGCCTGCCCCTGCGCCCTGGGCCTGGCCACCCCCACGGCCATCATGGTGAGCACCGGAAAGGGGGCGGAGAGCGGCGTGCTCATACGCGGCGGCGAGGCCCTGGAGATGGCCCATCGGGTGCAGGTGGCGGTCATGGACAAGACGGGCACCATCACCGAGGGTCGGCCGCGGGTGACCGACGTGCTAGCGGCCAACGGCCAGCCTGACGAGGTGCTGCGTCTGGCCGCCAGCGCCGAACGAGGCTCAGAGCACCCGCTGGGGGAGGCGATCGTGACCGCGGCCAAGGAACGGGGCCTGGCCCTCGCCGATGCCCAGGACTTTGTCGCCGTACCCGGCCTGGGCGTTCAGGCGCGCGTGGACGGGCGCCAGGTTCTCCTGGGCAACCTCGGCTTGATGGAGCAGCGGGCCGCCAAGCTGAACGGCCTGGCGGCGACCGCTGAGGAGCTGCTGGCCCAGGGCAAGACGACGATGTTCGTGGCCGCCGACGGCCAGGTGCTGGGCGTCATCGCCGTGGCGGATACGGTCAAGGAGGGCGCTCAGGAGGCCATCGCCAGCCTCAAGGCGATGGGCATCGAGGTGATCATGCTCAGCGGCGACCATCGCCGCACCGCTGAGGCCATTGCCCGCCAGGTGGGCGTCGACCGCGTGCTGGCGGAGGTCCTGCCCGAGGACAAGGCCAACCAGGTGCGCGCTCTCCAGGGCGAGGGCAAGGTGGTGGCCATGGTGGGCGACGGCATCAACGACGCCCCCGCTCTCGCTCAGGCCGACGTAGGCATCGCCATCGGCAGCGGCACCGATGTGGCCATGGAGGCCTCGGACATCACCCTCATCCGCGGCGACCTGCGCGGCGTGGCCACGGCCATCGCCCTCAGCAAGAAGACCATTCAGATCATCCGCCAGAACCTGTTCTGGGCCTTCTTCTACAACGTTGCCCTCATTCCCATTGCGGCAGGCATTCTGTATCCTTTGTTCTCAAGGACGGGCGTACCGGCCAGCCTGCAGCCGTTCTTCGGCGACTTCGGCTTCCTGAACCCGATCCTGGCAGCGGCGGCCATGGCCTTCAGCTCGCTATCGGTGATGACCAATTCTCTGCGCCTGCGGCGATTCAAGCCGGCAGCGTGAGTTCGACTGGCGAGGAGGCTGCGGTGGGCGAGTCCCCGCAAACGAGCCAGGGGCAGGATTGGAAGCCGGCCAAGGTGAAGCAGCACCGACGCGACCTGCAGGACGTCATTCTACAACTGGTGCCTGGCAGATGGAGGCGACTCCTGTGGTCGAAAGTAGGGGGCGGCCGCCTCTTGGAGGTGGGCGTGGGAACAGGGATGAACATGGTCTACTATCCGCCCGAGGCTGCGGTGGTGGCGGTAGACCCGAGCCCGAGCCATCTGGCGTGGGCTGCAAGCAGGACTCGCAAGAACGGAAAGGCGGTAGAGTTCGGCATTATGGATGCCCAGCGACTGGGCTTCGCCGATGACGCCTTCGATTGCGTTGCCACCTCCTTTGTCTTTTGCTCGGTGCCCGACCCGATCGCTGGCCTGACGGAGGTGGGGCGAGTGCTCAAACCGGGCGGGCGTATTATCCTTCTGGAGCACGTTCGAAGTGACTGGCGTCCCCTCGGCTGGCTCATGGACCTCTTGAACCCGCCCTGGTTGAGCCTGTCGGGGGACAACATCAACCGTGACACGGTCGCCAACGTGCAGAGGGCGGGCTTTCGGGTGGTGGCGGTCGACAGTCTCGCGGCTGGTCTGGTGAAGCTCATCGAGGCACGCAAGGAGATCCAGTGAGCGCCGTCTCGGGCCTGCGCACAGCAGCAGCAGTGACGATGGCCAAGGCAGCGGCGGTCCTCAGCCGTCGCCTGGGGTTCGGTGGTGGCACCGCCCTCCCCGGCTTGGTGGCCGACGCCGTGGCCCCAGGGCTGGCCGCTCGCTTGGCGGCCCGACTGGGCCATGGCTGCGTCCTCATCACCGGCACCAACGGCAAGACGACCACCGCTCGCCTGGTCAGGAACATCGCTCAGGCGGGCGGCTTCCGGCCCGTTCACAACCACAGCGGCTCCAACCTCATGCGGGGCATCACCGCCTGCCTCATCGAGGCGACGGACGCCCGCGGCCAGCTCCGCCAGCCCGAACGACGTCTGGGCATCTTCGAGGTGGACGAAGCGACGCTGCCGGAGGCAGCCGCCGCTCTCTCCCCCCGCGTGGTCGCCTTCACCAACCTCTTCCGCGATCAGCTCGACCGCTACGGCGAGGTGGACAGCGTGGCTGCCATCTGGCGACGCGCGCTGGCTGCTCTCCCGCCAGCCACCACTGTCGTTCTCAACGCTGACGACCCCGGCGTGGCCAGCCTGGCCGATGCCTGCCAGGGGTCCGTCTTGTTCTATGCCGTGAGCGACATCGCCTGCGCCGTCGACCAGATCGAGCACGCCGCTGATGCCCGCTGGTGCCCTGCCTGCGGCCGCGAGTACACCTACAGCGCTGTGTTCTACGGGCACGTTGGCCACTGGTCCTGCCCCGGCTGTGGCCGGGCGCGGCCGGCCGCTGCCATCGAGGCCACCAGGGTCGAGCAGCGGCCCGATGCCCCCCTGGACCTATCCCTATCGACCCCCTCAGGGCAGTTCGAGCTGTCGCTGCCCCTTATGGGCCTGTACAACGCCTACAATGCCCTGGCGGCAGTGAGCGTCGGCGTGGCGCTGGCTGTGCCGGCGGGGGCCATGCAAAAGGGCGTCGCCTCCTTCACCGCCGCCTTCGGCCGCCAGGAAAGGATGATCGTCCGCGGGCGCGAGGTGCACACCATCCTGGCCAAGAACCCCGCCGGCCTGAATCAGGTGCTGCGGGCGATCAGCGCCGAGCAGGGGCCGAAGAACCTCCTGTTCTTGCTCAACGATGACATCGCCGACGGGCGGGATGTCTCCTGGATCTGGGATGTGGACTTCGAGATGCTGGCCGGCCAGGCCACCCTTCTGATGGCTTCCGGCCGGCGGGCGGCCGACATGGCCCTCCGCCTGAAATACGCTGATATCGACGCCCATCCCGCCATCGAAGCGGATACGCAGGCCGCTCTGGAGATGGCCCTGGCGCTCACGCCGGAGGGCGAGCGGCTGTACGTCATCCCCACCTACACCGCCATGCTCAAGGTGCGCAAGCTCCTTGCCCGCTGGGGTCAGCGTCCGCCTTTCTGGGAGGAGGCCTGAGGCTGTGGAAGCCGCTCTCCGCCTGGCTCACCTCTACCCCAAGCTGATGAACCTCTACGGCGACCGCGGCAACATCATCTGCCTGCGCCGCCGCTGCCAGGAGCGAGGCATTTCCCTGGTGGTGGACGAGCTGGAGCTGGGCGACAGCCTGGACCCTGCCGCCTACGACCTCATCTTCATCGGCGGCGCCCAGGACCGCGAGCAGCGGCGGGTGGCGGCGGACCTGCTGGAAACCAAGGCCGAGGCCCTGCACCAGGCGGTGGCCGAGGGCGTCGTGCTCCTGGCGGTGTGCGGCGGCTACCAGCTTCTCGGGCGCTACTATCGCCCTGCCGCCGGCGAGGAACTGGCGGGCGTGGGCATCTTCGATGCCTGGACGGTGCATCCCGGCCCGACGGCTAGGCGGTTCATTGGCAACGTGGTCGTGCGCTGGCAGGGCGGCACGCTGGTCGGCTTCGAGAACCACGGCGGCCGCACCTACCTGGGGCCGAACGCTCGGCCACTGGCGAGGGTTATCGCTGGCTTCGGCAACAACGGCCGCGATGGCGGCGAGGGGGTGGTGCAGGGGGAGAACGCCTTCGGCACGTACCTGCACGGCTCGCTCTTGCCAAAGAACCCCCGCTTCGCCGATCATCTCATCGTCCAGGCTCTCAGACGCAGGTACGGCGAGGTCGAGCTGGCGCCCCTGGACGATGCCCTGGAGGAGCGGGCCCATGCTGAGGCGGTACGCCTGGCAACGAGGAAGGCGATCTTCCTGAAGAGGTGAGATTGTGGAGGAAGTAACTCTGACCGCGCCCGATATCTCCTGCGACCACTGCATCGCCGCCATCCGCAAGGCTCTGTCCAAGCTGGCGGGGGTGCAGTTTCTCGGCGGCGACCCCCGGACTAAGCAGGTGACAATTCGGTATGATCCCTCGCTGGTGGCGCTGGCGGCCATCGAGAAGGCTATGGAGGAGGAAGGCTATCCGCTGGCTAGGTAACCTAGCTGGCCTGGGCCTGGTGGCGCTGGCGGTGGCAGCGGCTGTCGTCCTGGGGTTAGTCTTCACGTCGTCGTCCGAGGACGCTGACAAGGAGATTACCATCGCCCGCCCGAAAGCGAGCCCCACCACCGCGGGCCTCACCTCGCCGACTCCCACCCCTACCGCCGAGCCTACAACGCCCCCCATTCTGGAAGCCGTGATTCACGACTTCCGCTTCCCCATCGATGGCGCATGCCTCCCCCAGGAGGATGAGTTGATGCCCAACGCCCCTCGGGAGTATCGCTTTGGCACTCATGAGGGGGTCGATTTCTACGAAGGCCGCTGCTGCGTGATGGTGACCCGCGGGATGCCTGTGCTGGCCGCCAAGACGGGGGTGGTCATACGCGCCGACCACGACTATCAGGACATCACGGCGGAGGAGATGGATGCCTTGCTGACCCTTAGCCAACAGCAAGGCTCCACTGATGCCGCTACCCTCGACCGCCTGCGCGGCCGGCAGGTGTGGGTCGACCACGGCAACGGCATCGTAACCCGCTATGCCCACCTGCTGTCTGTAGAGGCGGGGATCACGAATGGAATGGTGGTGAGGGCAGGGCAGGTCTTGGGCTATGTGGGCAACTCAGGAACGCCGGAAGGCATCAGCGACGCCGACGCTGAGAACCATCTCCACTTCGAGATATGGGTGGGTGATGCCTATCTGGGGCAGGGCCTCTCCGCGGCCGATACGCGCCGCCTGTGGGAGAGGGCATTCGCGCCGTAGCCTTCCCCAGTGCAGGGCTGCAGCGATAGCGGGGCGTAGGCCCCGCTCGTGGTTCGACAGGGCTCACCATGAGCGGGCTGGCGTCTGTCAGATGATGGGCCTGATGATGATGGCGTGCTCGCGCTCGGGGCCCACCGACACCAGGTCTATCGGGCAGCCCAGAAGCTCCTGGATGCGCTGGACGTAGCCCCTGGCCTGGGCCGGCAGGTCTTCGAAGGCACGGACCTGTCTGGTGTCCTTCTGCCAGCCGGGTAGCTCTTCATAGACGGGCTCCGCCCGCATAAGCGTCCTGGCGCTGCTGGGGAAGATCTTGGTGGTGCTGCCATCCAGGCGATAGGCGGTGCACACCTTGAGAGTGGGATACTGGTCGAGGATGTCCAGGCGGGTCAGGGCCACCGAGGTCGTGCCGTTGAGGCGGGCGATATAGCGGCTGGCCACGGCATCGAACCAGCCGCAGCGGCGGGGCCGACCGGTGGTGGTGCCGTACTCCTGCCCTCGCTCGCGCAGGAGGTCGCCCTCTTCGCCCAGAAGCTCGGTGGGCATGGGGCCATTGCCCACGCGCGTCTGATAGACCTTGCACACCCCCACTACCTTCGATATCTGGGTAGGCCCGATGCCGATGCCGATGCCAGCGCCTGCGGCCATAGAAGAGGGCACCGAGGATGTCACGAATTCATAGGTGCCGGCGTCGAGGTCGAGAAGGCCGCCCTGCGCTCCCTCCAGGAGGACCATCTCGCCCCGCTCCAGTGCTTCCTGCACCAGCTCCGCCGTCTCGGTGACGAAGGGGGCAATCTCAGCGCCATACGCCGTGTAGGTGGAATAGATTTCCTCGAAGGACAGGGGCTCGGCTCCGTAGAGCTTCTCCAGGAAGGCATTCTTGTAAGGCAGGACGAACGACAGGCGCTCGCGAAAGGCCTCGGGGTCGATGAGATCGCCCATGCGGATACCGACGCGGGCTACCTTGTCGGCGAAGCAGGGCCCGACGCCGCGGGCGGTGGTGCCGATGGCTGCCTTGCCGCGCAGCTCCTCATCCAGGCGATCGATTATGGGGTGCCAGGGCATGATGATGTGGCAGCGGCTACTGACGTGCAGCCGCTCGACGCTCACCCCCCGCGACCGCAGTTCGTGAATCTCCTCCAGGAGGACCTTGGGGTCGACGACCAAGCCGTTGCCAATGACGCATACCTTGTCGGGGTAGAAGATGCCCGCCGGCACTAGATGAAGGCGGGTCTCGCCGAATTCGTTGATTACGGTGTGGCCGGCGTTGTTGCCCGCCGAGTAGCGGGCCACCACGTGGGCCTTGCGGGCGATGAGGTCCACCACCCGCCCTTTGCCTTCGTCTCCCCACTGACCGCCGATGACAATGATTGCTGGCATAACTTTCCGCCAGAGGCCGATGAGTTTCCGGCCTGAAGGCCCCTGGCGGCTCCTCTCCTTTCGGCTTGTTTCTGTCCGCGGGGAGTATAGCAAGAAAAGAAAGCGACTGCCAAGGGGCGACGCTTTCGATTACCGCCCCTTGTACTCGGGCTTGCGCTTCTGGGCGAAGGCCAGGGGGCCTTGGCGGGCGTCCTCGGTGAGGAGGATGTCGGCCATGAGCTTGGCCTCCAGGGCCAGTCCTTCCCCCAGGGTCATGTCCAGGCCCTGGTAGGCCGCCTGTTTGATGGCCCGCACGGCCAGCGGGCCGCACTCACAGACGGCGTTGGCGATCTCCTCGGCCTTGGGCCTGACCTCTGCCAGGGGCACTACGTGGCTCACCAGGCCCCAGCGGAGGGCGGTCTGGGCGTCGATGCGGCCGCCGGTGAGGAGTAGCTCCATGGCGAAGGTCCGGGGGATGGCCCGCGGCAGCCTCTGGGTGCCGCCAGCGGCGGGGATGATGGCCCGCGTGGGCTCGGGCAGGCCGAAGGTGGCGTGCTCGGCGGCCACGCGGATATCACAGCGCAGGGCCAGCTCCAGGCCGCCGGCCAGGCAGTGGCCGTTGATGGCGGCGATCATCGGCTTCCAGGTTTGGAAGTCCCTGGTGATGCCGCCGAAGGGCACGTCGAAGAAGCGGGTCTCGCCGGCAGCGAATGCCTGGGCCATGGCCACCAGGTCGGCCCCCGCCGAGAATGCCCTCTCACCCGCCCCGGTGAGGATAGACACCCACACCTCGTCGTCGTCGCGGAAGGCGCTGAAGGCCTGCAGCAGCTCGCGGCTGGTGTCGGGGTCGATGGCGTTCATGCGCTCGGGGCGGTTGATGGTGACGTAGGCGATGCGCCCCTTCTTCTCATAGATGATGTTGGCGAAATCGGGCATGTCGTCCTCCCTGCATGGCTATGGGCGTGTCAGCAGACGGCCCCAAGTATAAGCGCTATTGCCAGCACTTGGCCAGAGCGATAGATATGGCAATATCTATAATTGCGAGCGGGAAACCCCTTGTCATAGGTATGCCAGTGGAGGCTCTGACACAGCTGAACGGCCTGAAAGACCCGGGTGTGATTCTCTACGGGTCGACGCTCAATGTGCCCTACGTTGGTGAGGACGCGGGGTCCGCAGCTGCTGGCCTGTCTCCCCAGTACAGCCGGGCTTCAGTCCGCGGTAGCAGCTAGTAGCTCCGCTAGCTCCGCGCTTTCCACATCGGGGCCGACTACTGCCAGAACCAGCTTGCCCGCCCGGACGATGCGGCGGGCGACTCGCAGGATGTCGTCGGCGGTGATGGCGCGCAGCTTCTCGACGACGGACTCGATGGGCTCGATCTCGCCCATGGTCAGCAGCAGCTCGCCAGCCCGCTGCCCCAGGGCCATGGGCGTCTCCAGGCTCAGGCGGAAGCCGCCGACGGTGTAGTCGCGCGCTTTGGTCATCTCTTCCTCGCCAACGGGCTCCTCCACCAGCTTGCGCAGCTCGCCCACGATGAGCCGCGCCGCCTCCTGCAGGTTCTGGGGGGCGACGCCGGCGCTGATCACCAGCAGGCCAGTATCGAAGTAGCGGCTCACAGCCGAGCCCACCGAGTAGGCCAGCCCTCGCCTCTCGCGAACCTCCTTGAACAGGCGAGAGCTCATGCCCCGGCCCAGGAGACTGTTGAATATCATCAGGGCGTAGCGGTCGGGGTCCTTTCTGGCGAAAGCGGGGAGGGCCATGGCCAGGTTGGCCTGGCTTATGGGGCGAGCCTCGACGGCCACCCGCTGGGCGGGGAGGTCGGAATCGATGGGGCGAAACGATGGGAAGGGCTTGGCTGGCCGGTCTTCGAAGTGGCGGCGGGCCAGGGCCAATGCCTCCTCGTGGCTGACGTTGCCGGCCACGCTCAACACCGTATTGGCCGGTACGTACCAGGCATCCATATAGCTCAGGAAGTCCTGGCGCTGCATGGTGGCAACCGTCTCCTCGTTGCCGGCAGTGCTCCAGCCCAGGGGCTGGTCGCCGTAGAGGGCCTGGATCAGCAGCTCGCCGACCCACACGCCCGGCTGGTCGCGATTGCGGCGGATCTCCTGCTGCACCACCGAGCGCTCTCGTTCCATCTCCTGAGCGTCGAGCAGAGGATGGAGGACCATATCGGCCAGGACGTCCATGGCCAGCTCCAGCTTCTCGTAGGGGAGGTGGTTCCAGAAGCAGGTGACCTCCTTGGAGGTGTAGGCGTTGAGGACGCCACCCGCCCCCTCAATGGCCTCGGCGATGGCCATGGCGGTCGGGCGGCGCTCGCTTCCCTTGAAGATCATGTGCTCCAGGAAGTGAGCGAGCCCTTGAGAGCCGCGCTCCTCGGCTCGTGAGCCCGTCCCGATGAACAGGCCGACGCTGACCGACTGGGCAGTGGCAAGGGGCGTAGTCACCATCCGCAAGCCATTGGACAGCTCGGCGATCTCCCAGGAGATGGTCATGCACGTCCCCCTTTCTGACCCTGGTGAAGCAGGCTCAGTATAGGGGAGCCATAACGGGACGGTCAACAAAGACGACGACCTGCGGCCGGTTCGCAGTTGGTGGCCTGATTCTCAACTTCCGCCTGGAGGTCAT
>Ga0315289_10011589_pt1 | contig 12490 bp, 5 predicted proteins | sample YL17G11_40_MG_FD_203452 | JGI IMG/M metagenome (GOLD analysis project Ga0315289, IMG submission 203452) | Sediment microbial communities from Yellowstone Lake, YNP, Wyoming, USA - YL17G11_40 | ecosystem: Environmental > Aquatic > Freshwater > Lake > Sediment | place: USA: Wyoming | collected...
CTCGCGTCCAACCACGATGCGTACGCGCTGCTCTCCAGGGCCGCCTTCCTCTGCGCGAGCTCCTTGGGGACGGCCGAGGCGCGCGCGAAGTCGCGGGAGGCCTCGCGGACGTTGGCCAGGGCCCACTCGTCGAGGGCAGCGGGGGCGGCCCTGAGGCGCGAGAGCAGCGCGCCGAGGCCCTCGGAGGTCGCCACCTCGTGGACCACGCCCGCGAGCGCCGACTTCTGCGCCGCCCTGGCCTCGGAGGCCCCCTGCCCGGGGGGCAGCATGACCATCTCGTCCCAGCCGAGGAGGCCCTGGATGCCCTGTGTGCGTGAGTGTGTGTGTGTGTGTGAGAGAGAGCGAGCGAGCGAGAGAGAGAGAAAGAGAGAGAGAGAGAGAGAGAGTGAGTGAGGGTCGAGGGGTCGGGGTGTACCTCTTTCGGTGCCCACGGCGTCGGGCGGGGGGCGGGGGCGGGCATCGATCGAGCCCTCCTCTGGTTTTTCTTCGCCTCCCTCTCCCTCGTTCGTTCGTTTTCTGTAATTTTCAACTCACTTGCAACGCGCTCAGCTCTTTCAGCTTGGCCGCGAGCTTCTCATAGTCGCCTTCGGAGGCGACGGATGAGGAGGAGAGGGGAGCGGTCGCCATCGTCCTCAGAAGAGACAAAGAGGTCGACGAATTCGGTTCGGTTTTTCTGAAGTTGGCGGATTCGACTCCTCTCCTCTTAGCGACCGTGGAACTGACGAAGGGGACTGCTGCTGCTACTGCTGCGACTGGACGGCGCAGGGATCGCGCGCACGTGCGCATCAAAATCAAGGGGGGGGGGGGGGGGGGAGCGGAGGAAGTGAGAAAGGCGGGAGAAGCGAACAAGTGCAAAAAAAAAAACGTCGGCAAAAGACCAAACCTCAAGTCGGAAAAAAATTCCAATGCCCCCTCTGGCTCGGTCATCGCCGTCGGCGTCCCCGCCGCGGCCGCGGAGGCTCGCGGCAGCGAGGCCGCTGCTCCTCGCTCTTCTTCTGCTCTTCTCTGCCTCCTCCTTCGGCCTCTTCTCTCCCGTGGCGGCCCTGACGAGGGAGCAGGCGGAGCAGACGGACTGGCACCGCAGGGGCATCGGCAGCGTCACGGGCGCCTTCTTCGTCGATCGGTCGTCGTCGTCGATCTCGGGCTCTGGCTTCGGCGCTTCCTCCTCCGCGAGTGACTCGATCCTCGTCGCCGCTGCGGACGAGGGGGCAATCGCGCTGCTGGAGGCATCGAGCGGCGAGATCGTGTGGCGAAAGGTGAGAGGAGGACCGAGGAGACAAACTTGAAAGGAATTAGAAACCAAAAACCATCGATCGACGATCTCAACCTTCTCTCGACCCGAACCTCTTTTCTCTCTCCCCCCCTCTCGCTCTCTCTCTCGCCTTCCCCCCCCCCCAAACCACAGCTCCTCGACGCCCGCGAGCGCCTCCTCTCGTTGAGCCCCCTGGGCGCCGCCGGAGACGCGCTGTCGCTCTCGTCCATCGACGGTGGCGGAGGCGGAGGAGCCGGCGGAGAGGACGCGGGCGCCCTCCTGGTCCTCCGGGCCTGGCGCGCCGCGGACGGCGCGCTGCTCTGGGACCGCGCGCCGGGCCCCTGCGGCCCCTCGGCCGCCGCCTCCGGCGCCTCCGGCGACGGGTCGGTCGCCGTCGTCGCCTGCGCGGCGACAGCGGAGGGGGGGAGGCCGCAGGCGACGGCCTTCGACGGCGCCAGCGGCCTCAGGAAGTGGTCAGTCGCCCTGCCCGCCTCGCCCGACGGGGGGCCCCCCGCCTCGCTCGCCGTCGCGCCCTCGGGGGGCTCCCCCTCGGCCGTCGGCGTCGCGTGGGCCTCGGCCTCCGAGCTCGGCGCCGTCTCGCTCTCGGCCGCGGACGGGCGCGTCCTCCCCTCGGCGGGGGACGGGAGCGGGGGCGCGGGGGGGGGCAGCAGGGTCCCCTCCGCCGCGCGCCCGCTGTCGCCGGCGTCGCTCGTGCTCGCCGGGACCGCCGCCGCCGCGCTCTCCCTCGACGGGAAGAGGGTGTGCTTCTCGGACGCGACGGGCGGGAGCGCGCGGTGCGTGTCGCTCCCCGCGGCGGCCGGCGACTGCTCCTCCGGCCGCCTGAGCGCTTCGGGCGCCGTCGTCGTCGCCTCCTGCTCCGCCGGCGCCGTCGCCGTCGCTCTCGGGGGGGGCTCGTCGGGAGCTCTGCCGAGCGTGCTCGAGCTCCTCGACGGGGCCGCCGCGGGGGCCGCCGGGGCCGCTGGCGAGCGGGAGGTGGCCGCGTACGCCGGGGTTTCCAGGAGGAGCGAGGCGGGGGCGGCGGGCGCGGTCGACGTCTCCTCGCCGCTGTTCCCTGCCTGCTCGGCCCCTCCCTCTCGGAGCGCTTCCTCGAGCGCTTCCTCGTCGCCGCTGACGCCCGAGAGGGCCTGGCTCGGCCGCGTCTCCTCCTCTTCTTCCCTTTCTTCTTCTTCTTCTTCTGCCTCTTCCTCTTCCTCTCCTCCTTCTCCTGCCGTCCTCGTTGCCGCAAGGGACGGCACCCTGTCCCTCACCGTCGCCGCCTCGGGAGGGGAGAAGGAGAAGCAAGGAGACAAGGAGGAGGCTTCGACGAGGCGGGGACCGCTCTGGGTGCGGCACGAGGCGCTCGCGCGCTCGGCCGCAGCGTCGGGCGCCGTCGCGCCGCTCTTCGCGCCGCTGCCGCCGCCCGCCGACGCGAAAGAGGCGCCCTCGTCGTCCTCCTCCTCCTCCCCCTCCTCCAAGATGCCCCTCTCGTCCCTCCTCCGCCTCGAGTGGCTCGCCGTGAGGGCCAGCCTGCCCGGGTCCTTCGCGGGGCTCTCCCCCCTCGAGGCCGCCGAGCTCAGGGCGCTGCGCGCCGAGCAGGCGCGACGGGGCGCCGCCTCGGCCGACGCCCGCGGGTTCCGGCAGGCCGCCCTGCTGCTGTCGGACTCCGGGACGCTGTTCGCGCTGCACACGGGGGACGGCGCCGTGCTGTGGAGGGCGGACGGGGTCGCCGAGGCGGCGGGAGGAGGAGGGGAGGAGGGGGAGGGAAAGAGCCGGAGGGCGGTCGTCCATTGGCGGTCGTCGCACTCGCACTCGCACTCGCCGCCGCCCTTGTCCCCTTCCTCGTCTTCCTCCTTCTCTTCGACTGCCCCCCTCGTCGCCGTCTTCTCCGGCGACCGCTTCTCCGTCGTCGACGCCTTCTCCGGCCTCATCGTCGAGACGGGCAAGCTCCCCTTCGCCCCCCTGAAAGTGGTCGAGCTGCCGGGCGCCGGCGCGACGAGGGAGAGGCCGGACGCGGCGTTCCTGCTTGTCGGAGAGGAGAGCCCCGCCGCTTCGGATTCCGACGCCGCCGCCGACGACGGCGTCGGGCCGCCGGTCGCTCTCTTCCCGGCCACGCAGGCGACGCTCGAGGCCGCCGAGGCCCTCGAGGCGCAGGGGCCCCTCAGGTTCTGGCTGCGGGACGACGGGGCGGGAACGCTGACGGGCTTCGCCGTCTCGAAGGGAGCGGAGGGAGACCAGGGGGGCGAGCGCGGCCCCCTCGCGCGACGGCTCGCGCGCTCGGCGGCGGTCTCCTGGAGGCACGCCTTCGGCGGGCCCGGCTCGCTGCTGAGCGTCGCGGCCCCCTCGGCGAGGGACGCGGCCCCCGCGGCCGCGGCCAGGGTCCTGGGCGACAGGTCGATGAAGCTGCGGCTGGCCCCGGGGGCGCTGCTCTTCGTCGCGAGCGCCGACGGCGGCGGCGGCGGCGACGGCGACGAGGACGAAGGCTCTCCCCGCGCTTCCTCGTCGGGGGGGATCACCGCCTCGATCCTCGACGCCGTCTCGGGCCAGTTCGTCTTCCGCCAGGCCCACGCCCGCGGGCGAGGCCCCGTGCTCGCCGCCTGGGCGGAGAACGCGGTCTACTACCACTTTGCCTCGGACGAGTCGTCGCCGTCGTCGTCGACGGCTGGAGAGGGCCGCGAGCTCTCGGGCCTCGCCGCCGACGGCACCGCCGCCCCGACCCCGCCGAGGTGGCTGGTTGGGTCGATGGAGCTCTACGACCTGGCCCGCGGGGAGGGGCTCTCCGCGGGGGCGCTGGCGCTGGGGGCCGTGCGAGGCCTGCTGCCCAAGGGCAAGGCGACGAGGGCGCCGCCGTCGCCCGCCCCCTCGTCGCCGTCCGAGCAGTCGTCCTTCGACCCGCCCCCGGCCGAGGTCCTCCGCGCCACCTTCTCCGTGCCGCACCCGGCCTCGTCGCTCTCGACCACCGTCTCCTCCCGCGGGGTCGCGGCGCGCTGGCTGCTGCTGGGCGACGCGCGCTCGGGCGACCTGCTCGCCCTCGACCGCCGCTGGCTCGACCCGCGCAGGCCCGCCGGCGGCGCCGCCGCCGCGGGCTCCGCGGAGGCGCTCGAGGGGCTGCCGCCCTACCACCCGGACCTGCCCGTCGTCCAGGGCATGAGCCCGACGCACGGGGCGCGCCTGCGGGGGCTCTCGGGGGTGGCGGCGCAGCCGGCGGCGCTGGAGTCGACCTGCCTGCTGCTCGTCGCCGGCGGCGGCAAGGGGGGCGGCCGGGGCCGGCGCGGCTCCGCCGGCGACTTGTTCGGCACGCGGGCGCAGCCGGCCTCGAGCTTCGACGCGCTCCCCGCCGACTTCCCCTTCGGGCTGCTGCTGGCGGCGACGGCGGCGACGCTGGCCGGGGCGGCGGCGCTGCGGGTGGCGGCCGACAGGGAGGCGCTGAGGCAGCAGTGGGCGTGAAAGAGAAGAGAGAGAATGAGGGAGGGGGAGAGAGAGAGAGAGAGAGGGAGAAAGTTTTTGAATTTTTTTCTTCCCCGCTGTGAGCTTTTTCGCATTTTGCTCCATTTTTTTTCCGCCTCTTTCTTTTCCCCGAAAGCAGAGGCGTTTCACCTCCTCGGCCTCTCCTCCTTTTCGCTTCCCTCCCCCCTCCCCCCCCTCCCCCTCTCTCGCCCTCCTTCCGCTCTTCGGGGCGAGAGAAAGATCTTCTCTGCGCGCGCGAGAGAGAGGGCCAAAAGAGCCAGAGAGGGATGGCTGTGCTCCCTGCTCCTCCGCGGCGCCGGCGGTGGCGGCGGCGCTCGCGCTGCTCGGCTCCGCCGCTCCCTTCGTCCCCTCCGTCCCTGCCCGCCGCCGCCCTCCTGCTGATGCTGGTGCGCTCGTTTTGCGGGCGATTCTTTGATCGTTCTTCGAGGGGGGGGAGAGAGAGGAGAGAGAGAGAAAGAGAGAAGGGGGTCGGACGGAAAGAGAGCGAGCGAGCGAGCAACAGGTCAAAAGAGAGAGTGAGTGAGGAAACATCGAAAAGCGCAGTGGGGGAAGAGCAAGAGCCCCGCTCGCGCGTCGCGCCGCCGCCACTGCCGAAAAGAAAAAAAGAGCCGCTCTCCCTTTCCCTCCCTCCCTTCCTCCTTCGCCCGCTCCTCTCTCGCCTCTGAAACGAGACTCAATACGCTCTCTTTCCTTCTCCTCCTCTTCTTCTCGTCCTCCTCCAGGTCTTCTCTTCTCGAGCGGCGACGGCGGCGGCGGGCGAAGCAGCAGGGGGCTGCGACACCACCGGCGGAGGATACGGCGGTTACGGCCTCTCCGGTGGCGGCGGCGCTCTCGACGCCTGCTGCCCTCGCGACTCCTTCTCTGCTTGTGCCCTCGGCGGCGCTTCGGAGAACTGCCGCTGGGCAGACGGGTGCCGCGGCGGCGGGCCTCTCGGGGAGGGGGCGGCGAGGGCGCGGGCCTGCGGCGGCGACGCGGCGCGGCGCGCGACGATGGAGAGCTGCGAGGACGCCTCTCAGCCCGTGGCGTGCCTCTGGCTGCCTTCGATCGCCGCCTCGAGCTCGGTCTCGACGTCTTCCTTCTCCTCGTCGTCCTCATCGAACTCTCTGGACTCGGCGGCGCGGGAGGGGGACGCCCTCGCCGGCGACCCCTCCTCTGCCGCCGCCGACGAGCTGCTGCCGCCGCTGCTGCTGCTGCTCCCGCTTCGCCGCCGCGCTGCCGCCGTCAGAGCGGCGTCCCCCTTCCCTTCTCCGTCGAGCCCGCAGTCTTTGAACGAGAGCAGCAGCAGCAGCAGCAGCGCGGGGGGGCAGCGGGTCGAGGACGCGCCGCCGTCCGCCGACGACGCCGGGGCCTCCTCCTCCTCCTCCTCCTCCTCCTCCCGCCGCCGCCGCCGCCAGCTCCTCCGCGGCCGCTCGCTGGCAGTGCAGGAGGGGGAGGACGCTCCGGAGGGGACCTGCGTCTCCGCGAGCGACCACCGGTGCTCTCTCCACGGGGACAGGCAGGTGAGAAAGAGGGGAGAGATGTCTCGGTGGCAGAAATAAGAAAGGGGCAGGGATCGAGAGGAGAGGCGAAGACGAAGAGTTTCCCCCCCCGTCGCCGTCCTCTCCCCCCCCCGCAAAAAAAAAACCCCGGCTTATAAAAAAAGCTCTCTCTTTCTCTCCGAAAAACACATAAAAAACCGTCACCCGAAACAACAGCTCGACTGCGCCCTCGACCCGCTCTGCGAGCCCACCGGCTCCTGCTCCCTCGGCTCCTGCGACTGGACGGGAGGGCTTCCCGCCGAGGAGGCCGAGGAGGAGCGGGCGCTCTGCGAGCTCCGCAAAGAGGCCTCCGAGGCCTGCGCTCCCGCCGTCGCGGCCTTCCTCCCCGCGCCGCCGGCGGACCCGCTGGGCTCGGGGGCCTCGCCGAGGGCCGCCGCGGCGATGGCTTGCTCGTCGCTCTGCGGGACCGGCGGCGGAAGCGAGGGAGGCGTCGATCCGTTGGCCTGCGCCTCCTGCCTCGAGCTGGAGCAGCGCGCGTTTGCCGGGGCCGCCGAGGCCGCCCGCGGCCTGCTCTCCTCTCCGTCGTCGACCGCCGCGACCGCCGAGGAGCTCCTCGGGCAGGCACAGCGCCGCGCGCTGCTGCTCTGCGAGGCCGGCAGGCTCAACGCGAGGCAGCTGCGCCTCGCCTGCGGGGGGGTCGCCGCGGCCGCGGCAGAGTTCCCGGGGGACGCCGCCGCGGCGTGCTCGTCGCTCGGCCTCTGCGACGCGTCCGGCGCCGCCGACGCCCCCGATGCCCCCGAGCCGTCGCTCTCCTGCTCCAGCGTCGAGGGGAACCTCTGCGTCGCCGCCGTCTCGGCGCACACGCAGGCGGCCGGGCTGGGCTCCGCCTCCGCTTCCGCCTCCGCTTCCGCCTCCGCCTCTCCGGGAGGGGGCGGCCTCGAGGAGCTCTGCGTGGCGTCCGCCCTCGCGGGCGGCCCCGAGGCGGCCGCGGGCAGGACCTTGGCGAGGGGCAGGCCCGCAGAGCTCCTCGGCGCCTGCTCCCCCGCTCCTCGCCCGCCGCCGCCCCCGCCCTCCTCCTCCTCCTCCTTCTCCTCGCTCTTCCCGGAGCTCCAGCTCCCGCCCTCGTGCTGCCTGACCGTGGAGGAGGGCTCCCCGCTCGCCCGGCTCGGCGTCGAGGGGGTGCGGCCGCTCGGGCAGGCCTGCGGGGGGGAGGGGGGCGCGCTCGCCGGCTGCGCGCCGCGCCGCGCCTGCGTCGCGGCCCCGCCGCTCCTCGCCACCTCCTCGCCGTGGGCCTCCTCGGCCGCCGTGCTCTCAGCGGGCCTCCCAGCGTCCCTCTGCGCCGACGCCAACTTCGCGAGGGGAGGGGGGAGCGGAGGCGGAGGCGGGAAGGAGGCGTGTCTGGCCGTCGGCGGCGCCTGCGTCTGGCAAAAGGGCCGCGGCTCGCTCGGCGCGCCGCTCTGGCCGCTGCTGCCTGTCTCCAGCGGCGGCGACGGCGGCTCCGGCGGGTACGGAGGCTCCGGCGGGTACGGCGGGTACGGCGGCTACGGAGGCTACGGGGGAAACGGGGGATACGGGGGATACGGAGGCGACAGCGCCGACGACGGCGGCGGGGAGACCGAGGTTGGCGCCTTCGACGACGGCTACTGCGTCGACGCCGCAACTGCCGCGCTCTGCTCGCTCGCCGGCGTCGCCGGCTGCGGCGGGCCGAGGTCGCCGGGGGAGGAGGCGAGGCCTTCCTGCGCCGTGGTCGAGACGTGCTCTTCGAGCTGCGGGAGCTGCGCGAGCTGCGCTGCGGCCCTGGGCGGCGGCGGCGGGGCCTCCTCCTCAGCCGCCGCCGCCGCCGCCCCCCTCGGGACAGACTTCTCGCCGTTGGCGGCGGCGGCGCTGGCCGCCTCGTCCTCGGGCTCGGCCTCGGGCTCCTCGCTCGGCCCCTGGGGGGCTCCGGCCGCCTCCTCCCCGCCGCAGCAGCAGCCGCAGTGGCTCTTCGACCGGGCCTTCTCCGAGCGGAGCCTGGACGCCCTGCAGCAGAGCGCGAGCGAGCTCTGCCTCCGCTCCTGGCTCGCCGCGACGGGCGTCGTGGTCCCCTCGCTCCCTCCTTCCTCGCCGCCGCCGCCCTTCTCCCCCTCCGCCGCGGCGCTCTCCGCCTGCCGCGACTTCGCCGCGGGGATCCGCGCCGACCCGGCCGTCGCCACGAGGCCCGCCGCGGTCTGCTCGAGGCTGCCCCTCCCCGATCCCGCCGCCGCCGGGGGAGGAGGAGGGGAGGGCAGGGTCTGCCCCGCGGGCTGCGCCTCCGGGCTCGGCCTCGGCCTCTGCTCTTCCCCGCCGCCACCGCCGGCGCTGTCTCTACCGCTGGCGACTACGCTGGCGACGACGCCGACGCCGACGCCGACGCCGGCGCCCTCCTCCTCCTCCCTCCCCGAGCAGAGGAAGCCCTGCCTCTCCGACGGGGACTGCCCCCCGGCGTCGGACCCGAGCGCCGACACCTGCGACGCCGCCGGGCTCGACCCGTCGCTGCTCGGCTCGCTCCTCGCCCTCCCGCCGCTCGCCCCGCTCCCGGCCTCGCTCTGCACGCCGCTCGCCGCCTGCGACGCCGCGGCGGGCGCGACCGTCGTCCGCTGCGCGGGAGGCTGCCGCGACTTCTGCTCCACGGCCGCCGCGGCCCAAGCCGCCGCCGCCGCCACCAGCGCCGGGGTCCTCTGCTCTGGGCCCGGAGACCCGGTCTGCGGTCCCACCGGGGGGGGGGGCACCTGCGTGGCTCTGCCGGAGGGCGCGTGCCGCAACGCGACCGGAGGCTGCGACTCGGCTCTGCGGAAGATCTCGTCTTCGCCGTGCTTCGGCCGGTGCTCGCTCGCTGGCGTCCCGCGCTTCCTGCGCGCCACGCTCTCGGCGGACTATTCCGTCTTGATCCTCGAGCTCGACAGGGAGGCGCGGATGACCGCGGGGGCGAGCGTCGCGGCGCTTTTCGGGAGCGCCGAGGCGGCGGTCGCGGCCGGGGTCGTCGCCGCCGCCGAGGGCGCCGGCGACGCGGCGGCGCTGTCGCTCGCCGACGAGGTCGACTTCTCCTCGTCTCCGCCGACCGTCGCCCGCACGCTGCGGATCTCGCTGCTCGCCTCGGCATCCGTCAGGCACGGGGACGCCATCTCCGTGGGGCCGCAGCAGACGGCCTCGGGGCCTTCGGGCCCGGCGGTCGTCGACGCGCTCACGGGCGAAGCCTTTGCCGCCGCCGACGGCGCCCCGCTCGTCGTCGGCGGGGCGCCGGCGCCGCCGAGGCCGGCCGCCTCGGGGCCGCGCTCCCTCGGCCGCGGCTGCCCTTCTGGTGCTGCCTCCTCTTCGTCCTCCCAAGAGGGCGCGTCGTGGTCCGCCCTGCCCTCGAGGGCAGGGATCAGGCTGCCGAGCTCGATCGTATGGAGGGCCGAGGCGGCGGCGGGAGCCGCCGAGCCGGCGCCGGAGCTCGTCGCCGCCGCCGCCGCCGCCAACGCCGCCGGCACCTCCTTCGCGGCCAGGGCCGCGCTCTCGCTCTCCGCCGACGCCGTCGCCTCGCTGGCCCCCGGTGAGCACACGCTCGTCCTGAGGGCGACCGGACCGGGTGGAGAGACGCGGGAGGCGCGAGTCGAGCTGCGCAAGGCCAGCGTCCCGCTGCCGCGGCTGCTGCTCTTCGGCGCCGAGGAGGCCGGCGGCGACGCCCCCTCCGCCCCCTTCGTCCGCTTCGTCGCCTCGAGGGGGCCCCTGCGCCTCCGCCCGATGCTCGAGCCAACCTGCACCGGGAGCCCCGTGACATACTCGTGGGTCTACCGCAGCGTGGGAGGCGGCGCCTCCTCTGCGGGGGCCCGCCTCGCCCCAGGGCTGATCGAGGCCTCCCCGGGCGGCGGCAAGACGAGGGAGCTGACGCTCGGCGCGCTCTCTTCTGCCTCCTCTTCCGCCGTCGTCGCGGGCCCCGTGCCCGGAGCTGTCCCCGGGTCAACCTACTCGTTCCGCCTCCTCGCACGCTTCGAAGAGGTCCCGCTGTCGGGGGGCAGCGCCGTCGACCCGCGCACGGGCGAGGACGCGAGTGTCGCCGTGCTCGACGTCGATGCCCTCGCGACGGCCGCGCCGCTGTCGGTCGCGCTCGCGGGGCCGGCCGGGGACGTTCCCGTCGTCGCCTCCGCCTCGGACGCCGCCAGCGGCAACTTCCCCTCGCTGACGTTCGTCGCGGCGGCGGTGGACCCGGACGACGCGCTCGCGCCCGTGGCGCAGAGGCCGCCCTTGGTGTTCGACTGGAGCTGCTCGGTCCTGGCGCCGTTGGCGGCACCGGCGTCGACGCCGACGCCGACGCCGGCCCGCCGCCGCCGCCTCGTTCGCCGCCAGATGCTTTCTTCTTCTCCCGAAGACGCCGAAGAGGAGGGGAAAGAGCGGAGGAGGAAGAGGAGGGCGCTCCTCGCTGGCGGCGCAGGAAACGATTCTCCTTCCCCCTCTTCCACGAGCCGCGCCCTCGTCCCGCTCCCCCTCTCCCTCTCTGCCGCTTCCTCCCTTTCCTCCTCCTACGTCAGCTACCCATGCAACCTAGACCCTACGGGGGTCCTTGACGACGGTGCGGGCAGGCTCACGCTCCTCCCCTGGGCCCTCGGACTGCCCAAGTCGCTCGTCGAACCCCAGTCTTCGCCGCCGCTGCTCGTCGAGGTCGGCGTCTCGGCGCGCCGCGGGCTGAGGACCGCGACGGCCTCTCCGTCGCTGACGCTGGTCCCCTGCGATGCTTCGGGGGGGCTTCTGAAACCCCTCGGCAGCGTCAAGCGCTGGTGCTCCGGCGCGGCGGCGTCGAGCGGCGGCGGCTGCATCGGCGCCGAGTTCCCCCCGACGGAGCCGCTCCGGCTGTCGTACGAGGCCGCGGACGCCGCGACGCTCGCCGCGGACCGGGCCCGGGGGCTCTCTTATCGCTGGTCGTGCCAGGGCGAGGGATGCCCTGCGGCGCTGCTGCCCTCGGCTGCCGGGCCGGCGGTGGCTTCGGCGTCGGCGGCCGGCGCCGGTGGCGGCAACGCGACCTCCTCGTCCACTTCTTCCTCTGCCGGCTCCGCCGCCGCCTCCGCGCTCGCCGCCTCGACCTCCTCCGCCGCCTCCTCCGCCGTCTCCGGCGCCTCCGGGAGGGTCCTCGTGGTCTACCCGTACGACGCAGCCGGCAACCCAACCTTCAGGGACGGGAGCGTGCTGACGCTCTCGGTCATGGTGACGCGGCTCTCGTCGCCGTCGAGCAGCCCTTCTTCGGCGTCGGCGCCGGCTCCGCTCTCCTCCACCGCGTCCACCGTCGTGCGCGTCGCCCGGAGGCCCACCTGCGCCGCTTCCCCCCCTGCTGCCTGCCTCGTCGTGACCCCGGCCTCGGGCGCGGCCCTCTCTACCTCCTTCACGCTGTCTACGGGGCCCTGGATCGCTGCCGCGGAGGGCTCTTCTCCGAGCTCCGGAGCACCCCAACCGCCGCTCTCGTTCGAGTTCGGCGTCGTCCGCGCGGCCGACGGCGCCCGCCAGCCCCGCATCAGGGGATGGCCCTCCGCCTCGTTCGACCTGGGCCCCCTGCCGCCTTCGCCTTCTCCCCCAGCCTCCGCGGGAGGAGCGGGGGCAGACGGGTACACGGCGGTCTACGCCTGCGCCTCCGACGCGGGATCGGGCGCGGAGGCCTGCGCCACGGCGCGCGTCGCCGTCGCGTCCGTCCCCGTCGGCTTCTTCGCCGACGGCGCCGCCGCCGCCGCCGCCGCCTCGCTCTCGGCCAGGCTCGCCGCCGCCGCGGCCTCTAACGACCCGGCAGAGCTCGTCGCGGCCGTCAGGGCCATCGTGGTTTCCTCGCCCGTCATGGGGGGCAACGGCGCCGGCGGCGCCGCGCTGGTCGCGGCGAAGCAGGGCGCCGTCCTCTCGCTCGCGAGGGCGCTCGTCGGCAGCGGCGGAATCGGCGGCGGGAGCTCCGCTTCTGCGCAGCCCCTGCCGCTGAGCCCCGGGGACGCGCTGGCGGTGGTGTCTCTGCTGAAGGAGCTGACGAGCCCAGTCGGGGCCGGGGGGGGCACGGTAAGAAAAGTTTCAACTTCTCCCTCCTTTTTCTTCCTTGCTTCCTTCCTTCTCTCTTTCGAGAGCAGCGCCGCCCCTCCCTCGCTCTCAACCCCCCCCCCCCCCCAACCCCCCTCGAGATCGATTCCCTCCCATCAAACAAATACGCCCAACAGGAGACCCTGCTGACGCAGGAGATCTCCCTCGCCGCGATGCAGGCGGCGACCGCCGCCCTGGCGGCCCTCGCAGGAGGAGGCCGGGAGGGGGGGGCCGGCGCGGCCTCCCCCTCGGA
>Ga0315289_10011591_pt1 | contig 12490 bp, 9 predicted proteins | sample YL17G11_40_MG_FD_203452 | JGI IMG/M metagenome (GOLD analysis project Ga0315289, IMG submission 203452) | Sediment microbial communities from Yellowstone Lake, YNP, Wyoming, USA - YL17G11_40 | ecosystem: Environmental > Aquatic > Freshwater > Lake > Sediment | place: USA: Wyoming | collected...
TTGTCCTTGGAACCATTGCCATTGTCCTTGTTTTGGAGGCATCCCGGCGGGTTTTGGGATGGCCATTCTTAACGATTGTCCTTCTTTTCATGTTTTATGCGTTATTCACCTTTCTCTTTCCCGGAAGACTATACGGCAAAGGTGTGACCTGGCCCCGTCTTGCCACCTTTCTCTACCTTGACCCTCAGGGAATTCTCGGAATTGCAACGGAGGTCGCGGCAACGGTTGTCTTCGCCTTTGTCTTCTTCGGACAGGCGCTTTTCCGGACAGGAGGGGGTGCGTTCTTCACTGACTCAGCCATGGTCTTGATGGGTCGTTATCGAGGAGGACCTGCCAAGGTGGCGGTTTTGGCCAGTTCTCTTTTTGGAATGATGTCAGGCAGTGCCGTGGCGAATGTGGTGACGACCGGATCGGTTACCATTCCATTGATGAAAAAGACCGGATACCCCCCTCATTTCGCTGGAGCGGTTGAGGCAACGGCATCGAGCGGAGGGCAGATCATGCCCCCCATTATGGGCGCTGCCGCATTTCTGATGGCAACCTTTCTGGGCATTCCTTATGTGAAGGTGGCAGTGTCAGCAGCCATCCCTGCGGTCCTCTATTATATGGCTGTCTTCATTCAGGTGGATTTGGAGGCAGCCAAAAACGGATTGAAGGGGTTGCCATCGGAGATGCTTCCGAAACTGTTCGTTGTGTTCCGTAAGGGATGGCCGTTCCTGATTCCGTTCTCCGTCTTAATCTATGCACTCTTCATACGGATGATCGAAGCCGACAGGGCCGGTTTGTATGCAACGGCCTCGGTCTTCCTCATCTGCTATCTCCGCAGAGAGGATCGCCTCGATCTGAAAAGGATAGCCAAGATCCTTAAGGAAACCGGAGAAGGGATGCTGGAGATCGGGGTCATCTGCTCTGCCGCAGGGCTGATCATCGGGATCGTCTCCCTCACAGGCTTGGGGTTTACGTTTTCACAGGCGCTCGTAAGCCTTGCAGGAGGAAGCACTTTTCTTCTTCTCATTCTGGGAGCTATAGGAGCGATCATTCTCGGAATGGGGATGACCGTCACGGCGGCCTACCTCCTCATGGTCATCCTGATCGCCCCTGCCCTTATTCAATTAGGGATAGCCCCTTTGAATGCCCATCTGTTCGTCTTCTACTTTGCCGTGATGTCATTCCTGACTCCGCCCGTCTGTCTGGCCGTCTATGCGGCAGCCTCCCTGGCTGAAGCGGACATGATGAAAACTGCATTTCAGGCCATCAAACTGGGGGTCGCGGCTTACATTGTTCCATTTCTGTTTGCCTATCATCCCTCATTGTTACTACAAGGAAATATTCTTGAAATTATTCATGCTATCATTACAGCAATGATCGGTATCAGTTTGGTTGCTATCGGGGTAGAGGGCTTTTTGTTTCGGGAATTGAATTGGCTTAAGAGGGGTCTCCTGATCCTCGGTGGCCTAGGATGTATGATCCCGGGTTGGAAAAGTGATCTGATTGGTTTGGTAATGGGCATCCCCATTATTATTTGGGAATGGAAAAAATATAGAGTTATTAAAAAATCAAAGATATCACCCTATTGAATTAATCATGCTTTACAGTGACTTAAGAGAGTTTATTGATCGGCTTCAATCGTGGATCCATCACAACTGGCTGAGCTCCAAGGGTTTTCTGATACTCTTATGATAGAGGCTATCAAACCCTATGAGTGGCAACCCAGGTCTGAATGGGGAAATGAAAGGTTTCCCCCCACAGCGTATCCCTCAAAAGAGATCATGGAGGTTGTAGAAAGAAGATGGAATGAAATTGAAATTTCTTTAAAAAAAGTTCGCCCAACTCGAAATCGAAATCATCGAAAAGGAGGAGGTTTGTCGTGAAAATTGATATTTTTAATCACATCTTTCCAAAATCTTACTTTGACAAAATGATTAGTGTTGCTCCCAATGGTAAGGATCTCCATAAACGAGTCCGTAATGTTCCTTCCATCGTCGATCTGGACGAACGGTTCAGAATCATGGACATGTTCGATGAGTACGTTCAGATCATCTGCCTGGGTGCGCCCCCCATTGAGGTCTATGGTCCACCTCCCATCTCTACAAACCTCGCCAAGTTAGCCAACGATGGAATGGCAGAACTGGTTCAGAAATATCCTAAACGTTTTCCCGGTTTTATTGCTTCATTGCCTATGAACGACCCCGAGGGACTTCTAACTGAGGCAAATCGTACCATCAAAGACCTTGGAGCAGTGGGAGTTCAGATATTTACGAACGTTTTAGGTCGACCTTTAACTAAACCCGAGACGATGCCCCTCTTCGATCTCATGGCAAAGCTTGACCGTCCTATCTGGATGCACCCTGCTCGTGGTGCGGATTTTCCGGACTATAAAAGTGAACCTAAAAGTCACTATGAAATCTGGTGGACCTTTGGTTGGCCTTATGAAACAAGCGTAGCCATGGCTCATTTAGTTTTCTCGGGGCTCTTTGATCGGCATCCCACTATTAAAATCATCACCCACCACATGGGCGGTATGATTCCTTATTTTGAAGGCCGTGTTGGTCCGGGTTGGGACCAGTTGGGCACCCGGACTTCTGATGAGGATTATACCCTTTTATTAAAGAAGCTGAAAAAGAGGCCTTTAGATTATTTCCGGCTCTTCTATGCGGACACCGCACTCTTTGGAGCAAGGGAAGCAACTATTTGCGGATTAAAATTCTTTGGGGTAAACCAAGTACTATTCGGCTCAGATATGCCCATGGATCCTGAAAAGGGCACAGCCTATATCCGTTGGAACATCGAGATTATAGACAGTTTAGATATTAAACCCACAGAGCGCCAGGCGATCTATGAGGGGAATGCAAGACGACTTCTAAATTTAAAATAGAGCCAAGTTTAAATGGATATGGGCATCATAAAAAATAACTTGAAGGAGGTATAAAAAATGAAAAAGAGTCTCAGAAAATTATCTTTTGGTGTACTGATAGGGTTAATATTGCTGGCACCCCTGAGTGGGTGGGGACAGGTAAAACCATCAACTTTGCCCAGTTCTCTTGCCTTTGGAACTTCTTCTATTGGCTCTGCTTTCTATATTATCTCAGTGGGAATGGGGGAGATCATTTCTAAAAAAACGGGGATAAACATTTCAGTAGAATCTGTGGGAGGCTCTGATGCCAATGCTCGAGCATTAAGTCAAAAGAAAGTTGATTTGGCTATGCTCAATTCTCTTAGCGTGGCAGCAGCCTATATGGGGGAAGGCACATTTGCTAAGGAAGGAAAGGCTAACCTGCAAGTAATTGCTCAGGGACAACAAAGCCTGCGTAACATCGTTGTCCGGACCGCTTCAGGGATAAAATCTCCTGCTGATCTCAGAGGAAGTAGATTTATTGGAAAACGACCAGCTCTCGCCGAGTTGGAGATGATCACAGATACCCTCCTTAAGGCCTACGGGATTCCAAAAGATTCTTTAAAGATTCTACAGACCACGGAAACCAAAGAGGCTTTAGAGGCATTAAAATTAGGGAGCGCCGATGGGGCCGTCATCCCGGCCGGACTTCGGTCAAGCACCCTTCTTGAGCTTGCTCAATTCGTTGATGTTACCTTCTTATCCATCCCAGAGGATAAGATGAAGTTAATATTGGAAGAACTAGGACCTGCTTTCCACGAGGCTGTCATCCCGAAAGGTACCTATAGAGGTCAGATGGAAGATGTCAAGACTCCTTCCCTCTTGACCGATATAGCAGTAAGGGCAGATTTTCCTGAAGATATGGCCTATCTTATTACCAAGACTTTGTTAGAAAGCCAAAAGGAATTAACAATGGTTCATAGCGAGGGGAAAGAATGGACCGTCTCAAACACCTTGAAACCTCCCCCTGCCCCTTTCCATTCTGGAGCGATTAAATACTTCAAAGAAAAAGGACTCTGGACTCCAGACTTAGAGAAATTTCAGGAAAAGCTCTTAAGAAAGGGTAAAAATTAATATCCAAATTGTAAGAAAAAATTGAGAAAGAAGGACGGGGTGACGTGTTAGGAAAGGCCGTAGGGCTCATAGCCGGGCTTCTTGCCCTTTATCAGATGATTATTGCCAGTCGTCTTCTCACCTGGTTTGGAATCTTTATCTCTGCCCCTCAGCACCGAGCCATCAGCCTCTTCTTTGTCCTCCTTTTGGTCTTTTGCTATCGTTCTCCCAAAGGGGAGATAAGAGAGGCAAAACTTTCCTGGCATGATATCCTCTTTTTATCTATCGGATTAATCGGGATTGGTTATGTGGCTTTCAACTATGCAGCTATTATAGAGTATGGAGCTTATGGTTATCTTGACCTTATAGGAATAATTCTTGCCCTATTCGCTGCCTTCTCTCTTCTTGAGGCAAGCCGCAGGGTAGCAGGGATCATCTTCCCTCTCTTAATCATCACCTTTTTGTTGATCACCTTATTTCAAAACTATCTGCCGGGCCTTTTATATGGAAAAGGATATGCCATTGACCGTCTCACCTATAGTTTTTATGCTGGAGGGGCAGGCATATTTGGTATCCCGCTGGGAGTGGCCACTACCATCTTGATTTCCTTTATCATCTTTGGCCAGCTTCTGGAGGAGTCGGGAGGAGGGAGGTGGTTGATCCGCTTGGCCTTATCTCTGACCGGATGGACCGCCGGAGGGCCGGCCAAGGTAGCGGTAGTGGCCAGTGGTTTTTTTGGAATGATCTCTGGTTCTCCCACAGCCAATGTAGCCATGACTGGCGCATTTACCATCCCTTTGATGAAAAAGACGGGATATCCTGCTAAATTTGCCGGAGCCGTAGAGGCAGTGGCTTCAACCGGTGGACAGTTTATGCCACCTGTCATGGGAGCGGTAGCATTTATTATGGCCGAATGGTTAAACATCCCTTATGCAAGGATTGTTAGAATGGCTCTTATCCCGGCTATATTATATTTTCTCATCCTTTTCATGTCCGTCCATTTGGAGGCCAAAAAAACAGGACTTCAGCCTATTCCCCGTCACGAAATCACGCCCCTTCTTACCGTTTTTAAAGAAGGCTGGTTCTATCCCATTCCCATTTTTGCCTTGATCTACTTCCTTTTAGTAAAGAGGTATCCACCAGAAATGGCTATCATGGCCTCCCTTCCTTTCCTCATCGCTATCAGTTTTCTCTCTCCTGACAAGAATCACCATCTGGTTCCCTCTCATATCTGGAAGGCATTACTTAAGGCGGTCAAGACCTGGCTTACCGTGGGAGTGATTACGGCTACCGTTGGAATGATGATCAGCTCTCTCGAATTAAGTGGGCTGGGAATAAAATTTTCCCGCTTTATGGTCGATTTGAGTTATGGCCATCTTCTTCCTGCCCTTATAATGGTAGGAATAGCCAGCTTTATATTAGGGATGGGACTTGATTCCATCCCCTGTTATATAATTTTGACCATTCTTGCTGCTCCAACACTTGTTACACTTGGTATCCCCGTTGAAGAGGCCCATCTCTATGTCCTCTATTGGGGATTGGCCTCTTTTATTACTCCTCCGGTATGTTTGGCCGTCTATGTGGCCTGCGGGATTAGCGGGAGCGAAATGTGGGAGACCGGCTGGGAAGCAGTCCGACTGGGTATTGCCGTCTTTATCGTTCCTTTTGCCTTTATCTATAACCCTGCCCTCCTTGGGAGGGGTTCTTTGGGTGAGGTTATTATTGGAGTGGCAACCGCCCTGGGAGGTGCCTGCCTGGTTGCAGTAGCGGTTCGGGGATTTGCCAGACGACCTTTAGGATGGCTGGCAAGAAGTCTCACCCTGATTGGGGGGTTATTTCTAATTGCTCCGGGAGTCTGGACGATTATTATTGGGGTAGTCCTGGGGATTCTGGGGTTGAGGAAGGGTCTATTTAGTCCATCTTATAGTTTTTTCCGCTAATATTATTAGGACCAATGATTAGCTTTATCATCTAATTTTTTAGGACATGATCCACTTTTTAGGTGAAAAAAGAGGAGAAGGTCCAAATAAATTAACATTGCAGCTTATTCTGGTTATCATTTTTCCCCATTTTAGAATGAACATAATTTCATACGCTACCAAATATTAAAATTAAAAGAGGAGGTCTACGATGCACGTGAGGTATCAGGATTTACGGGAATGGTTGATTCAGATTGAGGAAATTGGAGGATTGAAGGAAGTCAAGGGGGCCAATGTAGAGGAAGATGCTGGGATGCTTGCAGAAATGCTTTCTCATACCGAAGATGCTCCAGCAGTGATCATGGATACCATTCCGGGTTACCCTAAGTGGCATCGTCTCCTCATCAATGCGAATGGAGCAAGACAGCGTATAGCGCATACCCTTGGATTTGACCATCGTATTGATCGTATTCCTCTGCTAGAGGCACTCGCCCAAAGACTTCAGAGTCTGAAACTTCTCCCTCCTGTTGTGGTTGAGAATGGTCCTGTCATGGAGAATGTTTTAAAGGGTGAAGACGTCGATTTAAATAGGTTTCCCGCCCCCCTTTGGCATTTAGAAGATGGAGGAAGATATATAGGCACTGGATGCTACCTCATCACCCGAGACCCTGAGGAAGGATGGATCAATCTCGGGACATACAGGGTGATGGTACAAAAAAAGGATCAAGTTGGCTTTTATGTCTCGCCTGGACATCACGGCTGGATTCACCGAGAAAAGTACTTTGCCAAGGGAAAACCTTGCCCAGTCGCCATCGTACTCGGAGGAGATCCTCTTCTGATGATGACGGGTAGCCTGGAAGTACCATGGGGGATTTCCGAATATGATTGGGCTGGCGGTTTAAGAGGTGGACCCTATCGGGTGATCCATGACCCCATCACAGGTCTACCTATCCCAGCTGAGGCAGAGTTAGTCCTGGTAGGTTATACCCATCCTGGAGAAGTAGCTCCTGAGGGACCTTTTGGGGAATGGACAGGTTATTATGCTTCTGGAAGTCGAGAAGAGCCTTTCATTAAAGTGGACGCCGTCTATCATCGGAACGACCCCATTCTCTTAGGAACCCCTCCAAACAGGCCCCCTTATGAAGCGGACAAATACCGGCAATATATAAAATCTGCCATGCTCTTGAATGACCTCCGTCGATCTGGAGTTCCTGGGGTAAAGGCTGTGTGGTGCCATGGAGTAGGAGGCTGCCGTTTGCTTATCGCAGTCGCTATTGAACAGATGTACACCGGTCATGCGGCTCAAGCAGGGCATCTGGCTTGTCAGCTCCCTTCAGGAGCCTATCTTGGACGCCTGATTATTGTTACTGACGACGATATTGATGTAAGCGATTTAGAAGAACTGATGTGGGGTGTCATTACGAGGTGCGATCCTGCCACAGACCTCGATATTGTCCATCGTGCCTGGAGTGGGCCGTTGGATCCCTTGGTGTCCCCTGATATGAGAGCGAAGGGTGAATTTTATAATTCTCGTTTGATCATCAATGCCACCAGGCCCTGGTCTTGGCGTCATCAGTTTCCAAAGGCCATTGGTCCGGATATGGAATACCGGCGTAAGACAAGAGAGAAATGGGGACACCTGTTAAAATAATCGGGGGACACTTCCCTATTTTTGTCCTTACAACAAGAAGATGGTATTGATAAAAATAGGGAAGTGTCCCTTTTGGAAGCTGCTGCAGTTCCGGTCGAACAGCTTTAAAACTTTATATATTTACTAAATTCTTTGACGATATCATCCGGCTGGCTCATGAGATCAGTTAATATTTTTAGTGTTTCCTCAGCGTTGGTATACTCCAGAGACATCATTATTTTATTGGCCTCTTCTTTAAGCACTGGATCTTGGATGACTTTCGAAAAGGCATCCCTTAGAATGGCCATGACGTCAGCAGGAGTCTTCGGAGGGGCGACGTAGGGCCGGCCGACCCGATCTGCAGAAGCGAGCATGGCCATAATCGTCTTACCCATCTTGTTCGTCGTGAGGTCCTCATTCACCGGCAAGTTCGCAACCTCCGGCCCAGAGACACGGCTGCGGACTAAAGGACGCATGAGTCCCCTCTCGATGAAAGGCTTGAGTGAGCTGTAGGAGCCCGCCCTTCCATCCACCTCCTTCCTTTCAATGGCCAACATGCTGGCGGCACTCGAAGGGTAATCGATGAGCTTTAGATTGAATTCACAGAATTCCTTCAAAAGGATAGGAAATTGTGTATCGGAAGCCCCTGCGCCCACCCCTGCCAGGTAAATGATTTCCTTTGCCTTCCGAATGTCCTCGACGCTCTTGTAAGGAAGATCTGTTCTTAGGGCGAGGATCATCGTCTCGGAGGCTGCGGAACCAATCCAGGAGAATTTAGTGATATCGAACTTAACTCCCTCCAGCTTCAGCAACTGAGAAAAAGGAAGCCCGCGGTCGAAGGTTTCGATTGTCAGGCCGTCTGGCTTGGCGATATTGTAAAGATAGTTCGCGGCGATGATAGTCTGAGCCCCTGGCATATTCTCAACGATGATAACAGGTTTCCCAGGGATATGCTTGCTGAGGTGTTTTGCAAGAAGCCTGGCTATTCGGTCATAACCTCCCCCCACCTCATGCCCCACAATTACTCTGATCACCTTGCCTTCGTAGTACGGCGCCGATATCGTCCTCTCAGTTAATCCAAAAAAGGCAAGAAAGAAAGAACAAAAAACCAACAGCGAAGTCTTCTTTTTCATCGTCCACCTCCCATGATAAGAATCTGAATCCTTTAAGTTGCAAAATGACCCTTTAATGCATGCTGGCCCCGCCGTCCAAATTGATCAGTTGACCGGTGATAAAATCACTGTGGCTGGAGGCTAAGAACAAGACCGCCCCGATGAGGTCCTCTGGGATCTCTACCCTTTTGATACAACGATCCGCGATCGCATTTTGGAACCGCTCCGCTGGGGATACCTGCTCATTCATACCGGTGGCCGTCAATCCTGGAGCGAGCGTATTGACCGTGATCCCGTTCTCCCCTACTTCGCGAGCCAGGGCGCGGGTAAAACCCACCACCCCTGCCTTCGAGGTTACGTAGTGAAGAAAATGAGGAGACCCTTTGAAGATGGTCGAGGAGGAAATATTGATAATCTTCCCGCTTTTCTGTTGCTTCATATAAGGGAAAACGGCCTGGGCACAGAAGAGCATTCCCCTCAGGTTCACGGCCATCACCTGGTCCCACTCATCGCCAGAGATTTCTGTAAATGATTTCCTCGTCAGAGTTGAATAAATGGCTGCGTTATTGACAAGAACATGAATGCCATGCCACTCATTCCATACATCCTTCGCCATAGCCTGACAATTCGAAAAATCTGCCACATTGACCGCTCTCCCCAGCACCCTATGCCCCTTGTGTCGCAACTCAACAGCAAGGGTTTCTGCTGCAGATGAGTCAATGTCTGCGATGAAAACCCAGGCGCCCGCTTCCGCAAAAGCCTTGACGTAAGCGCGGCCAATGCCTTTACCCCCACCGGTTATTATGACCACTTTATCTTCAAGGCCCCACATGATAAGACACCTCCTTTAGGGAAAAGAAAAAATCGTCCTTCTAAGGTCGGCAGAACCAAGTTTAAATCATCATGTTTGCGCTCAAGATCAGAGTCTGAGCCGTCATGAAATCGCTCTCACGGCTGCACAGAAAGATAAGGGCCCCGACCAGATCCTCAGGAACCCGAGCCCTCTTTAGACATCCGATTCCAGTGGCATGTTCCCGGTATTCGACCGCCTTATATCCCTAAATCTTCTCCCACGAGAATGACGGTCGTTCTCTCCTTGTCGCGTTCGTATTTTAATATAGCTATCTTATTGCATATTTTTCTTGGATCCTTACAATCTACACATTTGCCTGCCTTGGTGCAGGGAAGATCCCAATTTCTTCTCTTTGCGTGGATCGGAGCCACATATTCCCTGATCCTGGTCATTCCATCCTCGAGATTCCTCACGATTTTATTTTTCCCGGCAACCACCAATACCTTTTTCGGTCCGAACAGAAGACAGGCCGCCCTGTTTCCAAAACCATCCATGACGATGAGTTCGCCCTCCAGGGTGATCGCATTAGCACTCGTTAAATAAACATCGGAAGAAAAATCCTCTATTCTCATTTCATCGGATACACTATCCCTTTGAGTGATCTTTTGCCTTAAATAACGATATTCTCCCTTTTTGAGGATCTCAATCATCCCAAGTTCTCTCAACGTATAAGACCCGCCATGGGACACGGTAGCATTTGGAGGGATCCTTTTTAAGATTTCATTTAATGCCACTTCCTTGTCCTTGGCATAAATCCCTTCCATATTATTCTTATGGATTGCGCTCATCGTTTCTTCTATCTGTTTTTCAAAATGCCAGCGCTTCGCCTTTATCAATTCTCTTTGCTCTTCCATCAATATTCTCCTCTTTATAAAAAATATCCGTTAAATGTCACCCCGCCTTTAATAGCCCCAAAGGAGCTTACGATAATCGGAGAAAGGTTGAAGGTGCAGGTAGTTCCAGTTTTTGTCCTTGTAGTGACATGGCCAGGCAGGGACCCAGTAAACTTCGAGGCTGTTTAGAACAAAGACTCCCGTGTCAACGTTTCCCCCTGTTCCCAGAGGATGCGCCTTGGTTCTCTTTCCGGTATGGTCGCAAAACGTTCCAGGGACAGTGGGGGCCCCAGTTACTGGATCTGGATCATATTGTTTCCCGTCTTGATCATAACCAATATGGGAAGGGGCAATCTCTCGTAGCATCATCTCTCTATCAATTTTACCATAGTTGTTTCGAAGCATCCACATTCCTGACCAAAAGCGATAATAGGACGAAGACCCTTCTTTTTCTGGATCAAACCCCGTCATAGGCTGGTCGGCATGCCAAATATTATTCTCATCATAGCTCCCATCTTTATATTTGAAGTGATTTGCGATAACAAGATAATCATTCCCTTTTTCTCCCAAGTAACCCGGTGTTCTGATGGCATAGTGGAGAGCATTCTGTTCCACACAGTAGCACTCCTTTGAATCAGCAAATATGATATTGCACCCCCTGGCTCTCAATACCGTTTTCCTGCCGCTCAAAGCTCGATATTCTGGAGTTCCAATCGTAATCCTCTCTGCTGCCTCACGGGCATTCTTTGAAAAAACCACACCATAGAAGGCGAGCAGGAAATCCCTAATTCCGGGAGCGGCTGTCTCATCCATCTGCATATTCGCTTCTTTGTGTTGTGCACCTGCTGTGAGACAACAGACACCCATATCGTTAAGAACCCCTGCACCCAGTCCGCCAATCCTCCCTGCTCTCCCTTCAGCCCAGAATACTCTTGCGTTGGGATCCTTTGGAAGGGCCACATAAGCGACTTGTCTTTCTCTCCCTGATCCTCCTCTTTCGATCAGGATAGACTGAGCCGCGCGAGTGGCAAAAGTTTCCCCTGTTTTTGTTGCTCCCCCTTTAACCCAAAGGCCATTACATTCTTCTGTGAACCCTGGATGAAATCTCAAATCGCCGAAGTTCAGAAGTCCAATTTTCTCAAAGTTCGAGCACACATCGGCATAAATAGATTTGTCCAGTTCCACGGATGCCCCTTCAGCAATCCCTTCCATAAACTCAATGGTTTCTGGACTGAGAAAGGAAAGCTCCTGATAGCCTCTTTTCAAATAGGGAATACAGTATTTTACCCTTTCCTTTTTTGACCTTCCTTTATGCCATTCCTCATTCGTAACCCTCAACACATCCTTTTCCCATTTAATATCAAAATTGATTCGAATATCTTTTGCAGCTCTCTGCCCATATTGAATACCCATCTCCCTCCAGGTCCCTTGAAGGACCCCAATCCACATCACTCGTGCAGGTGGATTTTCAGACTCGAGCCTGAATGGAATTTTTTTCTCATCCGTTCTTGACACAGAAATGCCCCCTTTCTTGATAAAGATTACTTTACAGACCGATAAGCTCTTTTGAGTAAAGGGCCTATAAAAGGAGAGATCAGAGACAAAATAGTCAGTACAATTAGAATTTTAGAAACAGGAGAGCCAAAGAAGATAGAATAAGAGCCTCCAGAGATCGTCAAAGCTCGGTGAAAATTTCTCTCCACCATCGTCCCCAAAACCAGTCCTAAAATGAGAGGGATGGGGTTAAATCCTGCTTTTTTCAAAATATAACCAAGGAGGCCAAAGCCCACGCTCAAGATGACGTCCTTCATCATGTTTCTAATGGCATAACTCCCTAAGAGGCTGACGACAATAAATGATGCAAGATACGATGAGTATTAATAAATTAGAGATGAAAAGTCAAGGAAATGTTGACCCGTTCACCTGACATGACAATACTGGTTTTTTGAGGGAAGAACGGGTTGACAAAAGACTTTTTTTATCTAACGATAAACTAAAAAGGGACGATGAAATGAAAATTATTTTCCATCAGAGATTTTATGAGGTCTATACCCATGATCCGGCAGCTGCTGCGGGAAGGACGGAGTCCATGGTGAAGGCACTGGAGAAAGAATTTGAATTTGTTGAACCAGAGCCTGCATCAGAGAAGGATTTGGCGAGAGTCCACGGAAGGCAGCATATTCAATGGGTCAAGGCC
>Ga0315289_10011594_pt1 | contig 12488 bp, 15 predicted proteins | sample YL17G11_40_MG_FD_203452 | JGI IMG/M metagenome (GOLD analysis project Ga0315289, IMG submission 203452) | Sediment microbial communities from Yellowstone Lake, YNP, Wyoming, USA - YL17G11_40 | ecosystem: Environmental > Aquatic > Freshwater > Lake > Sediment | place: USA: Wyoming | collected...
GTCTTTTTCAGAGTCAAAATCTTCAAAGATAGGGACTCCTTGTAAAAATAAGTCCAAATCCTCATAAGAGGCATAATATTCGTCATAGAAATAATCTTGGGCAAAGACAATTTCAAATCCTGAGTCTGTAAGCTCTTGCTTATCCTTTTCAAGTCTCGATTTACTCCACTTGTTATATCCTTGACCACGGCTAAATATTTCTTTAATTGCCTGACAGTCTTTTTCGCCAATATCTATCCAGATAAAATGACCGCCTGATTTCAATAATCTTTGAAACTCAGAGAAGGGTGTTGGTCCACGACGGCTAAAAATTAAGTCGAAAGATTTATCGGAAAATGATGTTTTACTAGCATCTTGGAATTTAAAAATAATATTTTTAACTCGTAATATCTTCTGTTTTTGCCTGGCAATTTTTAATAATTCTTTGGAGATATCAATTCCCGTGATGCTTAAAAAGTATTTTACTATTTGGAAAGCAAACTTTCCATCACCGCATCCTGCATCGAGAGCCTTTTTGTTTTCATTTGCCAAACCAAGTAGTTTTTTCTTAAAAATTTTCTCTGGGTCTCCACTAGGATATTCGGAAAGGTGTTTTACATGACCTTTACCAAAGGCATATCCTCCAAATTTCTTAGCTACTTTATCGTAAAAATTTGTCGTCATAAGACTATTCTTACATTATATAAACTTGGTATATTAAACGCCAACTGATTCTTCCTAAGGGACTTATTTATTAACCGAAAGATTGAATTTGATTGTGATTTGGAAAGTATAAAAATTCTCTATTTAAATCTTAATTTATCTACTCTTCAAATGTATAATTCTTAAGAATAGTTGAAATTATAATAAATGATTATTTTGTAATATAATATAGTCAGTTGCATAAAATACGAAGATAAGTTACTATCTACTTTAGCAAAGGATATTTTATGACCAATTTTACCCTCGACAAAGATAAGTATAAAGCTGTCTTCCTCTATATGGCAAACTCTCTAGGACAGATAGAGGGAATGAAGAAGGCTTATAAACTATTTTATTATTTAGATTTTGACTTTTATGAAGCCTATGAAAGACCGTTTACAGGGGAAGTCTACAAAGCTTTAGAAATGGGTCCAGTCCCGATCTACTTTAGTGGCATCGTGGAAGAATTAGTAAAAGAGGGAAAGATTAAAATTACAAAAGTTAGAAGATCGCCTACCCACCAGTATGATACTGTAATCTATAAACCTCTAACAGAAACCAACTATAAATTCACAGCTGAAGAAAAAAAGATGTTAGATAGAATTATAAAACTTTATGGTAATCAAACAGGAACTAATTTAGAGAGGCTCTCCCATACTGAAGCTCCTTATAACGCTGTTGAGACTTACCAAATAATTCCCTACGAATACAGCATCTACAGAGACACTCAAAACTTAGTCTAACATCTATGCACGATTCTTCATCTCCCTGCTGTTTTGTACACCATTCGAGCTTTATGGAAGAACTTGAAGAATTTATAGAAAAACACTGTTCTGCAGATACATCCGCTCAGGAAACAACACACAATATTCAAAAACTGCTACTTAAACATTTTTACGATAAAATTGCAATGTTTACTCCCAAGCATTTAGGACTCGCTCAAGGCTTTGGTGGTTTTACTGTCTTTTGGTTACATATGGTAATACCAAACTCTAATCTCTCAAGAACACAACTACCAAAGGCTTACTTTTATAAAATTGACAATCATATTGGCTTCTTATGCTTAGACTCTCATCTGCAAAACTATAAGGATGCCAGATTAAGAGCGGTCGCTATCGAACGGCTGCAAGAGATGATTGAAGTTCTTAAAACGCACTAGATAGAATCTGGTGTTAGGCTTTTCTACTTTCTCCTTTTCTCTTTTTTCTAGTAAAATACGCTCAAGAAAGCGGATAATCCTTCAACTTATTGCGGTTTTTTATAGGCTTCAAAATTAGCCGCGACTCCAGGATTAGCCGTCCGCAAGAGCCTCAAGACCTCGCCTCTAATTGCCCCTGTTTCGACTACTCCGTCGACGGCGGCAGTCTGGGCCCAGGTTTCCACCTGGCCGGCAATGCTTTCTGCTTCCTGGGCTGTTACTCCCGATTTGAGAAGGCCGCTCACTATCTTACTCCGGTTGAAATCCTCCAAAGTGCCATTCTTCTTTTTAGCTTTAATTTCCATTTCTCTCACCCCCCCTCTTTAGCCCGCCGAGAATCGCTCCTCAAGGCGTGTATGAATAATACTGAAAAGCCTTGAGATAAGATTAGGCGGGTCCTTCTCCATTGTATCAAATCTAAAGGAAGTTCGTCTTTATTTCGCTGTTCGAAGTCTTTTTTGATCAAGAATGAAAACACCGAGACCCAGAACCGTAAAGGCCAAAGCCACGGCTGGGCTGATAAACGGAATCTGACGCAAGAGATAATAAGCCGCCAAACCTACCAAGAGAGCCCAACTCCAGCTTTTCTTTATCTCAAAACGATTCAAAATCCAGCGACCCGTACCAATGGCCACAAAGATTTTGCTGAAATAAAGAAGGAAAAGAAAAAGAGGAATTAACATCAAGACAAAGGGAAGGCCGATAATCGTGATGGCTAAGAAAACTATTCCCAGAGGAAACAAAATCATCGTCAGAAAACCGACTCCCAGGCTCTGCCACGGATGAGCAGTTAAGACTTTAGCCATCTCCTCGTTCCGCTTGGGAAGAATCCGCAGAAAACCCCAACCGAGAAGAAAAGAAAGAAGAAAACTAGAAAAGCTCAACCAAAGACCCGCGCCTCGGAAAAGGTCTGGTTTTGCCAGGAACTTTGGTTTTAAACCAACTGGCTTTACTTTTTTTGATGGTTTATAAGTAGTTTCTCCTGAAATAACGGCGCCATCAGCAATTTCTGCTTCGTTCGGACTAAGATAATCTAAATCGCCACCAACCCGCGCCTCTGAGCTTAAAACCAATTCCTCCATTGAGCCAGAAAGATCTCTGCCAATCTGGCTGTTAATTAAAGCCCGACCAGCATAAATATTAGCCTCCTTGCCTACTGGTCCCCGAAGCTCAAGATTGCCGACTCCCGCCAGTAAACTGCCGCCAATCTTCGCTTCATTGGTAATCATCACCGTGCCGCCGCCGACCGTCAGGTTTTTACCAATCGTGCCGTTGATGAGAATATTGCCACCACCAACCCGAACATCATCACTCACCTCGCCCAGAATGTTAATCATGCCTCCACCCACCAGTAAATCACCATTAATCTTGCCGTCAACCGTAATATTCGCTCCAGCGGCATAAACATCGCCGTTAACTGTTCCGGAAATATTGACTGTCTCACCGGCAACCAAAAGATCATGCTCAACTATCTCGCCCTTTTTAAGCTCAAAATTGCGCGGCGTTGACGGCTCTTTGGCGATGGCAATCGCCGGCAAAGAAAAAAGGATAAGAGTCACAGCCAGAATTAGAAACAAGCCCTTTTTTAACATCGAAAAGATTATATTAAAGAATAAGGATAAAATAAAGTGTCAAAAGGATGAACCGGTTTCTGCCGAGGTTGGAAGCTCTAAACTCTTCTCTCGATTAATAAATTCAGCGGCCCCGCAAGCAACACAGACAGCAAAAACACAACCAACCTCAGCCATTTCCTCGCCCCTTAGAGCTCCTTGCCACGAACCAAATCCATCAATGACAAAGCCTTCACAACATTCTGTTTGATCCAAAGGGTTTTTATGACCGATTCCCTCTAAAACCATGGCTTCGCCCAAAAGCACTTTATTCTTCCTGACTTCCCTTGCCCAGCTTGCTAGGGACTGATGATATAACGACCTTTTTCGTTCCCCTCTTTCGGCCATTAATAAAATTATAACCAGTCTGTCAAGGACAGCTTATGATATAATATCTCTACTGCCCATAGGGCAGTTTTTGGTTGGAGGTTCGAATGCCTTTTCCTGAAGGAGAACTACACATATCAGATAAAGTCCTTTGTGTTGGCGATTTTGATCAAGAATCAAAATCCCAAATAGAAAGTCATTGTGGTAGTGAAGTCGCCATCATTAAAGATGCTAAAAGTGTTCCTACAATTTTAGAAGGAGCTGCCGCTGTTGGCAGTTTTCCCGCTTTTATCATTTCCCGTCTCCGATTAACTGAAACAAAAAGTGGCTTGGATTTAGCCGAACAAATCAGAGGCCTGGGTTATCCAAAAGCAAGATCAATTTCTGTATATCTACTTTCAGAAGGTGAAGTCTCAGAAGAGGACAAAAAACGAGCAGGAAGATTAAATATAGATATTCTAGACATAAAAGATCTCTTCCCAGATCAAGCAAACTCTTAAATAATTCTCAATCCAAAATTTTTCTGCTATACTTAATTTAGTCATGAATCAGTTTACTGCCAGTCTTTGGGGTGATGAAGCCTGGGCCGCCACTCTCGCCGTCAAACCCTATTTAGAAATCATCACCACCGTCGCCCGCGATACTTCCCCGCCACTTTATTATCTTTGCTTACACACCTGGATGAAATTTTTTGGCACGAGCGAAGTCTCCATCCGCAGCCTTTCCTTTCTCTTTTTTCTTTTAACCTGTTTTTCTGTCTTTTTAATTGGCAAAAAACTCTGGGATAAAAAAACCGGCCTCTTGGCCGCCCTGGCTTGTTTTCTCAATCCCTTTCTTTTCCAATACGCTTTTGAAGGCAGAATGTACGCCATTCTGCTTTTAACTTCCACGGCCGCCACTTATTTTTATCTGTCAAAAAATCAAAAAGCTTACATTCTGGCGGCCGCGGCCGCTTTATACACTCATCATTTTTCCCTTTTTGTCATCTTCACCCATTTTCTTTGGGAAGTCCCCAATCTCTTTAAAAAGAAGGGCTTTCTTAAAACCCTTAAGCCCTACCTTATTATAGGTCTTTTATATCTTCCCTGGCTCTACCCGCTTTATTATCAAACCTCCTTAGTCGGCAGTGGTTTCTGGCTGGGTAAACCAAACTTCAAATCCTTAACCGATTTGTTCTCGACCTTCCTTTTAAATCCGGCTCAAGGCCTAATCAGAAAATTTCTTGCCCTTCTGGTTGGCTTAACCTTTTTAATCCGGCGCTGGGGAGAAATTAAAAAAGAAGTCTTTTTAGCGAGTCTTTTTCTTGTTCCTGTTGGTCTGACTTATCTTATCTCTCAATTTTTCTCCTCTATCTTTTACGACCGCTATTTGCTCTACGCCATCCCTCCCCTTTTACTTTTATTGGTTTCCCGAAGAAATAAAATTTCTTTGATTTTTATTACTCTCATCTTCCTAGTTTTCCTCCCCCTCAATTTTCAATATTTTACCCATCCCACTAAGCGGCCATTTCGTGATTTAGCTAATTTTATTAAGTCCCAGGATCTAAAAGACACCGCTTTAATTAACTATAATGACCAAGCCCATCATCTTTTTGAATCAAAATATTATCAGCTTCAAGCTCCTCTTTATGTCCCTGAGGGTAATTTACCTTTTTTTACCGGTACCGCTTTGATGACTAAAGAAGATGTTCTTCGCCAGCTTCCAGCTAAACAAAAAATTATCGCCATTACTAGCGGTGAGCCGGAAAAAGTACTCTTACCTAATTACCGCTTTTCAAAGGAAAAAACTTTTGATAGTCTTCATTTAGTATGGTTAGAAAAAATAAAATAATCTGGCTGGTAATTCTTCTGGTTGGGGTCGCCATCTTGCGAATTCCCTCTTTGTTTTATCCTTATTCTTATGGTGACCAGGGAATTTATTTGACTCTTGGTCAAGCCCTTCGCCAAGGCCTAGTTCTCTACAAAGACATCCATGATAACAAACCGCCCCTTCTTTATCTTATGGCTGGCTTAAGCGGTAGTCTTTTCTGGTTCCAAGCCCTATTGCTTGTTTGGAGTCTGGGAACGATTATCGTTTTTTGGAAATTAGCGAAGCATCTTTTTCAGGACCAGCCGCGGCCGATTATTCTTTCAACGATTCTTTTTTCTTTTCTGACCACTTGGCCAAGACTTGAGGCGGAAATCGCCAATGCCGAAATTTTTATGATTTTGCCCATCGTTGCGGGTTTTCTGCTGTTATTATGCGGAAAAAAATGGGAAAAGCTAAGATTTTTCTCTGCGGGAATTCTCTTTAGTTTGGCCGCTCTTTTTAAGGTACCGGCCGGTTTTGATTTCTGCGCCGCTTTCTTGTTTTTAATCTTTTTCTTCCCTCAGAAGAAGAATAATTCTCCATTATCCATTCTCCATTATCCATTGCTGTTTCTCTTAGGCTTTTTCTTCCCCATTATTTTGACATCAGCTTATTTTGCTTCCCAGGGTGCCTTCTTCCAATTTATCAGCGCTGGTTTTCTCCAAAACATCGGCTATCTTTCCTCCTGGCAAGGTAAGACCCAGGGAACGATGGTTAATCTTGGTTTTTTATTAAGATTTTTTTCGCTTTTGATTTTAATCTTCCTCTTCTGGTTGTTAAGAAGAAAATTTAGCAAAACTCTTCTTTTGCTTGGCCTCTGGCTGATTTTTTCCCTTTTTGGGGCGACTCTTTCTGAACGACCCTATCCTCATTATCTTCTTCAAGTTGTTCCTTCCGCCTCTCTTTTGGTCGGTCTCTTTTTGGTAAAAATCAAACGATTAGAAAAAATCGTGATTCTCCTTGTCCTCGCTCTGATTTTTATTGTCTATGCTTATTTTAAATTTTGGGGCTACCCAACCATTTCCTATTACCAAAATTTTCTTGGCTGGGCTTTCAGACAAAAAACGACTGAAGAATATCTTAAGGATTTCAACCCTAATCTTCCCCGAAACCAAAAGTTAGCCTCCTTTCTTAACTCTCATACTTTGCCCCAAGATCGGATTTTCATCTGGGGCGGAGACGCTCCCTGTGTTTACGCTCTTTCTCGCCGCCTGCCGCCAGGCAGATTCACCGCCAATTACCATATTAAAGATTTTAATGGCTATCAAGAAACCATCAAGGCGATTGAAGAAAAAGGAGCTCGGTTTATTATTATCCTCGATGACAAAGATGATTTTCCTGAATTAAGGCCATTGGTTAGCCGAGAGTATCACCTTTTTAAATCTCTTGATGGCGCTCTTATTTTCTTCCGCAAATCCTTCAAAATGATATAATTTCAATATGGGTTTTTCTTGGAAAGAGGTCAAGAGCGATAAGATGGCTAATTATAGTTTTAAGTTCACTTTAGTCGTCATTATCACCAGCCTATTCTTTTTGTTTTTTTCCTGGTCAAAATTGCCGCCAGAGGTACCTCTTTTTTATTCTTTGCCTTGGGGTAAAGAACAGTTAGTACCTCCTTATTTTCTTTGGTTTTTGCCTTTAAGCAGTCACCTGCTCCTTCTCCTTAATTCTTTTCTTTCCAGTTATTTTGCCGAAGATAAGTTTCTTGTCCGAGTTTTGATGATGAGCGCTGGCCTTTATGCTTTGTTAACCAGCCTAACTCTTTGGCGAATTATTACTTTAATTGCCTAAAATGACCTCATCAATTATTAGCCTAGGTTTTCTTTTGCCCTTATTTTCTTCCTTGCTGATTTCTTTAATCACCACACCCATGGTCATTAAATTGGCCACTAAATTTGGCTGGGTTGAGGATCCAAAAAAGAAAAAACACCCCAAAGTTATTCATCAATATCCAGTTCCCCGAGTCGGCGGCATTCCGATTATTATCGCCCTTTTGTTTAGTGCTTTAATTTTTCTGCCTCTTGATAAACATCTACTGGGCATTCTCGGAGGAGCCATCTTAGCCTGCTTTGTCGGCGTCATCGACGACCGCTATGACCTTAATCCCTATCTCAGAATCTTCACTGGTTTGCTCAGCGCCGGCATTGTCATCGCGGTTGGCATCGGCATTGCCTTCATCACCAACCCCTTTAATGGCCTTATTCACCTGGACCAACCCCGGATTTATTTTGAGTTTTTGGGTAAAATCCGAAGTATTTGGGTTCTCTCTGATCTTTTTGCTCTCATTTGGATTGTTTGGTGTATGAATCTGGTCAACTGGTCCTCGGGTCTTGATGGTCAGCTCTCTGGAGTCATTCCCATTGCCGCTTTGACCATTGCTCTTCTTTCTTTCCGTTTTACCGAAGATGTCACCCAGTGGAACGTCGCCATTTTGGCGGGAATTACGGCCGGAGCCTATCTTGGTTTTCTTCCCTTCCATGTCTATCCCCAAAAAATTATGCCTGGTTACAGCGGCGCTTCTTTAGCCGGTTTTCTTTTAGCGGTTCTTTCTATTCTTTCCGGAGCCAAAATCGCGACCTTAATTTTAGTCTTGGGGATACCGATGATGGACGCTATTTATACTATTGCTCGACGCCTTGCCCTAGGTAGGTCTCCATTTCGGGGCGATCGCGGCCATTTACACCATCGCCTTCTTGATCTCGGCTGGGATAAACGGAAAGTGGCTGGTTTTTATTGGCTGATGACGGCCATTTTGGGTTTTATCGCCTTAAATTTGAATAGTCGCCAAAAATTCTATACAATAATCATGCTCGCTTTAATTATCGGCGGTTTTCTTTTATGGATTACTTACCTTGGAAAAACCTGGCGATCTCGGCCCGACCAAAACAATGGTTGAAAAACCTGGCTCTTTTTGCAGCCCTAATTTTTTCTGGTAATCTTTTTGAACGAGCCCTTTTTATTCGAGTTTCCTGGGCTTTCATTATTTTTTCTCTTCTGGCCTCCTCAATTTATTTTCTCAACGACATTATTGATATTCCTCGCGACCAGCTCCATCCTGTCAAAAAAGACCGGCCTATCAGTCGAGGAGATATTCCTGTTCCCTTAGCTTTTTTCTTTTCTTTGGTCGGAACGATGCTCGCCCTTTATTTAGCTCTCTGGCTTTCGCCTTTTTTCTTTTTCACCTGTTTAACCTATGTTCTTCTCCAAATTATCTACTCTTTTTGGCTTAAAAATATTACCATCCTTGATGTTTTGATTATCGCCGCCAGTTTTATTCTCCGAGTTTATGCCGGCGCTTTTGTCACGAGTGCTCATCTTTCGGTTTGGTTCTTGCTCTGTGTTATCTCCATGGCTCTTTTCCTTTCCGTTGGCAAAAGGAGGGCGGAACTCAATATTTTAGCCGAACAAGCCAGTCAGCATCGGAAAACCCTGGCTCTCTATTCTAGGGAACTGCTTGACCAATACTTAGCTATTTTTGCCTCTTCTACTTGGATGGCTTGGTCGCTCTTTACTTTTTTTGAGCCTCCACCCCTCGTCCGCCAACTCCATTTCCTGGCTCGTTTTCCCTTAACTTTGGCAGGCATCAATAAATGGCTGATGATAACGATTCCGATTGTTATTTATGGGATTATGCGCTACCTGCGGATTATTCAAACTGGAGCCAAAGCCGAATCGCCGGAAAAAGTTCTTTTATCGGACAAACCTCTTTTGGCTTCGGTCTTGATTTGGGGAATAATTATTGTGGCGATTATCTACGGAGGAAGCCTCTAACTACTCATACTTTTCCGCATACTGTCCAGAAACCCAACCTTCTTTGTCTTTTTCATACTCAATCTTGTACCAGCCAGATTTTTCTTCTATCAGAGAATACGTTTCTCCAGGATTAACTTTAGCTGACTCAGAGGCTGAGATTGATGGTTCGATTCTCACCCTTAACCAACCAGTGGGCGTTTCTTTAATCAAAATATAGGGCTTTGGTGGCGGGGTTGTTTTTGGCGTTATCTTCGGGGTCACTTTAGCGGTGGGACTAGGCGTCAGACTGGGCGTCGGCGTTCCCGTTGCTTCAGTTGAAGGAATTTCCTCTTCCTTCTTTTCCTCAGCTAATTTAACGTTAAGGATCAGTCGCGAAGCATTAACCAAGACGATCCGAACGGTTCTCTCTTTATAGCCGCTGGCGGAAAGGCGAACATCATAACTACCCTCAGTCAACTTATCAAGATTAACCGGAGAAAAGCCTTTAGTCTCGTTATTGAGACTGACGGCGACGGAATCAGGCAGAGAAATAACCGCTAAGGAAGCGCTCTTTTTGTCAGCGATTTTTTCCTGGGTGATAATCTCTCCGGCCGAAAGTGATTCGGTTTCTCCAAATTCCCGCGCGACCACGATCCAGGTACCATTGGTTAATTTAATCTTCGTTTCCCAGGGAAAATAGGTCGTCGCCGTTGATTGAGGAACTAACCTTAGAGTTTTTTCTCCAGGCTTAAGATTTTCTTTTTCCAAAGTGGTCGTTCCTATTTCTTTGCCGTCAAGAAAAACCTGGGCTGGAGGCGTGGAGCTGACTCTTAAACTTGCTTTGGCCGTTGGGAAAAATTTTCCTTTAACAATAAAACTAATTAAGCCAACGACTAAAATTCCAACGACTATAGGTAAGACATATTTCTTCATTATCGATACATAATATAGCATAGAAAATTTTTTTTGGCAAGAAGAAAAGATAAATGATAAATATGTCCGTAGATAAATTGATTCTGGAAGCTGAAAATGGTAAAATATTTTTGTTCGGCCTAGTGGTCTAGCGGAGCTAGATCCCGCTCCGCGGGACGAAGAAGTTAACGCGGCGGTCTGTCTGGCGGAGCCAGATCCTGCTCCGCAGGACAAAACCGGTTACACTTAAAATGTTTTATGTTTATGTGTTAAAAAGCGAAAAGAATGATGACTTATATGTGGGTTATACAGAAGATTTAAGGCAAAGATTAAAAACTCATAACCAAGGAAAGGTAAAATCAACAAGGGGATTAAGACATTGGACCCTGGCGTATTATGAAGGATATAAAAACAAACTGGATGCAACGAGAAGAGAAAAACAGTTAAAACAGCATAAACCGAAATTAGATTTAAGAGAACAGATTAGATTTAGTTTATCAAACGATTTATAGAATCAGGGCCTAGTGGCGAAGAAGCTAACGCGGCTGTCTGCAAAACAGCTACACGCCGGTGCGAATCCGGCCTAGGCCTCAAGAATATCGACGAAACTGGCCATAGGGGTTTCCCGCGAAGCGGGATCATGCTTCGCATGACGAATCCCCTCCTGGCCTCCAGCAACTAGCCTCCTCGCTTGACTTTTCTTGCCTTTTCCACTATAATTTGGACATTCCTGAACCAAACAGTTCAGGATTTTTTAATGTTTACTTTATCCTTATCTTTCCCTTATCACCGCTTAAAAATCCAAGTTTATAAGCGGCGCCCTGCTGTGGCCATAAAAGAGATTCTTCTTGCCCGAATTGAGGATTTCAAGGGTATCCGTCAGGGTTCTAAATTAAGCCGGATTTTCCGTCATCTTTTTGAACAAAAAAGAATTAGGACGATTTTGGGTGGCAACCTTGTCCTTTTGGCTTTCTTGGCCGCTTCTTTCGGTCCTCGGGCTTCGGCTTTAGCCAGTATTCCTGAAGAATTAGCGACTTTATCTCCAGGAGTGATTGAAATCGTCACCACTAAAGCGGGGATTCGACCTCCCTTGGATCAGGTAAAAATCACCCAAGGATATCAAGCTTTCCATCCGGGAATTGATTTTGATGGTTTAACCGGCGATCCTGTCTATCCGATTATGAAAGGAAAAATTGAAACCATCATTTATTCCCGAGTCGCTTTGGGAAACCATTTAATTGTTAATCACGGCGGTGGTTTAAAATCCATCTATGCCCATTTATCGAAAATTGAGGCCGAGACGGGCGAAGAAGTAGAAATGAACCAAATTATTGGTCGGGTTGGCTCAACCGGCCGAGCTTTCGGTGACCATTTGCATTTAGAAGTCCTTGAAAACGATACTTATATTAATCCCAAAATAATTTTAGGAATCTAATGACTGGATTTCTTCTTCGGCCATTTATAGACCACTAAAGGGAAAACCAAAGCCAGAACATAACCCAAAGGTGCCAGGAGGGCAATATAAACTGGATTAAGGTCAAAAACCTTATCGAGTAAATAAACATTGAAAAAAATCATCGGCATGGCGACAAAAATACTAATCAATAAATAGGGTCTAAATTTCATCGCTGTCAAACCGGCCGCATAGGAAACATAATCAGCCGAAGCGCCGCCAATAAGTCGGGCGATAAAAAGCATTTTCAAACCAATAATTTCCGTTACCCCATCTATTTTCTCTATTCCCTTCTTCCCTACCAATTTAGCCACCACTGGCCGACCCCATTTTTGGGCAATTAAAAAATTGATGGCCGAACCAACGCTGTTACTGATAATGATATAAAAACATGTTGGCCAATAACCAAATAAGGCTAAGCCGGCAAACCAAAAGGGCAAAGAAGCTAAAGGAGAAACGACAATCGTTAAAATCATCAGGGCAATGAGAACCATCGGCCCTAAGATTCCAAAAGAGCGGATAAATTCTTTTATTTGCTCGACATTAATTTTGAAAGTTTCTTCGTGAATAAGATAAAGGATAAAAATAATCGCGATGGCGAGAGCCGCCAGCAAAATAATTTTCTTCTTCCTCACAAATCCATTCTAGCAAAAATTAGGATTTTAAAGTAAACAGCTCGCAAACTTGCCAGGTTTTGAAGCCGCAACGCTCGAAGTTTCTGAAGGAC
>Ga0315289_10011595_pt1 | contig 12488 bp, 10 predicted proteins | sample YL17G11_40_MG_FD_203452 | JGI IMG/M metagenome (GOLD analysis project Ga0315289, IMG submission 203452) | Sediment microbial communities from Yellowstone Lake, YNP, Wyoming, USA - YL17G11_40 | ecosystem: Environmental > Aquatic > Freshwater > Lake > Sediment | place: USA: Wyoming | collected...
ATACTAAGAAACTCTGGGGTGAGGCAGGAGAGAGGAAACGTAACTATAGTATAGTTCCCCTTCTCCTGCAAAGCAGGAGAAGGGCTAGGGATGAGGTGTTAAAACGCGAACTTTTCCGGATGGGACATCTTGTACATGACAAGCCCCGTAAGCAGCTTCGGGAAGAAAAACGTGGATTTCTGGGGCATTTTCTCGTATTTGCTTGCCAGCGCCGTTACCTGTTCTGTCTTTGTTGGGTTCATGAAGAAAGCAAGCTGGTATTTGCCTTCCTTGACAAGATCGAAAGCTTGATCGTCGTTGTGGACGTATTTTATCATGTTCTCAGCTTCGATATCCTTGTCGGTTATACCAAGGATCTCCCTTATCACCAGCGAATGCAGTATCGTTATGTCCAGCTTTTTCCATTCTTTCGGCTTGTCGGCGTTTATGTATTTCTCAAGCAATTTTTCGTTCTTAAGCTTCAGCAGGGAATATTTGTTCTCCCCGTGGAGGTACATGCCGAAAAAGTGGTCGCCGTCCTTGGTCTTTGACATGAGCCTTAAGAGCCTTTTTCTTGCGGAATTCTCGTCCTTTTTGGCGAATTTTATTTCCTCAATGTCAAAATAATCAAATATCCTGTTCTCCAGATTTATCTTCTCTTTCAAGTTCAGGTTCAAAACAAGCCTGTGGATGGGCATTATAATGAGGCCTTTATCAAAGGTGTTCGCAAAATACATCATTATGAAATTATAAGGCTCATTCCCGGTGGATTTCTGGGCCTTTGTCCTCATTTCGTTCCTGTATTTGAGGGATGCTTCGTACCTGTGGTGGCCGTCGGCGATGAATACCTGCTTGTTCGACATTTCCTTCATTATCTTATTGATGACCGATCTGCCGGATATTTTCCATAATTTATTATGGATGCCGAAAACATCCCTTGCTTCCGCGATCGGCTTTCTTTTAATGTTTTTCTTCAATATTTTAGGGATCCTTTCGTCTTCATCCACATAAAGGGAAAATATCGGCTCGAAATTCGCGGCCGCCGCCTTGATAAGTGAAAGCCTGTCCTGTTTCGGCTTTGGCAGGGTGTTTTCGTGAGGATAAACCCTTCCGGTTTCCAGCTCTTCCAGCTTGAATAAAGCAATAAAGCCCAGCCTGACGTATTTTTTCCCTTTATAATCGAACCTTTGCTCGCAGGCATACATGCATTCTTCTTCATCCCGGATCAATAGCTCGTTCTTCAGCCAGGCATTGAAGAAACCGCTTGCCCTTGTATATTTGTTGTTGAACTCCGTGTCGCCCGGAAAATCCTTGCCAAGTGTCAGCCTTATGCAGTTGTACGGGCTGACCTGATAGAACCTTTCCTGTTCTTCTTTTGATATTATGTCATAGGGAGGGATCATCACTTTTGAGAAATTCCCGACCTTTTTCTTGTTGTATGTGATACCGCCGAAAGGGAATATTTTTGCCATAACTTGAACGTTATTATACCACAGCTGTCAAATTGGCCTTGTGGACAGGCAAAAGCATGTGTTAGAATAAGAAAAAGTAAGAGGATTTTTATTATGGAAACGCCAAAAACTGAAGATAAGATAAGGGAATTCCTGGAAGTATTCAAAAAGCTGTCCGGCGACGAAAGGATCTATTTTTTGGCCCAGATCGACAAGGTTTTGGCGGAAAAAAGCGAAAAGGACAGGAAGATATTCCTTGCGCTGTTAAAGGCCGCAAAAGACGGCAGGTCTTATGAGGAAACCATAACGGAAATGAAGAGGATGTAACGTGGAATTCAAGCAGGCGCGCAAAGTTTTGATAATAACCCTAATATTGAACTGGCTTGTCGCATTTGCAAAGCTTTTTTACGGCATCATCACGAGAAGCGCAAGCATGACAGCTGACGGTTTCCATTCTTTCGCTGACGGCACCAATAATATCATCGGGCTGGTGGGATTTTATATCGCAGGTAGGCCGGTCGACAAGACACACCCGTACGGACATGAGAAATACGAGACATTGACCGCACTCGGCATCGGCGGGCTATTGCTCGTTGTTGCCTTCGATATAATCAAGAATGCTGTGCAAAGATTCAGCAATCCGGTCGTACCTGATGTGAACATTGGAAGCTTTATCGTGATGGCCGTTACTGTTGGCGTAAATGTTTTTGTGATGCTTTATGAAAATCGTGAAGGAAAAAGATTAAAGAGCGATTTCCTTGTTGTTGATTCCTATCACACAAGGAGCGACATATTGGTATCCTGTTCCGTTGTAGTGACCCTTATTGCCGTGAAGCTTGGCATACCGATAATCGATACGATAATGGCCCTATTCATCGCGATCTTTATCGCTTTTTCCGGAATTGAAATATTATGGCAGACCTCGAGGGTCCTGTCCGATGCGGCTGTTGTGCCTGCGGAAATCATAAAAAATATAATAATGGGATTTGATGATGTGGAGAACTGCCATAACATAAGGACCAGGGGAAGGCAGGATAATATTTGTGTTGACCTGCATATCTGGGTAAAGCCTAACATGCATATAGACCGGTCCCACGAACTAGCTCACAGCATTGAGGAAAAATTAAAGAAAGAAATCTCCGGTGTCAGAGAAGTAATAACCCACATTGAGCCCGCAGGGAAATAACTAGAGATCTACGTGCAAACCGCCCGTCATCTGTCCGCCCGCGCTGTAGAATCCTGTATCCATATGCCTCGTGTCGGGAATAACATATTTGATCTCAACGCCCGCATTGAATGTCTGGAAGTGGACCGCGATCCCTGTTAGCGCGTTCAAGCCCGTTGATGTGTCTGAAACCCCGTCGGTTTTCTTATCATAATACCCGATGCCTCCCCCGACATAAGGATCGAACTTTGAATCGCCGAGCAGGTGGCCTATTAATGTGACAGCCAAAGAGGTCAATGAATACTTGTGGTCGGCTGTCTGGTAGTTTGAATTGTCCAGATCGCCCCTTGCGCTGAAATAGGGGCCTATCCTGTATGTTGCGTCAACGCCCGCCATCACGGTATTCCCTCCGCCTTCTGGAGGAGAATAGAACGACGCGTGCGTCCCTATATCAAGGTCTGCGGCGAGCGCGCCGGAGCACATCAAGACAGCCAATAAACTTATTGCTAGTATTTTCCTCATAACGAATTTATAATACATTATACCACGGAGGAAGCAAATGTCAGATTGGCATACTTTGGAAATAGCCGACATAGCGAGAAAACTGGGCACAAACCTTGATTCGGGGATAAGCGAAGAAGAAGCTGCATTAAGGGCCGGAAAATACGGCTATAACGAATTAAAGGAAAAGAAGGGCCGAGGCATCCTTTCCATGTTCCTTGCCCAGTTCACCGATTTCATGGTGGTGATACTTATTATTGCCGCAGCCGTATCATTTTTTCTTGGTGAAGCCAAAGACGCCGTCGTTATCCTGGCTATCGTGTTCATGAACGCCTTACTTGGCGTGGTCCAGGAAGAAAGGGCGGGAAGGGCGATAGCGGCCCTCAAGAAATTGACCGTACCGCGCATAATGGTCAAAAGGGAAGGGATGGTCAGGAAAGTTTCCTCAAGGGAGCTTGTTCCCGGCGATGTCATTTTCCTTGAAGCCGGAGGTTTTGTGGGGGCGGATGCCAGGCTGATAGAGTCGGCCAACCTTAGAACGAACGAATCTTCGCTTACAGGCGAGTCAACGCCCGTGGACAAATCCGCGGAAAAAATAAATATTTCCGATATGGCTGTTGCGGACATGAAGAACATGGTGTTCATGGGAACGGTCGCGGTTTACGGCAGGGGAGAGGCAATTGTGACCGCAACCGGAATGAATACGCAGATCGGCAGGATCGCGGAAATGATCCAGGAGGAACATGAGGTCAAAACTCCGCTCCAGCAGAGGCTCAATGTTTTCGGCAAATGGCTCGGGCTCGCGTGCCTGGGCGTATGCTTCGTAGTTTTCATTTCTTCGGTGCTAAGAGGCGGCAGCATCCTGGACGCTTTCATGACCGCGGTCAGCCTCGCGGTCGCGGCCATACCGGAAGGGCTTCCTGCTGTTACGACAATATCTCTGGCGCTCGGTGCTTACAGGATGGCAAAGAAAGGCGCGATCATCAGGAAGCTTCCGGCAGTTGAAACGCTCGGCAGCGTATCCGTCATATGTTCCGACAAGACGGGTACATTGACGCAGAACAGGATGACCGTCAGCAGGATATATGTTGAGGGCAAGTTGATATCGGTGACCGGCATCGGATATGAGCCTGCGGGAAAATTCTATGTTGGAGAAAATGAAATATCGCCGCTTGCCAGCGAACAAACATTAAAGTTGCTTCATGCCGTTGCATTATGCAATGACGCATACCTCGAACATTTCAAAGGATCGAATACTTACGATGTTATAGGGGACCCGACAGAAGGAGCTTTGATAGTACTGGCCGGCAAAACAGGATTGACAAGGTTAAAACTTGAAAGCCAATTTCCCAGGGTGAACGAAATTCCTTTTGATTCAAAACGGAAATTGATGACAACTATCCATAAAACCGCCGATGATGAGCATATAGTATATGTAAAGGGAGCGCCGGATGAATTGCTGAAATTGTGCCCCGAAGCGGATAAGGCGGGCTTATTGAAGGAGAACGAAAAATTGACATCGAGCGGGCTCAGGACGCTGGGGGTGGCTTATAAGACGATAAAAGGCAAGGTCAATATCAATGATGTCGAAAAAGGATTGACCTTCATAGGGCTTGTCGGGATGATAGATCTGCCCAGACCCGAAGTTAAGGATGCGGTGGCCCTCTGCAAGCAAGCCGGGATAGAGCCCGTAATGATAACCGGCGACCACAGGCTGACCGCAATGGCAGTGGCAAAAGAACTAGGAATTGAGGAGGTCTTTGCAAGGGTCTCTCCCGAACAGAAGCTCAACATCGTGGAAGAATACAGATCCCTGGGCAAGGTCGTCGCCGTGACCGGGGACGGGGTGAACGACGCGCCGGCGCTTAAACGCGCCGATATCGGCGTGGCAATGGGGATAACAGGGACGGACGTGGCGAAAGAAGCGTCGGACATGGTGCTTTCGGACGATAATTTCGCGACGATAGTGGCGGCCATTAAGGAAGGCAGGGGGATATTCGAGAACATAAGGAAATTCGTCTGGTACCTCCTTTCCGCGAACGTCGGGGAAATATTCACGATGTTCTTTGCCATATTGATGAACATACCTCTTCCATTACTCCCGATTCAGATACTTTGGGTCAACCTTGTGACCGACGGGCTTCCGGCGCTGGCGCTTTCCGTTGAGCCTGTAGAAAAAGACGTGATGAAAAAGCCTCCCAGAAGGAAGGAAGAGGGAATAATGAACAGGAACATAATCAATTCCATGGTCTTCATCGGGATAATAATGGCTGCCGTTTCATTGTTCCTGTTCACGGTCGGCATGAAAGACAGCATTGAAAAAGGAAGGACATTCGCTTTTTCAGCGCTTGCGTTCCTTGAGATGTACCATGTGTTCAACTGCAGGTCGGAGAAAAGATCGATCTTTTCTGTCGGGATATTCTCAAATGTTTACCTTGTTCTGTCAGTTGCATTCACGGTCATGCTGCAGCTGATGGTCATATACAATCCCTTCTTGCAGAAGATATTTTATACGGTCCCGCTCTCCGGGCAGGAACTGTTCTATCTGTTCGCCTTATCAAGCCTTCCGCTGTGGTTCATGGAGATCAAAAAAGCTTTGAAAATATAGGAGCGTCACATGAGCGAGTTTTTAGAGCATGGATTATCGAACGAAGAAGCGCGATCAAGATTAAAGCAGTTCGGGCCCAACGAGATATTCAAGCCCCAAAAGATAAGATTCTTTGGCATCGCAAAACACGAAGTTACGGAGCCGATGATACTGCTCCTTCTTTTTGTCGGATTCGTATACAGCATCTGGGGAAAGCTCGACGACGCCATAACCATATTCATAGTCATTTTCCTTCTTGTTTTTGCGGAGGTCTATAACGAATTCAGGGCGAAGAAAGCGATATCAGCCCTGGAGAAGATCGCTGCCCCGAAAACAAAGGTCATGCGCGACGGCAAGATCACTTCCATCGGGTCAGAGAACATTGTTCCCGGCGATATTCTCGTCCTGTCGCCCGGAACAAAGATATCCGCGGACGTGAAGATGGTCAGGTCGATAGATATCCAGGCCGACGAATCGTCATTGACGGGGGAATCATTGCCCCGGGAAAAGAATAACGGGGACGATGTTTTCGCGGGAACGGTCGTTGCTTCCGGCGAAGGGATGGCAAGGGTATATGCCACCGGGGCAGACACGAAGCTTGGAAAGATAGCGGCTACGGCAAAACATGTAAGGGCCCCGAAGACCCCACTTCAGCTTGAGATGAAATCCCTGGCGGGGAAGCTTGTTTATGTCGCCGTGTTCTTTTCCATCATCATCCCGATGATCGGGTGGTTCAGGGGGCAGGACCTGAAGACAATGATATTAACGGGGCTGTCGCTTTCTTTTGCCACCATCCCGGAAGAATTGCCGATCGTGATAACAATGGTCCTTGGGCTTGGAGCATACACGCTGTCGAAGCATAATTTCCTGGTTAAGAGGATAAAAGCTGCCGAAACACTAGGCAATGCGACCGTGATAGTCACGGATAAGACGGGTACGATCACCGAAGGAAAAATGCATATCAAGGACATATATCCGGGAACAATGCAAAAAGAAATAATGCGCTGCGCGATCTCGGCAACAACGCCATTCTCGACGAATCCGCTGGATGAAGTCCTGACAAAAGAAGTTAAGGTCGTCGGCATGGACAATCTCAACAATATAATCCGGCAGCGTAATTTTACGAATGAAAAGAAAACCAACTCGGTGATCAGGCAGGACGGCTCAAAATTCTCAATTTATCTGAAAGGCGCGCCGGAAAAGATAATCGGCTTATGTGAAAATATCGATAAGAATGCCGTTCTATCGGAGATCGATAAGCAAACATCTATCGGTCGAAGAGTGATCGCGGCATGCCACAGGGAAATAGCAAGGGAAGAGGTGCATGCCCAGTGGGATGAATTGGAGAAGAGTATGAAGTTCTGCGGATTGATAAGCTTTGAGGATCCCGCAAGAGCCGGCGTGAAGGAGACTATCGCAAAGGCGGAAAAAGCCGGAATAAGAACGATAATGGTGACAGGCGACCATCCGGAAACGGCTAAATATATCGCAAAAGAGGTCGGAATACTAAAAGGCGATGGAAGAGTGGTTTCCGGAGATGAATTGGATAAGATCTCGGATCCGGATCTCCGCGTATTGGTAAAAGATATCGTTGTTTTTGCAAGGACAGAGCCAGAGCATAAATACCGCATTGTGAAAGCGCTTCAGGAGAACAAGGATGTAGTAGCGGTGACCGGCGACGGGGTGAATGATGCTCTTGCCCTTAAAGCGGCCGATATCGGCATTGCGATGGGGATCCGCGGGACCGACGTTGCGAAAGAAGCGGCGGAAGTTGTCCTGGCCGACGATAATTACATAACCATAACCCAGGGCATCTTTGAGGGCAGGAAATTTTATGACAATCTTAAAAAAGGCATAAAATACTACCTTTCCGTCAAAACAGCGCTTATCCTCATATTCCTGCTTCCCGTGCTTGCGGGGCTTCCGATGCCGCTCGCGCCTATACAGATAATACTTCTTGAGCTCTTCATGGACCTGGCGGCTTCCGCCGGATTTGTAAGCGAGCCGGAGGAGAAAGATATCTATGTGCGGCCTCCACGTTCAAAGGACGAGCATATATTGAATGCTTCATCGATCACGGACATATTCCTGAAGGGTTTTATTCTTTTCTGCGGAGTGACCGGAGTTTATTTTTACGGGAGACACCTCGGCCTGTCGCTCATCCAGCTGCAAAGCCTGGCGTTCACATCCTGGATATTCGGGCATATCGCGCTGGCATATGTTTCGCGTTCCGATAAGGAGCCTCTGCTGGAACTCGGGGTTTTCAAGAACCCGGTGATAAACCTCTGGTCCGTCGCGGCGATATCTTTCCTTGTGTTGGGGGTTTATGTTCCTTACCTGAGCGAAAAGATAAATTTAAGCGCAGTCGACCTGAAACATTTCTTTATGGCGGCTGCGTTCGCCGCTTTTTTGAACATCATTTTAGAGGGCAAAAAAATTATCCGTTCGAACAGGGGAATAAGAGCTTAGGCGATATTCCCCGTCAGGACCTCTATGATCCTCTCCAGGTCTTCCTGCGAAAAATAATCGATCTCGATCTTCCCTTTTTTGATGGACCCGTGGATCCTGACGCGAGTTCCGAGGTGAGTCGTTAACAGTTCAGTAAGGTCTATAAGCTCCTCGTTCTTTATCACTTTTCTTTTACGTAATTTCCTGTCGTTGGGTCCGCCGTGAACTATCTGCTCAACATCACGAACGGAGAGGTTGTTCTTTAGTATGTCCTTCCAGAGAGAAAGCCTCTCGGCTTCCGTTGCAAGCGAGAGTATGGGCCTTGCGTGACCTACGCTTATCTGCGAGCGCCTTATGCTCACCTGGATCTCCCTGGGCAGTTCCAGCAGCCGCATCATGTTCGCGACTGTTGACCTGTCTTTCCCGACTTTTTTGGCGATGTCGGCCTGGGTCTGGTGGAATTCGCTGGCAAGTTTCGCATAAGCTTCCGCCTCTTCCATGGGATTAAGGTCTTCCCTTTGAAGATTTTCGACGAGCGCGAGCTCCAGGGACTCCTCATCCGAAAATTCCTTTACGATCGCAGGGAGCATCGACAACCCGGCTATTCTCGCGGCCCTCCAGCGCCGCTCCCCCGCCACGATCTCGTATTTCCCATTCTTCGGGCGCGCAAGTATCGGCTCTATGACGCCCTGTGACCTGATGGATTCGGCGAGTTCTGTAAGCGCTTCCTGCGGGAATTCTGTCCTTGGCTGCCTTGGATTGGGCATTATCCTGTTGATATCGATGTTTAATATCGTTCTTCCGCCGGTAAGGACGCTGCTATCAGGTATTAGCGCGGACAATCCTTTTCCAAGCCCTCTTTTTTGCATATGTTTTTCCATTTCTCCCTTTAAATGTGGCCGTCCAGAATTTCCCTGGACAGGTTCTCGTAAGCCACGGCGCCGCTTGAAGACGGGTCATAGAACACTATCGGCTGCCCGAAGGACGGCGCTTCCGCCAACCTTATGTTCCTCGGGATCATCGTCTTGAAGACCTTTCCGCCGAAATGCTGCCTTGTTTCCGCTACGACCTGCTCGGACAGTAAAGTCCTCGAGTCGTACATTGTAAGTAAAATCCCGCATATTCGCAAGTCGGGATTGAGGCTTTTCTTGATGAGTTCCATCGTCTTTACGAGTTGGCTCAGCCCCTCCAGCGCGTAATATTCGCATTGTATCGGTATTATCACCTGGTCCGCCGCGGTAAGCGCATTGACCGTCAGGAGAGAGAGGGAAGGGGGGCAGTCGATAATAAGATAATCATAGTTCTGCCGTAAATTGAGCATGGCGTTCTTCAGCCTGGTTTCCCTGAATTCTATCTCGGTAAGCTCGACTTCCGCTCCGGCCAGCTTGGGCGTCGCAGGGGCGATGTCCAGCCCGGAGATAGCGGTCGGTTTTATGATGCTTGAGAATTCGACGCCGTTGATTATCACGTCATACATGCATTCTTTTATGTCGTTCCTGTCAATGCCGAGGCCGGAAGTGGCGTTGCCCTGCGGGTCGGAATCGATAAGGAGGATCTTTTTGCCGAAGGTAGCGAGGTAAGACGCCAAATTAACGGCGGTGGTGGTTTTTCCAACCCCGCCTTTCTGGTTCACTGTTGCAAATATCGTGGACATTCTGGGCATATTATACCATATTTAAAAAAAAGAGGTTCTAGAGCGGTTTCTTTGCGGGTATTCCGGCGCGCCTCGGGAATTCTTTTGGCGTCGGCTTTGTTTTTTCAATGACAACAATAAAACCCGACGGCACTTTTATTTTATCGATCAAGCTGCCGCCAAGAACATCGATCGCGTGCATTGCGGAGCTGATCTCTTCTTCGATATCGGGCCCTTTCTGCGCAATGAACGATCCCCCGACCTTTGCGAACGGCAGGCAGTACTCGCAAAGAATATTCAGTTTGGCAACCGCCCTTGAAACAGCAATATCGAACATCTCCCTGTGATCGCTTGCGACATCCTCTGCGCGGCCGCATATCGCTTTCGTGTCTTTCAATCCCAGAAGTTTTATCACGTGGTCAACGAAACCTATCTTTTTTGCGACGGAATCAATAAGTGTCAGCTCGATGTTCGGGAATTCTATCTTCAGGGGTATGCCGGGAAACCCGGCGCCGCAGCCGATATCTATCATTTTTATTTTTTTTGAGAGATCGGCGGCCTTGGCGATATTCAATGAATCGTCATAAAGCTTCAGTTTGATATCTTCCTTGGCCTTCAATCCGGTGAGGTTGAATTTCCGGTTCCAGGCTATTATCTCGTCTATATATATATTAGAAAGCTTGTCCAATTGAGAAATGCACTATGCCTTCGCCGAACGCTCTTGAATCCCCGATGCCGTAATCAAGCCTTATGGGGCCGAGAGGAGTGTTCAGCCTGAGCCCCATGCCTCTTCCGCTCAGGAACTGGGAAGCATCGGGGGCGCCGCCGGTGGCCGAGCTGTCAAGTACCTCGCCCCACGCATTGCCGAAATCATAAAAAACAACCCCCTGGAATATTTCGTTGAAAGTGTACCTGTATTCCATATTGAATATGAGCTTCCTTGTGCCAAGCACGGCTTCGGACGGGAAATATCCCCTTACGGTGTTCGCGCCGCCGCACCAGTAGAGCTCCCCGAGCGGGACGTCGCCGTAGCCCACTCCCGCGCCCATGTGAAGGGCCAGGACCTGGCTTGGGGCAAGCTTTATAAATTCGTTCATGTCCAGGCCTAATTTGGTATAGTTCGTCGTTACATCCGTCTTCTTCCATCCTTTCCTGACCGATACGGTATAGAATTTCCCCTCGGTCGGGTTCATCCAGAAATCCCTCGTGTCATAGGAAATGGAATATCCGACAAAGTCAGATACATACGGCTCGAAAGTGACGGCATCGGTGAGGGTAGAATCCTCCCTTGGAAGAACTGTTTCGCTGCCGAACGAAAGCGAGTGCGAAAAATATTCCCTGAACGGCCTTGAAAGGGCGATGTCCCATCCGACCCTCATGGCATCCCTTATTTCATTGCCGTAAATGTCGGGGCCGGCAGTGTTCCAGACCCTGTATGTCATTGAAGTCCTCGGCCCCAGATAATCCGTCATGAACCAGGGGTAATAATATTTTAACTGGTACGTAGTAAGGGTGGAGCCCCATTGCGCCCTTACCATTGTTCCGTGACCGGTCCCGAAAAGGTTGTTCAGGCTTGTGTCAACGAAGCCGAACCATCCCTCCCGTTCCCCGTAGCCGCCGCCGAAATTCACCGTATTGGTCTTCGCCTCTTTTATCTTGAGGACAAGGACGATCTTTTCCGGCGAACTTCCCGGCTCAAAATCCGGATTAAGCTCCGAAAAGAAACCAAGGTTAAAGACCCTTCTCAGGTCCTTTGCCAGGGATTTTTCGTTCAGGACATCCCCGGGCTTCGTGTCGATCTCCCTTAATATCACGTAATCCCTTGTGGCGCTGTTGCCGTCCAGGGCGATGGATTCTATGACCCCTTCGATTATCTTGATCTTAAGTATATTGGTCTTCGGGTCCGTGGCAACATCGGCGACCCTTGCGATGACATACCCGTTCTTCTTGTAATAATCGTTTATTGCAGATATGTCCTCCTGGAGGGTCTTGAAGTTGAGTGTCTCGCCGACTTTTGTCTTCATTAAAAAAGAAAGGTCTTTGGGGCTGAACACGGAATTTCCCTCGAATGAAATGCCGGCCAATACCGGGTTCTCAATTACATTGAATATTATCCTGGTGCCTTTCGCGAAAGACTCGAACGACGCGGAAACGTCCTCGAAATAACCCAAAGCATATATGGCTTTAACGTCGCTTGAGACCTTTTCCTCGATAAGCACGTCCCCGATGCGGCTGAAGACCGAGTCCATTATATCGCTTTCGGTCAATGTCCTGCTCCCCCTTATTTCTATAGCGGTGACAAGGGGACCGACCTCCACTTTCCGCGGAGGGATCGCCACTTTCGGGGCGGCAAGAGGCGGGCCGATAATGACGGCGCCGGCAGGCAACGCATTGTTCAGTATAAATAAGGCAGCAAAAATCATTAATATAATGCCAATTCGCTTAATAAGCCAAAACCTCCCAAAACCCAAGGTCCATAGTTTACTTTTATTATCCATGCACTTCAACATATTTCTAAAGCTGGTATCCCGCTTTCAGAGTGACCTTGTAATAATCGCTTTCTTCCTCGATAAAGCTGAACGGCTCCCTGTAATACACGACGGAGAGCACGGGAGAAAGCTTGTATGTAAGCTGGTAATTCAGGAAGGACTTGTTAATGACCGCCTGTTCCTGCACTGCCTGGGAATATTTGAAGTCGATGTAGAACCTGCCGAAAAAGCCTTT
>Ga0315289_10011596_pt1 | contig 12485 bp, 6 predicted proteins | sample YL17G11_40_MG_FD_203452 | JGI IMG/M metagenome (GOLD analysis project Ga0315289, IMG submission 203452) | Sediment microbial communities from Yellowstone Lake, YNP, Wyoming, USA - YL17G11_40 | ecosystem: Environmental > Aquatic > Freshwater > Lake > Sediment | place: USA: Wyoming | collected...
CCTACAGGTCGGTTTTCCCGGATACCTACTTCGACATCCCCGCCGATGCCGAGAAATACCGGCAGCTCCTCAAGGAAAAATTCCCCGGCGAGTCCAAGGGGATAGACAAGCTCTGGAAGGAGCTTCAGTCCATAGACTACATCATGATGAATCTCATGAACCTCCAGGATAAAAAGAATGTGGCGGGCTCGCTTCTCAAAATTCTAACCAGTCCCTGCAAGCTCTGGATCCTCGGCAAGTACTGGAGCAAAAACAGCACCGACACGCTCGGTAAATATATTAAGGACCCGAAGCTCTTCACGCTCTTTACCCAGCTGATGGCCTACACCGGCATTGATCCGGACAATGTTTCCGGCATGCTCTTCGCGATGATGTGGATCAGTTATCACTTTCACGGGTTCTACTATTTCGAGGGCGGGTCGCAGGCAGTGACGAAAGCCCTGGCCGAGGTCGTCCAAGAGCACGGGGGCAAGGTCCTGCTCAACACCCTGGTTACCAAGATCGTGATGAAAGACGGATTGGCCACGGCGGTCCAGACCAAGGACGGGAAGGAATTCCCCTGCCGGTATGTGGTCTCGAACGCCAACGCGCCCGATACCTTTTTCAAGCTGATCGGCCGTGAGTACCTGCCCAAGGACTATTTGCAGAAGCTCGAAACCATGAAAATCGGGGCCTCCGCTTACGCCGTCTACCTGGGGGTGAACAAGGATTTAACCGGTGAATTCCCCCCCGGAATCCATTCTTATTTCGTCAACCCCGGTTGGGACCAGGCGGAGACCTTCCGATACTTCCAGGAAGGCATTCCGGAGAAAGCCATGTTCGGTTTGATCAATTACACCATGGCGGACCCGACCGACGCCCCGAAGGGCAAGAACGTGATCGCCCTGGTTTCGATGATGCCTTACGATTATAAGGGCGACTGGCTCTTGAGCCAGGGTTATGATAAATACAAGGCTCTCAAGGAAGAGGTGGCGCAGAAGTTTATCGATCGGGGCGTAAAGCTCGTTCCCAGCCTCAAATCCTCCATTGAAATCATGGAAGTGGGAACCCCCAAAACCATGGAAAAGTACACCTTGAATCCGAGAGGCACGATCTTCGGCTGGGAATACAGTATCAATCAGAGCATGTTCAAGCGGCTGCCGCAGAAGACCCCGATCAACAATCTTTATCTCGCCGGGGCCTGGACCTTTCCGGGAGGCGGGCAGTCCGCGGTCCTCCTCTCCGGCCTGGAAACCGCGAAAATGATCCTGGCGAGGGAAAAGTAGTAGCCGGACTTGGTTTTAAAAATTTTTTCTGGCCCCCTCACCCTCGCCCTCTCCCTCGAGGGGAGAGGGAAGGGGAGAGGGTGAAATTAATGACCTGGACAGAAATGGTTTTTAGAAGAAATGGCTTCCAATAAATACGACGTCATTGTCATCGGCGGAGGGATCGCCGGGCTCATCGCCGGCCTCCACCTGCAGAAGCTGGGAAAGCGCTCCCTGATCCTCGAGCACGGCCACCAGGTGGGGGGAAATATGTCCGGCATCCGGCGCCAGGGGTTCTACTTCGACTGTGGCGACCAGTCCACCGAGAACGTCGGGGTCATTTTCCCCATCCTCCAGGAACTGGGACTCTACGACCCGGACGAATGGATCCGGGCCCGCTTCCGCTGGGCCACGCCCGACCTCGACGCTCCCTTCCTGGAATACGGGCAGATGCGGGATGACTTCAAGAAGGCCTTCCCCGGCTCTACACGTGGGCTGGACAAATGGTTCGATTACATCGTGCCGATCTGCCTCAGTATGAAAAAGATGTTCGGGGGCGGACCCCAGCCCTTCGTGGTCGATGGCTGGAAGAAGGTGCGCGCCAACCTGCGGATGATGTCCCAGGCCGGTTTCATGGTTCGGAAAGGCCGGGAGATGATGAAGACCACCGGGGAGGAGAAGGCCCTGGAGATGTTTCCCGACGAGCCGCGCCTCTACTACCTCTGCGGGGAAAGCAGCCTCAAGAACGTGCCGCTGATGATGCATTACATATTCTGGTACACCTTCACCGACGATTACTGGTATCCCCGGGCCGGGCTCCAGGGGTTCATGAACAAGCTGGCCGATGCCTACCGGGAGCGCGGCGGGGAGATCCGCTTCAAATCCACCGTGGACAAGGTGATTACCTCCGGGCAGACCGCGACCGAGGTCGAAACCTCCGGGGGCGAGCGTTTCCAGGCCGACTATTTCATCAACGCCGGCAACCTCAAGCGGCTGATCAACACCATGCTGGACCGGCCGGAAAAATGGGATTTCCGGGAGCGCCAGATCTTTACCGCCGGCCAGCTTACCCCCGCGATCTGCTCGGCTTTCCTGGGACTGGATATGGACGCCGGGGAATTGCGAAGACATATGAAGACCAACCACACCATTTACTGGCGCACCTACGAAACTGCGGCCCGGGACATCTACGATCCGGAGGCCCACAACAAGGGCTGGTCCTTTATCAGCGCGCCCTCCCTCGATCTTCCCCACCTGGCCCCCCCGGGTAAAAGCTCCCTGGTGGTCCAGGTTTTCACCTCCTACCACTGGCGGAACGGCTGGGGAACCGGCTCCGCCGATCCCATGGCCCGGAGCCCGGAATACCGGGAGCTCAAGCAGAAGGTATTGGAGGATATCATCCGGCAGACCGAGCACATCATCCCGGGGCTTTCGAAGAGGGTGGTGTACAAGGAGCTGGCTACCCCCCGGTCGATGGCGCGCTGGACCCTGAACGAGGAAGGGGCGATCATGGGCTGGACCTACGATTCCTTCCAGAGCCCATTGAAGGACAAATACGTCAATTTCCGCACCCCGATCAAAAACCTGTTCAACGCGGGACATTACTCGGTCTGGCCGGGAGGGGTGGTCTTTTCGGCCATGTCCGGCCGGGTGGTCGCCAAGGGCATCTGCCAGGGATTCCTGCGACAGCTGATTTACTAAAAAATTCGGATTGATTGAACTTTTATATCCCCTTGGCCAGACCATGGGGATATTTTATTTCTGTCATTCCGCACTTGATGCGGAATCCAGTTACCTTCTCTGGATCCCCGCTTTCGCGGGGATGACAAAAAAGGAAAGGGATTCCCGCTTCCTCCTTCGCCAAGGCTTTGGAGGACAGGTTCGCGGGAATGACGGTAGAGGGAGGGGATAACAAAACGGGGAGTACATAATTATTTGGAAATTGGGATTTGGAGCTTGGGATTTTTAAAAAAGGGGCTGGTCTATAAGCCGGATTCTGTTCCCCGCCGGAGGCGGGGAGGCGGCCATTTCTCTGGGACCCCGGTTGCCCGGGGCCTCAAGCAACCTACCCGGGAGCATCGGGCGGGCCACCCTCAAACGCTCCCTTATTTGGCCTTGCTCCGGGTGGGGTTTACCCTGCCCCCGAAGTTACCTTCGGGGCGGTGAGCTCTTACCTCGCCTTTTCACCCTTACCCCTCGATTGCTCTCAGGGCGGTATGTTTTCTGTGGCACTTTCCTTCAGGTTTACCCCATTTGGGGTTACCCTGACCCGTCGTTGGCGGGCACCCAGCCCTATGGAGTCCGGACTTTCCTCCCCGAGCCCGGTTGCCCGGACGTCGGAGCGGCCGCCCGACCAGCCCCAACTGTTAATTATAACAGGGTCCAAGGGTTCTAGGGTCCAAGGGTTCTAGGGTCCAAGGGGCCGAGGGTCCAAGGGGCCGAGGGTTAGAGGGGTAATAAAAGTTTCGAGTTGCGAGTTTTGGGTTTCGAGTTAAAAAGGATTGACGATTGACGAATGACGATTGACGAATGAAAAAAATAAGGTCATTCCTGCCAAAGCAGGAATCCAGAGCTGAATTTAAATTTTTCCCTTGGACCCTTGAAACCTCGAACCCTTGAACCCTATTGAAAAAAACAAATGGTAAATTTTCAATGGGGTTAAAAGTTGGCAAAATGGCGGAATTCGATTAAATTATGAGCATGCGAAATATGGGAATCGGGAAGGAAAATGGCTCCGCCCTTATCGGCATCATAATCTTTGTCGCGGTGGCGGCCGCGATTATTTTCGTGGTGGTTCAGATGGTAGGATCTTCCACGCAGGCCGGGAAGTTTGAAACCGCGGTGGGGAATATTACCCTCGAAGGAATGAACAAGAGCGATGCCCAGTTGGAAAAGGAGATTGCGGACCAGGCCGCGGCCAATGGCGTGAACTTAAGCGATGACAACATCAAAATCGCGTGGGGACCGAATCGGGAATACCTCGAGGTCTCCATCGATTATTCCATCCCGGTAAACCTGGGGATATACCAGTTTGACCGGGTGTACAACTATTACACCAAGCGCGAGCTTTCTTTCCCCAAGAAAATACTCAATCAAGTCGAGAGAAGCGTCCGGGGCAGTTACGACACGATGGTGGATCGGGCCCGGAAGGCGACGCAGGAACCGGGGAGCGGAAGCCCGGAATAGCAATTGATAGAGTCAACCTGGATTCAAATCTAGTCTCAGATTTTCAAATAATTCCCCGTTAATAATGACCAATGACCAATTTTTACCATTTAATTTCATTGATTCCAATCATTCACTCGACCCCTTGAACCCTTATAAGTCATGAGCAAATACACCGTTCCTCTCTCCCAAATTTCGGTTAAAGATATCTCCCTCGTGGGAGGGAAGGGAGGCAATCTGGGCGAACTCGCCCGGGCCGGGTTCCCCGTCCCCGACGGTTTCTGCGTCCGGATGATCGCCTTTGAGGATTTTCTCGAAAAAAACCTCCTCTCGGAGAAAATCAACGAGATTCTTGGCCGCATTGATTTTACCGATCTCTCCGACCTGGAGGCCAAAACCCAGGGTATCCGGGAGATTGTTTCGGCGGCCCCGGTCCCCCCGGAAATCCGGGAAGAGATCCAGTCCGCCTATCGCCGCCTCGGCCGGGAAGACCAGCTTCCCCTGGTTGCGGTTCGCTCTTCGGTCGGGACCAATGATCTTTCCCGGAGCTCTTTCCCCGGCCAGATGGACACCTATTACGGGGTCAAGGGTGAGGATGAACTCATTCAGCAGGTGGTAAAGTGCTGGGCCTCCCTGTTTACCTCCCGCGCCACCCTGGCCCGCCACAAGCTTTCCCTGGACCATTCCGCGGTGTTTATCGCCCCGGTAGTTCAGATGATGGTGCCGGCCGAGGCGGCCGGGGTGGTTTTTACCGCGCATCCCTTGAGCGGAAGAACCGAGGAAATGCTCATTAACGCAAGTTTTGGCCTGGGTGAATCGGTGGTTTCCGGGAAGGTCCAGCCGGACCAGATCGCGGTTCGGAAAGCCGACCTCGCGATTCAATCAGAGGAGATCGGGGAAAAGCGGGTCAAGATCATCCTGGACCTGGAACGGGGTAAGGGCAGCAAGGAAATCCCGGTGGAGGAAAAGCTCCGGCGGGAACCCTGCCTATCCCGGGACCAAATCCGGAAACTGGCCCGGATCTGCCTGGAGATAGAATCACATTATGGCCAGCCCCAGGATATCGAATGGGCCCGGGTGGGGGAGGAAATCTTCATCCTGCAATCCCGCCGGATCGCGGCGGTAAAAAAGGAAAAGCCGGAAGAAGAAAAACTTCCCGCCGAATGGGTTTCGGAATTTGATACCCCGATTGATCCCCGTTTCCCCGAGTTTACCTCGGCCAACATCAGCGAGGTGGTACCGGGGGTGCTTACTCCTTTCACGCTTTCCGGAATGATCGGCCTGGAAAATGGTTTCCGCCTGCCTAACCTGGAGCTCGGGCTCTTCAAACTCCCGCCCAATCCGCCCCCCTACATTTTCCTGGGTTTCTTCTACGGGCGGGCGCACCTGAATATCACTACCTTCCGGGGGATGACCGCCCAGATCCCGGGGGCCACCGCCGCCGAGTTTGACCGGCCCATACCGGGGATGGGGAAGGAAGCGCCCCGGGAGCCGTGGCGAAAAGAGCTTCGCAAGTACCTCCGGTTTCCGGGTTTCCTCTTTCGGGCGATCCGATTCGAAAGGGAGGTGCCCGGGCGGGCCCGGTCCTGGCACGCCGAGGTCTTCCGCCGGATCGCGGAGGAAAAAAGGCAAAACCTTCGCAGTATTTCCCTGCCCGAGATCGCCGACCGGATGGCGGCGGTGCAGGAAGAGGGGGCCGCGGTTCTCGGCGTGCATATCGCCGCCAGCCAGCTTGCCGTCGGCTACTTCGAGGCGTTGAGGAAGCTCACCGCCCGCTGGCTCGGGGATGAATACGGCGGCCTGGCGGCGCGGCTCGTGACCGGCCTCAACAACCTGGAGAGCGCGCGCCCGAGCTTCGAAATCTATAACCTTTCCCGGGCAGTGATGGATTCTCCCGAGCTGAAAACATTGTTCACTTCCTTCCGCGCGAGGGAGATCGGGGAAAAACTGAAGGGTGAAAGCAACGAGTCGGCCGCCAGGTTCCGGGAGAAGCTTAAACAATTCCTGGACCGGTACGGCTTCCGGAGCGTTTCCGAGGCCGAGGTGATATTCCCATCCTGGGAGGAGGATCCGAGCTACGTTTTCGAGATGATCCAGAATTTTCTGGGGATCGAGCCGGGCCAGGATCCCTCCAGGATCGAGGAGAGGCAGAAGCTGGAACGGGAGAAGGCGACGCGGGAAGTCGAAACCCGCCTGAAATCCTGGCAGAAGCTGATTTTCCGCAAGGTGCTTCGGGGCTGCCATACCTTCATCCCGCTCCGGGAGGAAATGAAGGGCCTGGCGATGATGGGGGCCAACACGGTCAAGAAGGTCTGCCGGATTTTCTCCCGCCATCTCCGGGAAAAGGGAATAATCGGGAACGCGGAGGATCTTTATTTCCTGAAGATCGAGGAAATCCTGCCCCTGGTGAAGGGGGAGGCCCCTCCTCCCGACCTCGCCCTCAGGATCCGGCGCCGCCGGGAAGAATACCGGATAAACCAGGAGATCGAGCTCCCGGAATCGTTCCGCGGCCGGCCGGTCCCCCGGCCCCGGACCACCCCGGAGGTGGACCGTTCCGCCCGGGTATTAAAGGGCATCCCGGTCAGCCCGGGGAGAGTGACCGGGAAAGCCCGGGTGATTCTTTCCCCCCGGACGGAGGCGAAGATTTTGCCGGGAGAGATCCTGGTGGCCCCGGTAACCGACGCGGGTTGGACCCCGCTTTTCCTGGTGGCCCGGGGACTGGTGGTGGATGTCGGGGGCCTGTTGTCTCATGGCTCGATCGTGGCCCGGGAATACGGGATTCCCGGGGTCATCAACGTTAAGGGAGCCACCCGGATCATCCGGGACGGCGAGCTGATCACCGTCGATGGCGACCGGGGGGAGGTAATACTGAGCAACTGATCAGGGGCAAGGAGCAAAGAGCAAGAAGCAAAGCGCATAGCGCATAGGGAAAAAGAGCAAAGAGTAATATAGATATGATTATAAATAACAAAACAATTATGCGTGTATGTCAAAAATCCTTGTCATTCCGGGCTTGACCCGGAATCCAGATTGTTTTTCTGGATTCCTCCCGCCGATGACGGGACGGGAATGACGATTAATGCGCAATTACTTAAGACGCTGTGTATAAGAAAAGAAAAGCCTTTTTACTTTTTCCTTTTTACTTTTCACTCATCTTTATCAATTGTATTTTGGCCGGCTGCTTCTGGCGGATCCGGGAGGACAGCCCCTTTAACCGCATTTTTCTTCCCAGCCCGGCCGAGGAAGGCCGCCTGGGTGAGATGTTTTTATTCGAGCTTAAAAGAACGGTGAAATTTATCGATGATCCTTTTGTCACCGGCTATCTTGACGCCATCGGCCAGCGAATCTCGGTCCAGGCCCAGGAACAGCCGTTTCCCTTTCATTTTTATATCCTGGCCGATCCCCGGATCAATGCCTTTGCCGGGCCGGCCGGGCAGATTTTTATTACCGCCGGATTGGCCGGCGAGGCTAATAATGAATCCGAGCTCGCTGGGGTTCTGAGTCATGAAATCGCCCACGTGGCCCGACGCCACATCGCCCGGATGATCCAGCAGCAGCAGGGGATGGCCCTGCCCACCATTGCCGGGATCATGGCCGGGATGATGGTTCCGAATCCGCAAGCGGGCCAGGCCATTATCGCCGGGACCATCGCCGGGGTGGAAAGCGTGGCGCTCGGATACACCCGGTTGGATGAAGAGGAGGCTGACCAGTACGGGATCGGCTATTTGAGCCGGGCCGGCTACGACCCGCACGGGATCATCCGCTTTCTGGGACGGCTGGTGAAGGAAGAAGGGATCGAGAGCGGAACCCTGGCTCCCTATCTCGAGACCCACCCGCCCCTGATCCAGAGGATCGGTTACCTGGAAAGCCTGTCTCCACCCGCTTCCCGGGCGGCAATAAATCTGGTTGGTTCCGACCGGCTGAAGCTGATCCAGGCCAAATTGATCGCGGAATATAAAGAGATTAACGTGGCCCGCGGTTATTTTGATGAAAAGTTGAAGAGTGATCCTAAAAATCCGGATCTGCATTTCGGATTGGGGCTTCTTTACCAGCGGCAGAAGATGTGGGGCGAGGCGCTGGCTGAACTCGGTAAGGCCCTGGATTTGTCCGGACCGAACGCGCAGATTCTCTGGGAGCTTGGAAACGTCTACCTCCCAAAGGGTGATTTCGATTCCGCCGCGGCAAGCTTCAGCCAGGCCACCGAGCTAGATTCCAAGAACAAAAGTTTATTTTTAGCCTTGGGGCAGGCTTACCATGAAGCCAAGAAACCTGAACCGGCGATCAAAGCCCTGGAAAGCGCGATCGCGCTGGATCACGACCTGGTGGATGCCTGCTATGAGCTGGGCATTGTTTACGGCGAGATGGAAAAATATGGGCAGGCTCATTTTCTGATCGGGGACTTGGAAAACGCCAGGTTTCATTTTCATAAGGCTCTGGAATTTTACGATCCGGAATCGCCCGATGCTAAAAAGATCAAGGAAGAGATGGAGAAGATCAAAGGGGGAAAATGGGGGAGATGAAAAAGTAAAAAATGACGATTTACGCCTCCGGCCCTGTAGGGCCTACGGCCCGGAGGGATTGACGATTGTCGATTGTTGGGAAAGTTAAAAGTAGCCAATAACCGGAAACCGGTTAAAGGAGGAATGAATGGCGATCGGGATGATGGGCAGGTTAAAAGTAAATGCCCTGATGGGCTTGATGAAACTCGAGCGCGCTGTCCGGGGCCGGGTTTTGGACGAAAAGGATGAGTTCAACCATCCCTTCGGTTCGGACCGGCTCTGGAACGAGAGCTATTACTTTAATTTCTTCGAACACCGGAATGGCCTAGGCGGTTTCACCCGGATCGGGATCCTGCCCAACCAGAAGACCGTGATCGGTATCCTGGCCCTTTATTCACCGGACGGGGCGGCCCTGCTTTTCAAGAATGATCCCCCGATTTCGGAGACCCCCGACAACCTGGAAACCGGGCCGCTCGTTTATAAAAGGGTGGCGCCGGGGAAGGACTGGAAGATCAGTTTCCAGGGGGGAATGATCAGGATCCCGGAGCCGCGGAAGCTGCTCCAGCGCGAAACGATTGCCCCCGAGTCGGTCGAGATGCCGGAAGTCGCACTGGAACTTGAGTTCAAAGGGGTATCACCGATTTTCGACTATCACCATCTCGATCCCCGGGCGTTTTCTGAGCATATCGTAGAGCACAAGATCCCGCTGCTGGCACTTAGGAACGCGGCCAAGGTGGCGTCTTTCCATTACGAGCAGTCCGGCACGGTCCGGGGCCGGATCCGGATCGGATCGCAGGATTATGATTTCCAAGGCAGCGGCCACCGGGATCACAGCTGGGGGGTGCGGGACTGGAAAGCCCCCAGCTTCTGGCGCTGGATGACGGCCCAGTTCGGAACCGAGCTCAGCCTGAATCTCTCCCGGGCGGTGATCGGCCGGATGGAGGTTTTCGCGGGGTTCATGTTTCACGACGGGAAAAACCATCCCATCCGCCGTTTTGAGCTTGAGACCGAATTCGAACCCGGCGACCTGATTCAGAAGCATTTGCGGATTCATGCCGAGGACGTGAGTGGAAAGACGGTGATTTTTGAGGGAGAGGCGGTAAACCCGATCCCGCTGGTACTGGAGGAGGAAGGCCACCGGACACTGGTGGTGGAGGCCCTGACCCGTTACCGGTGGAAGAATCACGAGTGCTACGGAATCTCGGAGTTTTTAAAACAGCTGGATTAAAATCAGATTGGAAGGGTTCGAGGGTTCAAGGGTTCAAGGGGCCAAGTGAAAGCGACAAACCGCAAAGTCATTCCCGCGAAAGCGGGAATCCAGAAATATTCATAATTTTCCTCAATGCCTTCCGAGGATTTTCTGAAAAACCTGAATCCGCCCCAGCGCGAGGCGGTTATTCATACCGAGGGTCCGCTCCTGATCCTGGCCGGGGCCGGTTCCGGCAAGACCCGGGTCCTGACCCACCGGATCGCCCATCTCTTGAGCGGTGGATTGGCGCCCGAGAGCGTCCTGGCGGTAACCTTCACCAACAAGGCCGCCGGGGAGATGCGGGAGCGGGTCGAGCGCCTGCTCTCCACCCCCTTGAACGGTTTCTGGATCTCCACCTTTCATTCCGCCTGCCTGCGGATTCTCCGGAGAGAGGGACAGCACCTGGGCCTGCCCCGGGATTTTATCATCCTGGACGAGAAAGATTCCCTCGGGCTCATCCGCCGGACGATCGCCGAGTTCAATCTGAACGAGGAAGCCTACCCGCCCCGGCAGATCGAATACCGGATCGACCGGGCGAAAGGGGACGGCAAGGGGCCGGAGGAGTTCACCGATCCCGAGTTCACGGCGGCCACCACTTTCGGGAAGATCTATACCCGCTACCAGGAACTGCTCCGGGAAGCGAAAGGCCTGGATTTCGGCGACCTCCTGATCATGGCCGTGAAGCTTTTCCGAAAATGCCCGGAGGTTTTGACCCGTTACCAGGGCCAGTTTCAATATGTCATGGTGGATGAATACCAGGATACCAACCGGGTTCAGTACGACTTGTTGAGGCTTTTGTGCCGTTCCCACCAGAACCTCTGCGTGGTAGGGGACGAGGACCAGTCCATTTACCGCTGGCGGGGCGCGGACCTCCGCAATATCCTGGATTTCGAGCGGGATTTTCCGAAGGCCCGGGTCATCCGCCTGGAGCAGAATTACCGTTCGACCAAGCGGATCATCGGTGCCGCCTCCGCCCTGATCGCGAAGAACCGCCTGCGCAAGGGCAAGAAGCTCTGGACCGAGCGGGAGGAGGGTCACCCGATTTTTTCCATCTCTTCCCGGAACGAGCGGTACGAAGCGATCGCGGTGGCCGGACTGGTCGAAAATCTTTTAAGCCGGGACAGCTTCGCGGCCGGTGACCTCGCCGTTTTTTACCGGACCAACGCCCAGTCCCGCCTGATCGAGGATGAGCTTTCCCGCCGGCGCATTCCCTACCAGCTGGTGGGCAGCCTGCGCTTCTACGAGCGCAAGGAGATCAAGGACGCGATCGCCTACCTCCGGGCCTCGTACAACCCGGAGGATTCTCTCTCGCTGCGCCGGATCATCAACGTCCCGGCCCGGGGGATCGGCAAATCGGTGCTCGGGAAAGTCGAGGAAATCGGCTCGGGCCGGGGCTTGAGCTTCACCACCGCCCTCCGGGCCGGCCGGGAGGAAAAGCTGTTTTCCCCCGCGGCGGAGCGGAAGCTCGAGGCGTTTTTCCAGCTTTTGAAAACCTTCCAGGAATATTTAACCTCCGAGCCTTTTCCCGACGCCCTCCACCGGATTCTCAAGGAGAGCGGATATCTCGGAGTCCTGGAGAACGAGCGAACGGAGGAAGCCCGGGCCCGCCTGGAAAACCTGGGGGAGTTGATCAACGCCGCCCGGGATTTCTGGGAGCGGGGCGAGGGCGGGATCCTGGAGTACCTGGACCAGGCGGCCCTGGTGAGCGATATCGATGAGCTGGATGGAACCTCGCGGACGGTCAAGCTCCTGACCCTGCACAACGCCAAGGGCCTGGAGTTCCCAGTGGTGATGATCGCGGGGCTGGAGGATAATCTGCTTCCCCACCTGCACTCGAGTCACGACGAGGAGGAATTGGAGGAGGAACGCCGCCTCTTTTATGTGGGAATGACCCGGGCCAAGGAGAGACTGTTTTTTTTCCAGGCCCGGGAGCGGAGGTTCTTCGGGGTGCCTTCCTTCAGCCGCCCCTCCCGGTTTCTGGCCGACATTCCCAAAGAGTTTGTCGAGCTGATCGTCCAGCCCTGAAACCCGGGCGAAAGGAATCTAACTTGTAATCACCCTCGGTCTTGCTTCGAGGCCACCTAAATTATGTCATTCCGCACTTGATGCGGAATCCAGAATTTATTGAACTGCGAGATCTGGATTCCCGCTTACGCGGGAATGACAGGCAAGGGGAACGGATTCCTTCTAGAGTATATCCTGAGCGTAGTCGAAGGGTTAATTACCCGAAGAAGATCGAGCGGCGTTTTTTCAGGCCCTCGAGGATCATCCCCTGGACCCGGGCCCGGAGTTCCTCGTTGAGCTGGTTGATCAGGATATCGTCGTCCA
>Ga0315289_10011597_pt1 | contig 12482 bp, 12 predicted proteins | sample YL17G11_40_MG_FD_203452 | JGI IMG/M metagenome (GOLD analysis project Ga0315289, IMG submission 203452) | Sediment microbial communities from Yellowstone Lake, YNP, Wyoming, USA - YL17G11_40 | ecosystem: Environmental > Aquatic > Freshwater > Lake > Sediment | place: USA: Wyoming | collected...
CCCCTATCGATGGCTGCCGTCGCGGGTGGGGCTCCAGCCGCCGCGGCTGAAGCGGTTGAAGAAAAGACCGAGTTCGATGTGGTCATTAAGGAAGCTGGCCCCAAGAAAATCGAGGTCATCAAGGTTATCCGGCAACTGGTCAACCTGAGCCTGACCGAGGCCAAGGCCCTGTCCGAAACTGCGGGCGGCAAGGTGCTCGCCGCGGTCGGCAAGGAAGCCGCCATGGATGCCAAGAAGAAGCTCGAAGAAGCAGGTGCGGTTATTGAAGTCGCCTAGCATTCCAACACCAGCTATAAAAAAAAAAGAAGACGGCTCGTGAGAGCCGTCTTTCTTTGGGGGTTATAGTTATCAATTTCCTGACATACCATTGACTTAAACTTCAAAATGCATAAAATAGTGGTATTATTGGTCTGACCACCATACCACATAAGATCAATGAAAATTCAACCCATTGCCCATAAAACGCTTGCCGAAACTGTCGCCGGAAGGCTAGCCGCATCTCTTCTGGACGGCAGTTTAGCCCCTGGTGCCCATTTTCCTCCGGAACGCGACCTGATGAGCCGCCTCGGCGTCAGCCGTGCTACACTGCGCGAGGCACTCAAGTCCCTGGAAGAGAGCAAATTGATCGAATCGCGCCCAAATGTCGGCTGGTTCGCTCGCGCCATTGATGAGACGAACGTGACCCAGGCGCACGAACTGGCCCGAGGGTCTGTTGCTCCAGCGGCGCGTCCTGCGGTGGATGAGCCGCCCACCCGTCCACGCCGTGTGCCAGTTGCACCGGAAAAGCCACTCCACATTCCCAACCTGCGCGCCGACCGGCTGGGGACATTCGAGCTTATCTCTTGGTGGGAGCGTGAGAAGGTTATGAATGCCAAGGTGCTGGTGGTTGGCGCTGGAGCATTGGGTAACGATGTGATAAAGAACCTGGCGCTGATGGGTGTGGGCTACATCTTCATTGTAGATTTTGATAACATCGAGGCGGCCAACTTGGGCCGCTCGGTGTTGTTCCGAGAGTCTGATACCAACCGAGCCAAGGCCGAGGTGGCTGCGGCGCGTGCCAAGTCACTCAACCCACAGGTCCACGTACAATACCTAAACGGGGATGTGACAACCAACCTGGGTCTAGGCGTAATCCGCCGTATGGACGTGGTGGTCGGCTGCCTGGATAACCGTGAGGCACGCCTGGCGGTCAACCGTTTCTGCTATTGGATGAACAAGCCCTGGGTGGATGGCGCCATCCAGGAATTGCTCGGTCTAGTACGCGTCTTTGTTCCCGGAAAGGGCGCTTGTTACGAGTGCACGCTGACCGAGCAGGCGCTGCGCGATCTGTCGCTGCGTTACTCCTGTCCACTGCTGGCCCGCCAGAATATCCTGCTGGGCAAGGTTCCTACTACGCCAACGATTGCCTCGATCATCGGAGGGATGCAGTCGCAGGAAGCACTTAAGCTGATTCACGGTCTGCCGGTGGAGGCTGGAAAGGTGACCCACTTTAATGGCATGGTCAACGAGATGCACACCACCGCTTACGCGCCACGCCATGATTGTGAGAGTCATTGGACCTACGGCGAGGTCACTGAACTGCCTGCCCGTGCTGAACGCACGACCCTGGACGAAATGCTCCGCATCACCCGTGCCGACCTGGGGCCTGAGGCGGTCCTCGAGCTGGATCAGGAGCTTATCACCTCGCTGGAATGTACGACCTGCCATACCGTTGAGCAGGTACTCCGCCCGTTGAGCGAGGTTAGCTTCGAGGCCGGGCACTGCCCAACTTGTGGGATTCTGCGCGAAACCGAGTTGACCCATACGATTACTGGAGAGGAGAACTTCATGTATCGAACCCTGGCCAGCGTAGGCGTTCCGCCCCTGCACATCCTGCGCGCCTACAACGGGGAGGAATACCGTTTCTATGAGCTGACTGGTGACCAGCCCGAGGCGCTCCATTTCCGCCATTTCGAGCAGACGGAGTTGCAGAAGCCGGTGCAAGGTCGCGTTCGCATCAAGGACGCCTCCCTAGACTTGGCGAGTGGGCGCGTGAAACTGCGCGATGGATCCTGATTTCTAAGAATGGCCTCACGCGCTGCAAACATGAGCACCCTCGATATCCCCCAGACCCGGTCAGAGCGCCCCTCATTGGCGCGCAAGCTGGTCTTGCTGTTCTTACTCGTCATCGTGACCGGCCTGGGGCTGGCACTGCTGCTTGAACGCAGATTGGTATCTTCACCACTGCTACTGGCAGTCTTGGCTGACCTCGGACTGGGGCTGGTGGCTGGTTTTTCTGCCCGCATCATCTTACGCAGACAGACTCCTTTGCTGCGCACTATTTCAGCAATGGTTGCCATCCTCGCAGGCCTGGTTGTGCTGGGTTGGTTCACCGATTGGCAGGCTGGCTTCGGGCCGCTAAGGTTTGGGCGCAATAGCGTCGACTGGCTCGGCTTGATCCAGGTGGCACTTGGCACAAGTGTTGCTTGGCTGGCCCTGCGGGCATGGCAACGGCCCGGCCAGGTGGCGGAAAGGGTTACGCCGTCACCGGCAGGTCAGCCAGCCCCACGGCCCAAACGGCGGAAGCAGAAGTATCCGCGCCCAGTTATATCTCCGATCAACCACCCTGGGCTGCCTGCTGTAACCTCACAGAAGCCAACCAAGTCAAACCGCAGACGCACTTGCCGAAAGTCTCATCTGCGGCTTTTAAGTGTGGAAGAGCATCGTTGTCCCTACTGCCTTGGACTGGTCGAGCCTAATGCCCCGCGCGGTGTGGTCGAGTGTAAAGTCTGTCATACCCTGCACCACGCGGATTGTTGGGCCATCACTGGGGCTTGTCAGGTGCCTCATTACAATGCTTGATTGGATATCAATTTTGAGGAGGAATTCATGACCGATCTAAACGTGACCATCGTTTTGCCCAGCGGCGGCGCCCGTACCGCTGAAGTCCCTGATGATCTCAGCGTGCATGACCTGCTAGCCGAGTTGACCTCGCTGCTGCAGTTGCCGGCCGTCGGTCCGGACGGGCGGCCGATGTATTACCGCCTCGACAGCAAAGCCCTGGGGCGCGAACTGCGCGAGGATGAGACGCTGGCCGCCTCCGGGGTACCGCAGGATGACCGTCTGATGCTGACCGCCGATATTACCGCCGGCGCCATCTCACTCGACCAAAACCCGCGAATACGCCGTCTGCGTGCCGACAATAGGCTAATGAAAGAACTGGCAGACCGCAGCGACCTGATCGGTTTCGAAGCCAAGCCGGCACGCGCCAACCTGCCCCCTGAGCGTTACATTGTGACCTTCAAATGTAAAGGCATTGTTGACGTAGACCGACAGGGAAATCCGAAGTACGGCGAGCGCCACAAGGTAGAGATTTACCTCCACAACCAGTATCCCCAACGCTGGCCAGGCATGAGATGGCTGACTCCCATCTGGCATCCCAACATTAACCACCTGAACGGTAGCGTGTGCATCGACGCCGCTTGGTGGACCGCCAGTCGATCACTCGACCGTTTGGTCGTCATGCTCGGCGAGATGCTCCAGTATAAGAACTTTCACGACGATCCTACCAAGCCACCTTTTCCCTGGGATCCCGAGGCGGCGCGTTGGTGCAAGGAATATCGCAAGGTTCACCCCGACGCATTTCCTGTAGATGGGCGCGAGTTGTTGCGGCCCGAGCGCGTTAGGCTCAAACCCGAAAAAGAAGAAAAAAAGAAATCGAAGATCCGCATTAAATGATAACATCCTCTGCACGTGCAGGTACCGTTTCAATCGTCTGGCCATCAGCCAGACCACTCGAAGAAAGGAGATAAAACCATGTCCGATTTACCTGTGACTGTCGTGCTGCCTTCGGGAGGCAGCCGTACTGCCGAGGTACCCAACGACGTTCCGGTGAAAGAATTGCTCCCGGAGCTGACCACCTCGCTCGCACTCCCTGTGACTGGTCCGGATGGGCGTCCAATGTGCTACCGGCTGGATAGCAAAGCGCTGGGACGTGAGCTAAGCGAGGATGAGACCCTGTCGCAGGCCGGCGTACCTGAGGGTGACCGGTTGATGATGACCGCTGATGTAACAGCCGGTTGACCCCTGCTTATCCTCACCCCTCCCCTCTCTCTTTCTGAGGCAGGGGGAGGGGTGAGGAATCGGCGCGAATCCCCAAAATGTAAGCATGATGATGTCTGACTTCCGCATTCGCATCTTGCCGTCTGAAAAGTCTGATCCCCCAATAGAGCCCCTACCTGTGGAGCGTGCGCGACGATGGTACTCGCCCTTTGAAGATAGAGAAGCCCATCCGGCCCTTTCGGTTTTCGTCACGCAGAGCGCCTATGTACGGGTATGCGTCCACGCAGCCAGCGAGCCAGAATACGAAGTCGGCGGCATCCTGGTCGGCCAGTGGTATGCGGATGCAGATAGTGATGCGCAGTTTATCGTTGTGGAAAGAGCGCTGCCCGCCCGCTACACGCGGCAGGGCAGCGTCTACCTGACATTCACCCAGGAAAGCCTGGTGGATCTTCATGCAAAGATTGAGAAGCACTTCCCATGTAAAAGGATCGTAGGTTGGTACCACACCCACCCCCATATGGGTGTGTTCCTCTCCTATTACGACACCTGGCTACATCACCACTTCTTTCCCGAATTGTGGCAGGTAGCGCTGGTGGTTGAGCCGAACTCGGCGACCGGGGGTTTCTTTATCCGTCAGGCCGATGATGAGCTTGATCCCAGCCAGTATTCCGGCTTCTACGAGTTGAATGGCAATGTAGGGCGGAGCGTGGTCCACTGGCGTAACTTGCAGTCAATCGCAAATGCGAGTGAAGAGGAGATGGATGCGAATGAATAGACGTATGCGAACTTACTACTATGCTGTGCTTGGCGCGATCGGCGGGTTAGTCGGCTGGCAGATCAGCAACCTGCTTGGCTTATCGTTTGCCTCAAATATATATCTTGGCGAGGCCATTGTCGGTGCTTTAGTAGGACTGAGCATCGGCTTGCTGATTGGCCTCACAGAAGGGATGCTAACCCGCAATCCCGTTCAGGCGGCCAAATCCGGGCTGTTCAGTGGGCTCCTGGGCTTGGTGGCTGGCGCTATTGGCCTGCCATTGAGCGAATGGTTATTCCAGTCCGTCGGCGCGGGCGTTTTCGGACGCGTTCTGGGGTGGAGCCTGTTCGGTCTGTTGATCGGCCTGGCCGAAGGACTGGTCGGCAGGAGTCAGGTCTGGAAGGGCATGCTCGGCGGCCTGCTGGGCGGCGCAGTCGGGGGCGCCTTGCTCGAAGCCTCCCACAGCTGGCTGCAAGACCCTTTGCTTGGCAAAGTGGTTGGGCTGGTGCTGCTGGGCGCCTCGGTCGGCGCGTTCATCTCGCTGATCATGGTGCTGCTCTCGTGCGCTTGGCTGGAGGTGAGATCGGGCAAGCTCAAGGGCACTGAGTTTATTCTAGATAAGTTCATGCGTGCCAAAGGCCCGGCAGTGGCAATTGGTAGCAGCCCGCTCAAATCCGAGATCGTGCTGCCCGATCCGGATATCGCACCGCAACACGCCATGCTGACCGGAGATGGCGCGCACTTCACGCTCAAGGATTTGAGCCTCTCAGGCACTTTCGTCAACAAAAAGCGCATTGAGCGTATTCAACTTGCCAATAACAACGTGATCCGCATGGGCAATTCCGAGATGGTATACCACGAAAAGAGGTAGCGATGGATACACTTGCTGGATGGTCAAAGCGTGGCCTTTGTATGGTCGTGATCCTGCTCGCAGTGCTGTTGCGGCTCCAAGTAGCGTCTGCCCAGGGCGAGATCCTTGCTCTGATTCAGGTCGAAGGGCTGCAAATCCGAATCACCCAGGTGGACAATTCCAAATTTCCCCAAGTGACCGTGTACGTCTCGGTGACGGACGCAATCGGCGAGCCGGTTGGCGTGGATCCCAACCAGATTACGATTTTCGAAAACAATCAGCCCATGCAGCCCGAACAGGTCAGCGGGTCGGGCGATATCGGCCCATTGACGACCCTGTTGGTGTTGGACATCTCTGGCAGCATGTACGATGCCGGCAAACTGACAGCCGCTAAAGCCGCCGCGCAGGCTTTTTTCGAACAGATGCGTCCAGGCGACCAAGCCAGCCTGCTGACCTTCAATACGGATGTGACCTATCGCCAACCCATTACCGTCGACCGCGAGGCGCTGATCTGGGCGGTCAATGACCTGCGCGCCAGGGGCGACACAGCCATGTTCGATGCACTGGACCAGGCAGTGCAGATCCTGCATGATACGCCAGGCCGCAAGGCGATCATCGTCTTGACAGACGGGTTAGACAACCGCAGCCATTACACCGCTGACGAGGTGATTCAGGCGATTGGACCGGGCGGTCTCTCGATCTCGACCATCGGCCTGGGTGACCCGGCCAAGCTGGGCATCAATTCTGGCCTGGATGAAGCCGCCTTGAAATCGTTGGCCGAACTCGCCGGTGGCGTGTACGGCTACGTTAACGATCCCGGAGCTTTACGCAGCCTGTACGAACGCTATGGCCGCACCCTGCAGAGCGAATACCGCCTCACGTACACCTCGCCATCCGACCTGCGCGACGGCATCAACCGCATCCTAACCGTCTCACTAAAGCGTCAAGGTGAGGAGGCAACATCGGCACGGGCGCAGTACAATCCAGGCGGCCTGCTGCCTGAGGTAGCCAACAATGTCTCCTGGCCGCTGTTTGGCGCCTTGCTGGGGGGTCTCGTAGCGCTGCTGTTTGTCCCGATGTTGGCCAGTCGTGGCGCACAGGCTTTAGGCAATAGAGGAGGCATTCTACGCAAAAAGAAGCCGCGCATAAAACTTAAGTGACAATCTAAGTTTTGATTGCCCTCGCTCTTCTCCTCTTACGTTGGAGAATATGACGTTCTCTCGTTAATGGGCTGACCCCGCGAAAGCTTGCGGGGTCAGCAAAACCAACTCAAAGGGAGGAGAGGATGTACCGAAGTTTATATCTTGTCTGACAATTCATCTAGTGACGGCCGTCACAATTCGGCAAGGATGAATTGCGTATTTCGGATGACATTTATCAGAAATGTGACGTGACCATGAACCGGCTTAGGTTGCCTGTTCACCTTCTGGCACGTCTCGTGGTTCCACTTCAACGATCTCGGACTCTTCGGAGGTCTCGCGCCAGGTGCCAGGGATCACGTTCTGCAGGGCGTTAAGGTGCTCCTGGACCACCTCGTCGGGACACAGGGACATGAACAGTGAGAGGCCGATCCACAGGATGGCTGCGTCGTCCAGCGCGCCAATGATCGGCAGCGCCAGGCCGGGAACCAGGTCCACTGGCGAGACCAGGTAGACCAGCGAGGCGATGGGCAAGAGCTTGAGGAAAAAGTTGACGCGGCGATCAGACATCAGGCGCAGTACGAGCTTGATGCGCAGGACGAGGTCTTGAAAGAAGCCGCTGTTCTGCGTCGAAAGGATGTTGCGGATTTTCTTTGCCATTCTTCACTCCTGGGTAACCATTAAACCGAAAGGGACAGCGCGGAGAAGAGATTACCCGTCTCCGCAGATTTTAGCCACAGACAACCGTATATACGTACAAGGTGATGCGTAGTCTCGACAACGAAACGATTCATCTCGGCTTGAGAGAGGTAAACGTAAGGCCGATTATACAACGCCTGGACTCCCTCGCCGCTGCGTTGGTAGTATTTCTGGATTTGACTTCTCCTATTTTTCATCGGGCATCCCCGAATCCGGGGTGATGTTTCCGACGGCGAAAGATGAAGGTTCGAGGCTTCGCTGCTACCGTTCAGCAGAGCGGTCCGGGATGAAGCCGAGCAAGTCCTCTGCAAGACACAGGTGGACGATCTAGGAGGCGATGGACGTATTATACGGCAATCGAGACCTTGTTCAGCCCGGAAGTGTTCCCACGTTGAGCTGACCACAAAGTCGCCAAGGCACAAAAGCCTTATCGTTTTCTTGGTGGCTTTGTGTCTTGGTGGTTCTGTACTCGGATCTGAACTGCGGTACAATTCAATTCTCAATTGCCAATCCTAAATCGTAAATCGAGAAGTCCCCATGCCCCTTGACCCGAACCGCATCCGCGCCCTATGCTTCGACGTGGACGGCACGCTCAGCGATACCGACGACCTGTTCATCGCGAAGCTGGCTCGCCTGCTGCAGCCGTTCCATTTTCTGTTCCCGAGGAAAAACGTGAAGAGCGTCGCCAGGCGCGTCGTGATGGCCACCGAAGCCCCAGCCAACTTCCTGATCGGTCTGCCCGACATCATCGGCCTGGATGACAAGATGGCCGCGCTGATTGATCTATTCTATCGAAAGCTGGGCCATAAGCCCAAGAAGAACTTCCTGCTCGTGCCCGGCGTAAGGGAGATGCTGCAAGAAGTCGGCAAACGCTACCCGCTGGCCGTGGTCAGTGCACGGGATGGGAGGACGACGAACATCTTTCTCGAACAATTCGACCTGCTGCCGCTCTTCAGGTGCGTCGCCACCGCCCAAACGTGCAAGCACACGAAACCCTTCCCGGCCCCGATCCTGTGGGCTGCGCAGGAGATGGGAGTCCCGGCTGAGGCCTGCCTGATGGTCGGAGATACGACTGTGGACATCCGCGCCGGCAAAGCTGCCGGCGCGCAGACCGTCGGCGTGCTGTGCGGCTTCGGCGAAGAAGATGAGCTTCGCCGTCGCGGCGCAGACCTGATCTTACCGTCTACTGCGGAGTTAGTCTCGGTGTTATCCCAAGAGTGATCTTCTGCAACCAGTCCTTCACTGCGGCGTATACTCAGTAGTTCATATCAGGAGGTTTCCCATGTTTCGTAAACTTTTCCCCGCCATGCTGATCCTGGCGTTGCTCGTCACCGCCTGCGACCTTCACATCAGCCTGCCCATCATACTCACACCCGGCCCAAGCGTGACCGACGAGATCAGCGTCCCCCTGCCCGATACAGCCGAGCCAGTTGACCTGAGACTGGCCTTCGGCGCGGGTAAGCTCAAGCTTTCCCCCGGCGCGAATACCCTGGTCTCCGGCACTGCCACGTACAATATCCCTGATTTCAAGCCGACTGTCACCGTGAATGGCAGCAACATCCGTATCGAGCAGGGCAATTACAAGCTCACCGGCATTCCCGACTTTTCGAATATCAAGAACGAGTGGGAGCTTCAACTTGGCACCGCGCCGATGGATCTGACCATCGAGGCAGGGGCATATACGGCCGAGTACGAGTTCGGTGGGTTGGCGCTCACCAACCTGACGGTCAAGGACGGCGCGTCGCGGGTCGAGTTGGACTTCTCCAACCCCAACCAGGCTGAGATGGGCATGTTACGTTACGAGACGGGCGCATCCAACGTAACCCTATCGGGCTTGGCTAATGCGAACTTCGCCATGTTGAATTTTAACAGCGGGGCTGGGAACTTCACGCTGGATTTCTCGGGCGAATTCAAGCGGGATGCCAGCGTGAGTGTCGAGACCGGTGTCAGCAACATGACCCTGGTCATCCCAGCCGGCGTCCAGGCACAGTTGACAGTCGAGGGCGGCCTCTCGAATGTCAGTGTGACGCAGGGATGGGCCAATAACGGGAACGTGTACACCCAAACTGGCTCCGGCCCGGCGCTGACCATCCTGGTTAAGATCGGGGCTGGAAATCTGACCATCAGCCGCTGATAAGAAAGGATCCCATTTTCCTCGAGAAAATGGGTTCTTCGCAATTACTCCGGCAATATCCTGTAATACACCGCAGGCGGTTTGCGGTCTACGACCCGCTCGGCAGCCAGCGCCAGGCGCAGGAGCGTCGCTTCCTGCCAGGCGCGGCCAATGGCCTGCATCCCAAGGGGGAGGCTGGCTTCGTTGTAACCCACCGGGAAGGAAATGGCAGGCAGCCCGGCCAGGTTGGCTGGCGTGGCGAAACGCATGATCTCGAACAGGGTCGAGAGATCCGATTCGCCCTCCGGCAAGGCAGCCTTGGGGATGATAGGCGCGGGCAGGGCAGTGGCCGGGGTAAGGATCGCGTCCACCTCTTCCAAGGCGCGGGCGAAGTTGGCAATCAGGCGGGTGCGCACCCGCTGAGCCTGGATGTAATCCATCGTGGTGAAGGCGCGCGCCAGTGCCAGGTTAATGCGCACGTCCGCACCATGTTCACGGTAATGCTCCGCATAAGTCCGATTCAGCGCCTGCGCCATCTCACCGGCAATCGTGATGGTATGCGCCACGCGTCCGGCTTCCAGGTCTGGGATGACGACCTCGCGCAATTCAGCGCCCATGCTCTCGAACTTTTGGAGCATGGCTTCGCAGGCCGAGACCATGTCGGCGGTGGCGTGTTGGAACCAGGGCCAGTAGACACCCAACGTCAGTCCGCTCAGATCCAGCTTATCCCAGCCAGCCAGGGTGGGCGTTGGTTGGCGCAGTGAGTTGGGGTCCTTAGGATCTGGGCCGGCCATTACGGCGTAGGCGAGAGCGGCGTCCGTCGCGGTCGCAGCCACAGGTCCCAAGTGAGCGACGCTCCAGCACAACGGTGCGGCGCCGTGCTCGCTTATCCGTCCAAAAGTGGGTTTGATGCCAACGATGCCGCAAAACGAGGCCGGGATGCGGATCGAGCCGCCGCCGTCTGCAGCGATGGCGGCTGGACAAAGTCCCGCAGCCACCGCCGCGCCTGGGCCGCTCGAACTGCCGCCGGTGAAGTGGTCGGGAGCATACGGGTTGCGCGGCGTGCCGTGGTGGGGGTTCAGGCCGGTCACCCCGATGCCGATCTCGTGCATGTTGGCCTTGCCGATCAGCAGCGCGCCAGCGGCTCTCATGCGGGCGACGACCGTTGAATCCTCTTTGCATGGCGACTTTCCCAAAAAGGCGGTGCCGACGGTAGTCGGGTATGGCAGCATATCCACCTCGTCCTTGACCGCCACCGGCACGCCGTCGAATACGCTGAGCGCCTGTCCCTCCTTGATGCGCTTCGTTGCTTCCCTGGCCTGCCTGAGCACATCCTCGCGATCCACGGCGATGATGGCCCGCAAGGGCGGTTCAGCGGCATTGCTGGTCACGATGGCCTCCAGCACCCGGTGGGCCACGTCTTCCGGCGTGATCTTCCCCTCACGGTAGGCTTTGGCATAATCCTGCACGGTGCTGAAACGGAAACCGAGTCCAGGCAAGGTCGCAGGGCCGGGCCACTCCGCCTCCGGCACAGCCTGCACCTCGACGGCCAGCATACCGGTGTAATTGACCGGCTGCGGGGTCGGCGGCTCGTCGAACTGCTGCTCTCTCAGCCAACTGATGCCGCTGCTTTTGAACAGGCTGGGGATCAGTAGGCTGCGCAGAGGGCCTTCCACGAGTTTGACGAACAGGCGCAGCATCCCGCCTGCCAAATAAGGTAATTTGACCGACTTGAGGTCGTAAACCGGATCTTGAATTGTCCTGTTTTTCATTTTCTATCTCCTGGATGGGCTATTGGGGTGTCTCAACGGCAGGCGTCAGGTGCAGCACGGCGCTGGGCTTGAAGCGAAGTTCAACGGTTCGCATTACTAATTCTACAACAAAAATGGGCGGCAAGTCCAATGACCTGCCGCCCATCCGTGTTCATCCGTGCTTATCTGTGGTCATAGTTTCGGAACTGTTTATTACTATCGCCTCGGCGGGGAGGATACTATAAGAAACAATATCGCGGTTTTCAGGCCGCATAGACCACCTGTGCAGTGCCCAAAAACTCATCCTTGCGGAATGGGTTGCGCAATGCATCCTTTTCCACTACATCCACCGGGCGGCCAAACAGGTATTCCAGTTTTGAGTACCTTCTATCCAACACTTCGGCATACTACATACCAAGCCGCTTCTGGATATACTTCACCACCTCGCTCGCCACATCGAACTTCGTGGCGCGTTCGAAACCTTCAAAGTCCGGCAGGCGGTTGACCTCCAGCACCATCGGCTGGTCACCCTTCATACGGATGTCCACGGCGGTGAACTCCCTGCGCAGGGCGCGTGCGGCTGCTTCGGCCAGTTCCTTGAAGCCGGGGAACTCGCCCAGGTCACGCCTGACGAAGCGCCCGCCGAGCGAATAATTCGTTCGGAAATCTCCCCTGGCTGGCCGGCGGCTGACCATGACCGGCAGGGACTGGTAGCCGATCACCAGCAGGCGATAATCTTCTTCCGCCGGCAGGAATTCCTGCAGCATCAGTTCTCCGCAGGGATAATGCCACAACCGGCGCTGGAGTTGTTTGGCGTTGTGGATCAGATACACATGGTCGCCGCGTGCTCCGTGCACGCCCTTGAGCAGGCAGGGATATGTCAACTGTTCCGCCCTTGCCTCCACCTGGCGCGGGTTGAAGAGCTGCCAAGTCCGCGGGTTGGGAATGCCGTGTTGAGCCATGACCAGATGGTCATGCATTTTGCTGACGGCATAACCTTCGTCGGTTAGGCTCTGGTCCATGACCACTTTGCCGGCATCACGGAACAAGCGGGCAATGGTCAGGGCTTCCGAGATGTACGGATAAAATGTGCGCACAACCAAGCCATCATAGGTCTCCAGGAGATTCCTGCCAT
>Ga0315289_10011598_pt1 | contig 12481 bp, 9 predicted proteins | sample YL17G11_40_MG_FD_203452 | JGI IMG/M metagenome (GOLD analysis project Ga0315289, IMG submission 203452) | Sediment microbial communities from Yellowstone Lake, YNP, Wyoming, USA - YL17G11_40 | ecosystem: Environmental > Aquatic > Freshwater > Lake > Sediment | place: USA: Wyoming | collected...
ATTCCTGGCAAATTCGACCTTTGACGAATGTTGCGGTCTTGATTGGCATGTGCATGGTGGTTGAAGCACTAGCTATGCTGCTGATTGGCTCGCGAGTGGTAGGGATTTCTTTGTCGTCCCACGAGATTCACACATTCTCATTTCTAATACTTCTCTTTATGGCGCTTTTTTCGATTCTTTGTATTCGCGAACGAGGACCATTTTGGAAATCTCGTCCGAGTAAATACCTCGCGATTGCGCTTATTGCAGACGGCATCATTGGTCTTGCAATAGGCTATTTCGGTATAGGCGATTTGCCAGCACTAAGTGCAAGTCTGATCGCTATTGCATTTGTTGGTTCAGCTCTTCTTTCGCTAGGAGCAAATGATCTTTTGAAGCTTAAACTTTATCGTCTATTTCATATTTATGCAGAAGACGCGCCAGCCTAAGCGGCGGCTTTACGCACCTCATTTGCAGTAGCATTTGGAATGGTAATAGATAATGTCGTTCCAACACCTTCGGTCGATTCGATGTGGATCATTCCGCCCAGCGATTCTACGGCAGATAGGAGTGCGCCCATGCCCACACCTCGGCCAGAGATGTCACTTACTTCATTTGATGTTGAAACGCCGTCGAGGAAGATGAGGCGAAGTTGATCCGGTCGTTGGCGCTTTAAAAGATTTTCGTGCGTGTCTACACTATTTTTGGCTGCCTTTGAAATGAGTTTTTCGAGATTGATTCCACGTCCGTCATCGGAGACGCTAAAGAGAAGCGTGCCGTCGGATGACGTCGAACAGTTTAAAGTGATTTGCCCAGCACCGACTTTTCCAGCCATTTCGCGGTCGATCTGCTCCTCGATGCCGTGATCAACTGCGTTGCGAAGAACATGCGACAATACTTGAGAAACTGGGGTAAAGCGTTTTGGGTCGACGAGTATGTCGTCGCCATTTACTTTGCAGGAGACTTCTTTTGCAAGACGGCTTCCTAAAGCTTGAACTCTCTCTTCGATAGGCCCTAAAAGGGAGCGAATAGGGCGCATGCGAATTTTCGTGGTCAAGTTGTGAACGATAGCTACGGCCTGATCGACCGTTTTTGCCTTATCGAGCTCGGCTTCAATGTCGGCCAGAGAGCTTTCGAGTATGATGTGTTTGTCGTCTGCTGTATCGCTTAGCGACACGCCTAAAATCTCACCGTACTTCTCAATAAACTGGGTTAATTGAGAACGCACAGATTTTATGCTTTCGACCTCAATCTTTTCGAGATCTTCAATCTTTCCGACAAATGCCATGATATTGTTCATGTCAAACATCCCGGAATTGCCTTTGATGGTATGCAAATCACGCCTAATCTCAGACTGAGATGGCCTCGCCGTTATTAGGTGATCAAGGCTAGTCATTGCATCTTTCAAAAATGCAACAAACGACTCGCGATTTTTAAGGACCTTCATAAGTGAAGCGTTTTCGGCGTTTTCCGCCTCTAGTGTCTCAAGTCTGGTGGCGTCGGAAAGAGTAAGCAGAATGTATTCGATTTCATTTGCCATGCCACGAACGACGGTTGCCACGATCTGAATCGTTTTTGATCTGAACTTCACTCGCTCAGGTAGCATCGAAAGTGAAACATCAACTGGCATAACATCATCAAAGATCTGCGAGATAGTCGCAGCAATGTGAACGGCTTGACGGATGTCGACAGTTAGGACTGAGCAGAGTTTGTTGCCGGCGATGGAATCTGTTTCGAATAGCTGATGACAGTAGGCAGAATAGCCAGACTGAATTTCCGTATTTTTGTCGATGACCATAACGCCGACGTTGACGTTTTGCATGATTAGATTTGTCTTTTCTTCGACACGCCTTTTTACGGCTGAAATAGCGTTGATGACAGTTGCAGAGATCTCTTCATAACTGCTTCCTGAGGCAATCATCTTTTTCGCGTCGTCGATATTTTTACTGTCTACAGCTTGAATGACAGAGCCGGCACAGGCGTGAAATTTGGCGTGGACTTGGCGGAGGTGCTCATATGCAGGTTCATTTGCATATTTTTTTTCCGTCGGAATAGATCCATTTTCCGAGTTTGCACTGATTGTCTTGGCACACAATCGCATGATCGAATTTCCCTTCGCCTTGAAGGTAAAGAGTTAGCTTTAGTTTCCATTCGGCATGGGCTACTATTGCTTCATCGAAATTCATTTGGGTTCTCTCTCAATATAATGTGGAATATTTGAAACTCATAACATAAACTCCTGTTAGTTCAATCTAATAGGAGTACATCGATGCTTGCCACCATTGTATCAAGGTCAGAAAAATCCTTCAAGATCGAGTTAGAAATTCCTTACAGCCGGGCCATGCTAGACGCCGAAGAAGGTTTGCAGCGCGGCCTTAACGGCGCTGGAGTAGTTGGGACTCGTGAGTTACTCAGTCAGTTCGATACTGACGGTAGCCCAATTTCGGTCGGCGGCATGAAACTGACAGCGAAGGGAGAGTGCAGGAGAGTGGCGCTGCTGAAGCTGAAGCCGAGCCGCCCTTGACCGATCAGTCCGACAAGGAGCGTGCGGCGGCTGGTGAGGTCATGTTCTTCGGCGATTGACGGGCGCAAAGAAGTGGCCATGGCACCGAAGCGCAACAAGCAGGCTGAACGGCGTGCAGCCTGCCAAATGAGGAAAGAGGCTGTGCGATTGCCTCAATCCAGTTGATCTTGCGGAGTGACGCATCGATCTCGTCGGCGGGTAAGAACTCCGAGGACGTTATTGAAACCCTCAGTCAATCTTTATGACTTTTCGTACGGATGCATCGATAAGGCTACCCGGCAGGATGCCAATTGCATCGGGGTAGGCCTTCAAGAACTGCTTCATGGAGTCACCGTTCTTGTTTTCTGGTGGGTTTGAAGCCTCACCTTTGAATACCTTCTGCATCCAAAATTTCTTATACTCTTTGGCCGAATTCCCATAAATTTTTTCCAGCATTTTTTCCCCTTCTGGAGAAGCCAAGTCGGGTACCGCTAGAACGATGGATTTGCCGGATTCCCACTTCTGAACGTCGCCCTTAAAAATCGATATCACCTGATCTAAATCAAGGCTTTGTTTATTCTCCGCCGATGTTACGATAAAAGTATCGGCAAATGAAACGGTTGGTAGCCCCGCGAGAAACACTAGGAATGATGCTTTTAAGAAAGCTCTGAGCATATCATCTCCCGTCAGTTTGTTTTTTGATCAAGTGTTAAAATGCCCAGCACACGTTTGCACGGTAAGCGCTTACAGTTGAGGCATCGGGATCTGCATCGCTCTTTTGAGAATCTTGCGCTACCTCAGCCTTGAGGGAAACTGTGTCCGAGGCATCGAACCGTACGCCAAGGATGTTAGTTCCGTGCTTTAAGCCCTTAGCTACCGCAAGATATGGATCACTATTGTCCGCGTCGCCCGTAATCGATTCATAGCGGAAATAAGGGCTATAGACATCGCGAAGTGTATAGGCCAGCTGCGAGTAGATGGCGGTTATTTTGGTTGTTGTTTTGACGGTGTTGTCGGTAAATCCATTACTAGGATTTGCCTTATAAAGGTGGGTGATTTGGTGATACTCATTGAGGAATTCGACTTGATGGGCCTTGTAAACCAGATGCGCATCAACGATTGATTCCGAGGCTTTGCCATGTAGGGCGAAGCCGCTGCCATCCGGGTTCAGGGGAGTCTTGTTTTCTGGGATAAAATCTTTATAGAGACCAGCGCCGATTCTGAGGCCGTCGAGCGGTGTGTTGTAATAAAGGAGGAGGTTTATCGCCTTCTGCGAATCGGCGTCGTGATTTATCTGTACCAGATCTGATGTTGGTCCGCGGCCATTGGCTAGGTTGAAGATATATCCAAACCGAGACTTGAACAGTCCTCGGATTTCAACCCCGACAGAGTGAACGGGAAGGATACCGCCCTCGTCTTCGAAAAGGTAAACGGAAGGGCGGGTAATTGGCGTTTGGAACCACCGGCCGTGGTGATAGGTGTCGTTCCAGTAGCCCAAAGCAGTATGAAACCTCCCGACCGAGACATTGAACAAATCCGAGGGCGAGTACTTGACTAATAGCCGCTCGACATCCAGCACCGAGTTATTGTCGCCACCAGCTGCAAAAACGGACTCCGACAACCACGAGAAGTTGTCGCCGAGGCTGCTCGCCAGAAAAATGTCAATGTCGCCAAGGAAGAACTGACTTGTCTTGTCGTTGACCTTCTCGTTGGTCGATGGGTCCTTGTGTGACGCGTTTGTGGATTCAAAAGTCACATCGGAAAATCCAGAAATTTTTGTTTCGGCCATCGCGTGCGGCGCCGCGCTACCTAAGGCAATAAAAAAAACACCAGCCATCGTCCTACTACGCATCCGCTACTCCTTTTGGGAAGTGCCAAGCAGGGACCCACGCTTTGTCCAGCGGAGGTCCTAACGCTATTTCTTCGCTTCAGTTCAACTAATGGAATTCTTTATTATTGTAGCGACTGCGAGGATAATTTCAATGCCGATTTGGCAGAGACGTCTGTTCTGGGGGGCCCTCACTCATGCCGTGATGTCGAGTTTCTGAAAGGCTGGTCGTGATCACCCGGCCCTATGGTGGTGGCGAGGAACCGTGACGCAACGGGTGACGGGGTGGCCATCAATCTATTTCCGACGGGGATGCCCCACTTCGCTGCCTGCAAAACCGCTGAACTCAACGGGGGCGAAGTCCACAATTTGATTTTTTGCCAAACGCGCTGCCCTCTGTGCCAGCCAGACTCGCGTGTCGAGTAAGCGGGTGGTACACTAGACCTATAGTCAACAAAGAATCTTCCTGCTGTTGTTTTCAAGCGTCGAGCTTGGGGTGATGGAGCGTTTTTTCTATGAGCATTAGAGTCAAGCTGGTCCTTCTGGTGTGTCTGATGACCATCCTTCCCGCTGGGATGGTCGGTGTGCTGGCCTACACGCTGTCGCGGGCGGCGCTTAGCGAAAAGGTGAAGGGCGAGTTCCAAGCCCGACAGGAGCTCATCAAGCTTGACCTGACCAACCGGCTGGGCGAGTTGGCGAAGAACGCCGACGCCTGGACCAGTGCGCCAGTGATGGCCGACATCAAGATCTCCGACAACGATATGCGAATCGCCACGTTTCTCGTCAACACGAAGAAGTCCTACCCGATCCTGCGGGATCTGACGATCTTGGACGTGAAGGGGAAGATCGTCGCGACGACCAACCAGGGATATGACGAGAAGACCACGCCGAGCTTGAAAGAGATCTACCCGCTCGATGGGGTGGCCGCCGGGAAGCCGGCGTCGATGATCGGTGTGAAGCCGCAGCAAAACTACCTAGCGCTGCCGATTCACGATGTCGTCAGCAAAGACGGCTCGGTCGCGGGCGTGCTGCTGGCCGAGATCGACTCCCAGGTGATTGACAAATCGGTCCATACGGCAAACGACGGCAAGGCTGAAGGCGAGCAGGTTGGGGTGCTTCTGACGACGAAGGGCGAGACCGTCTCGTCGTTGGCGGCAGGCAGCTCGGAAGTGTCCTACCAGAGCCTGGCGGCCGGCGCGAGCGATGTGCCGGACGGCTTTACCAAGGCCGCGGTCGGTGGGGCTGACTTCGTCGTGATGAGCGACGAGATGCGCGATGTGCTTCCGGGAATCAGCTCGGCGTTGCGTCTAACGGTGCTTCAACCGGCCTCGGTCGCTTATGCCGCCGTTGCCAGACTGGCGCTCTATGTTTTCATGCTGTCGTCCGGGTTGGTCATAGCGTTCGTGATGGCGGGATTCCTGTTCGCCCGCTCGCTTAGCCGTCCAATCCTAAGTCTCCGGCAACTGTCGGAGGACATCATCAACAGCCAGAACTTGTCGAAGCGCATCACAGTGACCTCGGCCGACGAAATCGGCTCGCTCGGCACCTCGTTCAACCGGCTTCTGCAAATGGTCCAGGCCAGTCAAGAAAAGCTCGAGGAATATAGCAAGGGCCTGGAGGTGAAGGTCTCGGAGCGAACCAAAGCCATCCGGACGATCTTGGATCACGTGAGCTTCGGCCTCTTGATTTGCGATGCCGATCTTCGTGTCCAAGCGGGTTACTCCAAATCCTGCAACCAGATCATGGACTGCGGCGACCGTAGCCTCGAAAAGACCACGTTGCCTGAGCTACTCCAGCTCGACCACCGCAAGGCCGAGAATTTCGGTCTGCTGTACCAACAAATCTTCGACCCAGATTTCCTCCTGGGCGATCTCGCGGTCGATCAGCTCCCGAGCCGGTTCCAGCTTGAATCGAAGAGCATTGGCCTCACCGGTAGCGTCATCAACGACGACAAGGGCAAAGCCAACGGGGTGCTCTTCTGCATCGCCGACATCTCGAACTTGGTCCAAGCCGAAGAGGAGATCGAGAAGAACCGCGGCCTCATCAAGATGCTTAGCAACCGCGACAGCTTCCGGCAATTTGTCCAGGACGTGAAGGTCGGCTTCGAGCGCACTTATGAGAGCTATCAGGCCAAGAACGAGAGCCTGCTCCGCCGGGAGCTCCACACGCTTAAGGGGAACATGGGAGTATACGGCCTCAGCGCGATCGCGGGCCAAATCCACGTGCTAGAAGACGAGACCGTCATCAAGCAGCCAGATGTCAAGCGGATCGAGGATGCCTTCAAGTCGTTTCTGGACGAGCATCAGGATCTCCTTGGCGTTACCTACGGGGTCGCCACCGACGACTCATTTGTCATCCCCGGCAAACTGGTCGACCACGTTGAGACCAAGGCCGGGGCGCTCGCCGACGCCAACGAACTCCGCAACGTGTTCACCGACTTCTTCCGCATGATTCGGCTGAAACGTGCCAGAACGGTCTTTGGCCCGATCGAGGAATCGTTCTCGCAGCTCGCAACGCGGCTTGGGAAGCAGGCCAAGCTGGTGGTGAACGGAGCGGATACCCTGGTACCGAACGGGGCGATCGGAGTATTCAAAAGCCTCAACCACCTGCTTCGTAACGCGCTCGATCACGGCATTGAAGCGCCGGCAGAGCGAGGGGCCAAAGACGAGACTGGCACCATCATGCTCTCGGTAACAGACGACGGCCATGCGCTCAAGATTGAGGTCAGAGATGACGGCCGCGGCATCAGCCGAAAGCCGCTTGCCGACAAAGCGAAGGCGAAGGGCATCGTAACCGATGCCCAGCTTGTGAAGATGTCCGACGAGGAGGTCTATAACCTCATCTTCCTCGAAGGGGTATCGACGGCTCAATCCGTCACCGACGTCTCCGGCCGTGGCGTCGGCATGAGCGCTGTTAAGGCAGCCGTCGAAGAGGCCGGCGGCACTATTCGGATCGCCAGCCAACCCGGGAAGGGGACAATCTTCACGATCGAAGTGCCGAAGGCGACGAGTTGCGCATGGCGTCCGGCGCAGCTCGCGATGGCCAACTAGCGGGACGGATCAAAGGTCCGAGACGTCGCGATGATTCCAGTCGAACGTGTGGAGCACCGTCCCATTAGAGTCAAATACCCACACCTTGAATTTATGGACGATGTGGTCGTCGAGATTGAAAGCATCGATCCCAAGAGTGGTCGCCATTTTTTCGGTACCTTGTTGGCTGCCACGTAGAAAGTGCCAATTGCCGCCGTGACCGGTGGCTGTACTCAGGAACTCTTTGATGCGGTCGGGGGTGTCATGCTGAGGATCAAGGGACAAAATGAGGAAGGTTGCGATCTCTTTTTTCGCGGCAAATTTGGCTTCGATATCGTGCATCAACTTGAGCGTCATGGGGCAGGTGCGCTGGCAGGTCGTGTAGGCCATCGTCATGACGACCCGACCGTGACCGAGCCAACTGGAGAGCTTGACGGGGCGGTCGGCCTCGTCCTGCCAGACGGGCTGGTCATCAAAGATCTTGGCGTCGTCGGCGCCTTTGGCGCTGTTCGCTACCGTGCTGCCGAGCGCGACGGCCAGGACGAATTGCCTAAAGAGATGCAAGCAGCCTTCTCCCCATGAGTAATGACGACACCGTTTACAATATCGACCACGGAGCTGTTTTGGCATAATCTTCCTTTAAAAATCGGACACGAGTTTACTACCGAGTAACGAGCTATAATAGCTCAAGGATAACATCAGAGGGGTAAACTATGTCAAAGAAGAAACGGGTAATTGTAGAACACGATTCAGAATTTAGAAAGCAGGCTGGGAAACTGGGGGGCGGTAAGGATTCGTGAAAAAAACCGTCATCTTGGGGTCAACACCTTCTCGCCCAAGGCTTGCGCTTCCTCCGCGACGCCGAAAGACCTCCCCGACAGGGGCTCCGGCACCCGGTCCAGGTTGAGCGTATAGTCGCCGAAGCGGTTGATGTGCTCGGTCCGGTAGGGCGCCAGCCCCCCGAGGGCTTCTCGACTGAACTCGTGCCCTTCGTCCTCGAGTTGGTCGAGCACCTTGGTCATCGCATCGACGGTGTGGAAGATCACGAGGCTCGAGACGAGGTGATTATATTTGATCACCTTGCGCTGTTCGTCGCGGTCGTTCTCGGTGATGACGCCGCCACCGCCGAAAGCAACCCACTGCGCAAAGCCATTGAAGGCCTCGCTCTTGTTGGTTGCCGCCTGGATCGTGCGCCGCAACTCGGCGTCGCCGATGTAGTTCAAGAGGAAGATGGTGCGCACAGCGCGGCCGAGCTCGCGGAAGGCGAAGTAGAGCTTATTCTTGCGGCTGTAGGTGCCGAGGCGTCTCAGGATGGTCGCGGCCGTCACGTGCCCGGCCTTGATCGAGACGGCGACCCGTAGCATGTCGAGGAAGTGCGTCTCGATGAGCGCCCAGTCGATGGTCTCCGTGAAGAGCGAGTCGATATGCTCATAGCGGGCGTCGGCGTCGGGTCTAAAGAACTTCAGATCCTTCCAGTTGCGAATCCGCGGCATGAGCTTGATGCCGAGCAGGTGAGCCAGCGCGAAGACCGGCGTGCTTTGCGCCTGGGTGTCGCCGTGAACGGTGTCGGGCTGGATGTCCGAGCGGTTTTGCAAGAGGCCGTCAAGGATGTGGACCGCCTCCCAGACGCCGCACGGGATGAAATGGCTGAAGAGGGCGATGTAGGTGTCCGAGACGTGGTAGTAGCCGATGCCGCCATAGCCGCCGTAGCGGATGTGGTATTCGGAGAGCAGGTTTTGTTCGTAGAGATCCCATTTGGTGCCGTCGGCCGACGCGCGCTTGCCTGTGCCCCAGAACTTGGGCAGCGCGAAGGCGTTGTAGGCATTGATCACCTGAACGGTCGCCTCCTCGAGCGTCCCGTCGGTCGCGTGGCGCTGGTTCACGAGCGAGACCTGGCGGCGGTCGAGCCCTTTGATCGAGCGCGCCGTCTGCGTTGGGCCGAGGTTGCAGCCGTAGCAGAAGGTCGTCGCGATGTAACGCTCGCGAGGGTTTTCGATCTTCGCTTCGTGGCCTGAGAGCGGTTTGAAGTGCTTCGTCCAGCCGAGCCAGTGATCGGTATCGGCCAAGATGTCGACGATGTTCACCGGCGGCAGGCGCTCGGTCATGAGCTTATCGAGGAGACCAAGTCCTGCCGGCACGGCGCGGCGCTCCAACTTGGTGATGACCGGCTCGCCCTTTTCGAGCCGAACCGACTCGTTCGTCGGGAAGGATTTGTCCGCCTCGGCGGCGGCCGCTGCAAGCTGACCGCGCATCTTGTCGACAAAGGCTTTTCCGTCGACGGGGAGGCCGACCTGCTCGCCGTAGACGTGGCGCTCGCGTTCAAAGTCTTCCCAGGAGAGGAGCTGAAGCCGGTAGTCGGCGAACTTGTCGCCGCCGGTGAGGGCGAGGTCGCCCGATTTCAGCTCCAGCATCACCTGCGTGAAGAGGCAAAGCTCGAAGTAGCGTCGCGAGACGCGCTCTGGCTTCGCGCCCGGCTTGACGCCAGCGCCGGCCACGAGTGGCCACCATTTGTCCGTAACCCAAGAGAGATCGGCCATGCCTGACGTATAAAGCCACTCGCCTTTGGCACGGCGATTTTCGCGCAGGAAGACCACGGCCTTCAGCAGAGCCGCGTCGCTGCTCGTGGTGATGAGCGGCATGACCTCGACGAGTCCATAGAGCACCGAGCGGACGCCCTTGAAGAAGCGCGGCAGGAACGGCAGATAGTTGCCCCCGGCGTGCGCGCCGAAGGCCTCGCACTGTTCGAGCACCTTGTCGGGATCGGCACCGACGACGGCCGCAATGGCGCCAAGGCGCTCGCTCGCGTCAGCCTCACTTTTGCAGACGACAATGACCACCTCGCGCAACATGGCGACGAGGCTATGAGTCTGGTCGACGTGGCGGAGATGATATTGGTCGAGCGCCTCTTTGCCGAGCCGGTGGAGCTTCTGCATGCGCTTGACGAACATCTCGGCCAGGTCGTCGAGGGAGCGCGCCGTCTGCAGGCGGACGAGAGTGGCGGCGAGAGCGTAGCGTTTCATCTCGGCCAGGTCGCGCATCGACGCGACATCGAGGGATTTGGCCTCGGCGGCAAACTGGCGGAGCTTAACGTCGGGGATTGCGGCGAACGCCGCCTCTCCGAGGTCTTGCTCACGAAGCCAGCGGAGGTGCGCCGTGAACTCGCGTATGTGCCCGACCGTCGGCCGACGCGGCTCCTGCTTGATTTTGTCCCAAAGGCTCTTGACGCTGCGGGAGCTACCGACGAGCATCGCGTCGATCTTCGCGCGCCCGCTTTTGTCGAGGGCCTGGTGGATGAGCCGGTGATAGCCGGCGTTGACCGTGACGCGCGCCTTCTTTGCGGCGCGCAGCAGGATGGTGAAACCGGGCAGCTCGAACCGCTGGCGCACCAGCTCTTCGATGGCGATGTTGATGATATCCGCCACGTCGTCTTTGGTGGTCGCGGCCGTAGTCCCGGCGGTCGTCATCGCGGCCTCGGCAGCTTCGCCGTAAGACGTGACGCGAAGAAACGCCAAGATCCGGCCCGTGTGTCGGATGCGTGCATTCCCGTCATCGTAATCCGCCAGACCGCGCGGCACCTCGCCGTAACCAGCGCTCGTTGCGACGTGGTGGGCGATCGCGGGCGGAACGTCGGCGAGCTTTGGGAAGTAGCCGAGACGCTGGAACGTCTTGAGCAAGATCAGGAAGCCCACGCGCGGCGTGGCCCTTTGCGCTTGAGCGTCGGCGAGCTCAAGCTCGTCGGGGCTTGGCGTATAGACCGCCGCGAGCTCCTTGGGCGTAGGGTGCAGCTTGAGACGTGGGTACGCGGTCTCATTGACGCTCGGCATCGACAGCCTCCAGTTTCGGGCTTTGCATGAGAGAGTTCGAGCGGCTACTATATGGCCGTAAATAAGTGTTTTCGGCCAGTCGATTTTGCCGATAGCTGGCCCTTACACCTCAAGGCTTTCAGGGCGCCCCTCGGCGCGGGGTTTTCGGCCAGGGGAGGAAACGGTGCGAGTCGGTCTTTACGCGCGGGTCTCAACGGCGGACCAGCAGACACTGCCAATGCAGCTCGAGGCGATGCAACGCTACGTCGAGCACCGCGGCTGGAAGGTCGCCCTCGAGATCGAGGACATCGGCTCGGGCGCTTCGGAGCGGCCCAAGCGCGAGCTGCTGCTGAAGGCGGCGCGGCGGCGCGAGATCGATGCGATCCTCGTCTGGCGACTCGACCGCTGGGGGCGGTCGCTGCTCGACCTGGTGGTCTCGCTCAAGGAACTCTCGGAGCTCGGCGTCGGCTTCGTCTCAATCACCGAGGCGCTTGACCTGACAACGCCGACTGGCCGCGCCATGGCGGGGCTGCTGGCCGTCTTCGCTGAGTTCGAGCGCGAGATCCTGCGCGAGCGCGTCAAAGCAGGCATCGCCCAGGCACGTCGCCGCGGCGCCCGTCACGGTCGGCCTTCAACCACGGCGCCGCAGGCGGACCAGATTCTTGCTCTACACGCAGAGGGCAAGAGCAAGTCGCAGATCGCACGGCAGCTCGGGCTGGCCCGGACCTCGGTGCGTCGAGCGCTGGCCGGGAAGCCCGCTCAGGTCAGCGAGGCGCATTGAGTCGTTGGAGGCCTTGAGCGGCAATGGGTTGATCCCAAGATGACGGTTTTTTTCACGAATCCTTACCGTCCCCCGAAGTGGTCCTCGGCGTTGATGGCGTGGTCGAGACGGCGATGTTCCTTCGATAGGGCGATACTTGCCCGAAGCTCCAGCGTTTCGTCCTCGTAGCCAAGGCGGTCCCTAGCCTCGGACATGATGGCGTCGTGGAGACGGTCCAGAGCCTCGTGACCTCTGGCGCGGCAATAGCGAATCGTGGCCTTTTGGATAGTCCCCATCAAGACGAGGGCAGAAACGAAAATCAAAACCACATGCCACCAGTCCATTGTCGCCCCCATGCTTGGCAGGGTCCGGCGCTAAAGCGGGCCGCCCCCAGAAGACCCCTTGAGAACCACAAAAGAGATGTCCACACCAGATATTTCTTGTTTAGTCGATACCTCGACCCTCTCCTTCTTAGTCTCCCGGACGGCACTCCAACAAGGTTGGGATGTTGACGGACGGCTTTCATCATGCAAGTTCTAATAATCTGATAATATTAAGTTTTATTCCATAAAGCCACGA
>Ga0315289_10011599_pt1 | contig 12481 bp, 13 predicted proteins | sample YL17G11_40_MG_FD_203452 | JGI IMG/M metagenome (GOLD analysis project Ga0315289, IMG submission 203452) | Sediment microbial communities from Yellowstone Lake, YNP, Wyoming, USA - YL17G11_40 | ecosystem: Environmental > Aquatic > Freshwater > Lake > Sediment | place: USA: Wyoming | collected...
TGCCACTGATTTTTATTTCGGCTCCGAGTGCGCCAGATCGCATTATATCTGTGAGCGCTTTGTAGCCGATTGCTTTGAAACGTGCAGCTCCGAATCTTTCCAAGTCAGAAGCTATTTTGCTTGCAACTACTGCTGCGCTTAGAGACGGATTCATGATTTCTCTAACTTCGATTTGCGGATTTTCTAAACCAAATTTTGTTTTCAAAGTTGTTGTCAACTCGGTAATTGTTTTTCCACCACGCCCAATTATCAGACCTGGCTTTACAACATCAATGATTATTTTCTCTCCAAGAGGTGTTCTGTCAATCGCTATTCTTCCAATTCCGGCTATCTTTGGAACTTGATGCTCTACATACTCTTTGATTTTCAGATACTTTACCTTTTCTTTGATGAACTCTCGCTCAATCATTTCTTGACCTCTTGCTTCTTCTTCAGTTCAACTTCTTTCACAACCATTTCGAAATTTGTATTCTTTCTTTGCCTGTGTCTTCTGCCGTAGTGCCATAATTTCTGGCCTTTCTGGGCAGCGGCATGAATAATTGTTAATTTTGTTGCGTCAAGTCCCTTACCGATTGCCTGGCTTTTCAGATTTTCAAGCAAGGCACGTATGTGTTGTGTCGCTAGTCGAGGATATCTTCCAGGACCAATGCCTGGCTTTGGGCTTATGCTTCTGTTGTAGCGTCTGAATGGTATTGCTTCTTTCTGTTCGATGACTGCCTGCAAGTGCTTGATTGCTTTGTCCACTTGCTTGCCCTTCAAATAGCGTGCAATTTCGACAGAATGCTTTGTTGATACTGGCATGTTTCTGCCGGCTATCCGCGCCATACTCTTGGCATCAAAACTTTGGAAGCTATATTTAACTGCCATTTTACTTTACCGATATGAATTTGGAACCGCGGGTTGCACCAATACCAGGACCTCCGTGCTTTACATCGAATCTGGTTGTCATTACAAAATCGCCAAGTGTCCAACCAACCATGTCCGGTATGATGTCTATTGGCACAAACTCTTTGCCATTGTGAATTGAGATTTTGAGACCGAACATCTGAGGCAAAATTGTCATATCTCTGCAGTGTGTTTTGATCGGCTTCTTGTATTTGCCGGCTTTTGCGGCATCTACCTTTACAAGCAACTTCTTTTGCTCAGGTGTGAAGCCTCTCTTGATATTTCTTCTTTGTCTCGCTGGCAATAATTTTGCCAACTCATTCAAACCCATTTTTTGCAATTCTTCTGCAGTTTTGCCTCTATACGTGAATATTTTTGGCATGTTTACTTCTTGCCTCCACGACCGGTCTTTCTAGGCCACAGTAAACCAATCTTTCTACCAGGCGGTGTGCCCCTTCTGGTTGTAGTTGGTATACCTAATGAACGTCTGTGAGATCCACCAAATGGATGGTCTATGGCATTCTTTGCAACACCTGAAACGTGTGGATGTAATTTATTTCGCGCCTTTCTCGCAATGTTGTGCTTTCCGCCTTTTACCCAAGGCTTTTCCACTCTTCCTCCACCAGCTATAACACCAATGACTGCTCTGCAATTAGGATTAAATGCAACAACTTGTTTTGAAGGCATTTTTACAAAAACCTTCCCACCTTCCTTGCTTACTATTTGCGCTGCTGTGCCAGATGTCCTGACTAATTTGCCTCCGTCAAAAGGTGTATGTTCTATATTATAGACTGGGAAACCTGTTGGAACGTCGCCAAGTTTCTGCACACATCCTGGCTGCATCGGAGCACCAGGACCTAAGAAGACTACATCGCTTTTCCTTACACCCAGAGCTGCCGGCACCAAGCCAACATCTCCAGTCTCATATTTTATTATCATTAAAGGAGCTGAGTGACCAACTGAGTTCACTAAATCCATAACTTCGCCGCGCAATAATTTTACGGATGGTTTTGCGAGCTTTATTGCACCAAAGTAACGGTGGCTAGGCGATAAGTAACGAGGGCCTCCAGCACCTCTTGCCTGCGTGGTTAATCGTTTAGCCATCAACCGCACTCCGTTGACGAGTGATCGTATTGGCTAACGCCAATACAATTTATCTGCACTCGTATTTTTTTGAACTTCATCTTTATACCAATCCTAACTGCGTTGTAACATCTGAAGCAGGTGTTTCCGGCCTCAATTTGATGAAGGCCTTTTTCTCGCCTGTTCGTAACACCGTTGTATTCACAGATACAACTTTTACATTGAAGGCTTTTTGCGCAGCCCACTTGATTTGCTTTTTCTCAGCTTTTCTGTCAACTATGAATATTAGTATATTTTCAGCTTCCATCTGCCGCACTGCTTTTTCTGTGCTTAATGGATGCTGTAGTATTGTGAACGGATCTGGTGTCATGTGAACAGTTTCTCCTTGGTCATCAAATCCAGAGCTGCCTGAGTCCAGATTGTCAGTCTTGATGGCTTTGCGCCTGGGGCCAATTGTTCGGCATTTAAATGTTTGACCTGGACAACTTCTACTCCAGGAATATTTGCGGCAGATTTTTCGGCCGCGCAAGCTTTTGAGACTATGATTAATGGTCCTACTTTTCTCTTGTATTTTCTTCCTCGTAATTTGCCCCTTCCGGCTCTCAATGTTTTCACTTTTGTTCTTTCAAGCTCGATTTCCAGTCCTAATTTTTTCAGAACAGCAAAAACATCTTTTGCTTTTTTCAAATCTTCGAATTTGTTTTCAACAATAAGCGGAATTGATTTTATAGCATCAATTTTGTGCTTTGCAGCAACTAAATTTCTGTCAGTAGTTGCGGCAATTGCAGACCTTGTTGCCTTTTTCTTTTCTTTGATATTTATTTTTTCAGCAAAATTCTTTCCAACTTCTGGCGGGAAAGCTTTGACACCTTTGACAGTTTGCGCACCTAATGCGCCTACCCAACCGAATTGGGATCCTCGGTGCCATAAGGCTTTACGCGCAACTCTTGAAATTCCCTTACCGTAAGTTCCACCGAATTTTCGTCTTCGCTTTGGCCAGGCTTTGCCCTGCTTCGCGCCGGCTCTTGGGTCTGCCCCATAAGGCTGGTGCTTGTGTGATTGCAATGCTATCGCAACTCGGGAAATCAGATCCGGTCTTATCGGCTCTGCAAACTGTGCTGGCAACTCTACATCAGCCAGTTTCTCGCCGTTGATTGAGTAAAGATTCACAATTTTCATGTCTAACCTTGCTGACTCCTTGTTGACACAAATGTTATTTCGGGTGCTTGTGATAAAGCACTCCTGAACAACCGTGTCGGTTGTGATAATATAATCAAACGCTTTCTTGCACCAGGCACCGAGCCTGAGATTAAAATGTAACTCGATTTTACAACTCCGTATCTTGAAAATCCTGAAATAGGGGTTACTGGAGCAGTTTTTGAATCTGAAATTCTGAGAATCTGCTTGTTGTGTTCTGTTCTTGTGTGGAAGCCCATCTGTCCTGGCTGTAAAACCCACCACCCGCATACTGCTGGTGTAATCGGACCCATCGTACCTCTGTGTCTCTGTCCGAATTCTGATTTGTGCTGCGATAATTTGACACCGTATCTTTTGATATCACCTTCGAAGCCTTTTCCTTTTGTGACTGCGTGAGCATCAACAAACTCTCCAACTTTGAAAACATCCGCTGCTGAGATTTCTTTTCCTAAAATTGAAGAAGCGTAATTGAAAGCTTCCTGCATAGTTCCGCCGATTCCTATTTCGAAAACTTCAGGAGTCTTTTTTCCAAGACCTGTGTTTTTAGGCTGCGTATGAACAACAACTCTTATTTCAAAAGCGTGGGGCAATTTTGCCTTCAAAGTTTCCAAAGTTGTTTTTCTTTTCTTTGGCAGAATAACTTTTCTTAACAGGTTTTTGTCTTTGTCCAAACCTTCAGACCATAACTCGCCTATTGCTTTCAAGCCGTACGGAGTTGAACCATAAAGTCTGACTGCTGCAATCTTTATTGGCGGAGCTTCAATAATTGTAACTGCTCTCCTTACTTCCTCGCCTTTTGTTGGTGCCTTTGGCCTGTTGTCTACAAAAACAACAGAAGTCATGCCTGCTTTGTAACCTGCAAAGCCAAGTAGTTTTGCTTCTTTTTTGTGAGCCCAGTTTGTGACCGTTGGATAAATGCGACTAGCTCGTTTGCGTGGCCAAACAGCCAAACTTCCGCGCCTTGGTCGCTTTCTTTTAATATGACCCATATTTCACTTCAACTGCTTTGGAAAGGTCTTTTTAAATGTGCCTATTTCGCACTATAAGCGACAGAATTAGTCAGATATGTAGGGGAATTTTAATTCAGAAACTGAATTTATAAAGGTTTTGACACTCTCAAGACTTTTAAACGACTAAGTGACCGCAAATAAAATGCTAGAGATAGACAAGTTTTATCATGAAATAGTAAGCCATGTAAGCGAAGCGCTTGATAAACAGAAGAAGAGCAATACTGAGCTTTCTGAAGAAGAAATGTGGCTACAGACCTACGCCCTATTACATGGTTTTAAGGGTGAGGAAAATCATGTTGCCAATACTTTGGCTGATGTCGGCTTATTATTAATGGGCGCCAAGAAAACCGCAGAATCGCGAACAGAACCAAACGACCTTGCGAGATTAACTCTCGACAACAAGCCAGATATCGAAGAATTACTCTGCATATATTCAGATCACTTAAGTGACTCTATACTGTCAATCACAGAGAATGTTTCTCATGCTTTTGCTTTTTATCACAAATTAACAGGAAACCAACCTGAGGAATTTATGAAATTAATGACTGATGCCTGGAAAACTGCAATTGAAAAATTTCCAAATATTGAACTTCCAGTTGAAAATGCTGGCGCATTTTATTTGAAAGCCGTTGAAAGAAGCCATTTGCCAGAGGAAATTTTGGAATTAGAAGAAATATATCTTAACACACCGCTAGATGACTGCTTGAAAAAAATCGAACAAGGAGATCTGAGCATATTCACAATTCCTATTGTCAATGAGCTAACTGTCAAAGTAATGACTCCTTTAGAATGGGGCAGAGATAAACAAAAAATGGATGAAATTGCTGAAAGAGCATATCAAATAGAATTCCTTACATCAATTCCTTGTTTTAGTGTGATTGACGATTTCAGAAAAATAAGTTTCCCTCTTTCTCACGAATTTAAAGGCGACGACCAAAAAATCAGAGATGCTGTTACAAAAGGCCTTGATGTTTATTTAGAATTCTTGCATAATTATCACAATCAAAACAAATCAAGTTATTACATGATAGATTCTTATAGGCCATATTTCGGCGAAGACGGAATGTTTTTCTGTGAAACCGCACACATGGGCAAAAAAATACCTGCCTCTGTAAAAGGCAGTTCTGAAAAACATTCAAGCACAGCTATCGCGTCAAAAATACACGTTCTAGCAAAAGATTGGGCTGACTGGAACCAAATAAAAGACAAAAATAGAAAATGGTTTGAAAAAGCAGTTAACGAAGTTGCCAATAACGAGATTAAAAGTTTAGAGACCCTCAAAATCCAAGGAAAACTCCGGGAAAATCTTTACTACAGACATTCTCCAATTCTGCGCAGCTGCAAAACTTTTGTCAGGCCAGAGCTTTATCAAAAATACGAATCTTTATCTCCAAAAGCTTAACAAAACGTTTTTATCTCTAATTAACGGGCTATTTTGTTACTTATGCGGAAAAATCTGTTTGATAAGGTAGCAGCCAGTAGTAACTTGGATTCCATATATCAAGATACTGTTGAGGTCGATGGTCGCAAGTACGCCGGGCGGGAAATTCTTGGGCCCGAATACACGCCGTCTAATATATTATATAGAAGCAAACAAATAAGACAGTTGATAGATATATTGGGTACATCGTTAAGGGGGCAACCTCCTTCAAGTATCCTCGCTTTCGGTAAGACTGGCACAGGCAAAACAGTCGCTACTAAAGGTGTACTTAACGACCTTGTAGAAAAAGTAGAAGCTGAGCAATCAAAAATTCCAATACATTGCAGATATATCAATTGTACAACAAAAGATACCTCTTATTCTATTTTAAGTACTCTTGCTAACTCATTCACAAAAGACTCAGATGGAAAGTTTTCATTGCATCCAGGCAAATCAATAAACACAGTCTACGAAGCGCTCATGCAGAGAATGAACGGAATAAATATAATAGTTCTTGATGAAATTGAGAAACTAATTTTCAAAGATGGCAGTAACGTCTTGTACAATTTAATGGAAATTAACAGTAACACAAACGGCGCTAGAGTAAATATAATAGGCATTTCAAACAATTTTAAGTATGAAGAAAAGATAGACCCAAAAACTCGCGGTCGCCTCAACGCAATAAAACTAGTATTTCCACCTTATGATGCAAATGAACTCAATAAAATATTAAGAGACCGCATAAAACTTGCTTTTCACCCGAAAACTGTGGCAGATTCTGCAATAAATTTGACTGCTGCTATTGCTGCTAGCCATGGCGGAGATGCTCGCTATGCAATTGGTTTGCTAAAACAGGCTGCAGATATAGCAACACAAATGGGCTTAAAAAAATTAACTGATAAACATGTCGAAAAAGCAAAAGGCCCTCTTGAAAAAGACATTCTGTTAACGGGCGTACAAAGCCTTTCTGAACCCACAAGATTTATACTTGGCATAATAACTTCTGTAACCAGTTTGCGCCCGAGAAAACCATTCTGGACAACCGGCGAGATATACAAAATTTACCAAGCGGCTTGCCAATATCTAGAGAAACAGGCTTTAACTTCAAGAAGGGTAACGGACCTTATCACGTTACTTAACGAATCAGGAGTTATTGAAGCATCTGCTGTATCTTTCGGCAAGGCTAAAGGCCGATCAAGAAAAATTAAACCGTCTCACGATCTTTCTTTGACAGAAATATTATATGATGGTGCGAAAGATGCTGCACAAAAACTAGAAGATTCTGTTAAATATTATCTTACCGTCGAGGATAGAGCTAACTCCCGACAATAAAGGGCCGCTTAAAACGGCCCAAGGAGGCAGCGCGAAAACCAGCGTTTTCGCTGGTCTCCGTTCGCTGCGCTTCCGGAGGTAACAACGGCTTTAGAATTTAATCCGAGAGCATAGGCTTGAGCATTACTCTTTCTTGTCTTGTCATGTACTGTTCAAAAGGAGGGTAGAAATCCAGCTTTTTTACTTGATTGCTGAAATCTACCATTCGCATAAAACCTTTGGCAAGTATTGGAACTTTTATCTTATGTGCAGTAATGCGTTCCAATAAGCTATAGTAAGATTTCGCTTCACCCTCATCTTTGAGGTTAAAGACCTGAACTCGGCTTTGCCTTTTCTTCTTCATTTTCATCCCCTTAAGTGTTCGTGGCTGACTTTCGTTACGAAAGTCTATACTTACACTTCGTAAGTTCCAGCTATATAAAGATTTCGATTGTAAAGTAAATAGTTACGAACCGATTAGCTTTTATATTTCTCTAAACTCTGCCGATAAATGATCGATTCTATCGACAGACAGATTATCGGAAAGCTAAGCAAGGATGGCAGGCTTTCTTTGACTGAACTTTCTGAAGGCACAGGTATTTCGAGAGTCGCCGTTGCCAGCAGGATTGACAAACTTGAGAAGACTGGCTTGCTGAAAGTCTGCGCTACGTTGAATTTAGAAAAACTAAATTACCAAACACTGGTTGTTGAGATGCAGGTAGATAAGAGCAAAACTATTGCATTCAGGAAATTAGTTGCAACTCATCCAAAAGTTCTACACTCGTTCGAAATTACTGGTCCGTTTAATTACTTGCTGATTTGCACGGCAAAAAATAATCAAAATCTCAGGCACTTTATAGAGGATGAATTGAAACGATTTGCAAAAGACTGTAAAGTAACATTAAGTTCAAATCCGCAAACATACGTGCCCATAAAATCTTTGGAGGGAGAATGGTAGGAATTTACGCAATAATGGATTTGATTGCAGTAATCTTCTTAGGAATATCTTTCATAATAACTTTAAGGTTAAGATCGTTAATGGGTAAAGGCAGAGATACGGCACCTTTACAACTGCTACTGGTAGTCATAGTGATTAATCTTCTGCTCGGAATTTCATTGCTAGCTACAGTCTATCAGAAATATATTGGGGCTTATTTCAATTACATAAGACTAACAGACTTAATGATGCTTATAATCGGAATCATTCTAACAACATCGCTCTACAAAATATACAGAGATTACTCCAAATTAATAAAGAAGCACGAACCCGGACGTTAATCCAAAAAACTGTCTAATGTTTGCAAAATCGCTTTTTGCTTTTTTGATTTTCTTTTATGCCGGCTTTGTTTTGCTGGATGTGTAGCGGGTAATGTGGGTATGAACATATTCCCTGTCCAAAGCGTGTCTTGCTTATGGTCTGAGGGAATCTGTGAATGACTCACGCTATAAGTATCGGAAGGTATATCCAAAACCAGTTTCTCGAAGCAAGCTTTGTCTGGCAAGCTCCCTACAATCGGCGGAAGATGGAAAGGGTCCAAGGTTTTTGCTTTTTTCAAAAGCTCTTCCGGATTTATGAGCGGAGGCTGCTCATACTGCGCTTTTGTTTCTAAAAGCGCACCCATGCCCTTATCCCCATTCGTTGCGGACTCGTTGCACGGCGCTACATACATGATTGCAGGCAGCAGGAGCATAAAAGGAAAGCCTAGATTTGAATTCTCTAGATAATAGCATGAGCCCCATGTTGCGCGTTCGAAATTTGAATATTCTTCAGCTCGTATTGACTGCAAGATGTTTTTAACAGCTCCAAAGGCGCCGACTTCATTCCCTTGCAGGTAACGATGGCACACTGATTTCAAATCTTTGATTTCCTGTGGGTTTGGCACCTTTGCAAGTGAACCTAAAAATTTTCTAAGACCTGCGTCCAAGTCTTCTTCATTTGGTTGTGCTACATAAAAATCCCGAAGAAGTTTGTGTGTCTTATCTTCCAAATAGACGTTATTAAAACGAACAGTTTCGCCGTCTAAAATCTTAAACGCAGCCATGTTGCCAAGTTTCTCACTACCATAGCCTTTCTTTTCCATAACTTCGCAAAACTCATGACCAATCGGCTCTAGCAAGTGTCCAACTATTGCACGCAAACCATTGAGATAGCGCTTGTCATTAGAGCCGTTAGATATGACTTCTTCATAACAAGTTCTGAATTCAACAATTCTATCTGGCCAATCTTTGGGAGAGACGTGAACGTGAATAAAAGATGATGACGCTATAGCCATGGGGCTTCTAGGAGATAAATAAGATTTAAATTTGTTACTGAAGGAGAACAGCTGATGTCAACAAACGTTTTTGATAATATTCCCAGCCAATTTTCAGTCCTTATTTCCCGAGAGCTTAGCCTTTCACATTGCCCACGGGCAGAAATCTGCAGACTTTTTTTGAAACTCCGGCTATTTCCATCGTATCAACAACTTCATTAATGTCTTTGTAAGCTCCGCCAGCTTCTTCAGCTAATTCTGACATGGAGACTGCATGAACATAAATTCCGTGCTCCTGCATTTTCTTCTGCAGGTCTGTGCCTCTGAAAGTGCGTTTTGCCTGGGTTCTTGACATGGTTCTTCCAGAACCGTGCATTGTACTCCCGAATGTGATTTCATCTGCTTCGTCAGTTCCAACACACAGGAAGGAGCCCGTTTCCATTGAACCGCCGACAATCACTGGCTGACCAGTTTCCTTGTACAATTTAGGAACTTCCTTCCTTGCAGGTCCGAAACAGCGAGTTGCACCCTTTCTGTGCATTACTAACTCTTGGTCTTTGCCGTCAATTTTGTGTTTCTCAACTTTTGCAGTGTTGTGCGCGACATCATAAATCATACGCATTCCCAGTTTCTCCGCATCCAATCCGAAAACTTGTGAGAATCCTTCTCTTATTCTATGTAAAATCAGTTGTCTATTTGCAAAAGCATAGTTTGCTGCACATCTCATTGCAGCTAGGTAATCTTGAGCTTCCTTTGTCCTGAAAGGAGCACATGCCAGCTCCTGGTCTCTTACTTTTATTCCCCATCCATTCATTTTCGGCAGGAAATTAGCAACGTAATCAGTGCAAATCTGATGTCCGAAACCTCTGCTCCCGCAGTGAACCATTACGCAAACCTGGTTTTCAAAAATTCCGAGTTGTTTTGCTAATTTTTCATTGAAAATATTTTCTGGCTTTACTACTTGAACTTCGAGATAATGATTCCCCGAACCTAATGTTCCTAACTCAGGCGCACCCCTCTTGATTGCTTTCTCGGAAACTTTGCTTGGATCTGCGCCTTCAATCGCGCCTTCATCTTCCGTTCTCTCAATGTCTTCATCCCAGCCATAACCATTTTTGACACACCATTTTGTTCCATCAATCATTACTTCTTTGTGCTGCTGATTTGTTAACCTCACAAAGCCGTGTGCGCCGACACCTGCTGGGACTAAGTTGAATAAAGTATCAACAAGAGGCTTTAATTTCGGCTTGACATCATCCCAGGTCAAATCCGTTTTGATTAAACGCATTCCACAGTTATGCGACACTATAGCGTTTGCAATAAAGTTGTGATTAGTATCGTTCATTGTAAAGTCGTATACAAATCCATTGTATTGTAATTCAGTTATTTCTTCTATCTCGTCTAAAACAAATTCTGAATTTTCAATTTTGTGCACTCGTACAAATTCTTCGAAGGCTGGAAAATTTTGCGTTATCCTTAAGCCTAATCGCTTCTGATACAACTGCCCCCCAACAAATGATTTGCTTATACCTCGACTTGTTGCTTCAACAAATATTTCGCTGGTTGAAATGCCATTTTCTTTAAGCTCTTTAACCCTCTGTATGAATTTCTTTAGCTTAGCTAGAAAATTTATTTTGTACTTTAAGTATGCTAAAGCGAGCATCGACAATTCCTTTCTTTCCTCGCAGTATTCATAGCCAATTTTTCCCCATAGGTTTAACAGATTATCGAGTTTTGCGGAAATTCTTAGAGAAAGCTTGTGCGTTTCTTCGCCATAAGAATTTCTAACGCCCTTTTGTCTATATATTTTGTTAACATTAACTCCGAACTCTGCAAGTAAGTTTACTATCTCCAAAAGGAGATTCATGTTTTCTAATTCTAAACTGTTAATCTTATTCTGGCTGAAGCTTGGTTCTGTAAAGCTTGTAAATTCGCCCTTTCGCTGCATTGGTTTAGTTAGCTCGGCACCGAACAAACCTGCCAAATACAAGCGTTTTACCCACAAAGGAGATTCTTTAATCCACATCGGAATAGATACTTTAGTTCTAGACTTATTTCCCTTTGGCACTCCCAAAGCGCATAACAAAACACTAAGTGATTGCGAATTAATGAATAATTGTGTTGACTTTCCATCTATTCTTCTTTTACCACCATCTATTTCTGTCAAATCGCTTACATAATGCAAGGTGCTAGTAAAGTTAGCTTCGTAGCCCAGTTCAGCAACGTCCTTCTTCACCTCTTCTAAATCACTAGGTTTTCCAATTGCACGCATAGACCAAATATTCATATTTCTTTTCTTAGAATAATAATGCCCTAACCAGCCATCACCTGTTATAAAACCCAACAATTTTGCTAAGATTGGCAATTTCCTGGAAGTTGTTTTCAAAGGCAGAAGTTCTTTATCTTTTAATTCTTTTATTAATTTAGGTCTATCGCCTATTAGCTTGATAATATCCTTTTCGTTCAAAATTACTTTCTCTTCGGGTTCTTCATACTCGACACCAGTAAAAGGGTGAGTAACTGCAGTATCACCAATTTTAACAGAACCCGCTTCTACCATATCTTTGCCCGTATAAATTGGATGGTCTTCTGTCAATAGAATTTCCTCACCACATTTAGTTTTAATCTTCAGAATCTTGTTCGCTTTCTTTTTAAGAAACAAAATAGCATTCGCACTTTTCTTTTGCTTATCTTCTAAGTCCATGAAAGATATGTTTTCGTTTGAGAAATCGTTTGAAAAGTCATTCACCTTTCTAAAGTAGCCATACTTCGTCAAAATTCTGGTATCTGGATGGATGCAATTTATGTCATATCCAATACCGCCAGGACTTATGATTCCCGTCTCCGTATCAAAAGCAGCAACTCCGCCAACAGGATATCCATATCCCCAGTGGGCATCGGGCATGCACAGCGCGTGTTTATGTATGCCTGGCATACAAGCCACATTTGAAATCTGCTCAAAAACCGCTAAATCCATCTGGTCGAGCAGTTTTTTCGTTGCGAAAATTCTTGCTGGCACTAACATGCGGGGCTCATCTTTTTTGTAGTCAGATGAGACTTCCCAGCACACGTCAGAAATTTTCTTCAGTGGCGGCCTCTCAGTCGGCATTTTTATCATATCTTGAATAGCTACCAGATACTTTTAATGTTTTATCTTTCTATTCTTCTGATATTGCGCAGGAAATGCCTTGTATGTATCTCATCAAGTCTTTAACTATCGGCACCCTGTTTTCATCTTTGACAAACTTATGCAAATCTTCATACCATGCATGTTCATCCGTATGTTCAAAACTTTTTTTGACAGCGATATGAAATGCGCTCAG
>Ga0315289_10011600_pt1 | contig 12481 bp, 9 predicted proteins | sample YL17G11_40_MG_FD_203452 | JGI IMG/M metagenome (GOLD analysis project Ga0315289, IMG submission 203452) | Sediment microbial communities from Yellowstone Lake, YNP, Wyoming, USA - YL17G11_40 | ecosystem: Environmental > Aquatic > Freshwater > Lake > Sediment | place: USA: Wyoming | collected...
GCTGGATCCGCCGCGATGCAGCACTGAGTACATTACTTGCCCGGTATGCGAATTCCTGCCGGTCGGCTTGTTATCCCAGCCTGGTGCTGGTATCATATTCCTACAACTTGGGCAAACGGTTGGGGGGAATCGCGGTGCTTCTTCGAAGAGTTACTTTCCGCATCTGTCTGGCGGGCATCTTGTGGTCGGCGCTGTGCGTTCGAGCTGCAGGAGCCAGTGCGCCGGCGGATGAAATGATCCGAACCGACGTCCTCGTGGTGGGAATGACCCCGAGCGGGATTTCAGCCGCCATCGCCGCCGCCCGCTGCGGCTCGAAAGTCGTACTCGCCGAGATGAAGGGCCACATGGGCGGGATGATGTCCAGCGGCCTCGGGCGCACTGATATAGGCCCGCGAAATACCGTCGGCGGAATCTTCCGCGAGTTTATAGACAACGTATACGCTTACTACGTGGAGACTTACGGCCCGGACTCTCAGCAGGTGAAGGATTGCAGCGGCGGCTACTATTTCGAGCCGTCGGTCGCTGAGCGCATATTCAACCGCATGGTCAAAGCGGAGAAGAACATCAAGGTGAAATATCACTACCGCCCGGACGGCGTGCTTATGTATGGGAATCGCATTCACGGCGTGAACTTCCTGGACACGCGGCACAACAAGCGGGTGCAGATTCGTGCGGGGGTTTTCATTGATGCTACTTATGAGGGTGACATCGCCGCCATGGCGGGCGTTTCATACCGGGTGGGCCGCGAGTCCCGCGAAGAGTGCGGAGAGGCGTATGCGGGCGCGATCTATCTCGATCACATCACCAGGATGGTGCTGCCCGGCACGACCGGCGAGGGCGACGAGTGCGTGCAGGCGTACAACTTCCGCCTTTGCCTGACCCGCAATCCGGACAACCGCGTGATGCCCGGGAAGCCGGAGAATTACAACCGCGAGGAGTACCTGCAAGTGCCGGAGTCCGTAAAAGCGGGCCGGATAAAGACGGTGCAGGATGTCCTGAACATCGAGCCTATCCCGAACGGCAAGTCGGATACCAACAACATGCCGAAGAGCCTGATCTCCACCGACCTTCCCGAGGAGAACTACGATTATCCCGAGGCCAGCTACGAGCAGCGGGAGAAAATCGTCAAGCGGCACAGGGATTACATCCTCGGGCTGCTGTATTTCCTGCAGAACGATCCGGAGATGCCGGAGGAGTTGAGGAACGAGTGCCGTGAATGGGGTTTTGCCAAGGACGAGTACCCGGATAACGACCATTTCCCCAGGCAAACCTACGTCCGGGAGGCCAGGCGCATGTGGGGGCTGTATACCTTCTCCACACACGATGCCCTGCTGGCGCCCGGGAGCCTCCGAACGCCGATTCATTTCGACAGCATCGCGTGCGGCGGGTATCCCATTGATTCGCACGCCACCCGAAAGCGGGAACCGAGTCACGATACAGCTATGGAAGGCTTCTTCTGGCTCGGCGGCATGACACGGCCCTATCAGATACCATATCGGGTCATGGCGCCTCAGCGTGTGGATGCGCTCCTGGTGACCGGCGCTGTCTCCGCGACTCACCTGGGATTCGGTACGCTGCGCATGGAGCCTGTATGGATGGCGTTAGGCCAGGCGGCAGGAACCGCCGCGCATCTCGCGAGGGAGCTGTGCGTCGAGCCGCGCGATATTCCCGTCAACCGCCTGCAATCCTGGCTGGTCGCAAACAACCAGGTGCTGACCGCTTTCGACGATGTTCAAGGTCCGACCGCCGAGGTTTCAAAGGAGCAGTGGCAGGCGATGCAGTTCTACGGCACACGCGGCTTTTTTGAATCCTACGAGGCGAGGCCGCTAGAACCGCTGACCCGCGGGAAGGCTGCTCAGTGGCTTATGGGCTGCATCAAGCTCGGCGATTTTATGCCCGCATACGGGCCGTTTGTGAAGCATCTCGGCGGGGGAACGCCGGAATCCTGCCTCGCCCAGCTCGAGAAGCTGCAGATCACACAGGCGGGCGATCCGAATGCGATGCTTACCGAGTGTGAAGTGGCTTCGTGGCTCTCCCGGACGGAGCCCTGGATAGACGGCTCCCTCGGCGACACGTGGACCGCGTACACGAGGCCGAAGGAGGAGCTTAAGCCGGCGCCGGAAGACGCAAGCACGCCGGTGACCCGTGCGCGCTTCTGTGAGGCGCTGTTCGCGCGCTTCCGAAGCCGCAGACCCGCGCCTATTCCGTGAGTCTCCACGCGTGCAATGCCATCTCGTCAGAACCTTGACCCGGCGCAGGAGGAGTGATACAATCTTGCGAAGGCGCAGGGAGTTTAACCAAGCAAAGGGAGGCCCATGATGAGATTCAAGGGGAGCCGGACCGAGCAAAATCTTCTAAAAGCGTTTGCAGGGGAGTCGCAGGCGCGGAGTAGATACACGTTCTTCGCCAGCCAGGTTGTCAAGGAGGGCTACGAGCAAATCGCGGCGATTTTCACCGAAACCGCCGATAACGAGAAGGAACACGCGAAGCGGTTCTTCAAGTTCCTTGAGGGTGGGGAAGTAGAAATAACCGCGACCTATCCCGCCGGGCGAATAGGCACAACGGCCGAGAACCTGATGGCGGCGGCTGCCGGCGAAAGAGAAGAATGGGGCGTTATCTATCCCAACTTCGCTGAGACAGCCCGCGAGGAAGGCTTTGCCGAGATAGCGAAGGTCTTCGAGGAGATCAGCGAGGTCGAGGGGCATCACGAAGCGAGGTATCTGAAGCTGCTGAAGAACGTCCAGGAGGGCATGGCCTTCAGGCGCGATACAGAGGTCGCCTGGAAGTGCCGGAACTGCGGATACATCCAGAAAAGCAAGGAAGCGCCTTGGGTATGCCCTGCCTGCGCGCATCCACAGGCGTACTACGAGCTGTTCGTGGAGAATTATTAAGATACGTTTCCCGCACCAAAGTTATGAGTAAGCAAAAGATTCAGGCGATAGCCTTCGATTTCGGGAATACCCTTTGCCCCTGGGACGAGGAGCAGTACTGGCAAGTCACCAGCGCCACGCTCGAGCATATCTGCGCCCTGTCCAATGGGCACAGCGCCGATTCCGCGTACGAGGTATTCTCCCGCGTAAGGGACGCGGAATCCGCGCGAACCCTTTCCCGCCTGTTGGAGAACGACCTGGTCGGCATCCTGAGCGATACGGCGCGAGAGATGCTCGGCAGGCCGCTCGACCGCTCGGAGCTGGACAAGCTGATAGATGCCCATGTAGCGGCCTTTGTAGGCGTCTGCAAGGCTCCGGCCGGGCTTGTCCCGATGCTCGACCGCCTGTCACAGAAGTACAGATTGGCTCTGTTGTCGAACTACCCTTTGCCGAAATGTATCAGACTCTCATTAGAGAACCTTGGGATCAGCAAGTATTTCGAATTCACTGCCGTTTCCGGCGATCTGGGCATCATAAAACCGGGCCAGCGGATGTTTCGGGAGGCTTTGTCCGCCTTAAACCTGCCGCCGGAGAGCGTCCTGTTCGTTGGCGATGATTGGATTGCCGACGTGGTGGGCGCATGCGCCGCCGGGATGCCGTGCGTTCATATACTCGATAGCAAGACCACTCGAAAGGCCAGGATGATGGAGGGAGTCTTCGGCGCGTATCTGCGGAAAGCTCTGGAGTTGCCTGAATTGAGTTGCTGGCGGGAGGCCAAGCCGGTCGCCGTGCTGGACTCGGTTCTGGACCTTGAGGAGTGGTTAGGGGAGCGGCAAAAATGACCTTTCGGGAGAGGACGCTCGCCATTTTTGCACACAAGCCGGTGGACGGCATCGTGTACCAGCCGCGAATCGAGCACTGGTTCTGGACCCACCAACGGGAAGGCACGCTGCCGGAGCGGTATAAGGACATGTCGGACATCGAGCTGTACGATGATATCGGCTGCTCCTGCCGCTCGTATCATTTTTTCAACTCGTGCCTGAAAGCCATAGACGATCCGAGTGTGAAGGTCGAGGACGAGTGGCACGGCGACGTACAAGTGATACGCCACGTGACGCCGGTGGGCGCCGTCGAGACCCGCAACCGGTATACATCGCTCGCCTGGCATACGGACAAATACCCGGTGGAAACGCCTGATGACGCCCGCGTGATGGAGTACATCCTCGAGGGGCGGAGGTATGAGTTCGACAACAATCTCTTCGCGCAGAACGATGCCCTGCTCGGCGACCGCAGCGCGCCCATGGTATACATTTTTCGGGTCAACCTGCTCCGGCTTTACATCGAGATCATGGGCATCGAGAACACGATGTATGCCCTTGCGGACGACCTGCCATTGGTCGAGCGGCTGATAGCTGCTATAAACAAATCGGACGACGGGCTGCTCCGCGTGGTGGCTAAGAGTCCCGTTCCCATTATAAACTTCGGCGACAACGTGGATCAACACATGGTGACGCCAGGGCTGCTCGAGCGCTACGTGCTTCCCGAGTACCAGCGGCGCATCAGGGTCTTTAAGGCCGCCGGGAAGTTTACGAACGCGCACTGGGATGGGAGCATCAAGCATCTTCTCCCTTACGCCCGGCAGACCGGGCTGGACGGCATCGAGGCGCTTACCCCGATCCCCCAGGGGGATGTGACCATCCAGGAGATAAAGGATGCCCTTGGGGACATGGTCGTACTCGACGGCATACCGATGACCTGGTTCCTGCCGCACGAGAAGAACGAGGACCTCGAGCGCGTCACCCGCGAAATCATCGAGACCTTCAGCCCGAATCTGATCCTCGGCATCTCCGACGAAATCTCGCCGGTCTGCGATATCGAAAAGGTCCGCCTGGTCGCGGAGATCGTGAAGGAATACGAGAAAGGTGATTAGTTTGAAAGTGACAGCCAAAGGTGAGGCGAACATGGTTTTTGGCCGAATCGTCGCGGAGGCGAAGGGATTCGGGCTTGAAATCTGCGACCGGGACTTCGAGCGGCCCTGGGGAGGCTTCCTGCGGTTTACGGAAGATTCCCTCGATGCGTTTTTGAGGGCGTATTGGCAGGGAGTTGATATCGGGCAGCAGGCGGCCCGCAGGGATCCGAAGGTTCTGCTGGTTGCTCCGGCCCAGCGGCTCTCACTTCAACTGCACCACCGCCGATCCGAGCTGTGGCGGGTGCTCGACGGCCCGGTGCTGGTCGTCCACAGCCCGGATCTGGAACACCTGGAATGGGACGTGCTCTTCGCCGGTGATGTAATTCGCATACCCTGCGGCCACCTGCACCGGCTGGCCGGCTCGCTCACCTCATGGGGCCGCGTCGCCGAAATCTGGGAGCACGTTGACCCTTCCAACCCCTCGGATGAGGCGGACTTAGTCCGCGTCCAGGACGACTACGCCAGGTAAATCCGGACTCAAAGAAACTTCTTCCCGGTGGCCTCCTCGTAAATCGCAAGTATGTTCTCGAGCGGCGTATCCGGCTGAATGCAGTGTGCCGGCGCGAAGACGTAGCCTCCGCCCCTGCCGATCACATCAATCCGGTGCCTCGCCTCGGCCCGGCACTCCTCAACCGTGCCGTGGGGCAGCGTCTGCTGGGTGCTTATCATGCCGCAGTAGGTCAGCCTGTCTCCGAACTCCCGCTTCAGCTCCTCCGGGTCCATGCCGACCGGCTCCGGCTGGACGGAATCCAGAATGTCGAGGCCCATCTGGATCAATCTGGGCTGGAGAAGGCGAGTTGAACCGCACGAATGGAGCATCGCCTTCGCGCCGTATTCATGGGCCAGAGCAATGAACTTCTGAAGCCTGGGCCGGAAGGAGCCGTCGAACGTCTCCGGGCTAACGGTCGGTCCCTTCTGCGAGCCAAGGTCCTCTCCGATATGCAGAATGTCTATCTTGCCATTGCCTGCCTCTAATCCACGGCGGCACCACTCGTAGTAGAAATCCACACGGCGATCAATGATGGCGATCCCGACCTCGTCCTCGGTGATGATGTCTATCAGCACCTGCTCCATGCCTCGCCCGCGGCCTATGCCGTTGATGATGTCGGGAACAGTCGGGCTTCCCAGGCACACGGCATAATCCTTTACACGTTCGATCTGCTCCGGGATGGCGGAGTAGTCGTAATCGTCCGGGCTCGGCCACGGGTGTGAATTCACGTCGTCCATCGTCGTGAGGCGTGCAAGCACAAGGTCGCAGGCTTCGCTGTAGACACCTCCTGCGTTGTTCGGCACGTCCTTGTATCCCGTGCCCCAGATATCGTAGCGGTCAATTCCACTTCCCGGCTCCGGGACACGGAGCGGCTTCAGCTCTTTCGGCTCGATAAACCTGAAGTCAACCTCGAACGCCTCGATGTAGTCCACCGGCCCGAAGTAACTGCGGAGGGCCGCGTCAATCTCGGGCGTTGTGTAAATCATGATTGGCGGCCGATCCGGCTGGACATGGTTGACCGCTGCGAGGACACGTTCCCTTGGCGTATAACGAGGCTTCGCCATGAGATGTCTTCCTCCTTATCATGGATAGCTGATTATACAACAAAGCGTGGTAACGTGAAAGCATCCCGCGGACGCGCGATATACAGGCATTCGGCATGTCACGGCTGCTTGTAGTAAGCGCTTTCCGTGTGTTACAGTAACAAAGTCCTGAGTTTGGATTAGCGGAGATTGCTGAAATGCTTGCTTCTTACCATGTGCACACTCGTTGGAGCGATGGGGATCGGGCTGTTGCCGATTGTGTCCGGGCGGCCAGGGCGATGGGATTGGATGAGGTCGGGATCTCCGACCACTACGTGCTCACACCGGATGGAAGCCAGGTGAGATGGGGTATGATACTGGACGCCCTGGAAGGCTATGTGGATGCAGTTCAGTCCGCCGCCTGTGAGGGAGGAGAGGACTTGGTCGTCCGGCTTGGAATCGAGGCCGACTACTTTCCCGAAAGCGCAGGCGCACTCAAAGACGTGCTCGCCTCCCAGCCGTTCGACTACGTAATCGGTGCGGTCCACTTGGTGGACGGATTTCCGATTGATGAAAACGCGGAGAACTGGGTGCGCCTGACCCAAAGCGAGCGTGATGATGTAATCAGGCGCTATTGGGTTCGCGTGCGAGAGATGGCGGAGAGCCGCATGTTCGATATCGCCGCTCACCTGGACCTTACCAAGAAGTTCGGTTTCCAGGCGTCGGTGGATATTTCGGACGAAATCTCCGCTGCTCTCGATGCCGTTGCGGCAGCGGACATGTCGGTGGAGATTAATACGGCGGGCTGGTACTTCCCATGCGAAGAAGCGTATCCCGTGCCTTCGATTATTCGGCAGTGCGTTGACTGCGGGATTCCTATGCTCATCGCTGCCGACGCCCATGATCCGCCGGATCTGATCCGGGGATTCGACCGCGCCCGCCGGCTTCTGCAGGACATGGGCTGCACGCATATTGCCTCTTACGCCGGCCGCAGGCGCTTCATGCACCCTTTATCTCAGTGTGAGTGACAACCCAGCGGACGTGTCATTCGCGCATCAGAGTCAGGCTAATGCAACCATCCTATCAAGCAATAACCAGTCGGGGAACTAAGCGCTAGGGTGTAACGCATCACCGACTGGCGGCGTCTAATGTGCGAGGATGTTAATCTGCAACTACTATTGGGGGTCATTGGCATGTGGAAAACGCGTATCTGGCTTTTGTCTTGTGTCGTTCTCATTCTCATCGGTGCATTATTGATCTGGCGGCCATGGGCTGGTGCTTCGGCTGAGGGCGGCAAGCAGGAAGTGGCCGCTCCAGACCGGCCGGTGGGCGATGCCATCGCGGCCACCCCGATCAATGCGGTCATTCCCGTGGTCGGGCTCACCGATGAAGCGAAGGCTATGCTGGAGAAGAACGGCTTTGTCGTCGTTGCTGAAAAGGTGCCGTTCTGGCGGATTGATAGGTTCTACGACCAGTGCAAGGGTGAACGACAGCCGATTCTTGTCACCAGTGACAGCATGCTGCATGTTTCGCACCTGGTTTTCGACTGGTACCTGCGCTTCCTGGAGACAGCCCATCTGCGCAGCGATTTGATCAACCTCACCGACAGCGGAATCGCTATGTCTATGGCTTACTGGGACCAGAGCGGAAGCCCGCTGTTGAAAGATGCCGCACTCAGGAACGCAACGTACTTCTATGTGGCGAAGGCACTCCTGGGCGAGGCGAAGCTCTCGGAGGCGCCGGAGAATCTGAGGCGCAAGATCGAGGGTGAGATCAAGTTGATCGAACAGCATGCAGGATTCGCGCAATCTCCGCTCTTCGGATGCAAGGAAGACTACAGCCAATATGTTCCTCGGGGGCACTACGCGCGGAGTCCGGAGCTTTCGAGCTACTTCAAGGCCATGATGTGGTACGGGCGCATGACAATGCGCCTGAAATCAGAGCATCTCTCCACTGAGGAGGCGCGTCGAGAAACGGTGCAGGCGCTGCTTGTATGCAAAGCTCTGCTGGAAGGTAGAGCTAAGGGCGAGCGGACACTCGATGTTTGGAAGCGCATTGAGCATATCACGTCCTTCTTTGCCGGGAAGGCTGATGATCTTACACCCGAAGAGTACATCCCCCTTGCTCAGCAGGTGTTCGGCAGCGATCTCCCGCTTGCCTCGCTTGGAGACACCAAGCAGCTCGACCGCTTCGTGGGCGAAGCGTCCAAGTTGCGTAAGCCGGGGATACTCTCCACGTTCTGGGCGGCGACCTATCCGGAGGACTGGCAGACGGGGACGCAGGGATTCAGGCTGATGGGGCAGCGGTTCACATTCGACAGCTACATGTTCCAGCAGCTAGTGTTCGACAAAGTAGGTAAATGGCAGGGCAGGGGGGCCAAGCCGTTCACGCTTACGAATGCCCAGGGCTTTCTTGTCCGGGGCTTTCCTCGTGGATTGGATATTCTCGCGGCTATGGGTTCAGACGACGCGAAGACCATCATCGAGAAGGAAGGGGATGCCGCCTATGCAGGGTATTCCAACCGGCTCGCCGAGCTGCGCCGGAAATCGTCGGATATGCCCAAGCCCGCGAACCTGTACGATGCACGGCTTGCTCTCCTGCGCGAGGTTATCGGCGCCCCGGAGGCAGGTGCGCCGACCTTTATGAGAAGCCCGGCCTGGACGCGGAAGTCGCTGTCCAGCGCCCTGGGCTCCTGGACGGAGCTGAAGCACGATACGTGCATTCTCTATGGCAAGCAGTCGTATACTTTGGCTCAGGCGGCGTTTGCTACCATGGGCAAGGGCGGCCCGATTGAGGAGCCTAAGCCTGTCCACGGGTACGTCGAACCGTGCCCGAGAGTCTACGCCGCAATTCGAGCGGCGGTTGCCCAACTGCATGCAAGGCTGCTCGATCTCGGCTTCCCGCCCGACCGCGGATTGGAAAGCAACCTGACGAGGTTGGAGGATTTGCTGGGAAGTCTCCAGGTCATCTCATCGAAGGAACTTGCCGGTCAGCCTGTGACAGATGATGAGCAGGAGTTGATTGAGAACTTTGGCAGCGAGTTGCAGTATGTAATGAGGTGCGCGCACTATGTGGATGTTACAAAAAATTTCATGTCGGGGATGGAGGGGTCCATGCCCATAGTGGCTGACGTCCACACGGACGTCAATTCCGGCATGGTGCTGGAGAAGGGCGTGGGCTATCCTCTCGCGATTTATGTTAAGGCGCCCGTTGATGGAAAACCAACCGTCTGCAAGGGGGCGGTTTACTCGTGCTACGAGTTCAAACAGCCGATGAGCGACAGGCTCACCGATGAATCCTGGCGGGACATGCTGGACGCGAAGAAGAATCCCGGATTGCCTGCATGGACGGACACCTACATCCCACGTGCATCGAAGTGAGGCCCTCGTCGTCTGAGCACAAGCAGCGGTGGGCGAGGCTTCCAGGCACGGCTGCGCTGTTCTGCGCGAGCCAGGGCCTGCTCGCCCTTCTCTACGCATGGTCCGGTGCGTTCGGCGGCTTCAGATATGACTTTGCTCGCATCGAGTCGGCGCGGTTCGATGTTCCGGTTGCCGCCTATCCGTGGGCGACGTGGACAGCCTTTCTTCTTGCGACGGCGGTGTTTCCCCTTGTATGGGAGACATTAGTCGCGGGGGAGATTCTGTCCAGAATTGGATTTTGGAGCCCGACCAAGCCGCTCAAGGAGGTTGTGTTTGCTGCCTTCAGCACGGCCTTATTCCTGGCGGCTATGACAATCGGGCTCCGAATTGCTAAGCAGGGGCTCCCGCACACTCTGGCATTGGGAAACGCGCTGTTCTTCTCCATTCAATTCGGAGTTATCGCAGCCGGCGAAGAAACACTCTACCGGGGAGTCTTGCAGCGGCGGCTGTCCGGTATCTTAAGCCTTCTGCCTGGGATTGTGCTGTCCTCGGCAGTTTGGGCATTCGTTGGACATGTACGCCAGCCTGCTCTTCAGAACCTGATAATCCGTTTCCCCGTAGGGCTGCTCCTGGGATATATCTATGTCCGGTCGAAGAGCCTTTATCCCGCGATGCTGGCACACTGGCTGCTTGATATGGCAGTCACAGTCGGGTTCTAAGGCATGCTTTCCTCGGAATGATGAAGCGTGCCGGTAGTCTTGGTTGTGCTTCAAGGTTGGAGCTGATGACCGGCCTGCGAAAGGCCCCGGTCTTTGAGCCTTTCCTCGCCTACAGTGTCAAGCTGAGATAGCGCTTGCTTCGGGGAAACAAAAAAAAGCCAGGCCTTAGCACGGTCGCCGTTTAACTTACACGACGCCCCTTGCCTCTTGATGCTATCGCGTAGGCCGGTGACGGCGCTTTCGTATCACGACGTGCCCTTCGGTCTCCTTACCACCCCGCATGGGGTTTCCCCCATGCGGAGGTTAGGGTTCCCTACGGACAACCTTGCATTCAGTTCCTGAGCCGTTTCCAGCCAGGTTCAAAATGCAAGGCTCGTGGTTTAGCCTGGCAAATAGCAATGTACCGGGGGCACTTTCGGGTACGCGATAGTAGTACCCACGCAGCAAACCGGCGAAACATGGGTATGGAAAATTTTGCCCGGGATGTCGCGCATGTTCCCTATGCTATAATAGCTGTGATATTGAATACTGTGGAAGGTCCGTCTGTCCGATTTGGAGAAATGTCATGGCTTACAGGTATTACATCGGCACATCCGGCTGGAACTACGACCACTGGAGGGAGGTCTTCTACCCGACAAGCCTTCCGAGTGCAGGTTGGTTAAAGTTTTATGCACAATACTTTGACACAGTTGAGATCAATTTCTCTTTCTACCGCCTGCCGGAGCGAGCAAACTTCGAAAAGTGGCGAGTCGAGTCGCCCGACGGGTTCACATTTGCGGTAAAGGCCAGCCAATACCTCACGCATCAGAAGAAGTTGAAGGACCCAACCGAGCCCCTTGAGCGGATCATCAGCCACGCCAGAGGGCTGGGGGAGAAGCTCGGGCCGATTCTATATCAACTGCCGCCTCGCTGGAAGGCCAACATTCCACGTCTGCGCGAGTTCTTACCACTGCTTCCAAAGGACGTCCGCCACGTGATGGAGTTCCGCGACCCAAGCTGGCTCACGGATGAAGTTTTCGATCTCTTGAGCGAGCACTCCGTCGGGTACTGCGTAATGAGCGCGCCGGACCTCCCCCGCGTCATGAGGGTCACTGCTCCCTTCGCGTATATCCGAATGCACAACGGCGGATACGAGACCGAAGGCAACTACGAAGAGCTGCAATTGGAGTGGTGGGCGGAGCAAGCGACGTCTTTCTTGAAGGACGTGGATGTCTACGTCTACTTCAACAATGACTACAAGGGCTTCGCTGTCCAAAACGCCCGGCGCCTGATCGAACTGATTCGCGGGGACTATAGGGAAGGGATTTGCTAGTTTGAGAGGTAAACTAGAAACGAGGCGGCAGCAGACGGATAGGCTCCTGCCGCCCTTAAAAGGGTTTGCTACTTCTCTATTCTAACAATTGCTGCGCCGTCCACCGCCGTGGCTTATCTGCCCGCCTTTGCGACCGGCCACGCTGGCCTCGGCGCTAGTCCACTTGTGGGCTGTGCCTTTCTCATGTGCAGCCCGGCCGCCCTTGCTGGCGATTTCCCGCTGCTTTTCCGAGCTCATGCATGCGAAGCCCCGCCTTAGCGCCATGCGCATCACCCCCCGTCTAGCCGGCGATAAACTGTCAATCAGTGGACTTAGTACCCGAAGCTGCGGAGCTTCAAACATGCTGAGCAGTTTTTCTTAGCGAATTTTGGGCGAGCAAGGCGGGTCAAGCGCTACGGCGCCGATTCAGCGGTTTTTGGAGTTGGGGGGCCGGAGCTCGGATAGAACACGCCTCAATGGCGTGGAGGAGGATATGACCCTCCGGCCCCGCTCAATCGCGTGCAGGGAGGATCGGAACTGCTGCACCGCAGTTAGGTTGTTCCATAAAGCGCAGGGCGCCCTTCCTGAGGAGGATACCTGAAACTTTCGTGGTTGATGAAAATTTTGCGCTGGGTGCGTTTCCATTCTTTGCCGAGGAATGTGTAGGTTTGTCAAACATGTGTTACACCACCTCCTGGTAATGACGGAGCATCTGGGATGCAGAGCGCCAGCCGTGAGCCATAAGTGGCTGGCGGTTGGAT